>Ga0137373_10003881_pt1 | contig 16346 bp, 19 predicted proteins | sample SagtaG_5_FD_104912 | JGI IMG/M metagenome (GOLD analysis project Ga0137373, IMG submission 104912) | Vadose zone soil microbial communities from Sagehorn Ranch, Mendocino, California, USA - Sage1_R_80_16 metaG | ecosystem: Environmental > Terrestrial > Soil > Vadose zone | place: USA...
CGCCCAGCTCGTGGGCCTGGAGGTGCTCGGCGAAGACGGCGATCGCATCGGCTCGTTGCGCGACGCGCAGGTGGACCCCGAGAGCCTCGCGATCCGGGCTTACGAGCTCACTAGTTCGACCTGGCGGCGCTGGCTCGGTATGCGCGCCGAGATCCGCGTAGACGAGGTCACCGCCTGGAGCCACGAGCTCCTGCTGGTCAAGACGCATCGCGCAGTTGCATCCGCTATGGTCGATTCGGACACGGAGCCGCCGCGTCCACCTGAACAGGGACATCGGTCGCGCGCGGGCCTTCCTCGGCTGGACCATGGAGACGCGCCCGCGGACGACGCCGTGTGAACGACGAATCCTAGATCTCCGCCGGTCCAGGCTTGCGCCTTTCCGACCACGTAGTTCGGCGCGACTCCAAACAGCACAACCGCCGGGCGATCCGAAACGTTGTAATACTGTGCGGTGCCCTCAGGAACGTAAGCCGTCGTTGGTCCCGCGCTCAAACCACTATTGGAACGACTCCCAGCCGGCTACCGCCGAGAGCGCGATCATGCACACGATGAACACGCCGGCCAGGTCTTCGGCCCGGCCGTAGCGAAAGGTGCAGCGGCGTGACGCCGCTCGGCGGCCCAACGCAAAAGCGATCCACAGCGTGTGGCGGTCGCTGCATACGCCGCGCGGGCCGGCTTGCCGTGTCTCGTGTTGACGTACCCCGGCCTACCTGACAGCGTGGGCGCCGCCAACCAGGCATTCGTGCCGAGCTCGCGGTCACCACGCGGGAGAGTCGGTGGACGATCTTGGCCGAAGGTGTCCGTCGCCATGGGTGGTACCCTGGCTACCAAACTTCACCAACATCCCGACCAACGGGGCGTTATGGGCGCGAGGACTGCAACACCATCGCCTACGAGCTAGAAGCGGTGCGACACGCCCTCGTCCACGTCGAGCCCAAGCTGGCTGCCGTGTCAGGTTCACGCGGACCCGTGCGCGCACGACGGCGCGATCACCACGCCCCACCTCACATCACCAACGGCGCCGCCCATCCTCGACCGACGCGGCGGCGTGCCGTCTAGCGCCAGCCGGTGATTTCCAGGATCACCCCGCGACCTGAAATGTTGTGCTGCACGCTGACTCAGAAGTGCTTGCCACTGGCGTCGAACACACCGCCGGTCCACTCCGCTTCGAGGTCGTTTAGCGTGGCGATGCGAATGCAGCCGTCGCTCAACTGGTCGTCGTCGGAGCCCTCAGGTAGACACGCCCACAAATCGTCGTTGTGTGGCCGCAAGTACTTCGTGTCCGCATCCTCGTGGATGATCCAGTTGCCGCGGCCGGGCTGATACGCGATGTTTGTCCGGCATCCCGAGCTCTGGGTTGCCGATGACGAACTGATGCACGTCTGGCCGCGCCGTGTTGGCCGCGGCTTCGACCAGTGTGCCGTCCGTCAGGCATATCGTCTCGCCATAGAACTGGTCGTCACTCCCGTTGCCCGTGTTGTTGGCGCACCAGCGGACCAGCCCCTGCGCGAAAGCCGCGCCATCGATATCTATGTCCTCTGGACGGTAGTAGCCCGTCAGCTTGAGCGCGGCGGCCTGCGCGCGTAGGTCAGGATCCGCACTGCTCGGAATCGGTACCCAGCGTCCGAAGCCAGCCTGCGTACCCTGGCCATAGTCAGTCGCCCCGCTGCGTAGACCCAGGCGTAAGCCGAAGATGCTGCCGGAGACCAGCGGCGACTGCGACAGGCTGGTGATGGGGCCAGCTGAGGAGCTGCGCAGCGTACTGGGAATGAACTTGAAATATGCGCCACCGGCCGTGCCGGCGGACGGGCGGTTCTCGTCGGCGTAGTAGACCACCCCGTTGGAATAGAGGGCGATGCCTTCGAACGACAGCCGCCCGAGCGCTGGTCGGACGATGAGGTTCTGAGCGCCCTGGCCGCCCGAGAACGTCCCCGCCGCTCGATCGAGCAGTACGTTGGTGGTGTGCACGGGGTCGAGTAGCTCGTAGAGGCGGCCTCCGTTCGGTCCACCGCCAGCTTCCTCCGCAAACACAATCGTGCCCCACGGTGTGCGATGGGCGGGATCGCAGCTCGTCGTGCCCGAGACGATGGTGTCAGTCTGGCCAGTCGCCAGCTCGACACGGATCAGCCCGGGGTCGGTTGGACCGCCTTCGTTGCAGGCGATCAGATGCGTTGGCCTGGCGTCGTCGGGCCATAGCGCAATCATGTCGATATCGAGGGACAGCGGCGTGGTGGTGACCACGCGTGCGCGCAGCAGCGGGGCAAGCGTCACCAGGTCGAGCGGATTGGCCTGAGCCTCGGCCTCGGTGATGGATCGCGCCGAGGATTGCTCGAGCGGCCGGATAATGCCGAACTCGCCGGGCGCACGAGCACGGAGGGCACCCAGTCGCCGAAATCCGTGGCTGCATTAGCCACGCCGCTCGCTGCCAAAACCATCGCCAGCGCCGGGAGCGCCACTGTCCATCGAGCCCGAAGCTTGCGCGGTGAGCACCAGTGCACCAGCGAGCGCCAGCAAGGCCAGAGCGCCCACCGTGAAGATCGCAAATCGATAGATCCACAGGTCGTTCGCGAGCGGCGTGGCTGGTGCGGCATTCATCTCAACAGACTTGGCCACCTCCATCGCGGCGCGGTGGTCCATGATCCTGACCGGCTCTGTCATCATGTTGGTCCTCCCCGAAGCCAAGCTGTGCAGTCGATGCAGGCTCACTGTACGCCTCGCCAATGTGCCGACGATGTGAAGCGATTCACGTCACCGCAGTGCGCTGTCCCACAGCTGGCGACGCGGAGCATGTCATCGAGCGGCGGCTGGACCGAGTCGAGCGCATGCGGTAGCACTTGAACAGGGTCGAATCAATACAGCTATGTCTTCCGTGAGGACCGAGCTGCTGCTAATCGCCCTGCTGCTCCTGCTCAACGGCGTGCTGGCCATGTCCGAGATTGCCATCGTGTCTGCCCGCAAGACCCGCCTGCGCCAGCGGGCAGACGAGGGCGACGCCGGCGCGGCCGCCGCTATCGAGCTGGCCGAGGAGCCGACGCGGTTCTTGTCCACGGTCCAGATCGGCATCACCCTGGTCGGCATCCTCGCCGGCGCCTTCGGCGGTGCAACGGTCGCCGAAGCCCTCGCGCGAGCCATCGAAGTCATCCCGCAGCTGGCGCCGTACTCGCAAGCGATAGGCCTCGGCGTCGTCGTGGCGACAATCACGTTCCTGTCGCTCATAGTCGGCGAGCTCGTGCCCAAACGGATTGCGCTCAATGCGCCTGAGCGCACCGCGGCGCTGGTCGCGCGCCCCATGCGCGTGCTCGCAACGCTGGTGGGGCCGATCGTAACGGTACTGACCGTGACGACTGACGGCTTGCTGCGCCTGCTGGGCGTCCGACCGTCAGACGAAGCTGCCATATGCGAGGAGGAAGTGCGTGTCCTCATCGCACAGGGGACTGAGGCTGGCGTGTTCCAGTCCCACGAGCGAGAGCTGGTGGAAAACACGTTCGAATTGGGTGAGACGCAGATTCGCGAACTGATGACTCCGCGGCCCCTGTCGGGTGGCTCGACCTGGAGGATGCGCCCGAGGCGCAATGGCAGGCCCTGGCGGCGATGCCGCACCTGCACGTTCCGCTCTGCCGGGGGCAGCTCGACGACGTGGTCGGCATCCTCGCCGTGCGGGAGCTGGTGCCCGAGCTTGCGGCTGGCCGTCGACCCGACCTGGCCAGCTGCGCACGCGCCCCGTTATTCCTGCCGGAACAGTTGCCTACGTTCAAGGCGCTCGAGCAGTTCAAGCGGGCTCGCCCGCATATTGCGCTTGTGGTGGACGAGCACGGGGGCATCGCTGGGCTCCTCACGCCAACCGACGTGCTCGAGGCGCTGGTGGGGGACCTCGCGCCCGCGCCGGGGGAACCGACCACGGGGCCCACACAGCGCCCGGATGGCTCCTGGCTCCTGGACGGGTTGATGCACCTGGATGAGGTCGCCGAGTTGTTCGGGCTGCCAGAACCCGCAGACGAGGAGCGCGACGGAGTCCAGACGCTAGGTGGTCTCGCCATGTCGCTATTGGGTCGAGTCCCAGAGCCGGGCAACACCGTCACGTGGCATGGCCTACGGGTCGAGATCCTAGACATGGACGGCCGGCGTGTCGACAAGGTGTTGGCCACGCCGCGCCCGCGGGACTCGACGGAGTCAGCAAGGGTGATGTGTCGTGGCGGCCGCGCTCTTGGATGTCAGCACACGCGGGCGGGCATGCACTGACCTTGCGGTTCATGGCGGTAGCGACAGTCGTCCGCCCACGCGCATGGGCGCAGCGTGAGGAATGGTAGGCGAGTGGCTATAGCACCACCAAGGTTGTTTCGGCCGTCGCGGTCTGGCCGTCGCGGTCCGTACCAACGAGCGTGATGCGGTGCAAGCCCGGCGAGAGGCGCTCGAGCCGCACCGTTTCGCCCGTGCCAAGGATGCCGTCACGATCGGAGGTCCACACCAATGCCGAGCCGCGCAGCGTACCGCCGTCGAGATCGGCGCCCAGCCCGCGTAGATCGAGGTAGGTATCAGGCGCGAGCGTGAGCGGGCCATGCGCGCCCAGGATGCCGACCACCGGTGGCTTCTTCGCCACAACGAACGTGGCGTCCGAGACGTCAACCGAGGTTCGAACACCATCGGTTGCCCGCATTCGCACGAGCGCATGATCGCTACCTGGCACCTCCCAAGCCTGCAGCGTGTAACTCGTGCCACGTACATTGCTAACAATTGTTTCCCACGTCTGGCCGCCATCCGCGCTGTACTCGAGCCAACAGTGCAAGTCGTCGCCGTCAGGGTCGCTCGCCTCCCAAGCCACCGTCAGTGAACCCTCGGCGGCCACGACTCACCGCCATTGGGAGACAGCACGCGAACGCTGGGCGGATTGGCCGACACCACCCGCTCGCCAAAGACGAAATCATCACGCGCCAAAACGATCTTGTGTGTCGCTGGATGCCAGGGCAGCCGCGCATCAAAGGAGAGGCTGCGTCGCCTCCCGCCGTGAGCAGAGCTGGGTTGCGGGTCGATGCCGTGCCGCCCGACGAGCGTGCCGTTCGCGTCAAGCAGGCGGATCTCGAATGCCGCATGCGGGGTGCTCACGGATGGTGCGCCGCCAGCTGAGCCCACGTAGGCCGGCCAGAACTCAACGCTGCGGTCGGCGAGCAGGCGGCCAGCCACGCGGATGAACTCCGTGGCCTGAGGTAGCGGTTGAGGCGCGCCCAGCGCGGAGATCTGGGGCGCAGTTTCATCGGATGGACCCAGCGGATCGGGGCCAGGCGCTGGCTGGTCGTTATCCACGGTCTGGTTCGCGGGGTCGATCAGTGTGGCGAACTCGCCCTTTGTCTGCCAGCAGAGCTCGTCCTGATGGAGACCGAGATCGAGGCTGCCCCGTGGATCGGCGCACACCAGCCGCTGGCCGATGCGTCCATAGTTCAGTAACGACAGCCACGGGTAACAGTAGGTGGCCAGCTCGCCGGTGTAGCTTGGGGCGGCGCCGCAGTCGCCGTACGACATCATGTCGTGACTGTGCGCGCCGTTGGCAAAGCTGGGCACGATGAGCTTGTCGGGTCGGCTCGAGTACCAGTCATACCCGTTTCGTGCGCCATGCGCGAAGGGCCAGTCCGGGTCACACGCACCACCGTCGCACTCGCCGTGACTATCGCTTGCATGCGGCAGTTCGAAGTTGTGGCCGATCTCGTGGGCGTAGGTGAAGCCACAGCCTGCACCAACGAGGACGGAATCCCACTTCGCGACTCCGCGGCAGTCGACGACATCCGGATGTATCAGCCCGAGGTGCTAGTCCACGTTCAGAGTGCTATCCCAATGCCTGTAACGGAACCATTCGAGGAGCGTCTCGTAACGCTCGATCCACTCGGCAAGTGTGAATTCGCCATCGAGCGAGATCACGCCAAGCTCGTCGATCGGCGGCTCGGTCGACCAGTTATCCCAGCCAATGATCTCGACACTGCTGGTGGGATACATGCTGATCAGGTCGTGAGGGCCGTCCAACGTCATCCCTGGCGCCTTGCCGTGCTGAGGCGAGCCCGGGTCGTAGTAAGTCACGAGCGACATCCGTAGTCGCAGCGGGCGAACCTCGTGCAGGATCCAGAAGCTGTGCATGCTGTTGTTGTTGCCGCATTCGGCGCACTCGAGTCCTTCAACACTCGCACTGAGTTCGATAGTGCCCGGGGCCAGCCACGGGCAACTACCTGGGATGTGGAAGTTCACCGTGCGCCACAGGTTTGTTTCGGTGAACGCCTCGAGGTTGGTGTCGTTCACGGCGTTGTCGACCAGCTTGATCGCCTGCTGTGCTGAGGTGCCGCACGGGAGCGTCCCCTCGCCGTTGCGCTTGACCGCCAGGTTGACCGCACCAGGCGGTCCGTCTCAGCCGCGGCCGTGACCCAGACGCGCACGAGCGTGTCTTATGGGCCACCAGAGGCGCCGAAGGCAAGTCTCCGAAGGGCGGGCGACTCACAGACTGGATCACGTCCATTTTCACAATGGCGACATCACCGTTCAGGACAGTCGGCTCCGCAGCCTTGTTGTCCGGAAATGCCCACGGCGTCGACGTCGGTGTCGGGCCGGTGAAACTGAGAGGCGTCCGCGTGGCGGTTGGAAACGCCAGCGGGAGGTCACCAGGTAAAGGTGTCACGCGACGCGGCGGTATCGGCGTGCTGGTGGGCCGCGCCGCGATTGGTAGCTGGGGGGTATTTGTCGGCCTGGGCTGCGCGACTATTGGGCAGCCGCGGCGTACTCGTCGGCCGGGCGACTATTGGCAGCCGCGGTGTATTCGTCGGGTTGGCGACCACCCCCTGTGTTGCCCCAACCTGTGCCATGGCGACTGGGCTCGTGTCGCCCCACGACCACGTGGCGAAGGCCGCGCTAGCCGCCAGCCCCAACAAACCGAGACGCGCTCCCCACATCGGTAGCACCCTCCTGAAGACAGTGCCACCAGCCTGAGGCCGAGACGGACGAGCCGCATACCCATAAGTACGTATTTCGCGTACCCCCGCAGACCACACGCTCATCTGTGAACGGCGGCGCGAACGGTACGTGCATCTGATAACGGTTTGCGCCACGATTGGGGTCTGTCCTGGCGACGTGCTCCTCCAGCAGATGGTTGAAGCGGGCGTGCATGTCGGCTACGAGTTCAGGCGGCAGTACCCGCTCGAACACGACGTAGCCGTTGTTACGCACCTGATCGACGGCCGACCGAAGCGTGGGTGACGACAAGCGGCCCGCGCTCAATTCCTCGCTGCTGAGCTGCATGATGTTCTCCCTGGCGAAACCAGCAACTACATATTGTTAGCGATAGACCCGAACAACAGGGGACATCGAACGAGATCAGGGTCAGGGAGGGCGACGTGATGCACCTGCGGACCACGACGCGACCCACGTCTGCCTGAACCATTACGTCGTCAGTCGGCCGCGTTTGGCGATGACGATCCAGGCGCGCGAGTCGAAACGACACCCTGGCTAGTCTTATGGACGACGATGACGAGCAGCCCCCGTCCGGCGCCTGCAGCGGTACGGACGCCATGCCGTCGAACCGGTCGGGTTTACGAGCCACGAACGCCGCGGCGAAATCGTTGTGCACCTGGGCTACGGCGAGACCTCGGTCCGCGTCCACCTTGGGATACGTGATGAACGGCACGCACGAGAGCACCTCGGACGTGATGCCTTCCGCGTCCATGTCACTAAAGCGCGGCGCGGGCCTGCCACATAGTCGCTGGCTCTGCTGTGGTGACGAGGTCGGCCTACAGCTGCGGGACGAACTGGGCGAGTTCGACCACGCCTGGGGGCGCGGCTGGGCGGGTTGCGTGGGCGGGGCTGCATTGGTGCTGCTGCGGGGCAAAGCCGCCCCTAGCTCTATACGCTGGCAAGCGAGCCGGCCCGTAATCGGGCCGGCTCGCCAGCACTACTATTGGTGAATGTGCCGCGCGGGCGCAGCTAGAGCGCGAAGCGCTGCTCCAGAACCTTGAATCCACCCTGCTCAACGCTGATCGTGGCGCTCGTGAACACCACATCAGTCAGCTCCGCGCTCCAGTTCCCGTTTGGGCAGCCGGCTTCGACCGCTGACGGTTGCTCCGGAGCGGCAGTCGTCAAGCGGTACGGAGTGGTGCCATTCTTGATCTCGTCAGCCAGAATAGTCTGAGATTCGGCAACGAGTACGGGGATCTTGTTCTGACCGGGAGCGACATTGCCGCCGCGGTTGCGGCACAGGGCCGAGCCGAATCCGTCGGCCGTAAGAGTAACGACCACATCGCCATTGCCCAGACCGGCGAGGTCTCCGAACGCGGTCAGCGTGAGGCCATTGTCAATGAACGATTGCTCGCCCTTGAAATGAACGCTGGCCGCCGCGGCCAGGGAAGCGAACAAGGCGAGAGCGGTAAGTGCCAGCAAGCTGGCGCGTGCGAGTCGACGCATGTACGTTGCTCCTTGCGGTAGTAGACGCGGGCGATGCTGCATCGCCCGCCCGACGAACTCGTCCACTGCAAGGTAAGCGCTGCTGCCGGCCGAGCCGGTGAATGACGCGTGGGCCGTCCTGAAAATAGGCCGAAAATCATTAGTGACCGGAAACAGCTTTTGGCTGCCAGCACGCCAGGGACGATGCCGATGCCCCGACCGATTCGTCCGGCCCGCAACGCGTCAGCGTCTGATGTGCAGGCCCAGGCCCAGCATCGACTGCCCAGCCATCTCGATATTGGACGGCGCCACGCCGGCGTGCTGTGTGACAACGTGCACGTCGCGGAAGCACCGCTCGAGTCGACTACCAGCAAAGATCGACGACGTGCCGGCGGCGGTGAACATCAGGTCGACGGCTTCGGCCGCACTCTGTGCCGCATGCGCGTTCGCCAGTCGGATGCGCGCGGTCAGCTCATCAGGAACCGGCGTCGACCAGTCCCGACTGGCAGGAAGCTCTCGGATACTCTCGTACAGAAAAGCGCGCGCGGAGCGGACCAGCGCCTCGGCCCGTCCGACGCGCTCGTGCACCGTGTGCTGGCTGGCAAGTGCGCCCGAGCTCAACGCCGGAGTCTTGTTCACCGCCAGTTCGATGAATGCGTCGATGGCGTCGCGTGCAATCCCCAGCGCCACCGCTGCGACGCTTGGCCAGGCGTATGGCAGGACATGTCGCATAGTCAGGACACCCGACGTGATCGGGCCCTCGGCCTGGATCGCAAACGACCGTTCCTCGGGCACGTAGACGTCAGTCAGCTGGTAATCATGGCTGCCAGTGCCACGCAAGCCCATTGTGTACCAGGTGTCGAGGATGTCGCACTCGCTCGCGGGGACAAAATAGGCGCGAATCTCGGGACTGCCATCGGGTCGCAGATGGGGTTTGCCATCCAGCATCACCACGCTCGGCGCAATGATCCAATCAGCTTGTCGGCAGCCGCTCGCGAAGGTCCAGCGACCAGTCAGGCGGAACCCTCCGGCAACCCGCAGGGCAGCCCCTTTGGGCAACAGGCCGCCCGCAAACACCGTGTGGCCACCGTTGGTGTAGACGTCGCCGCGGCCGGCGACCGGCAAGTACGCCGAGGCAACTACCGAGACGTGCGCGGCAATCATCAGGTTCCAGCCAACGGAGCCGTCTTGTCGCGAGAACTCTTCGATCATCTGCACGAGCCGCTCGTCGCGGATCTCGGCTCCGCCAAGTTCGCGAGAAGTGGCCACCGCATACATACCCGCGTCTCGAAGCGCCTCGAACAGGGGCCTGGGCAGACGACGGTCCTGTTCGGCCGCGTCCCGCCACTCCGAGACGATGGGTGCAAGCGCTCGTGCTCGGGTGAGCCACATGTCGCGTTGCTCAGACCGACGGGTGACCCGGGGAGACCTGGATTCCGGAAAGGTAACGAGTGTCATGGCGAGAACAGCATGCGGCAATCCGCGCCAGCGCGCACCCGTCAGACGGTCAAACCCGCCCTAGTAGACCGACGAGTTGGCGACCTGGTCGGCTTACGAGTCGTGAGCGCGAGGACGGCTCACACCGCGCGGCGAGCGGTACTTTTCGTGGGTGTGGGACGGCAAAACCTCGGCCGCCGTCAAGCCGCACGTTCGTAGACGTTCAAGACTGGGCGCGATCGGGATGGGGCCAGGCATTGGACGTTGTCTCGGTTCCGGTGTCTCCAAGCCGAGGGTTTCAATGTAGGCGGTTCTGATTGCTACTTGTCGCTCGAGCAACTGCAAGCACCCGCGCAGCCGAACCGTTCGTGATCCGATCGTACCGCGATCTGTACGCGAGTGCTCGTAGAATGTCGTGGGTTTGGATCGCGAACGCGGGCTATGGCTCATCGACACCGGATACCTGTTCTCATCCCAGGGCGGCGTCGAACCTGGCTACCAGTTCGACTATCGGAAGCTGAGGGATTTCATAGAGTTGGACGGTCCCATATGGCGGGCGTACTATCTAAACTCCACGCCACACCCGCCGACCGACGCCCAGAGCGGATTCCACACCTGGCTCCGATCGGCTCCCCCCAACGGTCCGAAGATAATCACTCAGCTCTACGAACTGAAGACCGTGCGTGCGGACCGTGGCTATTGTGACGGTTGCGGCTCAATCCAACACCTGCGTTGCCCGAATGAGGCAACTAGCCAAAGTCACCGGCTGACGCGCGAGCAACAGAAAGGGGTAGACGTGGGACTCGCCACTCTGGCGCTTACTCTATCGACTGAGTACGACAGCTTGATTCTGTCATCCGGCGATGGTGACCTGCTTGATGCTGTGGAGTATCTCTCTCAACGCGGCAAGAACCTGGAACTCGTGGTGTTCAAGACCGGAGTGTCGACAGAGCTTCAGTCCCGGGCAGATCGCATCTACTGGATCGACGATTTCAAGGAGATGGTGCGCCGATAGCCTGACAGTAGTCATAAGATCGATAGACCCGAACTGGGATGAGATATCGCCCTATGGCCTCCGGGTGAGTCCCAAGCCTGCATCCACTGAGCGACCGGGACCGAACCTCCGCGGAGTTGGTGCATGTTGCCATCGCTTCCACGAGCCAAACCACCCCCAACGAGAGTAACGTGGACCTTCCTAGCCCTCGCAGGCCTGCGGCTTGTGAACGCACAGTGGACGAGGCAACCGATGGCATGCCGGCTCCGGGACTTGAAGTTACCGAACCTGTTGGCACGGGTCATTGAGCACGTTGCATGTGAGGTCAGGAGCAAGCCACAGCACGGCTAGTGGGTCATGCCCCAAATGGCCGGAGCTGGAGTCTTTGCCGGATACTTGACCGGAAGGAGCCAGGATGCCCACCCCACAACGCGAGCCGCTGCGGAAGCTGAGCCGCAGTGAGCGCACGGCCTTAGAGCGGATTGGCAGGAGGAACAACGAGCGAGTCGACGTCGTGCGCCGAGCCAATGCGTTGCTGGCGGTGGCGCGGACCGGTGTGTTTAGCCACGCGGCGCGCGAGGCCGGCCTGTACAGTGGGACGACTGTGGCTGATCTGGTCGCGCGCTTCAACCGACACGGCGTGGCAGCACTCCGCATCGCCACCGGGCGAGGTCGGCGGGCAACGTATTCAGCCAACGAGCGTGCCCGCATAGTCGCCACAGCTCAGCGCCAACCGAACCGACGCACGGATGGGACGGCCACCTGGTCCTTGAGCACCCTGCAGCGGAGCTTGCGGCGAGTGGGCTTGGCACGGGTCGGCACCAGCACGATTCGGCGCGTGCTGCAAGATGCTGGCAGTTCGTATCAGCGGACACGCACCTGGTGTCCGACAGGCACCGCCCAACGCAAGCGCAAGTCCGGCGTGGTGACGGTGGTCGACCCGAACACCGAGGAAAAAAGGGGCTGATCGACCTGGCCTATCTTAGAAGAGGTACCACAGGAAAGAAAATCGACTCTTCGCAGCCCTCCCAGCAGCTGACGAGTGCGGTGGAGAGTTACTCAATTGGCGGGTCACGACACCATTTACGGAATTCTGTACCGTAGGTCTGCGGATGGCGCATCAAGGTCGCCCCTTACACTCCGTGTATGGGCTCCGGCCGGCCACGCCAGCCGACGATCCCGGCGGCCATCGAGGCCTGGTGTCTGCGGTGGCTGGGCGCTGAACCCTCGGATGTCCTGTTCCAGGTCGGCCACCTGTCCCAAGTTATAGGGCTGCGCCTGCCCGACCTCGGGGCGGTAGTTGTGAAGGTTCGTCCGCCGAGCGAGCGGCTCGTTGCCTGTGTCATCGTGCAGCGTCACCTCTGGGCCGCCGGGTTTCCGTGCCCCGAGCCGCTCGCAGGCCCCGCCCCCCTGGGGCCCCTGAGCGCGACCGCCGAGACGCTGGTCGAGGGCGGCTCCCAACTCCCCTGGACCGACGACTCCCCGCGCCTGTTCGCCCAGAGCTTGGCTCTCCTGGTGTCTCTAGCGCCACCTGTTGCGTTGCTACCCACGCTCAGCCCATCGCTGCCTTGGGTGGGCTGGGATCACGACCAACAGGGCACCTGGCCAGAACCGGACGACGTTAAGGCGAACTTGAATGCCCAGGTCGGTCCAGCCTGGCTGGAGGATGCCGGCTCCCGCGTGCGCTACCGCCTTCTACGGCCCAGCTCCTTACCGGTCGTGGTTGGGCACGCTGATTGGGAGTCCCAGAACGTCCGCTGGGTCAACACTCGGCTGCATGTCGTGCACGACTGGGACAGCGTTGTGGGCGAGCGCGAGGCGACGATCGCCGGCGCAGCCTCCGCTGTGTTCAGCGCAACGGGGGCCCCGAATACCTCCGCAAGCGTCGAGCAGTCCGAGGCTTTCCTGAAAGCGTATGCGGAGACGCGAGGACAGCCCTGGACGAGCGAAGAGAGGGAGCTCGCCTGGGCAGCCGGCTTGTGGGTACGCGTGTTCAACGCCAAGAAAGCGACAGTCCGGCCTGGTGGAGAAACGCCGTCCCCATCGAGGCTTAGACTTGAAGCAGAAGTTAGTGAGCGTTTGCGACGAGCTGGCGCCTAAGGGTGCCGGCACCCGCGGGGAGTGGAGGCCTAGTATGCCGCGCACCCGTGCCCTCGCCTCGGCGCTCCATCGCGACACGCGGTCTTTCGCGGACAGTAGTGGTAGCCATGCATAGGAACGACGTCGGACCGTTAACTATCGGCCTCGGACAATTCCTGCGAGGCGCGGCCGGTCCCGTGAGTCAACCGAAGCGAGTCCCTGATACGCTGCCGTCGCCAAGATGGCGTTCGGCATCGCCCGGAGCCCCTCGCTAGGTATCCAACCGCGCTTGCCGGTCTGGATTCGCTGGGTCAACGGCGAACCCAAGATCCTTGCCGGTGGGGTGCCCATTATTCCCTTCAACAGCGCCTTGAGGCATCGCGCCCGGCATGACGGTGCGACACGCAAATCCCTGGCGGCGTACGCGCGTGCTGGCGCGCTGTACGCCACCTACTGCGCGTACCAAGGCGTCGGCCTGCTGGACATTGCCAATGACGAGTTCCCGTCGTTTGTCGATGGCCTACTCGGACTGAAGTTCCGAAATGCAGGCGGAGAGTTCGTTCACCTTGACGGCCACGCCCGCTCCCGAGCCAGCGCCGACCTGTACCTGACGCTGCTGTACTCACTCACCGGTGACGTGGCGCATCTGTACGACGTCTCGTTTGATTGGCGCCGTTACCGGAGGGTAGTTGGCTCCAGCCATGGCCTCACTGCTGTCGCTCGCGCACACCTGCTAACTGGATTGGGGCAGCGGGTGCATCGCATTCGGCACACAAAAAGGAAGGTGATGGGACTGCCCGACCAGGAATTTGAGAAGATGCTGCGGCGGGCGGTCGAGTTGTGGGGCGAGTACCTGGCGCCCGGTGATCGCCGTTTCGCCCTCGAGCCGGAACAACAGAGCGGTGCGCTACTTCATCGCAACCTGGCGATCCTGCTGTGCATGCGCTACGCAGGCGCACGACGCTCGGAGATCGCGACCATAAAGATCGATCACGTCGACCGAATCGATCACCACCTGGAACTGGAGACAAAAGGTCATCGCAAAGGGAACATCGAATACCTCCCGGTGGTCATGTACCCGGAGGTCGCCGAACAACTCTGGACGTACCTCACGGACCACCGGCCGGTCGTTTCGAACACCGCTGACCAGGGGTATCTGTTCCTCTCCCACGGCGTCCGCGATTATGGCCGACCCATAACTGACTCGGTCATCCGAGAAATCTTCGAGCGACTGCGACCGGCACTCAGTCCACGCTGGAGCAAGCAAGCGACACCCCACACCTTGCGGCACGCCTGCGCCTACCAATTGCAAGGCCGCGTCTCGTCTGACGTGATCATGGCCCAGATGCGGCATCGCTCGACGCGTTCGCTCGACCCATACCGCGATTCGGCATTGGCGTTTGCCGAACAGCTTTTGCCAGCGTTCAGCGATTCGGTCCGAGCGTTGATGGTCAGGGTCGGCCTTGGCGGCTAGACGACGCTCACCTACGGTAGCCGAACGCCGCGGCCGACCATACGCCGTGCGCCTCCAGGCACAAGCAGTGGATTTCTTCGTACCGTCGCGCCCAGCCGCTGAGTTGTGCGGGGCAGCCTTTGCACGACACCTTGGCCGGGCCTACACCACGGTCAAGAACGCGGTACCCGATATTAACGTGTTGAAGCGAGCCGCACTGCGCGACAAGGCGCTGACTGCCATGCGGGATCTGGCAAGCGGCGCACAGTTCATCGATCAGGTGAGCGCTCGTCACGTGAGTATCGTGATCGGCATCCGCCCCGACCTGGTCAAAAGCCTCATCAGCGCGGAACTCGACTGCACACGCGCCAGCTTGCGGGTGCGACGCAAAGGACGCAAGGGAGGCAATTTCCGTCTGGCGGATGGCCTACCGACGGTCGATGCCTCACTGATGCGGGAGCCGTTCTTCTTCGAGGGTGGCGTCGTGGATCTCGCAACTGACACGTGGGACTTTCTGCGGTACCCGAAGGTTCATCGCGTCGTCAGCAAAGCCAGCCTACGCCCGGACCTTGCAGACGTAGCGTGGGTGGTCCTTCGGCAGACGCTGCGAACGGGTCGTGAGATCTCGACCATGAAGAACCTCTGGTGGGGCTTCGTTTGCGTAGCAAGCGTTCTCGACGGATTCGTGGATGACCTGCAGCAGGCGGAGTTACCGACGCTCCAGGCAGCGTGGTACGCCGCGGTCAAGCGGGACTCCCGCTCCAAGCTCGTCGTCACCCGCTCAGCCCTGTGCCGGTGGTTGGAAGAGGTCTTGAGCAAACCGTTCGAGCCGGCCGATGCCCAGCGTCTGGCGCGCGTTCTCGGTTGGCTCCGGGAAACGCCTCTTCCCCGGCGCGGCGATCCGGGTACGGCTCTCTCGACCGACGCCTTCGCTCAGTTGCAGCGTATCTGCGCAGATGCAATCGTCGCCGGGCGGAGTCGCGACTGGCCGGTCGACGCTTCTCAATTGAGCAGGAGTGCGCGCTGGGCGTTCAACCGATGGAGCATCGCGTTGATGGCACTGGTGAGCGGCACCACCGGGCTGCGACGGCAGAGCCTGGAGCTGATCGAAGTGGACGACTGGGGGGAACTCCAACCGGGTCACTTCTGGCTGTGCTGGAAGCACGACAAGAAGCGCGAAGAACACGATGCCGTGCTGGAGCGTGGTGTGGCACTCCTTCTCGACGAGTACAAGCAACGCACGGCCGCCTTGCGCGCGGCGATGGGTACCCGGCGATTGTTCTTACGGGTCGATCTAGAGCAGGGAACATGGGTGGTCGCGGACGCCGAGTGGATCTGGCAAGGCCTGCGGCTTCTCGGCGATCGCGCCATACTGGCGCTTCCAGACGGCACCGCCGGTCTGACGACCAGACTCTTGCGGCGCACCGTCGCGACACGCCAGGTGCAAGCCGGGGCGCACATAGAGGCGATCGCGGCCCAGCTCGGCCACTCCACAACGCTGACGACCATGCAGTACGTCCGCTACGACTGAATGACGCACGCCACTGACGTTCGCGAAGCGCTGGACGCCGGGGCCAAACTCGCGTTGCTGCCCTGGGACCAGGGTCCGCGTCTCCTGGCAGACCTGCCGGCCCACGAGCGGGCGCGCTTTCTGGGAACCCTTCCTGAGCATGGTGTGGGGGTCGGCCTGTGCGACGAAGCCACGTGCGTCATGGTGAAGCGAGGCAGCTCGATCCCGCCGTGTTTCCTATGCACCCATTTACTGACTGGGCCCGAATTCCTTCCTGAACTCGATGAGCTACGGCAGGCCACGCGGGCCGAGACCCATAGCCTTCCGGCCACATCGTCCATCTCAGCGCTGCAAGCCAACAAACGGTACGAGCTCGAGTGCCTGGACCGCCTGATCGCCGGTATACGAAGCCGAGAGGATCCGCTCGGCGAGGGTGGAGCGCCATGATTTTGGTGGCCGATGCATAG
>Ga0137373_10003882_pt1 | contig 16346 bp, 15 predicted proteins | sample SagtaG_5_FD_104912 | JGI IMG/M metagenome (GOLD analysis project Ga0137373, IMG submission 104912) | Vadose zone soil microbial communities from Sagehorn Ranch, Mendocino, California, USA - Sage1_R_80_16 metaG | ecosystem: Environmental > Terrestrial > Soil > Vadose zone | place: USA...
CTCGTATTCGATCACGTCCCCGATCACCATCCTTCCCTCGGTCTGGGCGGCTCCGCCGGCCTGTCGCCGCTCGGGGAACGGCGCGAGGCAGAGCAGGAAGCTTGAGCGGAGGAGTGTAGCATCGGCCTCATGCGCAACCCTCACGTTCCTGGGACGTCGCTCGCAAGTAAGGCAAGCGGGCGGGGCGCAGGACAGTACACCCGGTACGGACAAGCCCCGCCTGCGCAGCATTCTGCAGCGAGCGGCGTCAGGCGCCGGCGGAGCCCGGCTCCGCCGGGCGGGAGCAGGCGCGGGCCAGGGACGTGAGGAACCGCTTGCCCTGGCTGGCCGGTGCGATGGGCGTCGCGGCCGCGGCCGCCTATCGGATCGTCAGGCGCAAGCCGCGCCCGTCCCAGGATGAGACGGACCCGCGCGCCGAAGAGCTCCGCCGCCGCCTCGACGAGTCACGCTCGATGGTCGAGGAGCGGGAGGAGTTCGAAGCGGCCGAGACTCCGGTCGACCGCGTGGAGCCTGAGGCCGGCGTGGACGAGCGTCGCCGCGAGGTTCACGAGCAGGGGCGAAGCGCGATCGACGACATGCGCCCGCCCGAGAAGTGATGGCCGTTCCGGCGACGAAGATCCCCTTGTTCGACCCGCAGAGCGTGCTCGCGCCGCTTCGAGGCGAGCTCGAGGAGCGGATGCGCGAGGTGCTCGACAGCGGCCGCTATGTGCTCGGGCCGCAGGTACAGGCGTTCGAGCAGGAGCTGGCCGAATACCTCGGCGTCCGTCATGTCGTGGGGGTCGGAAACGGCACGGACGCGATCTCGATCGCGCTGCGGGCGATGGGGGTCGGTCCCGGAGACGAGGTCGTCGTCCCCTCCTTCACCTTCTACGCGAGCGCGGAGGCCATTCCGCCCACGGGCGCATCCCCCGTCTTCTGCGACATCGACCTGGACACCTTCTGCATCACGGCCGAGACGGTCGAGCGCGCACTGACGCCGCGGACGAAGGCCGTTCTCGCCGTCGATCTGTTCGGCAACCCGGCTCCGTCCTTGGAGATCGAGGCGCTCGGCGTCCCGGTTCTCGAGGACGCGGCGCAGGCACTCGGCTCCACGCTGATGGGCCGCAAGGCGGGCTCGCTCGGCCGCGCGGCGACCTTCAGCTTCTACCCCTCGAAGAACCTGGGCGCCTTCGGAGACGCGGGGGCGGTCGCAACCGACGACGACGGGATCGCAGACGAGGTGCGCTCCTTGCGCTCCCACGGCTCCCGCGACAAGGTCACCTTCGGCGCGCTCGGCTTCAACACACGGTTGGACGAGATCCAAGCCGGACTGCTGCGCGTGCTGCTTCCGCACCTGGACGAGTGGTGCGACGGGCGCCGGCGCGGAGCTCAGCTGTATGGCGAGGCCGGCGTCGGCGGGCTCGTCGATGAGCCGCACCCGGTCTCCGATGCCGACCCCGCCTGGCACCTCTACGTCGTTCGCAGCGAGCGGGCCGACGCGCTCGTCGAGACTCTGAACGAGGCAGGTGTCGAGAGCCGTGCCTACTACCGGACGCCGGTCCACCGGCAGGAACCGATGAGCGGGTTCGCGAAGGGCGTCGAGCTTCCCGCGACCGAGGAGGCCTCGCGCACCAACTTCGCGCTGCCGATCGGGCCGACGCTCGGCGCTGAGCAGGTCAACCGCGTGGTGGAAGTGCTTCGAAGCTCATCATCTTCCTGAACTCCGCGAAGCGAGCGCCGATCTCCTCCCGCGTGAGCCGCTGCAGTCGCTCCGTGCCGAAGTCCTCCACCGCGAACGAGGCCACAACCGACCCATACACCGCGGCGGCCCGAAGAGCTTCCTCGCCGACCGAGTCGAGGTAGCCGAAGAATCCGCCGGCGAACGCGTCGCCCGCACCCGTCGGGTCGATCACGGTCTCGAGCGGATAAGCGGGAATCGAGAAGAAGTCGTCCTTCGTGTACATGCACGCGCCGTACGGGCCCTGCTTGACCAGGACGACGCGCGGCCCGAGCTCGAGGATGGAGCGCGCAGCGCGGGAGAGGTTCGGCTCCTCGGTCAGCATCCGCACCTCGGCGTCGTTGAAGGCGATCACGTCCACGGCGCGCATCGCCTCGAGCAGTGGGTCGCGCGCCGACTCGATCCAGTAGTTCATCGAGTCGAGCCCGGCCAGGCGCGCGTCCGATTGCTCGCGCACCCGGCGCTGCAGCTCGGGCTGGATGTTGCCGAGGAAGAGGACGTCCGCCTTGCGCGAACCTTCCGAGAGCGTGGGCTCGAAGTCGGCGAACACGTTCAGCTGCGTGTCGAGCGTGTGGGCGACTGCCATGTCGTCCTCGTAGCGACCCGACCAGTGGAACGACTGCGCTCCCTCCACCCGCTCGAGGTCGTCGAGGTTGATCCCGCGGGCGCGGAAGACCGAGAGCTCCTCCTCGCCGAAGTCTTCGCCGACGACGCCGACGACGTTCACGTCCGTGAACAGGCTCGCCGCAAGCGAGAAGTGGGTGGCCGCGCCGCCGAGGATCCGCTCGCGCCTGCCGAAAGGAGTCTCGAGCGAGTCGAAGGCGACCGACCCGACGACGGTGACGGCCATGGTTGCGCGGATACTAGAAGCTGGCCGCCCAGCTCCTGCCGAGTAATCTTGCGAGGCACGCCATGACGCACCACCGCTTTCTCGCTGCCCTCTACGACCGAATGACCGGTCCCGCGGAGAAAGCCGGATTGCGCAAGATGCGGGCGGAATTGCTGGCGGAGGCCTCCGGCCGGACGCTCGAGCTGGGCGCGGGCACGGGGCTCAACCTGTCGCACTACTCACCGAAGGTCACGGAGCTCGTCCTCGCCGAGCCTGATCGGTTCATGGCCCAGCGGCTGCGCAAACGGGTCGCCTCGGAGCCGCCGCCGGCCGCGTCGGTGGAAGTGGTCGAGGCGAGGGCGGAGGATCTCCCCTTCGACGCCGAGAGTTTCGACACGGTGGTAGGGACGCTCGTGCTATGCACGGTCGAGCATCCCGGCTCCGCTCTGAACGAGGTCGCTCGCGTGTTGAAACCGGGCGGGCGCTACCTGTTCCTGGAGCACGTGCGAAGCGAGAGCCCGCGCCTTGCGCGCTGGCAGGACCGGCTCGAGCGGCCGTGGGGGTGGATGGGCGGCGGTTGCCACCCGAACCGCGCCACCGCCGAGACCTTGCATGGCTCGCAGCTGGAGGTCGAGCGCCTCGATACGGATCGGTTCCCGAAGGCCCCTCCGCTCGTCCGCCCACTTATTCGTGGCGCAGCGACGCGGCCTGCCTGACCGGCTGCGAGCGCAGGGCGGCCAAGGAGTCCAGAGGCGGAGCGGATACTAGAGCCGCGGCTGCACGACGCTACGCTTCGGCCGGAGCGGCATGGGCCCGGTGGCCCAGCCGGTCTTCAAAACCGGTGAGGTCGTGTAACCCACGGCTGGGTAGGTTCGACTCCTGCGCCGCTCCGTCAAGGGCCATACGGCTTGACCAGGCGCCTGTCGGGTACAAGCCGCACGGCCAATCCCGACAAACCGTAAGCCGCTAGACGCCGCTCAAGGCCGCCTCGGCCAGGCGCGCACTGGCGCGCAACTGGCGCGCGCTCAGTGAGTCGCCACCGAGTTGGGTTAGTGCGTCGATTCGATCGAGGGATCCGTCGAGATGAAGTTCTCAACCGCCCCGATCGTGTCCTCAACGGCTTGCTCGTTGCCGTCCCAACCCGACTCCGTCAAGAGATCCGCCAACACAAGCCGAACGATTAGCGCTGGCTCCGTTCGCTGAGCCCGACTTCGGAGTTCTCGCCAAGCGAGACCCTGGTTGGACGCTGTCGGATAAGCATCTGTTCCACGTCCACGTGGTCTCCGGCCGGGGAAATCCAAGTCCTTCCAGTGACGGGACCCGCGTTCGTCGGACGTGAAGTTGCCGAGGAAGACGAACCAGTCCAACCTGCGAAGGCGAGTGGGAAGGCCGTACGCGCGAGCATAGGCGCCGTCCCTAACCGCCACGGCGAGCCGATAGACCGGGACTACGGCCTCGAGCAGATCGACTCTGGGGCCGTCATCAGTTGAGCGAACACGCGTCAGTAGTTCGACCAGCCCGTTAGCCGCCACGCGCGCGCTTCGCACGGGACTCCAATGCGTCGGGTCATCGTCCTCGTCAGAAACCACGTAAGCGACAACCTCGCGCCTGGATTCAGTTGGCGGCGCTTCGAACCCGTTCGGAACCACACCATTGAGGAAGACCAGGCATCCCGTCGGTGAGACCCGGCGTGGACGCCAGAAGCGACGGCTTGGAGCGCAGGCAACCGTCACATAGAAGTGGCGTCGTCCCGCGCTTGCCTTCGTGTGGTCCCCGCTGTAAAGAGTGTTGTGATCGGCACGGGCGACCCGCACCAATCGCCCAATGCCGCGGAATACGGCGAGCACCAGAGCCTCGATGATCGTCGACACCCGAGAATGATGACGAGCAAAGGGGGCTCTCGGCCCCCGGCAACGTCGTCACCCCTCTCCGTCATGTCGGCATCTGGTCTACGAAACGTCCGAAAGTTCCGCCAAGTGCGCATGCTCCTCAAGGAGCTCCCAAGCCGGGCGCACGTTTGACACCCATGCCCACGGGGGGCGTGAGAGAAGGTGGTGATAACTGAGAAGCTTGAGCTCTCTGTCCTTGTTGAACTCGTACGCTGCGATTTGCCAGGAACCCCTATTGACCACGAGCCGCGCGCCCTCAGCGACGCTGGGGTCGAAGGTCCAGCCAATCATGTCGAAGTCGTCGTAACTCAAACACTCTTTGGCAATCACGGCCGTCGCAGCCTGCTTCGGGTCAGCCGCCCTTAGCCGCAGGACGCGAAACGAGCCCTTCTCTTCGTCTGCGCGTTCCGGCCAGAAGACGCAAACCGTATAGGTGCGGGCGAAGAGCTTGAGGCGAAACCGCCCCAGCAGGTACGTCACAACCATTCCTAGCCGCCGGATAGACGCCATGCCCTTCGCGGGTGCCTCAGGTCCCCCGGGCCGAACGAGCCCTCAGCCGGTCGCTCATGGCGGTATCGTCGCACGGACCCTGAGGGCTGGGTCACTGCTGCGGAGCCTAGGAAAGGCTGACCTCCGGCTATCCGCATGGGCGGTCACGCTGCTGTGCTGTGAGACAGTGCGAGTATGAACAGGGAACACCAGATCCCGCAAGCAAAAGCCCCTGCGGCACCAGGGAGCACTGGAGAGACTCCGGTTGAGACGCTCGAGGCCTTGGGAGTTCGCGGAATCCTGTGGCAACTTGCCCGGGATGGCCAGATCATCGACCTGCGTTGCGAGATGCCTCAGTGCTACTGCTTCTGGGGCCGTAGGTACTTCGAGCCGAGATCGACGGGTTCCGATTGGTCGGCGACGGCCGACCACTATCCGAGACTAAAGGCGCATGGAGGTCACCTCACCCCCGATAACGTCCGGCTCGCGCATCGGCTCTGCAACCGACGCGACTACGGATGGCGGATGAAGATCAATGCGATGCTCGCGAAGCGGATGTCGTTGGAGGAGATCGCCGAAGAGCTGAACATGAAAGAGGTGCCGACGATTCATGGCACGAACAGATGGACAGCTGCATCTGTTCGGAAAGCATTCGTTTCCTAGCAGCCGCTTGCAGGCCGGGATCTTCGTTAACGCTGGCGCTCTCCAACGGAAGTTCCAAATCGGCGTCGACCGAATCCTCGTGCGTGCCGTCCCGCCAAAGAGCTAGAACACGCGAGCGTGTTTGGCAGCCTCATGGACGATGATCTCGCTCGCCTAAGCGAGGCCATGGCGATGGCTGACGGCATCCTCGAGCTCGTCGCGCAAAAGGCGCCGGCGGGTGTCACTAGCAGAGACCGAAACGACCAGTCCTTGTTCTGGCGTTCGGACGAGCCTTCAGATGCTTTCGGTCGATCCGCGATGTGGCCTGCGTTCACGCCGAGGCCGACGACGCGGCAGTGCTGACCCGAGCGCTCATGGCCATGACCCTCAGAGCGGTTTGGCTCGCGGTACCCGAGGATCCAGACGAGCGGCTGCGCAGAGCGCGCGCTCTCGAACTCGACTCAATTAGGCAGCTACGTACCCAGGCACGGAGCCTCGAACGCCTGTCGCTCGAACCGGAAATCCCGCCAACGGTCTTGGACGAGCGCATCGCAGAGCTCGAACGGCTCGGGGAAGCCGGCATCCCGCCAGATGAGGTCATCGCGTGCGGCTTGGGCGACGAGGCCATCTACGCTCGCATTTACCGGACAACATCGAACGCAGCGCACTACTCACTCTTCACCGCGCTCCAAGGTTTCGATGCAGGCAGCATCGAAGGAGAGATCGAGTCTCTGAACGGACTCCGGATCCGGTTCCTTGATGGCGACCCCGCCAGAGCGGAGGAGGCGCTCGTCCTCGCGGCGCTCGTATACGTCGCTTTTCTCGAACACTCGGAAGTCGTCGTCCACCACGGCGTCTTCGACCGAGCGAGAGACCTGCTCGAGGCACATGTCCGTCGCTACCCGCGTCAGTGACGTCAACCAGCCTCTGTTGCCGCGATGCGAGGGTTTCGCAGCAACCGCTCAAGACTGCTGACTGGAGAGCGATGCGGGCTTGAAGCGGCCGACCTAGCGGCGTTGGCAAACGGACGGCCTGGCGAGCAAGGCATCGACCATGTGCCGATGTTCATCGGAGGTGAGCTTCGCGAAGTCGGCTCCCCGTTGGATCCGCCCGAGTTTCTTCTTCGACGCGATCTCGGACGTACGAGGGCCGTTCTCGATGAGCGGGACCCAGACGCCGACTCGGCAAGGGTAAACCCATGGCCAGCGAAGACCCCAAACCGGATCCTTCGTCCATTTCGGTCCGTCAAGAATTTCGGCTTCGGCGAAGAAACGCCCGTGAATCACGGCGTGAAACAGGACCCGATCGCCACGCCCCACGAACAATGCAAAATCCCAACCAGGAAGCAAAACCTGATACCACTAGCCGCATGAGCTCGGTCGAAGAGCTACCGATCGGAACCGTCACCTTCCTCTTCACCGACATTGAGGGCTCCACTCGCCTGCTGAAGCAGCTTCGCGACCGTTACGCCGAGGCCCTTGCGGAGCACCAGCGGATCCTCCGCGAGGCCTTCGCCGAGCATGGCGGCCACGAGATCGACACGCAGGGCGACTCGTTCTTCGTCGCGTTCCGGCGGGCCAAGGACGCAGTGGAGGCTGCGATCGTTTCCCAGCGCCGCCTTGCAGAATGCGCATGGCCCGAAGGCGCCGAGCTTCGTGTGCGCATGGGTATCCACACCGGCGAGCCGACAGTGGGAGGGGAGCGCTACGTCGGCCTCGGTGTGCACCGGGCCGCCCGCATCTGCGCGGCCGGGCACGGCGGCCAGGTGCTCGTCTCGCAGACCGCTCGTGAGCTGATCCGTGACGATCCGCTCCCGGACGTCTCGCTGCGGGACCTTGGCGAGCACCAGCTCAAGGATCTCGACGAGCCGGAGCGGCTCTATCAGCTCATCGCTCCAGGGCTTCAAGAAGACTTCCCGCCGCTGAAGGCAGCCGCCGCCCCGCCCTTCGAGGGGCGCGAGGGAGAGCTGGCCGAGGCGGCCGTCGAGGAATTGGCAAGACGCTGGCGCCGGCCAGGTCGCCGTGTCCTCGTCCTGGCTACGTTCGCCGCCGCGGTTGTAGGAGCGGCCCTCGGCGTGCTGCTGACGCAGGGCGGCGGGTCGACGGCGAACGCCTCCGTGAAGCCAAACGCTGTGGGCGTGATCGACTTTCGGAGTGGCAAGGTCGCCGCCCAGATCCCGGTGGGCTTGGGGCCGAGCGGTGTCGCGGTGGGTCGAGATGCGATCTGGGTCGCGAACGCGAGCGACAACTCTGTCTCGCGGATCGATCCTTCGACGAACGACGTGCGCCAAACGGTCCAGGTCGGCGACGGCCCAGCGGGCGTTGCCATAAGCCCGAATGCCGTTTGGGTGGCAAATGGTTTGGACGGCACCGTCTCGCGCATCGACCCTCAAACCAGCCAGGTCGTGCAGACGATCAGGGTCGGCAGCGGCCCGAGTGGCATTTCCTACGGCGAGAAGGCCGTCTGGGTCGCGAACTCGGCGGACGGAACCGTCTCGCGCATCGACGCGAACGGCGGGCGCGTGACGAAGACGCTGCCCGCGGCCGTCGGTGCCTCGGGCATATCCGTTGGGTTCCACCGCGTCTGGATCGTGTCTCCGCCGTCCGGAAACGTGGTCGTTCTGGACCCCCGCTCGGGTCAGGCTGTGCAGCGAATCGGCGTCGGTGTGGATCCAGACGCCGTCGCGGTTGGCACGGGCTCAGTATGGGTGACGAATCGCGCCGACGGCACAGTGTCCAAGATCGACCCGCATGGGGGTGCGGTTACGGACACGATTCGAGTCGGGCGGGGCCCGAGTGGGATCGCCGCGGGACCGGGTGAGATCTGGGTGGCCAACGGCGGCGGGACGCTTTCCCGAATCGACTCTTCGAGCGATCGCGTCACGAAGACCGTCCGCATCGTCAACCTGCCGCAGGGACTCGCCGTCGCCCCGAACGGCGTCTACGTCGCCGTGCGGTCGACGGGACGGGAGCACCGGGGCGGGGCGCTAGCGATCCTTGTCTCTTTTCCTCCGGACTCCATCGACCCCGCGCTGTCGTACTCACCGAGCGGCTGGGCGATCCTGAACACGACGTACGACGGACTTGTCGGTTTCCGGCGGGTGGGCGGCGTCGAGGGCACACAGCTCGTGCCGGACATCGCCGTCTCGCTGCCCACCCCGGCCGACGGTGGGAAGACCTACACCTTTGAGCTGCGGCCGGGAATCCGCTACTCGAGTGGGAAGCTCGTGCAGCCCGAGGATTTCCGGCGGGCGATCGAGCGTCTCTTTGAGCTCGGCTCGAATGGAGCCGGGTACTACGGCATCGTCGGCGCCGATCGCTGCGTGAAGGGCAAATCATGCGACCTCGCTCGCGGCATCGTCACCGACCGCGGCTCGCGGACGGTCATCTTCCGTCTGGCGGCACCCGATCCCGACTTCCTTACGAAGCTCGCCTTGACGTTCGCGTTTCCCGTTCCTGCGGGGACTCCTTCGCGCGATGTCGGAACACATCCCGTCCCGGCGACCGGGCCATACCGGATCGCGGCGTATCGGAAGAAGAGCGAAACGCTTCGGCTCGTCCGCAACCGGTTCTTCCACCAGTGGTCTGCAGACGCGCGACCCCAGGCGTATCCCGACGCGATTTCCTGGTCCTGGCGGTTCAAGCTCGACGCCTCCGCCGAAGTGCGCGCAGTCAGGCGTGGCACCGCCGGCGCTGCCTTGGGCCTGGCTCCCCCTCTGTCGAAGAGGCAGCTCGACGTCCTCGCCACGCGCTACCCGAGTCAGCTCCACATGAGCACGCAGTTCCAAACCAGCTTCTTCTTCCTCAACACCCGCGCGCCGCCTTTCGACGACATCCGGGTGCGGCGAGCCGTCAACGACGCCTTCGACCGCGAGGCCTTCACGCTGCTGCTCGGGCGCGCGTCCGCTCCAACTTGCCAGATCCTGCCCCCCAACTTCCCCGGATACAAACGTACTTGCCCCTATCTCGCGGATGGCGCGGGGCTCGACAGGGCACGGCGATTCGTGCGGAGCTCGGGCACTGCAGGCGCGGCGGTTAGGGTCTGGGTCCCGGCCCCGATTGCGGACCAAGGGCGGTTCATGGTCTCCGTGCTCGACTCGCTCGGGTACCGCGCGCACGGGAAGGTCATACCGGTCGGGCGTTCCGGCCTGGATCCCTACTTCGGCAAAGTAATGGACTCGAGGGTAGGCGCCCAGATCGGGTATTTGAGCTGGGGTGCCGACTTTCCGTCAGCCGTGGGCTTCATTCCGCCGATGCTTAGCTGCGCAAGCTTCTTGCGGGCTTCGCCGGAGCAAAGCTCTAACGCATCCGAGTTCTGCGACCGCTCGATCGACACGCAGATGGACCGCGCCATCGCCGTGCAAGCCCAGGATCCGGCGGCCGCAGCCTTGCTCTGGCAGCGGATCGAGCGCGAGATCCTCGCGCAGGCACCTCTCGTGCCGACTTCAAACGCGCGCAACGTCGACTTCGTCTCCAAGCGGGTGGGCAATTACCAATACAACCCGCAGTGGGGCGTTTTGCTCGACCAGCTCTGGGTCAAATAGCCAGTGCCGATTGGTGAGACCAATGCGCAGCGCTTGCTGCCAACGGTTTGTCCCCAATTCCTGTACCCATCCGAGCTGGCCTCAGCCGCTCTCGACTGACCTTGGCTGGCTCAGCGATCACGTTTTCAACCCCATCTGCCCTCGGCCGCAGACCTTCAAAACCGGTGAGTCGTGTAACCCACGGCTGGGTAGGTTCGACTCCTGCGCCGCTCCGTTTCCGGCGGCTGCGCGCCGAGCGCGACTCAGACGGCGCCGCGTGGCTCGCGAGCTGCGGTCAAGCGCTGGTAGAAGAAGCCGGCGACCAGAAGGACCGCTCCCACTGCCAGGAAGGAGAACGCTCGCGTGATCGAGCTGAGCTGAGCGAGGTCGTAGATGAAGAGCTTGGCGAGGCTGGTGCCGAAGAGGGCGAAGCCTCCGAGCTGAAGCGGCCGCGTCCGACGCCTGAGGCCGAGGGTGAGAAGGGCGAGTCCGAGCGCGCCCCAAACGGCGCTCACGGCCGTGTGGCCGCTTTCGAAGCTGCTCTCGAGGCTGCCGGGTCGCAGCAGCTCAAACAATTCCAGGATCGCGAGCGAGAGGGCATAGATCCCGAGCGCACTCGCGCCCCAAAGCGCTCCTGAGCGCAGCCAGCGCTGACCTCGTTCGAGCAGGCGATCGACCCGATCGAACGCTCCTGCGCCCCGGCGGCCGGCGACGAAGGCGAAGACGACAGCCGCAGCGGAGACGCAAAGCACGCTTGGAACGCCTAAGCCTGGATGTGCGCTCGCCTCGAAGAGATCGCTAGGCGGGGCAGAGCGGACGAGCATCGCCAGGAGCGCGGCGAGCAGGTAGAAGAGCGAGCCAAGTTGGAGGCGGCGCTCCTTGACCCCGACCGCAAGCCAGGCAAGCAATGCCGAGCTCGCCGCCCAGGTGCCGACCAGCCACTGGCCGCCGATGAGCAGCCCCTCCGCCGCTGCGCCGACGGCAAGCGCGATCGTCCAGAGCAGCGTGCTGTAGTCGCGACGCGACCGCAGAGCGAGAGCCGCGAAGCCGCCGTAGAGCGTCGCCACGCCGAGTAGGGCAACGCCGCGCAGGTCGGCGCCCCAGAGGCTGCCCTCGGCCAGAGTGATGACAGCCGGCACCGTGAGCCCGAGGCTGATCGAGACGGCGGCGAGCGTGACGAGGTCACGGCCACGGTTTCGGCTCGCGAGCCGCTGCAAGGCGAAGGCTGCGAGGAAGAGCGCGCCGGCAAGGGCGAGGAAGGAGGCAGAGCGGAGCGTCGAATCGAGCTCGCCGGTGTCGAAGAGGAGCACCTTGGCGAGGGCCGCGAGCAACCAGATGAGCGCTCCTTGCTCGAGCGGCTCGATCCGGAACCGGAGCGATCCTGCGAGTGCGGCGAGGCCGACCAATCCCCAGAGGCCACTGACAACGACATGCCCGTGATGGAAGCCGGAGAGACCGCCCTCCGTGAGCTGGAAAAGCTCGAGCACTCCGAGGGAGAGCGCGTAGACGGCGAGCACCCCTGATGCCCCGGTGGCGGCGATGCGAAGCGAGCGCTGATGCTCGCGCAAGCCGCGAAGGAGCGGCGCGAATGCGCGGAAGATCCCGCGCTCGCCGACGGCCGCATCCTCCCAGGCAGAGGCGCGCCAGGCCACAACTGCGCCCCCGGCGCCGAGCGCAACGACGCTTGCAATCGCCGAGGCCGGTGACGTGCTGTAGGCAAAGAGGTGCGAGGGAGCGGCCTCGAACAGGAGTGCGTGTAGGGCCGCGAGCCCCAGGTAGAGAAGAGCGGCGAGCTGGAAGCGAATCTCCCGCAGCCGGCGCGCGAGCCAGGCGAGTACCGCAGCCTCGGCCGCCCAGATCTCGGTCAGCGTCCCGGTCGAGACGAGATTGGCGACGCCGACGGCGGTGAGGACGAGCGAGAGGGCGAGCAGGAGGCTGCTGAGATCGCGCCATCTCCGGCGCCTGAACAGGACCGCACCGAGCAAGCAGTAGCCGAGCGCACAGAGAAGTAGCGCTGTCCCCTGCTCGAGCCCGCCCGCCCGATCGCCGAAGAGAAGCCAGCAGGCATAAAGGGCGAAGGCCGCGCTTGCGAGCAGGAAGGAGCTGGAGAGCCCGGAGAGCGCGGGAGAACGGAGGCGCAGTTCGTAGGCGACTCCGGTCGCGAGCAGGAGCGCCCAGAAGAGCGCTGCAAGCACGACCGTGCCCGGGTGGGGCGAGCGCTCGACGGCGATGTAGGCCACCAGTTGAGCTGAGCCCGCGACCCCGCCGAGTGAAAGGAGCGCCTTCCAGCGGCGTTCGATCCCGACGATTGCAACTGCGGCCAAGACCACGGCGACGAAGGAGGCGCCGATCCTGCTCAGCCCTCCGTCCAGCGCGAGCAAAGCCGGGATGCACAGGGCGCCGATCAGGCCGATACCGGCGACGAACTGCGACGACCACAGAAGCGAGAGCGCGAGCCCGAGCGCGGCGACCGCGGCGGCGAGCAAGAGCGCGACGGGATGGGAGACGAATCCGTACAGGGCGGAAGCTGCCAGCAAGGTCGCGTAAGAGCCGGCGATGCCGGTTCCGACGGCGGCGAGCGCCGCGTAGACATGGCCGAAGCGCCGGTGCAGATAGGCGCCGGCCAAGCCGGCGAGCAGCGATGCCGCTCCGCCGAAGGCAACCCGGGCCTCGGGTCCGATCCAGCCGCGGTCGACGGCGAGGATGAAGAAGAAGACGATCCCAAGGAGCGTGACGACGCCCCCTGCCCACGCAAGCGCCTTCGCTCCGAGCAGATCGGCAAGCTCGACCCGCGGCCGGCGGGGAGCGAGCTCGAATGGTCGCGGCGGCGGGAAGTCGATCGGCGCGGTGGGAGGCGGCTCCGGCTTCGGCGGCGCAGGCGCTGCGACCTCTGGGGTCTCAGGCCTTGTTTCTGCGGGATGAGCTGCTGGGGAGGCGAGGGCGCGCAGCTCGTCAAGCTCGGCCTCGAGCGTGCGCAGCCGCCGCTCGAACTCGTTCAATCGGGCTTCGGGGATCGTCGTCATCGCGCGCCCCCATTGGATGCGTCACGGGGACGCAGCTCGACCGACAGCTCGCAGTCGAGCGCATCGGCGATCTTGAGCAAGGTGTCGATGCGGGGGGGCCTGCCTCCGCTCTCCAGGCGGGCGATTGCCGACTGGGTCGTCCCGCAGAACTCAGCCAGCTCTTGCTGTGAGAGCCCGAGCTGGGAACGACGCTCCGCGAGCCGGTCGGAGATGGCGGCGAAGAACCAGCCTCTGTCCTCGGCGTGAGCGAGCCGCTTCCGCAGCCGCTCGAGCAGCTCATGTTTGGCCTCTGCCGACTCTTGGCTATATCGCACGTTTGCGATAATAGCACAGTTGCTATAGATGTCAAGCTAGTGCTTGGGAATGCTTGGCGACGGCTCGACCAAGAGAGCCGACGTCGCCAACATCAGCGTCACCGGAAGCACCAAGATCCCGATCGAGGCGGCGAAGACACCGAACGCGAACAGGACGACGACGAGCGTCAGCGCTCCGTTTCTGCCCCACTTGCTCCCGGTTGCACAGACATGGTGCAGGAGGAGCCAGCCAAGGATTGCCACGACGGCGGGAAGTGCGAGCCAGACTACGGCGCCCGTGCCATTCTCGTCAATAAACGTTGAGCTAGTCGATGTGCAGTGCTCGAAGCCGAACTGGCCCCCTTCGCAGCTCTCGCCCCTGTAGGCGGGGAAAAAGAACGCGCTGGCAAGGAGGAGGAAGCTCCAGGCAACGGCAGCGGATGCGAGCCCGAAGGCAGTCCAGCCGCGCGCCGAGACCGAGCGCATGAGGTAAGTCTACGTCGGCGATGGGCGAGACAGCCTAGGATCGCCTTGAACGATGAGCGAGCTCGGCGACCTCCTCGAGCTAATGCACGACGCCCGAAACCGCTGGCGGACCGTGCGCGCGACAGTCCGCCGCTGGCGGCATCACAAGCTGTCCGAGCTCGCGTGGAAGCGGTACGAGGAGCGAGCCAGCCGGGCTGGATCGACCACAACCATCGCCCTGCAGTACGCGTTCGGCAGCGGCGACGCCGAGCCGGAGCCCGAGACGAGCGAGTCGATCACGCGCGTCTGGATCGACGGTGAGCGCGCGCGGGAGGAGCACGATGGGGATTGGGGGCCGCGGCTTGGGGTCCGGGTCGGAGACGTCTGGTGGTCGTACGACGAGCACTCGGGGGCGATCTCGAACCAGCAGACACCTGAAGTGAGGAGTGGCATCGGCGAGGAGCTCAGGCGCTTCCTCGATCCGACTCGGCTCATGGGCGCACTCGATTTCGAGCTCCTCGGTCGCATCACGCTGGCGGGACGGCCTGCGATCCGCATTCGCGCGCTCGCCCGCGATGCCGGAGCCGGCCCAGAGTGGGAGCCGATGATCGATTTGCCCTTAGGAGCAGACGTGTACGAGATCGTGCTGGACGAAGAGCGCGGCGTTCTGCTCAAGCTCGCAGCCCAGGTTGATGGGCAGGAATTCAACGTCATCGAGGTTGCGGAGATCGGCTTCGACGAGGAGTTTCCGCCCGAGACCTTCGTGTTCGAAGCGCCACCGGGAGAGACGATCCGCAACGCAGGCGAGCACTGGATCCCACGCGCACTCGCGATTGAGGAGGCACAGCGCGAAGCTCCCTTTACGGTCTGGATCCCGAGCAAGCTCGACGCAGGCTGGCAGATGAGGGTGCACTACCTGCCCCGAAGGGAGCGGCCACCCGTCCCGGCCAGCGTCTCGATCCACTACTACCGCCCAGGGGCTACGCATCAGTTCACGCTGCACGAGACGGCAGTCGGAGAGGGTGAGGACCCGTTTGGGGCCGACTGGCGGCCACTGGAACGGCACGGTGAGAAGCTACGCGTCTGGGAGCCCGAGGAGGGCCGTGGTCAGATGCCTTCCCAGGTGCAGGTCGAGCGTGACGGCACGCATGTGACCTTCCACTCTTCTGACCTCAGCCTCGATGCCATGCTCGAACTTGTTGACGTCCTCGTCGTCGCTCCGAGCGAGCCGCCGCCGCTGACGAGCGACGGCTGAGCGGCCCGCGGCCCTCAAGGGCCCAGGAAGTCGTTGACCGCTCGAGCGAACGAGCGGCGGTCCTGGAACAGGAACGCGTGAGCGCCCGGGAGGACCACCAGCTTGGATCGTGGGACCTGAACGGCGATCCGCCTGAGGTTCACGGGAGGCACTACCGGATCATCGGCGCCGGCCGCAGCCAGAGTGGGCGCGCGGATGCCGGCCAGCTGGCGATAGTTTCGATTGCTGCGGAGCCAGGGGTCTTCGGCCGCGACCTGGGCTCGGGTGGTGGCCCCGGGAACGTGGAAGTCGTCGGGGATCTCACCGCTTTGGCTGGCACGCTCGAGACGATGCAGGAACCGCCTGCCTTCTGCCTGGCGATTGGGCGGGTAGAGCTCGCCCAGGATGTCCCTTTCCGAAGGGTGGGGCTCGCTGTCGACCGCCTGAGCCTTCGCCGAGCCGAGCACGGTCTGGCTGCCTCCGGGATTGGTCCCCGCCAGGATCAAGTGGGATACCGCTCGCGGATGATCGACAGCCAGGCGTTGGGCGACGAAGCCGCCCATCGACCAGCCCAGGACATCTGCCTTGGGCACCCCGATTGCATTCATCAGCCCGACGGTGGTGTCGGCGAGTGAGTCGAAGGAGTCCCCGTGCCAGAGCCCGGACAGCCCAAGGCCGGGGTAGTCGAAGAGGATCAATCGGTGGTCTCGAGCGAGCAGCCGGAGCAGGGCGGGGTCCCACTCCGCCATCGTCGAGCCCGTGCCCGTCAGCAGCACAAGCGGCGCCCCGTGACCCCACTCGTACCAGGCGATGCTGGTGTTGGCGACCCGAGCAAAGTGGACGTGAGCTTCAAACGGGCGCGCAGAGCTGTGGCCACAGCCGGCGACGAGCGCTGCCAACCCCAGGCAGACGCCCACACGAGCTCTCACCGGATCAATGCTGCGCGCCCACGCTCGACCGGTAAGCGCGCTGGAGGCCGGCCGCCTTGAGAATCGAAGGCGGCACCTGACCGACACCGGGAACGTCGACGACGTTCACCGGATAGGGCGGGTAGGGGCAGGCGGAGATGAACAGCGTCGGGTATTGCCAGTAGTTCTGCTGGTACGTGAGGTCGCCGTACGGCCGGCAGCCGCCGCGATCGCTGCCGTAGGGGATCTGGAGCCAGCAGATGTCGAGCGAGTCGGGCAGCCAGCAGGGGCCGAAGTCGGTGACACCGGGCGGGTTGTCGAACGAGACGTTGTGC
>Ga0137373_10003884_pt1 | contig 16342 bp, 10 predicted proteins | sample SagtaG_5_FD_104912 | JGI IMG/M metagenome (GOLD analysis project Ga0137373, IMG submission 104912) | Vadose zone soil microbial communities from Sagehorn Ranch, Mendocino, California, USA - Sage1_R_80_16 metaG | ecosystem: Environmental > Terrestrial > Soil > Vadose zone | place: USA...
AGCTGAACCCGGCCGGCGCCTCCGAGGACGAGGTAGACGTTCTGAGCGAGGAAGTGGAGCCGCAGCCGCGCGCGGTCGCCGGCAAGGATGCGCTGCCGCTCCACCTTCCAGAGGCCGTCGTAGGCGAGTGTGTTCAGCGGCACCGACCGCGGGAACTTGTACGGCACCTCGCGATCGGGCACGACCTCGGAGCCCGAGTAGCGCTGGAGCCGTTCCCAGCCCAGGTAGGACTCCGGCGTGGTCGGGTGCGTGGGCGTCTGGTCGGACACGGAGGCGAGCTGTGCCTGCTCGGGCTCGCCGAGCAGCTTGCGAATCGTGCGCTCGGTGTCGTCGTAGTTGCCCTCGCCCTCCTTGATCTCGCGGATCAGGCCCTGGCGGTCGATCAGATACTCCGTCGGCCAGGCCCCGTTCTGGTAGGCGTCCCAGGTCTTGTAGCCGTTGTCGACCGCGACGGGGTAGCGGACGCCGAGCTCGCGCGTCGCCTTGCGGACGTTCGAGGCGACGTGCTCGAATGCGAACTCCGGGGTGTGAACGCCGACGATCCGCAGGCCCGCCTTGCGGTAGGCCGCGTCCCAGGCCTTGAGGTGCGGCAGCGTGCGCAGGCAGTTGATGCAGGAGTAGGTCCAGAAGTCGACGAGCACGACCTTGCCGCGGAGCGACGCGACCGTCTCCGGCTTCGAGTTTATCCAGTCGGAGATGCCGGCGAAGTTCGGTGCGGGCCCGTAGCTCTTCAGGGCCGAGGCCGAGGCCGAGGCCGAGGCCGGCTGCGAGGTCAGGCACCGCTGTCCGAGCTGTTTGCGGGTATAGCAGCTCCGCTCGGCCTTCTGGAGAAACGGGGTGTAGTCGCCGATCTTGGTCTGCAGCGTCTTGTCCACGTTGAACGCGATCAGCAGCGCCGAGACCGCCATCACGCCGCCGAGAGCCGCTCGCACGGCGGGCTGCTGCAAGTTCAGCGCCCGCATTCGCCCCGCAGCACGCTGACCGCCGAGCGCGAGCAGCAGCATCGGTAGGGCCGCACCGAGCGCGTAGGCCACCGCGAGCCCGACGCGCTTTCCGCCCGTAAGGCTCGCAGTCTGGGTCGTGATGAACCCGAGCACCGGCCCTCCGCAGGGCACGAAGAGGAGCCCGAGGCTGGCTCCGAGCAGGAAGCCTCCGCCGAGGTCGCCGGCCGGTCTTCTCGAGAAGCGCAGGAGCGGTCGCTCGATTGCCCTCGCCAGAGCCGGGATCAGGAGCGTGGCCGCGAACAGCAGGAGGAAGCCGATCGAAACTTTGCGAAGGAAGTCCTGCGAGAGCCCTAGCCGGTCGAGCAGCCAGCCGACGAAGAGCAAGGAGAGGATGAAGGTGACGACGAGCCCCGCGATGATCGCGTAGGGGCGCCGTCGACCACCGCTTGCGCCACCGGCGAAGACGATCGGGAGCACCGGGTACACGCACGGCGAGATCGCCGTAACGATCCCGGCGAGGAACGCGATCGCGTAAAGAAGCATCCGCTATCAGGGTAGTCGCGTGGACGCCGCGGACGTTACGCCTCGGCGGCTGGAACCTTCTCGACTTTCGGCTCCTGCGACGCGCCGTGCTGCGACTGCTTCTGCTTCTGATCTTGGTTCTGGTTCTGGTTCTGCTGCTGGCCCTGCGCCTGGCCCTTCTTCTTGCGCTTGCGTCTGCGACGCCGCGAGCGCCCCGCTGCCGCCTTCGGGGCGGGCAGGTTGTCGGCGAGCGCGTGAGCGACCTCCTGAATCGTCCCGAGCCGCTCGCGTGCCGCGTCGATCAACTGGTTCGCCCGTGGCGTGTAGCCCTCGGCCGAGGCGAGCAGCGCGGCACCGACCTCGCGAGGCTGCTCGAGCGTGGCGTTGACGAGCTTCGCGGCGTTCTCCTCGTGCCGGTGCCCGCGCGAGTTGGCAAGCGCGCCGAGGAGGCGCTTGGCCTCCGGGAACTCCGCGCTGGCTCTCCGGTCCTGCACCTTGCGGGTCGCCTGCGCAAGCCTCCAGGTCCAGCGGGCGAGGATCTGCTCGGGCGCGTCGACCTTGCCGTCGCCGAGGGCGCGCAAGAGGGTGCGCACCCCCTGGACACGGTCTTTGTCCCAGGTCGGAGCCTGGGTCACGAGCGTGACCAGGTCGTCGAAGCTGGCGCGGTCGACGGTCATCGAGACGCGGTCGGCGAGCGCCGTCAGGCGCAGGCGCCGGTTCGGGTTCTCGGCGGCGCACGCGTTCAGGAACTGCTCGAGCGCAGCCTTGTTGGCCTTGCCCTCGGTGAACTTCTTCACGAACTCGACGCGCTCGTCGAAGCGCACGTTGCGGCCCGCGATCGTGGCCCAGTAGAGCTGCTCGTCGTCGTCCAGGAAGCGCGGGTCGGTGCGCTGCCACTCGCGCGTGATGACCGCGAGGCGCCGCTTGACGTCGGGTGTGACGGGCACTAGCCACGGCGCCGGCGAGAGCTTCCGCCGTGCCCGGCGCTGGATGCGGCGCCGCGGGGCCGGGGTGACGCGCGCGCCCTCGCGGTAGAAATCGGCGTCCAGCAGGCTGTGCAGGGAGACGACACGCTCGTTGTGCGTCGAGCCTTTGGGCACGAAGTCGATCACGATGCCCGCCTCCTTGCGCGGGTGCATGCGCATGATCCGGCCGATCCGCTGTTGGTAGACGCGTCGCGAGGCGGTCGGTGCCAGGTGCATGCACACGGTTGCGCGCGGCGAGTTCCAGCCCTCCGCGAGCAGCATCGCGTTGATCAGCACGTTGATCTCGCCGCGCTCGTACGCGGCGAGGGTCTCGGCCAGCTGCACCGGCGGCGTGCGCCCGCTGACGGCCTCGGCCTTCAGGCCGACCGCACGGAACTCCTTGGCGAGGTTGTAGGCGTGCTCGACCCCGGCGGCGTAGACGATCCCGGGTGTGTGCTCGAAGCGGTCGCGGTAGAGGCTTGCAGCCGCCTGGTTGAGTGCCTTGTGGTCGAGGACGGCGGCGAGTGCGCGCTCCTCGAAGTCGCCCCCGACGATCGGCACCGACGAGATCGCGGCGGCCGGCGGGACGCGCAGGCAACGCAGCGGCGCGATCAGCCCACGGCGCGCGGCATCGGCCAGGGGCAGCTCGTCGATCGAGGCCGGGAAGACGTCCGAGACCTGCTTGGCGATCAGCTGCTCGGTCGCGGTCATGCCGATGTAGATGGGGTACGAGAAGCCGCGGATCGCCTGGCTCGTCTTCTCGCCGAGGGCCGTGTGTGCCTCGTCGGCGATCACGAGGTTGTACGCCTCCGGGCTGAGGTCCTGCCAGTGGCGTGCGAACCAGGCGTAGGTCTGGACGGTCACGGGACTCGCGCTCTTCGGCGTCTTGCCCTTGAGGATCGCGTCCTCGAAGCGGCCGCCGTAGCCCTCGCTCGTCAGCTCGCGATGAAACTGCGTGACGAGCAGGCGACGGTGGGTGAGGATGAGCACGCCGAGCGTGCGGGCCGCCTCAACGAAGCCGGCCGCCGCGATCGTCTTGCCGGAGGCGGTCGGGTGGCGGAAGCGGTAGCGCCTGCTCGCGCCCGGGTCCTTGCCGAGGTGCTTCTCGGGCAGCTCGAGCTCCTCGCCGGGCTCTTCGAGGTGGACGCCGAGATCGTCCTCCTCATCGGCCTCTGTCCCGTCTTCGTCCTCGCCGGCAGCGCCGTTGCCGTTCAGCTCCGGCTCGACCTGGGTGGCTGCGATCAGCTCGGTCAGCATCCCGGCCAGCGCGTCGATCTGGTGGCGGCGAAGCTCTGTTCCCGAAGCGAGCCGCGGTGGGCGCCCGCTCAGCACGCGCTCGAGGCCGAGCATCAGGGCGTAGCGGATCTTCCAGTCATAGGACGGCTCGCGGCTGCCCCCCTCGATCTCGGCCAGCGCGTCGTCGAGCGCACGGCGGCGGGCGGTTCCGGGCGCAAGCACGGCCGTCGGATCTTCATCCGGGTGGAGAAAGGGCTCTCCGGCCCAGGATTCGGCGTGGAGGGCGGCGGCGGCGAGGCCGTCCGTAGCCTCCGGCGCCAGCATAGGCTGCTCGGTGGTTTCCTGCATGTCTGCAGCACTTCCCGTGCTGCGAATCTCGGATGAGAGAGCGCGCTCGCGGCGAACTCGGTGGCGAGCGTGGCACCCGAAAGCATAGCCGATTCTGCGAGCGCTACCTAGCCGCCGAGCCCCCCGAAGAGCGCAAAGGGGTTCTGTGGAGCCACTTCCCAGACGACCTCTCCGCCCGGCTCCGCCTCGCCGTGGAGGCGGCGCGCGAGCTCTCGCGCCTCTTCCTCTGAGGTCGTGCCGACGATCAGGTAGCGCCAGCGGCGAATGACGTCGTAGCCTTCCCCCTCGAGCTTGTCCGCGAGCTCGTCGGCGTCGGCATGCGAATCAAGCTCGACCCGCACTTCCCAGGGCGCGTACCCGCGCTGGAGCTCTTCCTCCTCCCAGGTCTCCTGCGGCGGTTCGCCGGACCAGCGCTCCTCGTCCGGGAGCCAGCGCTCGATCTGGATCTCGGCCTCGATGCCCTCGTCGGCGAGCTCGGCCTCGACGATTCGTCGCGCCTGCTCCGCCTGGGCCTGCGCCTCCGCGTAGACGAAGAGGATCTCGTCGTCGCGCGAGACCACGAGGCGGTGGCCCTCGAGCTCCTTCGCGAGCCGCTTGGCCTCGTCCGAGCCGAGGTCAAGCCCGATGCGCCCGAGCAGCGTCTCGGCGTGCTCCTCGGGAACCTCGATGCGGATGCGCCAGTTGTCGCTCATGCTGTGGTCGCGCCCCCGCCGACCTCGGCGAGCGGACGTCCGAGCATCTTCGCTGAAATGCCGGCCTGGTCGAGGTACTTGGTGATCCCGCCCAGCCAGAAGGGCCAGCCGGCGCCGAGCAGGAGCGCGGTGTCGACGTCCTTCGCCTCCGCAACCACGCCCTCCTCGAGCAGGTGCCTGATCTCGTCGGCGATCGCCTCGAGCGCCGCGTCGAGGATCTCGTCCTGGGTCTTGGGGTCGCGCTCGCGCAGGGCGATCTCGTCCGTGCCTTCGGCGTAGTTGGCGAGCGTCCGGGAGAGCGGGAAGCGTCCGGGGTAGGCCCCGTGCAGCGTCTCGAGCACGTGGTTGGCAACCTGCGGTCCGACCATCTGGAGCAGAACCGAGGGCGCCATCGGCAGGCCGAGGCGCAGGATCGCCTGGTCGGCCTCGTCAGCGGTGTTGCCGTGCTCGACGGCGTCGAGCACGACTGCCAGCAGGCGCGTGAGGACGCGGTTGACCACGAACGCCGGGGCGTCGCTGACGAGCACGGGGCGCTTGCGGAGCTTCTCGACGAACTCCCAGGCGGTCGCGAGGGTGACGTCGTCGGTGGTGGGCGTCCGAACGAGCTCCACGAGTGGGAGCACTGCGACGGGGTTGAAGAAGTGGATGCCGACGTCCGCGCCCATCTCGGTCACGGAGAGGCTGGAGGTGTTCGTGGCGAGGATGCAGTCCGGCTTGACGTGCTCGCGCAGCTCGGCGAAGACCCGCTTCTTGAGCTCCTGCTCTTCGAACACGGCCTCGAGCACGACGTCGCAGTCCGCGAAGTGCTCGTAGTCGGTCGCGGTGGAGACGAGCGAGGCAAGGAAGCGCGCCTTGCCCTCGTCGTAGCGGCCCTTCGCCGACTGCTCCTGCAGCTCGGACTCGATGCCCTCGCGCGCGCTCGTGAGAGCCTCTTCGTTCACGTCGCACATCGCCACGGGAAGCTCGAGCCGGCGGATGACGAGCGCGGCGAGCTGCGCGGCCATCAGGCCCGCGCCGACGATCCCGACTTTCCGGATCGGTCGTGGCTCGGCGTCCGGTCGGCCGGGCGGCCGCTTCGCACGCCGGTCGACGAGGTCGAATGCGTAGAGGGAGGCCTGTGCCTGTCGACCGGGCAGCAGCTCGCCGACGGCCTCCTCCTCGGCCCGATAACCCTCCTCGAGCGTCCAGCCCGAGCACGCGCCCTCGATCAGCTCGAGTGCCTTGTAGGGGGCCGGCGCGGCTCCGTGCACCTGGTCGTCCAGCCTCGCGCGCGCCTTCCGTATCACTTCCTGCGCAGAGTCGCTGTCAGACTGACTCAGCCTGTGAGTGTCCCCGTTCGCGGCGAGCTCGAGGGCGAAGGCGATCGACTCGTCCAGAAACTCGGCCGGCTCGAACAGACGCTCGGCGAAGCCGAGCTCGAACGCCTCCGGCCCGGTCATCATTCGGTTTTGGCGCATCGGGTTGGCGACGACGAACCTCCCCGCCCTGTCGGCGCCGACGAGGCGCGGCACCAACTGCGTGCCGCCCCAGGCCGGAATGATCCCGAGGAAGCACTCAGGACAGGCGAAATGCCGGACCGCCGCGGAGATCGTGCGCGCGGCACAGTGCAGCGCAATCTCGACTCCCCCGCCGAGGCAGGCGCCGTTGACCGCGGCCACCGTTGGGAACCGCAGCTCCCGGATCCGGCCGAAGAGCGCGTGCCCGGCCCGGCTGCCCTCGATCGCGAGCTCGCGGGTGGCGTGCGGGAACTCCGTGATGTCGGCGCCCGCGGCGAACACGAAGGGCTTCCCGGTCAGTACCAGCGTGCTCCAGTCGCCCTCCTCGAGCTGAGGCAGCAGTCGCTCCAGCGACCCGAGCGCCGCGCGGCCGAAGAAGGTCGGCTTGGTGTAGTCCTCGCCGTTGTCGATCGTCACGAGGGCCACCGGTCCGGCCTCCGTCTCGACCCGAGCCAGCTTGAACTCAGTGTCCGGCAGCGACGTTCTCCCAGATCAGCGTCGCCCCCATGCCCATGCCGACGCAGAGAGCGGCGAGCCCGTAGCGCGCCTGGGGCCGCTCGCGGAAGCGGTGGGCCAGCTGTGCGAGCAGCCGCACTCCGGTAGCCGCGAGGGGATGGCCGCAGGCGATCGCGCCGCCGTAAGGGTTGAGCCGCTCGTCCTCCGGGTCGACGCCGAGCGCGTCGCACCAGCTGAGCACCTGCACCGCGAATGGCTCGTTCAACTCGAAGAGGCCGATGTCGTCGAGCGTGAGGCCGGCCAGCTCCAGTGCTTTCCGGGTCGCGGGGACCGGCCCCAGGCCCATCAGCTCCGGCTCCACCCCGGCGAACCCGTAGGAGACGAGCCGCATCCGCGGCTGGAGCCCGTGCTCGCCCGCCGCGCCTTCGGAGGCGAGCAGACAGACCGTGGCGCCGTCGGTCAGCCCGGCGGAGTTGCCGGCCGTGACCCGTCCGCCGGGACGGAACGGCGTCGGGAGCTCGGCCAGGCCCTCGAGGCTCGTGTCCGGCCGCAGGAACTCGTCGCGGCCGGCGAGGCGCCAGCCCTCGTCGGTGAAGACGGCCATCGGCACCACGGTCTCGCGCATGACGCCGTTCTCCCATGCGGCCGCGGCGCGTTGCTGCGAACGCACGGCATAGGCGTCCGCATCGTCCTTGGTCAGCTGCGGCAGACGGTCGTGCAGGTTCTCGGCGGTCGCGCCCATGGTCACGGCCGAGGGGTCGACGAGCCGCTCGGCGACGAAGCGGGGATTGAAGTCGACGTCGTCGCCCATCGGATGGTGGCCCATGTGCTCGATTCCACCGGCGAGCACGAGCTCGGCGGCGCCCATCGCGATCTCGCCTGCGCCGGTGGTGACTGCGGTGAGCGAGCCCGCGCACATTCGGTCGACCGCGAAGCCCGGAACGCTGGGCGGCAGTCCTGCAAGCAGCGCTACGTCGCGGCCGAGCGTCAGGCCCTGGTCGCCGACCTGGGCGGTCGCGGCCATGACCACGTCGTCAATCCTCTCCTGCGGCAGCTGCGGGTTGCGGCGAAGCAGCTCGCGGACGACTTTCACGCCCATGTCGTCCGCCCGCGTGCGCCAGAACATCCCCTTGGGGCCCGCCCGACCGAAGGCCGTCCGAACGCCGTCAACGTAGTAGATTTCGCGCAGCTCCCGCACGCCGCAGACCCTAGTCAATCGTCACGTTCTCGCCACGGTCGCGTCACCCATCCGTGCGCCGCCGCTCGATACGATCGCTGCGGGGAGGAGGTTGGGTGTGCCTGAACCAGGCGGCGGCGGAAGAGAGGACTGGAGTGCCCACCTCGAGCGTGAGGAGCGCCGCTACCGCGACGGGGAGGCACGGCTGGAGGGAACCGGCGACCCGGACGCGCGCCAGCGCCAGCTGACGCGTCTCGGCAACGCCGCGGGAGGCGCGGCGCTCGCGCTCCTGATGCAGGGTCGCTCCGAGGACGCCGCGGAATGGTTCGCCCTCGCCGCCGAGCGTTACCGCGAGAGCTTCGCCGACGCGCCGCCCGATAGCTGGGGCCGCCCGATCGGTGCGATCAAGGCGCTCCTGCTCGCGGGCGACGAGCGGTCCGCCGAGAAGGCCGCCCGCTGGGCGCTGGAGGCGGGCGCGGCCGAGACGCAGTCCCCGATCGGCCGGTACGCGGCGGCGCTGGCGCTGCTCGTGCTTGCCCGCGACGCCGAGGCTCGCTCGCACGCGGACGCGATTCGGGGGCGCGACGACTTCCCGAGGGCGGTAGGCGATGCCCTCGCGTATCTCTCGACGAACGACGTGCTCGGCTATAAGGAAGCGGTCAAGCAGGTGCTCGAGTCGTTCGAGGCCCGCGACGAGTACCTCGAAGACATGCCGGTCGCCGACACGGTGCTCGTGCTGCAGGCACTTGCGGCCCGGCGCGGGCTGGCGGTCGAGCTGAGCTCCGCTCTGTTGCCTAGCCGCTAGTCGGTGGGTGGAAGACCGTCGTGATGGTCAACGGCTCGACGTTCGGCTCTTCGAGCTCGCGCGCACGCTCCACCAACTCGGTGATCAGCTCGAGCGCCCGCTCCGGCTGTAGACGCGCCGTGACCTGGGCGGAACGGAACGTGCCGGCGGTCCCGTGCTCGGCCCAGCCCCGCTGGACCTCCTCGAGCATCGCCGCCCGGAGGTCGCTGGTGAAGCCCGAGTCGAGCAGCTCGGGTGCCACCCGCACCGTGCGAGCCACAGCGCGGTAGGGCTTCTCCCGGCCCTGGCCGCCCTCAACGAGCTCGATAAGCCCCGCCTTCAAGAGCATGCGGACGTGGAAATGCAGATGCCCCGGATCGACGCCGAGCCTGTTGGCGAGCTCGCGGTTCGTCAGGTGTTCCTCGCTGCCCGTGCCGAGCGTCTCGAGGACTCGGAGCCGGAGAGGGTGGCCGAGCGCCTTCAGCTGCTCTGGCCGGTCCAGCGTGAGCACATCCAGCAGCGGTCTGGACTCGGTGGCGGCGGGCATGAGGGGCATCCTTACGAGGCAGCTCGGCAATGTCTAGTGCAGCAGGCCTGCCGCTGCGGCACGATCGGCCAGAACACGCGTGATTCCCGTGCTCGATCGGATCAGGCTGGCCGGGGTGGCCGGGTCGGGCGGGCGGGCGAACGCGCGTTCCGCCGCCTCTGCTTTCTCCGCTCCGGTGACGATGAAGAGCACCTCGGGCGCCGAGGCGAGAACCGGAACCGTCAACGTCACGCGATCGACGAACGGCTCGAACTTCGCCTCGGTGGCAACAGCCCTCCGCTTGCGTTCCTCGAGTGCGGGCGCGTTCGGGTACAGAGATGCCGTGTGGCCGTCGGGCCCCAGTCCGAGCAGGACGAGCTCGAGCCGGACGTCCTGCAAGAGCGCGTCGTACTCGTCTGCTGCGGCCTCGGCTCCCAGCTCGCCGCGAATCCGGTGCACTTCCGCCGGAGGCGACTCAAGCCGGTCGAGCAGGTTCTCGCGCGCGAGCTTGTAGTTCGAGCGCTCGTCGTCCGGCGCGACGCACCGCTCGTCTCCCCACCAGAGCGACGCCTCCCGCCAGTTCGGCTCGCGGTCTGCGGCGAGCCGGTAGGCGCGCCCCGGAGACCTGCCGCCCGTCAGCGCGATCGCGCGCCCGGCACGCGCGGCCTCGACGAGCGCGTCTGCGAGGATCGACGCCGCCTCCTCCGCGGCGACGGCAACGACGAGCTCGACGCCGTAGAGGGTCACTCTTCGCCGGCCGCCAGCTCCCGGGAGCGCTCCATCGCGGCCTGAATCGCATTCAGGAACGCGGCGCGCACGCCGGCCCGCTCGAGCTCCCTGATCGCACGGATGGTGGTGCCGCCGGGCGAGGTCACCTGCTCTCGCAGCTCGACGGGATGGATGCCTTCGTCCCGCAGCAGGCGAGCGGTGCCGAGCATCGTCTGGACTACGAGCTGGGTCGAGATCTCGCGCGAGAGGCCGAGGAGGATCCCTGCTTCGATCATCGCCTCGGCCAGCAGCGCGAAGTACGCGGGGCCGGAGCCTGAGACGGCTGTGACGGCGTCCATGTAGCGCTCCGGCACCTGCACGACGGCCCCGAGGTGGCTGAGCGCCTCCTCGGCGAGCCGCAGCTGCTCTTCTCCCGCGTGCGCGCCCGCGCAGATGCCGGCGATTCCCTCGTGCACTGTCGCCGGCCGGTTCGGCATTGCCCGCACCACCGCCACTCCGGGCGCCACCTTGCTCTCGATCGTCGCAGTCGGGATCGCGGCCGCGACGGAGAGCACCGTCTGCTCCGGGGTCAGCACACCCCCGATCTCGCCGAGCAGCGCATCGAAGTCCTGCGGCTTGACTGCGATCACGACCAGCTCCGCGCCGGCCACCGCCTCGGCATTCGACAGCGTCGCCCGCACGCCGTGGCGCTCCGCCAGCTCGCCGGCTCGCTCCTCGTTCCGGACCGTGACGACCACTTCGTCGGGCTGCCGCCAGCCCCCGCTCAGGAGCCCGCGCAGGAGCGACTCGCCGATCGTGCCGGCGCCGAGGATTGCGACCCGCCGCCCCTGGACAGCCATCGAAGGGAGTCTAGGCCGCGGCCTTCTGCGGCGGCACGAGCCCGAGGCGGTGCGCCGCGAGCAGATAGACGCTCGCAAGGCCGGCCCATTCGCCGTAGGGCTCGAGCAGCTCGGCGGTCTCCCAACCTTCGACCCAGCGGCCGCGCATCGCCGAGAGGAGCTTCACGAGGCCGAGGTCGGCGACGAGGCCACGGTCGTAGCGGCCGAGGCCTTCGAGGAAGACGACGCCTACCGACCATGGCCCGAGCCCGCGCTCGCGCGCCAGGCGGTCGGCTGCCGCAACGCTCGGCAGCGAGCGCAGACGCTCGAGCTCGACCGAGCGGCAGAGCCGCACGAGCGTGGCACCTCTGCGCATCCCCAGGCCGAGCCGGCGCAGCTCCGCGGGTGCGAGGCGCCCGAGACTCGCGCAGTCAGGCGGCGCATACAGAGCAGTGCCCAGAAGCTGCGGCGTAACCGCTCGGATCACGCTCCGCTCGATCGCGCGCGCTCGCCGGGCCTGAATCAGCTGGCCGCAGACGGCGCGCAGGAGGGCGTGCGCCACCGTCGGCGTGCGAACCGGCCGCAGGCCGCGAACGCGCCGGGTTGCCTCGCCGATGAGCGGGTCGCGCGAGAAACGCCTCAGAAACTCCGAGTGGTCGTCGTCGAGCGCCAGCACGAAGCGCAGCTCCTCGATTCCCTCCTCGCTCGACGCCCGCAGCTGAACGGTTCCGTTCGCTTGCTGCCAGGCGCGACCCGCGCCGCCGCAGGCAAGAGCGGCGACTACCACCCCGTCGGTCACGCTGCGCGTCGCGTCGCCCGCGAGCCGCGCGGACGTGCGAAGGGAGAACGGGCCCCGAGGCCGGACCGCGGCAGAGATCACTGCGGCGCTTGCTGGGTCTGTGCGTCTGCGACCGGCTCCGCCGCGAGGTCGGTCGCGCGCTCGAGCACTTCGAGCGCCTCCTCCTCGCGGCCTGCGCGACGCAGGAACTCGCCCCAGGATCGATACACGTCCACGTAGTCCCTCCGGTGTCCGCGCCCCTCGAGCAGGACCGTCGCCTCACGGAAGGCGTTGTCGGCACCGTCGATGTCACCGCCGAGCGCACGGGCCTCGGCCAGCGCCCACAGGCCGCGGCCCTTCTCGTGCTGGTGCTCGTCGCCGGTCACCGCCGCAACGGCCGCCTCGGCCTTTCGAAGGGCCAGCTCTGCGTCGGCGACCCGGACCGCCTGCATGGACTGGTCCGAGTAGAGGGCGGATAAATCTTCGGGCTGCGCGTTCGGACCGAAGAGCTTCTCCGCCAGCGCGTAGTGCTTGCCCGCCTCCTCGGCGCGTCCCTGGGAGAGCATGATCGAGCCGCAGAGCAGATGCGCTCGGGCCAAGTGAAGCGTGTCGTCGGTGACCTCGAGTAGCGCAATCGCGCGCCGGATGTGATCGAGCGCCGCGGCGGGCCGGCCCTGGGCCTCGTTGAGGCGCGCGACCGACCAGTAGAGACGCACCCGCGAGTACGCGTCGGTCACTTCCCCGGCCTTCCCGAGTGTCTCTTTGAGAACGTCCTCTGCTCGGCCCAGGTCTCCGAGGTCGGTCAGGGCGTAGCTGAGATAGGTGGTGAACCTGACCTGGGCGGCGACGTCGTCGTGTGGCTCCTGCGAAACCTCCTCGCGGCAGCGCTCGAACAACTCCACCGCACGCTGCGGCCGGCCACTGGCCGCGTACGCTCGGCCGAGGGTCGCGTAGATGTCCGGTCGCGCGCTCGGCGAAACCGCCGATAGCTCCAGGCCGGACTGGAGCTTCTCGATCGCGTCGTTGTTGCGCCCGCGGTGAGCGGCCGCCAGTCCCAGCGCGATGCTGGCGCGCGAGGCGGCGACGACATCTCCGGCAGCGAGAGCATCCGTGTGGAGCCGCTTCAGCTTGGCCTCAGCCGGTGCGGTGTCCTCGACGAGGCGAAGCTCGAGCTCGGCGTCCGCGATCTGCAGCTCCCGCTCGTCGGTGTCACGGATCTCGGAGCCGGTCTCAAGGTAGTCGGCGGAGACGCCCAGCTTCCGGGCGAGCATCCGCAGCGCCTTCACGGACGGCCGCCGGGCGTCGGCCTCGATTCGGGAGATGTAGGCGTAGGAGACACCGGGCGCCGCGAGCTCGCGCTGAGACATCCCGCGCTCGTGTCGCAGGCGCCGCAGCCGCCGCCCAATGGTCTCGGCCGGTCCCTCGTGCTGTTCCGACGACACCGATTTCAATATTGACGTCCGCCGGGGACAGCGTCAACGAGGCGCTATCTGGTCGCGGATGCCCACGGCCAATCCGTCGGACGGTGAGGGCGCCCGCCAGGTCGCTAGCTCTGGGCTCGAGCTCCTCAGGCCCCCGACACGTTGAGATCGTGAGCACGTGGAGACAGGTCGCGCCTGAAAATCCCGGAACGCCGGAGGTTGGAGAGGGGCGGATCGGGTAATAGTCACGCTGTTTCAGGAGTCAGATCGAGAGGGGGAGCAGCCATGAAGAGAGTCGCGCTTCTCGTCGCGGCGCTCGGCGCCTTGATGTTCGCGGCGCCAGCGTTCGCGGGCGGCTGGTCGGTCAGCGTGCCGTTTACGAACCAGGTCGCGAGTTCGCCGACGGCCGGCGGCGGCTACCCGGTCCCGTCCGGTTCGAGGGTTCCCGAGGCGGGAACCTGCCGGGCTGGCCCGTTCAACGCCAACCACTCCGAGTCGTGGATCGCCGTGAAGCCGGGAACGGAGGATCTCGTCGGCTCGTCGAAGTTCTTCTTCGACAAGTACTCGACCTTCTACATGTTCTATCTCGGGGCATCCCAGATCCTGGGCGGCACGCCGGCGGGCAACAACCAGGTCCAGGGCTACGACTGCATCTCGACCGGGACGCAGGAGATGCCGCCGAGCTGGACCGACACCACCGACCCGAATGTCGACTTCGATACCAAGGGCCGTGTCTACCAGACGATGCTGCCCTTCAACTCGTTCTTCGACGCAACGAAGCTCCATCCGGACGGCGAGATCGACATCTCGTTCAGCGACGACCTGGGCCGCCACTGGGTGAAGGGGAACGGGGGCGTGGCGCTCGAGCCGCCGAACAATGCCTCGGCCAAGCAGCTCGGACACGTCGAGGACAAGCAATGGGTCGCCGTCAACCACATCGTCGGCAACCCGCTGCAGGACCACGTCTACGCGGCGTGGGCAGTCTTCAACGGCAACGGCGGCGGGATCAAGGTACGCATGGCGGTCTCCCGTGACCGCGGCCAGACCTTCGACAAGGCTGTCACGATCACCCCGCCCTCCGAGGTTAGCGCCGGGGCCACGTACGTGTACCCGGAGATCGACGCCGCCGGGAACGTCTACGTCGCCGTCGTCTCGTTCCCACCGAACGGGACGAGCTCGACGATCTACGTCGCTCGTTCGACCGACGACGCTCGGACGTTCGGCCCGTTCGTGCCGATCACGGCGGTGAGCATCCCTCCGGGCGAGGTGTACCCAAACACGCGTTTTCGCAGCGGCATCGCCGAGAACTTCGCGGCGAGCCCGACGTATGCCGGCCACCTCTACCTCACGTACGAGGACTGGGACCCGCTCGCGGGCCAGGCGGACGTGAAGTTCACGCAGTCGACGGACGGTGGCGCCACCTGGACAACGCCCGTCGTCGTCAACGACAACGCCGACGTGCTCGGCGCGGCGACCGACCAGTTCCAGCCGTCGGTCGCGGCTGGGCCGAAAGGGGCAGTTGCGATCGAGTTCTACGACCGCCGCCAGGCCTGCCCGACCGACCCCAGCGTCCTCCCGGCCGATGTGGGCCGCACGAACTTCTGCGTCGATACGACGCTCCAGGCCTACAAGGACTCGGGCGCGGGCGCCGTCCCAGTCGGGCCGAACCTGCGCGTCTCGGAGTTCACATGGGATCCGGAGCAGCCGGGCCAGCACCTCGGCGGTCTCTCGCAATACCCGTGCGCTGGAGCCAGGGATCCCTGCCCGACGGGCAGCGGCTTCATCGGCGACTACTTCGGCCTCGCCATTTCAGACAACAACATCTACGGCCTCTTCGTCTCGACGCACTATCCGTCGAACGTGACCGCTGACGGCGGCGGCCCCGTCTACTACCAGCAACAGATCCTCTCCACGGTCAGCCGCTCCGTCCTCGGAATCTAGCCAGCACGTGAGGGGCCGAGCCCGCCCGGGCTCGGCCCCTAATGGCCATTCGCCGGCAGCGAGAGGAGCAGGAGTGAGCCCCTGAAGCCCGGCCTCGGCGCGACTGAGTTCAGACCGGATTCGCCCGAGACTGCCGATGAGCAAACCCCGGGGGTCGCCTTGTACTGACGCAACCGCTCGAATCGAGCAGGGCGCGAGATGGAGCGATCCCGCCTGCGCGCGAGGAGTCCGAACCGCGCGTGGGAACTGGCGCTACTCTGTCGTTGCCGCATCGAGAAGTAGTCGCACCTGGCCCGAGAGGGGACGGCCGGGAGAAGGGACATGCTCCTACTCCTCGACTGAGCACCGCCCGGCAAACGAGGAGAGAACGGCCGTCAGGCGCTGTGATGTTCAAGCCTCCCGCCTATCCGCGCCGGAGCGTGCGGATCCGGCGCCCGAGGTTGGGCGTCGAGCCTGTGGCCGTCGTGAAAGCCGGCTTTCACGGAAGCGCCGGCTTCTACTTCCGACTCGGCCTCCTCGGCCTTCTCGCCCTCTCGGCCTTCGCCATCCTCGCCCTGCGGCTGTGGTCGCTCCAGGTGATACAGGGACCCAGGTACGCGCAGGCGGTGGAGCGCCAGTCCTTCCGGACGATCGAGCTTCCCGCCCCACGCGGTGCGATTCTCGACACCCAGGGCCGCCTGCTCGCCGGAACCAATGGCCAGCTCGCCCTGGCGGCCGACGCATCGGAACTCGGTGCGCTCGATTCGCACGGCCGCTGGTGGCCGAGCTGGGAAGGCCGCCGTCGCCTCGCCCGTCTCGCACGGCTGACTCACACGCCGATAGTGGCGCTCGTCGGCCGGATCCGCCGGGATCAGTTCCGCTCGCCGTACTCCCCTGCCGTCGTCGCCGCGCCCATCCCAAGGGCGCTGAGCTTCTACCTGGACGAGAACGCCGACGACTTCCCAGGGGTCCACGTCGTCGCTCTTCCGGCGCGGAGCTACCCGCAAGGCGCGCTCGGCAGCGAGTTCCTCGGCCTGCTCGGCGAGATCGATCCTGCCCAGCTCAAGGAGCGGCGCTACCGGCTCGACAGGTCCGGCCAGGTGATCGGCCAGTCAGGCGCCGAGGCCGCCTATGACTCATATCTGAACGGCGGTTTCGCACGTAGCCGGGTGGTCGTCGACGCACACGGCCGCGCGATCGGCCCGAGTCGCCTCACCCACGAGCCCGCGGCGCCGCGGCAGCTGCAACTGACGATCGACCTACGCCTCCAGCGCGCGGCCGAGCAGGCGATCCGCGACGGGATCGGCTTCGCCCGCCTCGCCGGGCACTCCGACGCGAGCGCGGGGGCTGCGGTCGTCATCAACCCCCGCGACGGCTCTCTCTACGCACTGGCGAGCTACCCGCACTTTGACGAGGAGCGGGCGAGCAAGGATCGGCCCTACTTCGAGAAGCTCCTCGCAGGACGGGTTCCCGGCAGCTCGCTGGTGAACCGGGCGACCCAGGGCCTGTATCCGGCCGGCTCGACCTTCA
>Ga0137373_10003898_pt1 | contig 16301 bp, 13 predicted proteins | sample SagtaG_5_FD_104912 | JGI IMG/M metagenome (GOLD analysis project Ga0137373, IMG submission 104912) | Vadose zone soil microbial communities from Sagehorn Ranch, Mendocino, California, USA - Sage1_R_80_16 metaG | ecosystem: Environmental > Terrestrial > Soil > Vadose zone | place: USA...
GCGCGAGAGTTGACCGGCGGCGGGAGTACGGCCTACCACCTGCGGCAAGCGGCCCTGGAATCGGTGATCGCCGAGCGGATGCGGATCCGCGCTCTCATCCGTATTCACCGGGCTCTGCTCGGCGGAGTCCCGGTGGCCGAGATCGCCCATGTCACCGGCTCGGCCTGCGATCACGTCGCCCAGCGCTGGCGTGCCTGGGCGGACGGGCAGCGGCGCCTGAACACCAGGTATCCCGGGCTGGGACTCGGCCAGCGCGAGTACGCCCAGGTCGCCGTTGCACTCGATGACGCCCTCGGCGAGCTGGCGGTGCAGACACCGTCATCTATGTCTTTCACTCGATGCGCGTGCCCGGTCACAAGCCCGCAAATAGGTTCACCTCGTCCCTGATCGGGCCAACGACCTCAGGAGAGGTGAACCTATTTGCGTGCCATGAGAGTAGCGGCAGCCTGCCAGCTTTCCCTGCCGGCCGACCAGACGGACCGGCCCGCCGATCGCTGGGGGCAGTTGCCGGAAGAGGCCCGCGTGCAGGTGCTGGTCCTGCTCGCCCGGCTGATCGCCCGTGGCGTCTTGATCGACGCCGCCGACGAGATCTCCTGCGCGGAGGCGGGCTGTGACTGAGCCTGCCCGTCCTGCGGCGGCCCCGGTGCTGATGCTGTCGGGTGAGAAGATCACGACGTCTCACCTGGGCCGGGACGCCTATGTGTATGTCCGCCAGTCCACCCCCGCCCAAGTGCAGCACCACACCGAGAGCCTGGCCCGTCAATACGAACTGCGGGAACGGGCGACCGGGCTGGGCTGGCCGGCCCGCCAGGTCGTGGTCATCGACGCCGACCTTGGACGGTCCGGAGCCCGCAGTGACGGGCGGCTGGGCTTCAAGGAACTGGTCGCCGACGTCGGGCTCGGGAAGGTCGGCATCGTGCTGGGCATCGAGGTGTCGCGGCTGGCCCGCAACAACGCCGACTGGTATCAGCTGCTGGACCTGTGCGCGCTGACTGACACCCTGATCGCCGACGCCGACGGCATCTACCACCCCGGCGACTTCAACGACCGCCTCGTCCTCGGCCTCAAAGGCACCATGTCCGAGGCCGAACTGCATCTAATCCGGTCCCGGCTCACCGCCGGACTCCGGCACAAGGCCGCCAAGGGCGAACTCAAACAGGGGCTGCCGGTCGGGCTGGACTACGACGACAACGATCAGGTCGTCATCACTGCCGACGAGGCGGTGACCGAGGCCATCAGTACGGTGTTCCGCCGGTTCGACGCGCTCGGCTCGGCCCGCCAGGTCCTGCTGTCGCTGCGCGAAGACGGCGTCCTGCTGCCCCGCCGGGCGAACGGGTCCAAGCGGATCACCTGGGCTCCGGCGATCTACCCGTCGGTGCACGACTTCCTCACCAACCCCGCCTATGCCGGGGCGTTCGTGTTCGGCCGTACCCGCACCGAGAAACGCGTCGACGCCTCCGGGCGGGTGGTCACCCGGTTCCGGGTGCTGCCGCGCGAGGAGTGGGCGGTGCTGATTCCCGACCATCATCGCGGGTTCATCACCTGGACCACCTACGAGGCCAACACCGCCCGGCTGCGCGCGAACTGGCGTGCTCCCCGCGGCCATGGCGGCGGAGCGCCCCGGGAGGGCCGCGCTCTGCTGCAGGGCGTACTGCGCTGCGGGAAATGCGGCCGGACGATGCAAACCGGCTATTCGGGCACCAAGGGCAACAGTCCCCGCTATGTGTGCGCCCGGGGCAGGCAGCTGTATGGCACCGCGCGGGGCTGCCAGTCCATCGGCGGCGGCCGGCTGGAGAAGACCATCCTGGACCAGATGTTCGCCGTGCTGGAACCGGCGTCGCTGGAGGCAACGGCCAGGGCACTGGCCGAGGCCGACGCGCACTACCGGCAGCACCTGGCCGTCTTCGGCCTCGCTGTGGAACGCGCCCGCTTCGAGGCCGACCGAGCGCTGCGCCAGTATGACGCCGTGGAACCGGAGAACCGGCTGGTCGCCCGCACCCTGGAGAAGGCGCTGGAGGCCAAGCTCACCGCAGTGCGCCGCGCAGAGAACGACCTGCGCGCCCAGCAGGCCCGCCGCCCGGTCACCCTTACCGATGCCGAAGTCGCCTGGCTCCGGTCGGCCGGCGCCGACGTCCGCAAGATCTTCGGCGCCCCCACCACCACGATCATCGAACGCAAACAGCTGATCCGCGCGGTCATCGACCACGTCGTGCTCACGGCGAACGCCGAGGACCGCACCGCCGACCTGCTCATCGTCTGGCAAGGCGGCGCCTCCACCGCACTGCAGATGCAGATGACCAAGAGGGGCGGCGGCAAGGCCACCGCGACCAGCGAGGACACCATCGACCTGGTCCGCCGGCTCGCGCAGCACTACGACGACCGCACCATCGCGATCGTGCTGGCCAAGCAACACCGCCGCACCGCGACCGGCCTGGCCTGGACCAGACCCCGCGTCGCCACCCTGCGCGCCCAGCACGCCATCCCCGCCTACCAGCCAGGACCCGAAACTGTCACCCCCGACGGCCAGGATGTCGTCGTGGTCCCGATCAACCAGGCCGAACGGATGCTGGGCGTCAGCCGAGTCACCCTCTACCGGTGGCTGCGCGAAGGCTTCATCATCGGCGAGCAGCTCACCCCGGGCGCCCCCTGGCAGATCCGCATCGACCAGGCCCTCCGCGACAAGATCCGGCCCGAAGTCCCCGACGGCTGGCTCTCACTCGACGAGGCCGCCAAAGCCCTCGGAGTCGCCCGCCAGACACTGTTGCACAAGGTCCAACGCGGAGAACTGAACGCTGTCCACGTCAACCGCGGACGCCGCAAAGGCCTCCGCATCCAGGTCAAACAGGACCAGCCTGGACTGTTTGACACACCCCGATAGGCGAAAGACGCAGTGTTACCCATGACCGCTTGGGGTGTAGAAGTCGCATTTGGCGCAGGCCATGCGGTGCGGGCACTGCTCGAAGAAGGTGTAGGAACACAGCCCGTGGCAGAGGTCGTAGCACTGCCAGGGCTCGCCGGCCGCGGCGGCGCCTGAGGTGACGGCGTCCCGGTGCAGGAGGACCTCGATGGTGCGGATGTTCCGGGCGAAGTACCCGGCCTCGGTGTATGCCCTGGTGAGCGTGTTGGGGGTGATCTTTACTGGCGGACTCGGGTATTCCAACTGTCCGAATCCCCTCAGTTGATCAACCTCTCCCCGCCATCGACAGTCCCCTCGTTGAGGCTCTTGAAGGCTGTGCCGCCGCAGAACTCGCAGGTGGCCGTCACAGCCAGCGCTGGCGGCAGCCGCGGTTACCTCGGCCAGCCGCACCGGCCCGGCCGCAACCGGGTCATCTCGGAAAGCGGGCGAAACATGCATCAGACGGCCTCGCCACGGTATCTCTCCTGGTCACAGGGCTGCGATGGCGACCGCTGGATCGGCCGATCCTGAATGGCACGACCTGGCGACCTGCGGAAACACGCTCGCTTGATGCAATTCCCGAGAGTTCGCGTAGTGCTGGGTGGTGGCCGGGTTCCGGTGCCCGAGCCATGCCTGCAGCCCGAACAAGGTCATCGGTTCCTTGGCGTTGTAGAGCTGGCTGGCGATCGTGGAGCGGGCACGGTGGCTGGTGATGTTGCCGCGGACGTCGGTGGCGGGGACGCCGGCTTTGCGGCAGAGCGCCGGGATGATCGTTCGGTTGATGTAGGTCTTCGCGACGGGGTGCGCGCGGACGCAGAACAGCAGGTCGACGTGCTCGCTGGTCTTGCGGTCCAGGCGCCTGGGCTGGCCGGGCCGGCGGGCCTGCCAGGCTTCCATGGCCTGGCCGGTGACCGGGTCGACGGGCTTGGTGAACGCGGTGCCGGTCCTGCTGACGGGCACGTCGAGCAGGCAGACGGCGTCCTCGGCGAGGATGTCGGCTGAGTCGCCGGGGATGGGCAGCCCGTCGTGCTGCCAGCGGACGCAGCCGACCCGCAGCCGGGAGATCTCGTCGCTGCGCAGCCCGCTGAACAGCCAGGTCAGGGTGAGCGCCCGGATGAGTTCCATCGGGTAGCAGCTGCCGGCTGAGGCGCCTGGCAGGTCAGCGGATTCGATGTTCAGCCCAGCGTGCAGGAGCTTGGCCCAGACGTCGCCGGCGATGACGCGGGGGTCGGCGCCGATCAGGGCGCTGACGCTGCGCGGGACGGCCAGCGCCCGGGTGGGGTCGAACCGGCGGGGGAACCATTCCCATTCCTGGCAGTCCCGGAAGAATGTGCGGGTAGCCATGAGGAAGTGGGCCTTGGTGCGCGGCGGGATCGGCTGTCCCGCGCGGGTTCCCAGGGCGTCGCGGCGCTGGACGTAGTCGCCGACCGTCATGCGGTCGATGGCCGCGACCCAGGCGGCGCAGGTCTGCCGGGTCCACTGGGCCGGCTCGGTGATCTCCGGGTGCTCGGCTGGCAGCCACCGGCCGGCCTTGGCGACGATAGTGCGGATGATCGCGCGGACCTCAACCCTCGGGTTGAGGTACGCGTGGTAGGTCACGCTCTCACCCGCGGCGATCGTCGCCGGATCCGGGCGCAGCGTCAAATGGGCCGGCGGTCTCGCCCGCACATGCAGCACCGCGGTCCCGCTGGCCGTGGCACCATCACCCAGGTCCACCGCGCCGGTCACCGTGTGATCCCCGACGGTGGTCGCCGTGCAGGTGGCCCCGCTGCGCGACCCGTCCGGGGCGACCGAGAACAAGGTCGATTTGGTGACCTCACCCAGCGGCGACCGGCCCGTATCGTTCGGGATACATCAATAGCCCAGGTAGCGAGCGAGCGCGGTGACCTTGGCCGCGATGTCGTCGCCGATCTCCCAGCCAGGGTCGACAACGTCCGGCTCAGGCGGCGGTATGGGCCGGAGCGCTGGAGCCGTCAGGAAGTACGGGTCGGCCCCGCCGAACCCGATATGCCCGTCCCAGCCGGCGAACTCCCAGCGCCGGGTGTCCAGCATACGATCGATGATCGCCTCGTCACAGCGGACGTCCAGCCAGTCAAGTATCCGCGGCAGCCAGGTCCACGGGTCGCCGATCAGGTCCTCCGCCCGCACTCGCAGCCACCGGCGCTGCGGCACCGCTTGCAGCGCCTTGACGATCCGCAGGTGGCCGGTGTGCCATGCGATCACACACAGCCGCACGCGCTCGGCGTGCGCCATCCCGGCCGGGAACAGGTACTGGCTGTAGAGCTTGAGCATGGAGCGCTGGGTGCTGACCGGATGCCTGGTCAGATGCAGGTACCGGGCGCCGGGGAAGGCGCGCAGGCACCGGGACAGCGCCTGGGCCGAGGCCACGGTGCCCGGGGACTTCTCCACCCCGATCCTGGGGTAGATCAGCCGCAACAAGTGCTCCATGACCTCAGTGGCCGACATCCCTGGCCGCTGCTGAATCCAGTCGAGTGCCCGGTCCATTGCGGCCCGGTCCTGGCGGCCATCGTGAAGCTGGGCGAGGGCGCGTTCCAGGCCCATCAGCGAGTGGCGACGTCCGGCGCGGTCGGTATACTGCCCATCCGGTATGGCTATGATCTCGCAGACCGTATCCCGCAGGAACAGATTGGTTTCGGGCAGGCCGTACAGCTCCGGGTGCCCGGCGAGCAGCGCGATCGAGACCGTGGTGTACGAGCGAGCCGGCGCGAGCATGAACACAGGATCGCGGTGACCACCCTGATCCGCTGTCCCGGCGTCGGCCATGCTGGTCACCGGCACGCTACCGGGGCAGCCCGGGCGCCACGGCGTCCTTCATGGCCAACAGCGTCGCACAGTCGGCCGCGAGCCGGTACGGCTGGATGGCAAAGGTATCGACTTGCCCGGGATATCGGTGTATGTGTAATTCCAGGGCCTCAACACGCACCCGGTGGTGTGGCCCGCGCAGGCGTCGAGTAGCGGGCTGGCGTCACCGGTGCCGCCATGACGCGATCCCGGAGGAGGACCAGCCATGGACCGTTCGGCCCAGTTGGATCTCGACTTGTCCGCTCTGGAACTCGATGACTTCGAGGTGGCCGATGACGCGCTCACCCTCGAGTCACTGACCGCTGGCTACGCGGCGTACCGCTGCGGCTGCTGCCACTACTGCGCCTGCCCCTGCATCTGCTGCCAGAAGAGCTGACCCCCCCGGGTGCCGGCAGGGCCCGGGCCGGCGCTCCACCGCCCGGATGACAACCGATGCCATGATTGCCGTCTGCCCTGAGGTGCTGCGGCTGCGCCCGGGCGTCTTCCTGGCGGCCGGCCGGAGCGGGCAGGAGTACCTGCTGCACCAGTCCAACAGCCAGCGGCTCGGCACGCTGACCCGGACGCAGCGCGACGCGCTACACCAGCTGGCCGGATCGAAGTGCCCTGCTGAGTCGCTGCGGGCGATGGCACGTGGCGCCGACGGGGACGCTGGCGTGGCGGAACTCGGCTCGCTGCTGGACCAGCTCCGGGCCGGAGGCTGGCTGCACATCACCGTGATCGGCGAAGACGGCCCCGCGTACACGATCCAGCCGCACCGGCGCCCGGCGCCGTTGCCGGCAGGTGACGGCCAGGCCGGCCTCGCGTTGTCACGGTTCGCCGTCATGCACCGCGCCGGCGCCGATCTGCTCATCGAGTCGCCGCGCTCCTGGTGCTCGATCGCGGTGCACGATCCCGGCGTGATGGGCGCGCTGGCGGCGTTCACCCGGCCGCGGCCCGCGGCGTCCGCGGCGCCGGCGGCGTCCGCAGCGGGCCTGGGGTCGTTGCCCGCGCCGCTGGCCAGGCGGCTGCTGTCCGACCTGACCTGGGCCACGCTGGTCGTGCAGACGCCGGGCGAGGAGGACACCGCGTTCGAGCTGCGCCAGTGGAGCCCGCACGAGCTGTGGTTTCACATGCGCAGCCGCGCCGAAGGCGTGCCGGACGGCCACTTCGGCCGCACCGGGTGGGCGGCCGGCCTGTTCGAGCCGCTTCCCGCACGCCGGGTTTCTTTTCCCGCACGAAGCATTGAACTCCCCCGCCCGGACATCGACGCGCTGCGCCGCCAGGACGCCACCCTGACCAGCGTGCTGGAAGAACGGCGCTCGATCCGCCGGCACCACGACGAGCACCCGATCGCCCTGGAGCAGATCGGCGAGTTCCTGTACCGGGCCGCTGGGGTGCGGCACACGGCGGCGCACGACGGCATCGAGATCGTGACCGGGCCGAACCCGTCCGGCGGCGCCCTCGACGCGCTCGAGTTCTACCTGGCGGTACGGCTGGCCGAGGGGCTGGAGCCCGGCCTGTACCGCTACGACCGGTTCGGCCACAGGCTCGAGCTGGTCAGCAGGCCGACCCGGCCGGTCCGCAGGCTGATCGACGCCGCACAGCAGGCAACGGGCGGATCACGAGCGCCGGTGCGGACCTACCCGCCGCAGCTCGTGGTGCTCCTCGCGGCCCGGTTCGGCCGGGTCGGCTGGAGCTACGAAACGCTGGCCTACTCGCTCATCGTCAAGCACGTCGGCGTGGCCTACCAGACGATGTACTGCGTCGCCACCGCCATGGGGCTGGCGCCGTGCGCGCTCGGCGCCGGCGACCCGGCTGTCTTCGCTGAGGCGACCGGGCTCGATCCGCTCACCGAAGGAACCGTCGGCGAGTTCATCCTCGGCAGCCGGCCGGCGGGCGAGACCGCCGACCCGGCCCCGCGGGCCGCTGAATGAGCGAGCTGGAGAGGCGCGGTACCGCCTGGACCGAGGAGCGAGGCACGAGCGACGAGGGAAGGGGGCGCCTCCAGGCGCCCCGGAAGCGAGCGGGGGGCACGTGACCGGGCTCAAGCTCCGCGAGGACGCGTACTACGTAGCCACCAGCGATGGTGTGTACATCCTCACCCCGCAGGGCGAGGTCGTGATGACCGGCCGGTCGATCTTCGGCTGGGTCGACCGGCTCGCTCCTTACCTCGACGGCCGGCACACCCTCGCTGAACTGACCGCGGCGCTGCCCACTGGCCGTAAGCAGATGACCGAGCGAGTCATCAGCGCGCTGCGCGACCGCGGGGTGGTCGTCGAGACCGGGGAGGACGCCGATCAGGTGTACTCGCTGACCAGCGACGAGCGGAGGCTCTACAGCCGCGAGATCGCCTTCCTCGGCTACTCCGGTTCATCGGGGGAGCGAAGCTTCCAGGCCTATCGCGACAGCGTGATCGTGCTGGCCGGAGCGGGCCGGCTGCTCGCCGACACCGTGCGGGCGGCGCTGGATTCGGGCTCACGCACGCTTCGTGTCGCGCTCGCTGGTGCGGACCCCGCCGACCTGATCGTCCTGGCCGACTGCGAGCGGCGCGCCCGGCAGCACGACCCGCGCCAGCGGATCATCCGCAGCGCGGCGGATCCGGCCGATGAGGACCGGCTGTCTGATCTCGTGACCGGGGCGGGCATTGTCGTGTACGCGTCTGACCGGGCCGACGTCGATCAGGCCCGCGCGCTCGACCGGCTGTGCTCGCGGGCCGGCGTCCCCTTCGTGGCGGCCGTCCTGGACGGTGATCACGCCTGGCTGGGACCGTTCGGGCCCACCACAAGCGGGCGGCCCGGCTGGATGAGCGCGTGGCGCCGGCGGCTGGCACTGGAGGGCGACGAGGCCGGGCGAGTCAGGCCTGACGGTGCCGGTCGGCTCGGCCCCGGCTTCGCCGGCGATGGTGCCGCTGAAGACGACCCCGCTGGAAACGGCCTTGCCGGTAACGGCCTTGCCGGGGACGGCCGCGCAGGGGACGGCGGCGACGGCCGCGCCGCGGCGCTGGGCGATCCGCGAGCGGGAGCGGCGCTCACGGTGGTGGCGAACCAGCTCATCCGAGAGGTGATGCGGCAGCTCAGCGGCACGGCGACGTCGGCTGAGCCGACCCGGATGACGCGGGTCGACCTGCGGAGCCTGAACCGCAAGAACCATCCCTTCTTGCCGCACCCGTTCTCGCTGGCCGCTACCCGCCAGGACCGGGCCGGTCTGGCGGCCGCCGTTGACCGGCTCCGCGAAGGTGAGCGGCTGGAGCCCGAGGAGTTCTCCGGGCGGATGACCGCCTGCCTGGAGCCCGGGTTCGGGGTGCTCAGCAAGGTGACCGAGCAGGACTTCGCGCAGGTCCCGCTCGCGGTCGCGCAGGTCCGGGTGTCGGACCCGGTCCGGCTGCTCGACCCCGGCGGGCCGCTTCCGGTCGTCACGGGTGCGGGCCTGTCGCTGGCCGAGGCCCGCCGCGCCGCGGTCCTGCGCGCGCTCGCGGTGTACGGCTCGCTCATGGTCGATCCCCGGCGGCTGCACGTCCGCGGGGACGCCCCCGGCCTCACCGGCGACCCCGCGGAGGACCTGGCGGCCCTGCGCGCCGGGCAGTGGAGCGGCTTCGTCTGGGGCCACGGCCTGGCCGACGAGCGGCCGCACGCGCTGGCGGCGGAGGCGGTCTTCCCCGCGCTGCGCGGCGCCCGGCCTGGAAATGCTCCGCCACCCGGCGTAGCTGCCGGGCATGACTGGGTGGAGGCGGTGCGCAGCGGGCTCGTCGGCCAGTGCCGGCGGCTGACGCTCAACGAGCTCGATGCCGGCCAGCGCCAGTTCACCCCGATCGAGTGGACCGAGGTCGCGCTGGATGCGGCCGGCCGCCGCTATCGTTCGATGGCGGCGGTCCTCGGGGATAGGCTCGACGTGTACGACGTGACCGGCTCGCTCCGGGTGCCGACGCTCGCGTTCCGCCTCGACGGTGTCACGGTGGCCTATACCTCGGGATTCTCGTTCGGCGACGCCCTGCGCGATGGCCTGGCCGAGGTGCTGCTGTTTCACCAGGTCCAGGCCGACGGCGAGGCCCCATATGCGCCGGCCCGGGTGCCGCCCTTGCGAGAGCACGGGCGCCTGCCTCGCATCACCGCCTGCCCGGCATGGTCCATCGACGCCGCTGGCGCTGCGGCCCAGCTCGCGCACCTCGGGTGGAGCGCCGTGGCCGTGCCCCTTGATCACGACCCTTCGGTGACCGGCAGCATCCTGCCCTATCTCGTCAACGTCGTGGTGGCGCGTGGCTAACCAGCGAGTCGCTATCGCCGGGGCGGGGCTGCTGGCCACCGCCATCAGCGAGTGGCTGAGCGCCGATCCCGGCCTCGACGTCACTGTCCGCGCCTGCGATCTGCCTGTCCTCGCTGACCTGGAGGATCTTGCCGATCTCGCCGGTGACGCGTCCCCAGGTGGCGGGGTGCTCATCACCGCGAGCGACGCCTGGGACTGCCGAGGCTTCGAGGACATCCAGACGCTGTGCGCCGCTCACCGGGTGACCTGGCTGCCGGTGCGCACCGAGCTGGGCCGGGCGGTCATCGGGCCGCTGCACATCCCCGGTGAACCCGGCTGCGTGCGGTGCGCCGAACTGCGGCGCAGCGTCGCGGACGAGCATTCCGGCGCTCGCGACGAGCTGCGGCAGAAGTACCCGCGGCTGGCGGAGCAGCCATCGCCCTGGCTGACCGCAGTGGCCGCCCGGACGGTGGCGGCGCTGACCGCCGATGAGGTCACCGGGCCGGATCCGCGATCGAGCCGCATCCGCTGCGCGCTGCTCTACGTCGCCCTGGGCAGCCTCGCGGTCAGCACCCACCGGTTCCTTCCCGATCCGCTGTGCCCTGCGTGCGGCGCGCTCCCGGCCGACAGCCCGGAAGCGGCCCGGATCACCCTGCGCCCCTGGCCCAAGCCGGCACCCGGTGCGTATCGGGTCCGCGCCCTCGGCGCCTCCGACGTCGCCGGGCTGTGCGCGACCTATGTCGATGGGCAGACCGGGCTGATCCAGCGCATGGAGACCCTCGCCAGCGGAGGGGTCGCGGTCGCCGTCGCGGCGCTGCGGACGCGTCACCAACCCTGGGCGGAACTCGGCTGGGGCCGGACCAGCCATTACCGCCGGAGTGAGATGGTGGCGGTGCTGGAAGCGCTGGAACGCTACGGCGGCATGACACCGGGCGGGCGGCGCACCGTGGTGCGGGCCAGCTTCGCCGAGGTTCGCGACCGCGCGCTGGATCCCCGCAGGCTCGGGCTCTACCCGTCCGAGCGCTTCGCTGAGCCAGGCTTTGGCTTCCAGCCGTTCGACGCTGACCGCGCGTGCGGGTGGGTCTGGGGATACTCGTTCGGGCGGCAGGAACCGATCCTGGTCCCCCAGGGCTACGCGTACTACAGCACGCACCTCACCGATCCTGACGACCCGTTGTTCGCCTTCGAGACATCGAACGGCTGCGCGCTCGGCAGTTGCCTGGAGGAGGCGATCCTGTTCGGGCTGCTCGAACTGGCCGAGCGTGACGCGTTCCTGACGACCTGGTACGCCCGCCTCCCGGCGCCGCGGATCGAGCTTTCCTCGGCGCGGGACCGCTCGATACCCCTGCTGGCCCGGGCGATCGAGGCGGAGACCGGCTACCAGGTGGTGGCCTTCGACACCACGATGGAGTACGGCATCCCCTCGGTGTGGGCGATGGCGGTGCGCCCTCCCGGCGCGCAGCAGCCCGCGCTGGCCTGTGCCGCGGGTGCTCATCTCGACCCGGAACTGGCCGCCAGCCGCGCCCTGTGCGAGCTCGGCCCCCTTCTCGCCGACCTGATCAACCGCTATCCCGACGTCGCGCCGCGCAGCCGCGCCCTAGCCGACGACCCCTCCCAGGTCGTCACTATGGATGACCATTGCGTCCTGTACGCGGACGCCGAAGCCGCCACCCGGCTCGGCTTCCTGACCGCGGCCGGGCCGTCGCGAAGCTTCGCCCGCATCCAGGCCCGCTACGACATCGCCGACGCCTTCCGTCATGCCGACCTGACCGATGACCTCACCGAGGTGGTGCGGCGGCTGGGACGGCACGGGCTCGACGTCATCGTGGTGAACCAGACCACGCCCGAGCACCTGGCCGGCGGGTTCTGCTGCGTGAAAACCATCGTGCCAGGCCTGCTGCCGATGACCTTCGGGCACCACAACCGGCGGACCCACGGACTGCCCCGGCTGCTGGAGGTGCCCAGGCTCCTGGGGTACCGGGACCGCGCCCTGCGGCCCGACGAGATCAACCCCCACCCTCATCCGTTCCCGTGACCGTCCCTGTACCGCTCCAAAATGTCGTGAGGGTTCCTGAGCTGCAGGTTCATGCAATCGCTTACGCGGCCTGGTGGTATTCGTTGATCACGCCGCCGAGCACGTTGCGGCGCCGTACCGGCGCATTGAGCGGCACGACGGCTGGCTTGCCATGGTCGGCGGCGAAAGCGCCAGCTGATTTATCTGCGAGCCCTGCCTGGTTCCCCTGTTCGGGCCGGTCGCGGCCGTGGCCGAAGGCGCGGGCTTTTTGCCGCTGGCTGACCTGGCCGGAAGAGCCGCGCCGACCGAGCGGCCGTCGATGCCAAGTGGCCCGGCCGTCCATGCGTGCGCGGGGAGCTGCGGGCCGGCGGCTGCGGCACGGAGGTTAACGGATCTTGCCGCAGCCTTGCCGCCCACGGCCGCCGCGGCCTGGGTGCCCAAACCCGGACGCGTGGTGGCTAAAGCGCCGTTGGCGCTAGTCAGGAGGCCGAGCAAGAGCGCTGCGCCGGCCGTTAGTGCAAGCCAATACCGTGGTTTCAATGATCCTCAGGGTGAGACAGGCCGAGCCGGCCCGCGAATGCGCGAGACGGCATTCGCCCGTTTCTTGACGACCATGATTGGATTCTGGCGACAACGCGTACGGAACGACACAAGCAGCACGGATAGGCAAAAAGGGCGGAATTGACACGTATGAGGGCCGGAACGGATAGTCGGTGTCGTGCCACTCGACGTCCGCCCTGCTCACGTGAGCTTATGCGGGACAGTGAGCTGCGGTGTGGCTGCCCAGCGAGCAGCTGCAGTGTACGAGCCCGCGCATCAGCGAGCCGCGCCAACCGCATTCTGCGCCACCGTCGAGCGCACCCTGCCCGACCGTCACTGGTGCCGCGCGTGTGGGGTGCCAAAACTGCGTCCACGACCTCTGGCCCGCAGTTTCCTGGATCAGCCGGTGATCTTCATGCCGCCTGCTCTTACTCGTTGATCAGCCCGCCAAGGATCCTGCGGCGTCGTACCGTCGGTTTCGCGAGATCGGTGATGACGGCCGGAGTGCTCTCGGCGGCGCCCGGCGGGCGCAGGTTCCGGGCCCGGTGCCGCCGATGCTGGTTGTTGCGACACGAGGTCGCACGTGGTGAGTGAGCTAGTCGAGGAGGTCTGGCTGATGCCGGAGACATAGCTACAGGTTTGTGTTCGACCTGTCCCCGCCGTGACGTGCGTGGCCGGTTCCTGACCCGCTGGGTGCGGAGCTCACGGAAAAGCCCAAGGACCGCCGCTCCAGCCAGGCCGGCCACAGGCGAGGGGAAGGACCGGAATGGGGCGACTATCCGGAAATCCTCGCTGATGCCTCGTGACATCGACATCCCGGGCTGGGTGGCTGTGCCGGGATCGGCGCCGATGCCAGCGGTCGCGCCGTGGCGCTTGGTGGCCGCGGCGGGAGGGCACCACTGTGCGGCAGCCGTTCGGAATCAATATCCATAACGGCTGGCGCGTGCGTGTCACGGCCCGGCGCCGGTGACCGCCGCGGCTGCCCTGTCGCGAGAACCCCAGCGGGCGCGGGCGGCCGGCCGCTCGCGACCCGCCCGCCCGCGCTGAACAGTTACTCCGAACACCGGATGCACATGCCGCTGACGACACGACGTCCCTTGTGCCGGGGAGGCGCTGGCTGGGTCTGCAGCCCGGGAGAGTGATCTTCAGTGCGGCCAGGGCGCGGGATGTGCTGGGCTCAGCGTTGCAGTCCGTCCCATGACCATCGCGGAATGCTCAGGCCCTCGGGGACATCATCAGCAGACTCGTGGTAGCGCGACATGGTCGTCGTGGTGGCAAAGGCGAAGTAGTCGTGCAACACCTGCCGGAGCGGCTCGGCCGCCGCCAGCCCCACGTCCTCCAGGGCTTGGTCGAAACAGGCTATCGCCCGGCGGTCCATCTCCTCGTGCGGGCCGTTGCCGCTGTGGATCCGTACGGCCGACGTCTCGTCTCCACAGGAATCGGAGTAGGTGGTGGGCCCCCCGAGGGCCTCAGCCCAGTACGCGGCGAGTCGCTCGCGGTGGTGAGGATGGAATCCGTGGCTGAACGCGTGGCTGACTACCTCGTCGGCCATCACTCGGGAGTGCCACGCCTCGGCCAGGCGGAGTAGGCCCTCGCTGCCGCCAGCGGCCTCATACACGCTCTGCATGTCCCAATGATGCCAAGGCCGGCGCGAGCGCGGCAGCAGGTCAGGCCCCCCGCGCGGGTTCTGGCACGGCACAGGGCTTCTTCGGTAGCCGGAAGCCGAGGAAGACCACCACCGAGGTGGACACGTCCGACGGCCGCACGTTGTTGTTCCCGGCCCCGGAGGGACTACTGGGCGGGGGCCATGGCTGCGGCTCGCTATTCGCGCCGCAGGCGGCGTTCCGCGGCGGTATCCAGGAGTTCGGCGACGGTCCGCCGGGGACGGGAGTCGCGCTGGTCATCCGGGTCTCCGCGGAAGCCGCGCAGCAGTTCCATCCGTGCGCGCGCCGCCTGGTCCTCTGCGACCAGCATAAGAAGCCTGTCCTTGTCGCTGACGGGGAGCTTGGCGATGTGCGTGGCCAGCGCGGCCGCATCATCCTTCACCTCGGGGAGCCCTGGACTGGCCTCGGCCGCGACCTCGAGAAGGCCGGAGTCGAGGCGGAGGAAGTCGGCAAGGGCGCGTTGCGGAGCGGTGAGTGATCCCAGACCGGCCGGGACAGGTGGCTCCACGTCGTCTTCGTCCTCATCGTCGAAGGCCTCCTCATCGCGTTCCCACGCGCCGTAGGCCGACAGCCATGCCAGATAGAGAGGCCGCAGGTCTCCTGCGGCGAGTTCGGAGCGGATGCCGACGACGGCAGACAGCGAATCATCGGCATCTTCCACCCACTCACCCGTTTCGTCCTCGCTGGTCAAATCGAGGATCACGTATTCGCGGGTGGCCGATGTGCGTACCAGATCGTCGACACAATACTGTTCGGCGATCTTTGGGGCGAGGAGCGCGCGCGGTAGCCGCAGCATGATCCGATGAGTGCCCCAGTTCGCAAAGTAGAGATGCGCGTCGTAGTAACGCCGCATCATCTCGTCGGGGCTGCCTTTGAAGTCGCCCCAGTGGTATTCGTTGGTGAAGCTGGTGGCGGTGATCCTGGCCCGGGTTGAGAGCTGGCGGACCTCGGCCTGCTCGGCAGCGGTCAGCGGACGGTCCACCGCGAGGAACTCGTAGTACTGGTACTCGCTCATCGCCTACCCGCCCAATGCCCGTAGGTGGTGATTCACTCCGAGCCCGTTGGAGGGGTCGCCGGCAGCGGGAGTTCGAGGATCGCGATCGACTGCCGGTGCGTCCCGCGGACGCAGACGGCGGTGAACCCGCAATCCGTGAGGTCAATACCCTCCACGGTTACCTCGACACCCAAGACCCTTGTCGTGAACGGGAGGGTCAGGTTCTCTTCGAGCACCGCGTAGAAGCCGGCCGTCCTCGACATGGGCGTCCACGATGGCCTCTTCGACCAGCTCATCCAGATCCGCCTTGCTCAGCTCTCCCACAGCCGCAAGCGTAGTGGTTGGCCACGTTGATGGCGTCGATCATCTCGTCAGGCACGGCAGCGAGGACCCGGCCGGTCGCCCGCCAGGTGCGCGGTCCCGATGGCTTCGACGGTGTCGCCGAAGCCGACCCCTGCCAGGCTCCACCACCTCGACCATCCCTGAACGAGACCAACCGCGCAGCGACATGACCGTCCCCCCAGTCACGACGCTGGCCACCGTGCCCCGACTCGCGCAGCACGGCGACCTCGTGCCGCAGCACCAGCAGTTCCGCGTTCTTGGAGGCGGGCGAGCGACGCGGTCATCTGGCACATCAAGCCCCAGGAAGTCCAGGATGCCCCGGGTGACGCCGGCCATGCCGACATCGAGCTCCTCATAGCTCACCCGGTGCGGCCGGACGCCGGATGAGGCGAACCACGCCTCCCACGCCGCGTTGTGCTCACCGATCACCTGGATCAGCTGGCCGATCCGTCGCCGCCGATCTCGCCGTTGCCCCCGACATACCAGGTGCCAGTCTGCTCGGCACGCAGCCAGGAAACCGCCTGCGCCACGACATCGGCACGCCGCAGGTATACAAAGCGCGTCATGAGTCAAGAAGTTGGCAGAGTTTGATCTTGCTCGGGTCGGGATTCTCCATCTTTTGGAGGGGCTCCTCATCGTGTCCGCGTGAGCGTGGGTAGGCGACCGGAAGTAGGTCTGGCGCGGTGCGCGGCCTCCGATCAGGGGCGGCGGCCCGCAAGGACGCAGAACTCGTTCCCCTCTGGGTCGGCAAGTACGACCCAGCTCTCATCGCCTTGGCCGACGTCGGCGTGTCGAGCACCTAGGTCGAGC
>Ga0137373_10003906_pt1 | contig 16289 bp, 10 predicted proteins | sample SagtaG_5_FD_104912 | JGI IMG/M metagenome (GOLD analysis project Ga0137373, IMG submission 104912) | Vadose zone soil microbial communities from Sagehorn Ranch, Mendocino, California, USA - Sage1_R_80_16 metaG | ecosystem: Environmental > Terrestrial > Soil > Vadose zone | place: USA...
AGAACGAAGCGAGCGACGCGCGATGTGACTTCGTTGCGCAAGACTCTGGAGTTTCTCGAGTCTCAGGGCGACGTTCTGACCACTGACGTCGAGGTCGATCCCGATCTCGAGATCACCGGACTCCAGAAGCACCTCGACGGCGGTCCTGTGCTCCTCTTCAATCGTGTGAAAGGCAAGCCGCACGCTCGCGCAATTACGAATCTCTTTGCCGACGGCAGTGTCCTCGACAAGATGTTCGGCTTCAATGGACCCATCGATCGCGTCCGCAAGGTCGCATATGCGCTGACGCACCCGATGGCGCCGGTCGAGGTGCCGCAGAGCGCCGCGCCGTGTCAGGAAGAGGTCATTACAGACGATCTCGACGTCAACAAGTACATCACCGCGATCCGTCACACCGCGCTGGAGACGGAGCTGACCGTCGGCAGCGGCATCAGTTGTGTGGTTGGCGAGTACTTCGACGGCGGAAGCCACATCGGCTACAACCGCATGAATTTCCGGTGGGGGAATGTCGGGACGTTCCAGGCGTCGCCCGGATCGCACATGTGGCAGATCATCACCGCGCATTACAAGGATGAGAAGCCGATTCCCTTGACCATGTGTTTCGGCGTTCCACCAGCGTGCACGCTGCTTGCCGGCGCCGGATTCGATTACGTCATCCTGCCGAAAGGCTGCGACGAGATCGGCTGCGCCGGGGCTGTCCAGGGCAGTCCAATCCATATTGTGAAGGCGCGCACAGTGGATGCCTATGCGATCGCAGAATCGGAATACGTTCTCGAGGGTCTTCTCTATCCGCGCGACAAGCGCTATGAGACTGCAGAAGCCGAAAAGGCAGGAGTCCAGGGCAAATACGCGTTCCATCCTGAGTGGGCCGGCTATATGGGGAAGGCGTATAAGGCGCCGACATTCCACGTCACCGCAATCACAATGCGGAAGCGTTCGTCGCGTCCGATCATTTTCCCGCTCGGCGTTCATACAGCCGACGACAACAACATCGATACGACGGTGCGCACCGCCGCCATTTATGAGCTATGCGAGCGACTGCAGCCCGGAATCGTCCAGGACGTTCACATTCCTTACTGCCTGACCGATTGGGGCGGCGTCATCATTCAGGTCAAGAAGCGCAACAAAATCGAGGAAGGATGGCAGCGCAATTTTCTTGCGGCGATTCTCGCCTGCAATCAGGGAATGCGGCTGGCCATCGCCGTCAGCCCCGATGTCGACATTCGCAGCATGGACGACATCATGTGGTGTCTGACCACGCGCGTGAATCCGCATACGGACATCATCAATCCGCTCCCCGGTGGAATCGGTCAGACCTTCCAGCCCGCCGAGCGGATGACCGCTGGCGACAAAGAGTGGACGGCATCGAATACCCGCTTCGAAGGCGGTATGGGCATCGATGCCACAGTGCCGTTCGGATTTGAACGAGACTTTCAGCGGCCCGTTTACCCGATCGACAAAGTGGATCCGCACAAATTTTTCACCCCGGAGCAGGTGTCAAAGGCGAAAGAGCGTGTCCGGGGGTGGTTGGAGGTTTTGGCCCGCACCGGGCGATAGGCACGGGTCAGCGATTAGAAACCGCACCAGGAAAACGGAGGCAACTATGTCCCGATCAAAGCTACTCATCTCAGTTGCGGTAATTCTCGGTGTCTTCGCCTTCGCCGTCTGTGGCTTCGCCCAGGTCATCACCGGCAGCATCCTGGGCACGGTCACGGACGAGACGAAAGCGCCACTGCCGGGCGTGACGATCACGATCCGGAACATCGACAGTGGAGAAACGCGTGTGATCGTCACCGACGCCGGCGGTCACTATCGCGCGCCCGGTCTTGGCCTCGGCAAATACGAGATCCGCGCGGAGCTGGGCGCGTTTCAGCCGACGGTGAGAAAAGGCATCTCGCTCAATGTCGGCAGCGAGGCTGTCATCAACTTCAGCCTGAAGCTGGCGCAGATGACAGAAGCCATCGTCGTGCAGGGCGAGGCACCCCTGGTCAACACGACCGAGTCCCAGGTCAGCTATAACGTCGACGAGAAGAAGATCCGAGATCTCCCGCTCAATGGGCGCGATTACGCGCAGCTGATTCTGCTGCAACCGGGCGTGATCATGAGCCGCGCGAGCACCGGTTCATCCGACGTGGGTTACGGCGTGAAGATTTCGGTTGCCGGTTCGCGTCCGAATCAGAACCTCTTCACCCTCGACGGCACCGATTACAACGACGCCTTGAACAACACGCCTGCGAGTGCGCAGGGCTACATGACCGGCGTCGAGACGATCAAGGAATTTCAGGTGCTGACCAACACCATGAGCGCCGAGTACGGCCGCGCGAGCGGCGGCGTGTTCAACGTGGTGACGAAGTCGGGCACCAACGAGTTCCACGGCTCCGCATTCGGATTTCATCGCGACGACAGGCTCGACTCGAAGAATTTCTTCGCCGACGAGAAGCCGAATTTCCGCCGCAATCAGTTTGGCGGATCCCTCGGTGGTCCGGTCGCAAGGGATCGGTCGTTCTTCTTTGTCAGCTACGAGGGATTGCGAGAATTAAAGGACGTTACCTCTGTCGCGACGGTTCCAGACGAAAACGCCCGCAAGGGGATTCTCCCGACCGGCACGGTACAGATCCATTCGGCCATTGTGCCGTACCTCGATCTTTTTCCACACGCGAATGGCCCACTGATCCTCGACAGCGCGGGCAAGCCGACCGGTGTCGCGGAGTTCGTCGGCACGGAAGGGCGCCATTCGCTGCAAAACTTCGGGGTCGCTCGCTTCGATCAGAACTTCACGGAGCGAGACAGCGGCTTCGGTCGAATCCTCATCGACAATTCTCAGATCGACCAGCCGGTCCTCTATCCGGAATGGCCGAATCTGGTGACGAACCACAAGCTCGTGGCGACGCTCGAAGAGCGGCACATGTTCTCCTCCACGCTGCTCAATGAGCTGCGCGGCGGCTATAACCGATCGAAGCCTCTCGAGGACGTCAATCCGCTCGATCCGCACACCGAGCTCGCATTTGTGCAGGGGAAGGGATTCGGCTCGGTCAATGTCTCCGGGCTCACCGAGATTGGCACGGACCGCACGAATCCGAAGCTGTTCGCGGCCGATGAATATCAGGCTACGGACACATTGTCATTCATCACGGCACACAATTCGTACAAGACCGGCTTCAACTTCGCGCATTTTAGCTATAACGGAAACTCTGAATCGCGCAGCCGCGGCCGTTTGAATTTCAGGAACCTGTCGGATTTTCTCAAAGGCAAAGTTAGAACTTTCGAGATCGCGAAGCCCGGCTCCGACTTCCAACGCGATTATCGGCAGAATCTGATCGGCCTTTTTGTTCAGGACGACATCACCGTCGTGCCGCGCCTGACCGTCAATGCCGGCCTGCGGTGGGAGTTCGTCACCACTCCGACAGAAGCACACGGCAAGGTGTCCAATCTGCGCGACATCATGGATCCGACGGTGACTGTCGGTGGCGATCTCTTTAAGAACCACACCAAGAAGAATCTGGCGCCAAGGGTTGGCTTTGCATGGCAGATGACCAATGACGGTCGCACAGCCTTGCGCGGCGGATATGGCATCTTCTATGAGCAGCCGCTTTTCTCCATCTGGCGCAATCCGATCTTCCGGTCGCTGCCGTTCGTCGACCGCGCCACGATCAGCAGTCCGACGCTGCCGATTGATCCCACCAAGGTCACAACGACTGGCGTTTCCGACACGGAAGCATTCGTCTACGACCTCAATCCCGTCTACACGGAGCATTACAACCTCAACATCCAGAGAGAATTCGGCTCGACGGCGGTTCTTGTCGGCTATTTCGGCTCCCATGGCGTCAATTTGTTGGGACAGGGCGACGCCAATATCGCCATTCCGCAGATTCAGCCGGATGGAAGCGAATTCTTCCCGGAGGGTTCGAAGCGCCGCAACTCGAAGTTCGGATCGGTGCGCTTCATCATGCAAGGCTTCGAGTCGAAGTACAACGGCGTTCATGTTGCGCTGCAGCAGCGACGAGTTCAGGGGTTCCAGTATCAGATCTCTTACGCGTATGGAAAATCGGAGGACGATCGCTCGGGTTCGGGCGGGCGGCAGGAGTACGTCAACGGTCAGGCCCGCACGTTCGATCCGTTCAACAAGAAGCTCGATTGGGGTCCGTCGGATTACGACGTTCGCCACAATCTGCTGGCCAATGCCTCTTATGACCTGCCGTTTGGTAAAGGGCGACTGCGTGAGGGATGGCAGATCAGCGCGATCGCGATGTACGCCAGCGGCGTTCCGTTTACGCCGGTCCTCGCCGGGGATCCGGATCGCGACGGCTCGACCGACAACATCGGACGGCCAAACCTCGTTCCGGGATGCAATCCGAACAACGTGCCCGGCGGCCGCAGCCCGAACATGTGGTTCAACCCAGCGTGCTACGCGTTCCCGGCACTTGGGACTCGCGGCAATGTGAAGCGCAACAGTCTGCGAGGTCCGGATCTCCGAACCGTTGACATGGCACTGGTAAAGTCAACTCCGCTTGCCGGCGGCTACAACGCGCAAGTCCGTTTCGAGGTCTTCAACGTCTTCAATCGCGCGAATTTCGATCTCCCTTCCAATACGACGGATGGCGAGACGATCTTCGATGAGACGGGCAATCGCCTGCCGGATGCGGGGAAGATCTTCAATACGGTGACTGACGGCCGCTCGTTCCAACTCGCAGTGCGTTTCGTGTTCTGATGAGAAATCTGATCGCCCGGCTGTACCGAGGTTTGACGTCGCAGCGGAAGTTCGCTGATCGCGCGTCCGCCGCCGGCAACAGCCGGGCGACAGTGGAATCCGTTCTCGATTCCGTCAAGGCAACTCCTGAATTGTTCCGAGCCAAGTCGTATAGCGAGAAGACTCCGTATCGGCAATTCATCGAGGCCGACAAGATCCCGATCCATACTGGCTATGCGGTTACCGACCTGAGGCAGGTGGCGCTCGGCGGCTGGGAGCGGCTCGGAGTGCGCGGCGCTCACGTCGTCGTGGAAGGCGCGGAGGGTACCGATGCCGCGTATGTGTGTGAGCTGCCTGGCGGCGCGCGGACAAAGCCGCAACGTTATCTCTTCGAAGAAGTCATTTACGTGCTCGATGGCGAAGGAGAGACTTTCATTTGGCACGACAGCCGGAACAAGAGGAGCTTCCGCTGGAGTAAAGGCTCGCTGTTCTCTCCCCCCCTCAACGTCTGGCGCGAGCACATCAATCGCGGGAGTGGCCCGGCGCGATTCGTGTCCGTGACAGATCTGCCGATTGTCATGGATCTTTTTCACAATGCAAACTTCATCTTCAATAACGACTTCGTGTTCACAGACCGATACAACGCGCAAGACGACTATTTCGCATGCGGTCCCGACAAGATCCGCAATGGGCGAGCACCGGGGGTCACCGGCAAAGGTCGCGGCGATTCCTATGAGTGCAGCCTCATTCCTGATGCAAGAACATTGACGCTCTTCGAAGCGGAAGCACGGGGAAAAAGGAATCGCACGTCCGAGATTCAGCTCGCCGACAACACGCTTCAGTGTCACGTGTCGGAATTTCCCGTCGGCACATACAAACGAGCGCACCGCCACGGTCCCGGCTCGCATGTCATCGTGATCGGCGGCCGCGGCTACTCGCTCATGTGGAAAGGACATCATCGGTTTTCCGAGGCGCGAACACAGATGCGAGTGGAGTGGAAAGACGGCAGCCTTTTCGTTCCACCCGACCACTGGTTCCATCAGCACTTCAATGGAGGTGATCAGCCGGCGCGCTACATGGCCGCGACATGGATCGGCGGAAAGTATTTCGCCGAAAGTCTGGGCGGCGGCGGCCGGACACACCGCCTGGGAACGGTCTCCATTCACGACGGCGGCAACATGATCGACTACACCGACGAGGACCCGGCGATCCGCGAGATGTTCGAGCAGGAGCTGCAGAAATCGGGCGTCGAGACTCAGATGCGATGAGACGCGCTCTCCTGATCACCGCCATCGTCTCCGTCACGCAATTATTCGCGCAGGAGACCCTGCCGCCCGGACCGGGTAAGCAGCTCGTCCTCGACACGTGCGTGCAGTGCCATGACTTCAAATGGATCACCGGCCAGCGCAAGAGCGAAGCGGCCTGGCGGCAGACCGTGAACATGATGATCTGGCGCGGCGCGCCGCTGATGCCGGGCGAGGCGGGAGTGATCTCGAAATATCTGGCGCAGCTTCCATCAACCGGCGCTGGCCGCGGAGGGCCGCGGCCCTACACAGAGGCTGCATTGCCGGAAGGTCGCGGTCGCGCGCTCGTCATCTCCGCGTGCGTGCAGTGCCACGACCTCGGCGTCACGGTAGATCAACGTAAGACGCTCAGCGAGTGGCGCCGCTCCGTCGACGAGATGGTGCGCCTCGGCGCGAAATTGACCGGCAGCGAGATCGAAGTCGTGGCCCGCTATCTCGTTCAATCGTTCGGACCCCCGAAATGAGAGACCTGGCAAAGCGATACCTCGGCGGCAAAATCTCGCGTCGCGATTTCGTGCGGCTGTCGACCGCCGCTGGCTTTAGCGTCGCCGCGACGCAATCGGCGGTGCGCGCGCTCGAGCCGATGATGGCTGCGACGAGCGCAAGCGCGCTGACGACGACAATTCAGGGAACGGGCGGCGAGCTGGTTGCCGAACAACTCCGCGCCGCAGGGATTCGTTTCATTTTCGTCTGCAACAGCTCCGGCCAGGGGCCGTTGGCCGATGCCGTCGCCGATCGTTCCGATCTGCAGTTCATTCAGGCGACATCGGAGCATCAGGCGGTGGCCATTGCAGATGGATTCGCAAAAGCGACGCTGCGGCCGTCATTCGCCGCATTCAGCCGCGTCGGAGGCCCGCTCGCCAGCGCGAACATGTTCAATTCGATGAAGGACCGCACGCCTGTCGTGGTGATCACCGATCACATCGACTCCGGGGCCGATGGTCGCGACGGCGCGGAAGACACCGACGATTGGCTCGAAGCATTCAAGCAGTACACCAAATGGCGATGGGTGACGAAGGAAGGCAACCGCATTCCGGAGTGGCTGGCCCACGCCTTCAAGATCGCATCGATGCCGCCGTGCGGACCTGCATTTTTGCGCATTCCGCGAAACGTGCTCTATCAGAAACACAAAGCGGAGATTTTTTCGAAACAGAGTCTCTCCGTTCCCATGAGTCTCATCCCGAATTCGCGCGTCGTGGAGGAAGCGGCGCAACTGCTCGTCGAGGCGAAGAACCCGCTGCTTTACGTCGGCGCGGAGGTCACGGCATCCGGCGGGCGTGCGGACATCCTCGAGCTCGCGGAGCTGCTGGCAATACCGGCCACTCAGGCGTGGAGCTGGTCGGCTGATTTTCCAACCGATCATCCGCTCTACCTCGGCAGCTATCTGCATCCGCTGCGCTATCCGCCGGACGTCGATCTCTTCCTCAATCTCGGCGCGAAGATGCCCGACCAGGGCGGCGGCGCGCCGCTCGTTCCGCGTGCGGCGAAAATCATTCACGGACGAATTGAGAGCAGCCAGATCGGCGTGAACTACCCTATCGATGTTGCTGTCGTAGGCGATGTGCGTGAGACCGCGCGGGCGCTCGTGCAGGCGGTGAAATCGATTCTTTCCGCCGACCGGCTCGCGGCGATCAAGCAGGGCCGCTTCGCCGAGGCGAAACAGGCGACGGATGGATTCCGCGCAGCGTACCTCGCGTCGGCACATGAGCAGTGGGACGCCAGTCCAATCACGTGGCCCCGCCTGCTGCTGACCCTTGACGAGATGCTCGATAAAGATGCCATCGTCGTCGAAGAAGTCGGCACCGAGGATTGGGTGCTGCGATCGTTTTCGTTCGCGGACGACAAGAAGATGAAGATCGGTCGAACGCTCGGCCGCGCGCTCGGCTGGGGTCTCGGTGCATCGATCGGCGTGAAGCTTGCCATTCCCGATCGACAGGTCGTCACGCTGCTCGGCGACGGCGGTTTCCTGTTCGGGCAGTCCGACGCCCTTTGGTCGATGTCGCGCTATGACGTCCCAGTGATCACCGTCATCGGCAACAACCGGAGTTACGACGAGCCGCGCAACAACATGTTCATGCACGGCGGCCGCGCACAACAGCAAGGCAAAGACATGATTTGTTATCTCGGCAGTCCCGATGTCGAGTACAGCGACATTGCCCGCGCGTATGGGATCAAAGGCGAGCGTGTGAATGGACCCGACGATCTGCGGCCGGCGATTCAGCGCGCGATCGCGGCGACGCGCGACGGGCGCCCCTACATGCTCGACGTGCGCATCGCGCGCACCGGACTCGGCGCCGACTCGACGTGGTATCCACATTACTCGGTCGCGGCATCGCGGACGAGGAAAGTCTGACTCGATGCTCCTCACTCCATATCGCGTCATCGATCTCACAGACCCGCTCGGATTCGTGGCCGGGAAGGTGCTCGCCGATCTCGGCGCAGACGTCATCAAAATCGAGCCGGAGGGTGGCGATCCTTCGCGGGCATGGCGCGACGGGCTTTACTGGGCAGCCATGAATGCCGGCAAGCGCTCGGTCACGCTCAACCTTGATAGCGGGCGCGATCAGATCGCGCTGCGAGAGCTCACCCGCGACGCGGACTTCGTTTTGGAGAGTTTCCGCCCCGGCACACTCGATGAGCGCGGCCTTGGATACACGACGCTGTGCCGCGACAATCCACGACTGATCATGGTCTCGATTACGCCATTCGGGCAGCTTGGCCCGTACGCGCATTTCGAAGCCTCGGATCTCGAAATCATGGCCCTCAGCGGCGCGATGGGACTCGCCGGTGACGCGGGCGGCGAGCCGATGCGCGTCACCGCGCCTCAGGCGCCGTATTGGGTCGGCGTGGAGGCGGCGATGGGCGCCTTGACCGCGCTTGCCTACAGGACGACGACCGGCTGCGGACAACACGTCGACGTCTCGGCGCAGGCGGCCGTACTTTCGGCAATCGCTCATGCGCCCGCATTTTGGGATCTCAATGGCATCAACCCCGAACGCGCCGGCGTGTACGTCACCGGCCGCAGCACGACGGGCGCGAAGATGCGCGCGCTGTGGCCATGCAAAGATGGGTGGATCAATTTCATCATCTATGGAGGCGAAGCTGGACGTCACACCAATCGTCAGCTCGTTGATTGGATGGATGAACACGGCTTCGCGCCGGAATGGCTGAAAGCGATCGACTGGTCGAGATTCGCCGTCACGGCACTCACGCAGGAAGAAATCGATCGGCTGGAAGAACCGATCGGCCGATTTCTTTCATCGCTCACAAAGCAGGAGTTCCTCGACGGCGTCCTTGCGCGCGAGATGCTGGGCTATCCAGTCTCAACGGTCGAAGAGATCTCCAATGATCGACAGCTCGAGGCGCGCGCGTTCTGGTCCGAGGTCACCGACGGCACACGCACGATAAAGGCGCCCGGCGGATTTGCAATCATCAACGGAAGACGCCTCGCCAGCGGCACACGAGCCGCGCGCGCCGGCGAGCACAATCGAGAAATTCTGGCGGGAGGACGACAATGACGACCCGAAACAAAAGGAAGGTCAGCAAGAGCGCAGTGACGGCGCCGCGATTGCGCAGTGTGCCGGCCGCGGGCGACGAGTCCTCCCGATCACCGAAAGTCGAACAGCAGAGCGAAAAGACAGCAGGCGTGCCAAAGATGCAACTCGTCTACAACGATCTTCGGGAGTGGATCGACGAAGCCGGCAAGCTCGGCGAGATCGAAATCGTGCGCGGCGCATCATGGCAGGAAGACATCGGCATGGACGCGGAGATCGCAATGCATTCTGACGCCGCTCCCTGCGTGATCTTCGATGAAGTGCCCGGATGCCGGAAAGGCTTCCGCGTGCTGTCGAACTTCTTCGGCGGCAAGCGCAAGAACATGACCCTCGGCTACGACACGAGCCTGACGAAGCTCGAGCTGAGCGAGGCATTCCTGCAGAACAGCCCAAAAGATCTGAAGACGATTCCCTATCAGGAAGTCGACAAAGGCCCGATCAGCGAAAACATCATGATGGGCGACGATGTCGACGTAACGATTTTCCCCACCCCCATCTGGCACGAGAACGACGGCGGCCGCTACATCGGCACCGGCAGCTTCAACGTCACCCGTGATCCCGAAGAAGACTGGGTCAACCTCGGCACCTATCGAGTGATGATCCACGATGAGAAATCCGTCGGCTTCTACATCTCGCCGGGCAAGCACGGCCGGATTCATCGCGACAAGTACCAGGCTCGCAATGAACAGATGCCGACCGTCATCGTGCTCGGCGGCGATCCGATGACCTTTCTCATGGCGTGCAGCGAGACGCCGTACGGCATCTGCGAGTACGACATCGTCGGCGGCATGCGCGGCGAGCCGGTGAAAGTCGTGCCCGGAAAAATCACCGGCCTTCCGATTCCCGCGAACGCGGAGATCGCGCTCGAAGGATTTGTCGATCCGCACAAGCGACGAAAGGAAGGGCCCTTCGGCGAGTGGACCGGCTACTACGCGAGCGACGTGCGCGAAGAGCCCGTCCTCGACATCAAGGCCATCTACTACCGCAACAATCCCATTCTTCTCGGATGTCCTCCGCTTCGTCCGCCCGATGAGCTGGCGCGCTACCGGGCGATCACTCGATCGGCGTTGATTCGGCAGTACGTCGAGCGGGCTGGCGTGCCTGACGTGAAAGCCGTGTGGGCGCACGAGGTGGGCTCCTCACGCCTGCTGATCGGAATCGCAATCAAACAGCGCTACGCCGGTCACGCCAGGCAGGCCGGCCATGTCGTGTCGCAGTGCCATGCCGGCGCGTACTGCGGCAAGTATGCGATCGTCGTCGATGAGGACATCGACGTCACAAATTTGGAGGAGTTGGTCTGGGCGATGTTGACGCGTTCCGATCCGGCGACGTCGATCGACATCATCACCAACGCGTGGAGCACGCCGCTCGATCCGCGCATCCCGCCGGAAGAGAAGGCCAAAGGCAATACCACGAACTCGCGGGCGATCATCGATGCATGCCGGCCGTTCCACTGGCGCGACAAGTTCCCGAAGGTGAACATGCCGAGCCCGGAGAAGGCCCGCGAGGGAAAGAAGAAGTTCGACTATTTGCTGCGCTAGCCCGGATTATTCACCACGTGAGAGAAACCGCGACTTTCTAGGTTGCGTGTCATCCTGAGCCGCGCAGACGGCGAAGGATCTCAAAATGCAGAGCTGCCGAATCTTGAGATCCTTCGCTTCGCTCAGGATGACACCGTTTGTGAATAATCCGCGCTAGGCGCGAATCGGCAACTTGCGCAAACGTCCCTGCACGTCGTGCACGTGTCCGAGCATGATGTCGTGTGCCGCCTCGGAATCGCCGAGGCGAATCGCATCGGCAATGCGCGCGTGAAACTTCAGAACGTGTTTGTTGACATCGCGGCTGATATCGACGTGCGAGATCGCCTCGAGCGCGAGATCGGCGAGCGAGTTCATGACCACGATCAGCGGCAGGTTTTGCGTGCAGTCTGCGACGAGGCGATGGAACTGCAGATCATAACGGCGCAGATCGCCATTGCCTTTGATCGCCGCTTCCTGCTTGCGCACGAGATCCTCCAGCCGCTCGAGGCTCGCAGGATCGGCGCGTTGCGCGGCGAGGCGCGCCACCACAGGTTCGAGCAGCACTCGAGCTTCGGTCAGCTCCTGCAGCGAAGTGCGGCCGAGGCGCAACATCATGGATAGCGAGCGTGTGACTGGCTGATGATCCAGGTCAGTGATGAACGCGCCGCCCTCCGCGCCTCGCTTGACCTCGATCAGTCCGATTTCCGCGAGCGAGCGATACGCCTCGCGAACGGAGACGCGGCTCACCCGAAGTTGCTTGGCCATGTCGCGCTCGGATGGGAGCTTCTCGCCGGCCTGCAGTTTGCCTTCCGTGATCGCGGTCTGTACACGCTTGGCGATCTCCGCCGACACGCGACCATTGAGCGACTTCGGAAGTCTGCGCGTGAGCATCAGTCGCTTTCTTCTGCGTATGCGGGCACGTCCTGTCCCCAGCGGCGGAACAGCGTGTGCTCGATGTGGAACTGATCGAGAATTTTTCCGATGGTCTGATTGACGATGTCGTCGACCGTCTTTGGCTGATGATAGAAGGCCGGCATCGGCGGAAGGATGATCGCGCCGATCTCCGTCGCCCGCACCATGTTGCGCAGGTGTCCCAGGTGCAGCGGCGTTTCGCGAGGGACGAGAACGAGTTTCCGGCGCTCCTTCAGCGTCACGTCAGCGGCTCGGATCAAGAGGTCGGTGTCATACGAGTTGGCGATCGCGGCGAGCGTTCGCATGGAACACGGCGCCACGATCATTCCGTCGGTCTGAAATGATCCGCTGCTGATCGCTGCCGCCATGTCGTGCGTGTTGTACGCCACCGTCGCCAGCGCCGCGACTTCAGGCGCCGTGCACCGCGCCTCCAGCGCGATCGTGCGCTTCGCGCCGTCGCTGATGACCAGGTGCGTCTCCACACGCGCGGTCTTCAGCACCTCGAGAAGCCGAATGCCGTAAATGGGAGCCGATGATCCGGATAACCCGACGACCAGGCGCACGCACAAACCTCCGCTTCCTTTGGTAGGACCATAGGATACCGGAAGGCGCGGAGCCTACGCTACCCGGACGTACTGGTATTCAATGGGCAAGTTGTTGATCCCGCGGTCGGGCGGCGCGATCCAGCTCGCCATCTTGCCGGGCTCGTATACCGGCTTCATCAGTGAGGCAACGAATGCCTGATCTTCCGGCGTAGGAATCCAGTTCGGGAGTCCTGCGGCATAGGCCTCCGCCGAGATCCGATTGCCCTCCGGATCGGTCGGCACGTTCGCCCAGCTCCCCACTGTCCGATGGAAGCGCGAGCTCGGCAGACGCAAGTCGAACTTTACGCCGCCTTTTTCGATGATCTTGTTCCACCGCTTTACGCCATTCTCGCAATCGCGGATGTACGCGGAGCGGATCACTTCATTCATGGCATTGCGCATCGAGACGCTCTCGCTGCGCATTCCTGCGTGGCCGTCGGGAAGCTCGAGCGCGTACTCGCCTTCGGCGCGATGTTCCGGATAAAGCGACTCGTCAGGACGTCCCTTCAGACCGGCCGCGAAATAGGAAGCGGCATTCGAGGAAATATCTGCGCCGAAGAGATCGATCGAAGAGCTGAACCAGAAGTTCATGTATTTCTGAATTGTCGGCAAATCGATCGCGCCGGCCGCGCGAACCCGCTCCACATCATCGGTCCGAACGTCATTCATGACTTCGACCGTGCGCCGGACGATGCGACCGATGCCGGTGTCGCCGGTGAACATGTGGTGCGACTCTTCCGTGAGCATGAACTGGCAGGTTCGCGCCAGTGGATCGAATCCGCTTTCGCCGAGCGCCTTCAACTGGAACTTGCCGTCACGATCGGTGAAGTAGGTGAACATGAAAAAAGAAAGCCAGTCGCGGATCGGCTCGTTGAAGGTCATCAGGATGCGCGGCTTGTCGGGGTCGCCGGAGTGACGCTCGAGCAGCGCCTCCGCTTCCTCGCGGCCGTCGCGTCCGAAGTACGCATGAAGGAGATAAACCATCGCCCAGAGGTGGCGCCCCTCTTCGACGTTCACCTGAAAGAGATTGCGCAGGTCATAGAGTGACGGCGCGGTCGAGCCGAGGGCTCGCTGCTGCTCGACGGAGGCAGGTTCGGTATCGCCTTGCGTGACGATCAGACGGCGCAGTGTGGAGCGGTGCTCGCCAGGCACCACCTGCCACACGGGCTGGCCCATGTTGTCGCCGAATCCGATCGTGCGGTCCGGCTTCTGGTCGGCGAGGAAGATTCCCCAGCGATACTCGGGCATCTTCACCATGCCGAACGTGGCCCAACCTTCTTTGTCCACCGATGTCGCAGTGCGTAGATAAATGTCTTTGTTCTGAAAGAACGCCGGCCCGAGCTCGTGCCACCACTGAAGAAAGTGCGGTTGCCAATGCTCGAGCGCGCGCTGCAACGTCTTGTTGTTCGCGAGGTCGACGTTGTTCGGAATTCGTTGTTCGTAATCGATCGCTGCCATTGTCAGACCCTTTCCCAGGCAAACCGCGGTTTGGTTCCACTGCCGTAGACCTTCAGCGCGCCCTGTTCGCCGACGGCGTTCGGCCGGACGAAGATCCAGTTCTGCCAGGCGGACAGCCGGCCAAAGATTTTCGTAAACAGAGTCTCGGCACCACCGAAACGGAGACTCGCTTCCATTCCGGTGAGCGCATCAGGAGAGAGACTCGCACGCTCCTCGATTGCCATCCGGAGCTCGTCTTCCCAATCGAGTTCATCGGGCGCGAACGTCACCAGCCCCGCTTCGAGCGTCTCTTCGGCATTCCATGTTTTTTCCAAGGTTTTCGGGACGTTGTCACCGAACCTCGTCGCCAGCCGTGTTAGGCCGTTGACCATGGTATAAGGCCCGAAGTTCATCGCGCTGAGCGCGACGCACGGCCCATTTTCCGCTGCGAGCATGTACGAACGATCAGCGGCGAGCGCCAGCTCGAAGAGCGTGCCGGCGAAGGACGAGCCCTCATCAATCACTGCGTAGATGCTGCGCGATGAGACTTCCAGCCGCGCGAAAGTACGGCGGATGAAGCCGATCGTCTCGCGTACGAACCAGTTCTCCTTGTGCCGATCGAGCGCTCGATCGATGCGCAGAACCTGATCGATATCTCCACGCGTTTTGAGAATCCAGATCCCGGCCTCGCGCACATTGGTTCGAAGGTGGAGGATTGCATCATCGAGCTCGCGGGCCATCGCCAGCGCCCACCACTTGGCGCCGCGGGCGAGAATCGCATCGAGGTCCTCTGGCTCGTCGGCGGTCGGAGCGCTGATCGTGATGGTGATCGTGCGAGCGTCCGCGTCGATTGCGACGTCGACGTGCTCGTAGTGCAAACCTTTCTCATCCATCGTGCGCCGGAGAGGAGTGAGGGTGACTCCCTTCGCATCTTTCGGACGGTCGGTTGTTGCTGCGAGAGCGAGCGCGCGCTCGCGGACTTTTTCTGCGAAGAGGCGCGGCGGCACGACATCATCGATGAGCCCCCACGCCTTCGCCTTTGCGCCGCCGAGTCCTTCGGCTGTCGTGCAGAATACGTCCGCGAGATCGCGACGGACGTGTCGCTTGTCGACGAGGCGCGTCAGTCCGCCCGTCCCCGGCAGCACCGCGAGCAGCGGCACCTCCGGAAAGCTGACCGTGCTGGAGCGGTCGTCGACGAGCATGATCTCGTCGCATGCGAGCGCCAGCTCATAACCGCCACCTGCGGCAGTTCCGTTGATCGCGGCGAGAAACTTCAACCCCGAGTGCTCGCTGGAATCCTCGATGCTGTTGCGCGTCTCGTTAGTGAACTTGCAGAAGTTCACCTTGGTCGCGTGCGAGGCATGGGCGAGCATGTAGATGTTCGCACCGGCGCAGAACATCCGCTCTTTGCCGCTGATGATGACCACCGCTCCGACCTCGGGATGCTCGAAACGGATGCGGTCGAGCGCGTCGCGCAATTCGATGTCCACACCGAGGTCATAGGAGTTGAGCTTCAGTTTGTAACCGGGCTCCACAGGTGCGTCTTCTTTGACGTCGAGCGCAAGCGTGGCCACCGGGCCGTCGAAGCTCAGACGCCAGTGCTGATATGAAGCGGGGTCACGGTCGAAGGTGATCAAGGCTCGGAACTATAATTCCTTACAACACGGGTGCCAAGGCATTATTGCGCACTTCCGCGACGCTCTGCTCCACGGGAACCGCCGTCGTCTCGACAGTTAGGTCGGCGCGCGCGTAAAGCGGCTCGCGCTCCTGCAGAATTCGCCTCAGATCATCCATCGCCTGCGACGAGCCTGCCATTGGACGCTGATCTCCCTGGGCGATCACCCGCGCCATGTGCTCCTCCGGTGTGGTGCGCACCCACACAGTGAAGCAGCTCCTGAGGAGCAACTCATACGTGGCCGGCTCGGACACGAGGCTTCCACCGGTCGCCACTACGAACGCCGGCACGTCGCGCAACAGCTCCTGCAACGCCTGCATCTCGTAGCGGCGAAACGCGTTCTGCCCATAGAGCTCGAGCAGGTGCTCGATGGAGACGCCGGAGAGTCGCTCGATCTCCTTATCCAACTCAAAAAACGGCACTTGCAGCTCCTCCGCAAGTGTTTTACCGAGCGTCGTTTTGCCGGCTCCGCGAAGTCCGACGAGGGCGATGCGATGCGCCCTGGCGAAGGTCGGTTCGGCCGCGAACAGCACTGCAAGCGACGCATAAGCTTCGCGCAATTGCGCGGGTGGTAGCCGCGCGATGAACTGCGCGGGCGATTCGTCCTCGAGGAGTC
>Ga0137373_10003908_pt1 | contig 16281 bp, 16 predicted proteins | sample SagtaG_5_FD_104912 | JGI IMG/M metagenome (GOLD analysis project Ga0137373, IMG submission 104912) | Vadose zone soil microbial communities from Sagehorn Ranch, Mendocino, California, USA - Sage1_R_80_16 metaG | ecosystem: Environmental > Terrestrial > Soil > Vadose zone | place: USA...
GAGCAGCGTGCCGTCGAAGTCGGTGAGCCCGGAGGGGCGGCTACCAAGCGAACCCCGATAGATGTCCTTGACCAGCTTTGTCCCTGCGGCGGTGCCGTCAGACTTCCAAAGCTTGGCGCGGCCATACGCGCTGCGGGCGCTGAAGAAGAGGGTCCCATTCACGTCGATCAGCTGGGAGGGATTGCTCGGATATCGGCCGGGCTTGATGTTCCTGACCAGCTCTGTTCCCGCCGGCGTGCCGTCCGATTTCCAGAGTTCGTTTCCGTGCATGCCGTCCTGAGCGCTGAAGAAGAGCGTGTGGTTGGCTTTGGTCAGGTACCACGGGTGGCTACCGCCTCGGCCACGTTTGACGTCGCTGACAAGCCTCGTCCCAGGGCCGGTCCCGTCCGACCTCCAGAGCTCGTAGCCGTGCGTGCCGTCGTCGGCGGTGAAGAAGAGGGTGGAGCTGACGCCGATTAGCCCGTGCCCGTAGAAGACGAAGCTGCTGTCCGCGCCAGGGTTGATGTCCTCGACCAGCTCCGTCCCGGCGGCGGTGCCATCCGATCGCCAGAGCTCGTTGCCGTGGACGCCATCGTCGGCACGGAAGAAGACTGTGCCGTCGACGGCGATTAGCCCATAACCTCTGATTGACTGGTCAGTCAGCCAGCGGCCGAGTCGTTAATATGCCGCGCGCCATGCCGCCCGAAGGAGCGACGAGTTGAAGATCTGTTGCCTGGTGAAAGAGGTCCCGGATGCCGCGGTCCAGAAGCGGATCGACCCGAACACCAAGCGCCTGGACCGCTCTGGCGAGAAGAACCTCAACCCGTTCGACACGCACGGCATCGAGGCCGCGATGCAGATCCGCGAGGAGGGCAAGGCGGACGTGGACGAGATCGTCGCGGTGACCATGGGCCCGGAATCTGCGGTCCGCGCGCTCCACAAGGCGGTGGCGCTGGGCGCGGACCGCTCGGTCCACCTCACCGACGATGCGCTTGCAGGATCGGACGTCTGCGCGACGGGATACGCGCTCGCAAAGGTCCTGGAATCCGAGCAGCCCGATCTCGTGCTCCTGGGCCAGCAGTCGGACGACGGCGAGTGCTACACGATCGGGGCAGTCGTGGCCGACCACCTCAAGATGCCCTCGCTCACGCAGGTGATCAAGATCGAGGCCGACGCGGAGAAGCTCGTCTGCGAGCGCCAAGCGGAATACGGCTACGACACGGTCGAGGTCCAGCTCCCGGCCGTGATCTCGGTCGGCGACGCGATCAACGAGCCTCGCTACCCGAGCCTCAAGGCGATCATGGGCGCGAAGAAGAAGCCGCTCGAGACCCACGCCACAGGCGACGTCGGGATCGAGGCGGATCGGGTCGGCGAGCAGGGCTCGCAGACGCAGGTGCTGGCGATCAATCCCCCGCCCGAGAAGGAGGCCGGGGAGATCATCGAGGACGAGGACACGACCGAGACGGTCGAGAAGGTCGTCGCCTGGCTCGACGAGAGGAAGCTTCTCTGATGGCCGGGATCCTGGTCTACGCCCTGCACGACGACGAGGGCAACTTCAACAAGAACTCGCTCGGCGCGATCTCGGAGGCCGCCAAGCTCGCGGGCGAGCTGGGCACCGAGGCGGCCGCGGTGGTGGTCGGCGAGATCGCCGACGACGCGTGTGCCGGTCTGGGCGCCTACGGCGCCGGGAAGGTGTACCGAGCCAAGTCCGCACCGGAGGGGCTCGCCCAGCCGATCGTGGACGTGATGGCGAAGGTGATCGAGGACGAGGGCTTCTCCTACGCGCTGTTCGGCGGCGGTCTGCTGGGCTTCGAGATCGGCGCCGGGCTGACCGCGCGCCTCGGCGCGGGCGTCACGATGGAGGTCACCGAGATCAAGGCACAGGACGGGAAGCTCGTGGCCGAGCGTCCCGTGCTCCAGGACTCGGCCATTGTCGACGTGGGCTACGTCGGCGAGCCCGGGATCATCATCGGACGGCTCAACGCCTTCGACGTTCAGGAGCGCGACGGCGGCTCGGCCGACGTCGTCGACGTCGACGTCGAGCTCTCCGAGTGGTCGACGAAGGCCAAGATGGTGAAGCGCGGCGAGCAGCGCGGCGAGGAGGTAAACATCGAGGACGCCGACATCCTCGTCGGCGGCGGGCGGGGGCTTGGCGAGGCCGACAACTTCAAGCTCGCCGAGGAGCTCGCCGAGGCCCTCGGCGGCGCCGTGGCGGCGACCCGCGCCGTGGTGGACGCCGGCTGGTATCCGTACTCGGCCCAGATCGGGCAGACCGGCAAGACCGTGGCGCCGAAGCTCTACCTGGCCGCGGGGATCTCCGGCGCGATCCAGCACAAGGTCGGGATGCAGAGCTCGGAGAACATCCTCGCGATCAACAAGGACCCGAACGCGCCGATCTTCGAGTTCGCCGACCTCGGGGTCGTAGGCGACCTGCACAAGATCCTGCCCAAGCTGACGGAAGCGGTAAAGGCGAAAAAGGGGGGCTGATGCCCGTCGCACCCGCTGAATTCCCGCCCCCGGTCGACCCGGCGGAGGAGTTCGTAACCAAGCCCACCGATCCCGAGGACGAGCGGATCGAGGTGGGCGTGGCGATCGTCGGCGGAGGCCCGGCGGGCCTTGCCTGCGCGATCAAGGTGATGCAGCTGCTCGAGGACGAGCCTGAGCTCACCGAGAAGCTGGGCGAGGTCCCCGTGGCCGTGATCGAGAAGGGCAAGGCGTGCGGCGCCCACCTCCTCTCGGGGGCGAACCTGCGCCCCTCGGCCATGCGGGAGCTGTTCCCGGACCTCGACCCGTCGGAATGGCCGGTGTACCAGGAGGTCACCAAGGACGCGGTCTACCTCTTGACCCGCAAGCGCGCCCTGCCGCTTCGGCCGATGCCGCCCAACTTCCGAAACCACGGCAACTACGTGACCTCGATCGCCAAGCTTGGCCGCTTCCTCGCCGAGAGGGCCGAGGAGGCCGGCGCGTACCTGCTCACGGAGACCGCCGCGGACAAGCTCCTGGTCGAGGATCGGATCGTGCGCGGCGTGCGCTCGGGGGACAAGGGACGGGGCCGTGACGGCGAGGAGCTGGCGAACTTCGAGCCGGGCTCCGACGTCGTTGCGAAGGCGACGGTCCTCGCCGAGGGAACGCAGGGCCATCTGACGGGCGCGGCGATCGACTACTTCGAGCTCCATGGACTCCTGCCGCAGCGCTGGGAGCTCGGCGTCAAGGAGGTCTGGGAGGTCCCGAAGCCGCTCGACCGCGTGATCCACACGATGGGGTGGCCGCTTCGCAAGGCTCCGAAGTACAACGAGTTCGGCGGCAGCTTCATCTACCCGATGGGGGAGGACAAGGTCTCAATCGGGCTCGTCGTGGGGCTCGACTACACGGACGCCACCTTCTCCGTTCACGACGCGCTCCAGGAGCTGAAGACGCATCCCTTCGTGCGCAAGATCCTGGACGGCGGAAAGCGGGTGGCCTGGGGAGCGAAGACGATCCCGTCCGGGGGGTTCTGGGCCCTGCCGAGGACGCTCAGCGTGCCGGGCATGGCGATCGCCGGCGACGGGGCCGGGATGGTCAACGTCCCGGAGCTGAAGGGCATCCATTACGGGATGCACGCCGGCATGTACGCGGCCGAGGCGATCGTCGACGCCCTCAAGCGGGACTCGGTGAACTTCGACGCCTACGACGAGCGCGTGCGCAACAGCTCGATCGGCGAGGACCTGTATCGCTCCCGGAACATGCGCCAGCCGTTCTCGCGCGGGTTCTTCGTCGGCGGCGCCATCGCGAGCCTGATGACGATCACCAAGGGCGCCTTCCCGGGCGGGCGCTGGCACCAGCACCCCGACGCCGACGAGGAGATGGAGATCGACGACGCGGCGTCCGGCTACCCGAAGCCGGACAACAAGTACACCTTCGACAAGCTCTCCTCGGTGTTCGCGTCGGGCAACGCCACCCGCGACGACGCCCCCAACCACATCCGTGTCCAGCGCCACGTTCCCCGCGAGGTGGCGCAGACGTGGGTGTCCATGTGCCCGGCTCAGGTCTACGAGATCCCGGACGAGCAGCAGGACAACGGCGCGGCCGAGGTGGATCTCAACATCACGCCGTCGAACTGCATCCAGTGCGGCGCGATCACGGCGAAGGGCGGCCGCCTTACACCGTCGGAGGGCGGCGACGGCCCTCTATACCAGGAGACCTGAGGCAGGCTTCCCTCCAAGCGAAGCGTCGGCGATCATCCGCGGATGCTTCGTCTGACCGAGCTCCTCGGGCGCCGCGTGATCGACTCCCGCGGCGAGGCGCTGGGCAAGCTCCGGGATCTCGCGGCGCGGATGGAGCATCCGTACCCGAGCGTGACCGCGATCAGCGTCCGGAGCGGCTGGCGGCGGGGGGCCACCTGGCGCTGGCAAGACGTCACGGAGCTTGAGCCGGCGATCCAGCTCGGCGCCTCGAGCGAGCGGCTGGTTGACTTCTCGCTGGCGAGCGACGAGCTGTGGCTGGCCGAGCACGTGCTCGACACCCAGGTCATCGACATCCGGGGTCGCTGCCTGGTGCGCGCCGGAGACGTGGCGCTCAGCGCCGACGACGGCGTGCTCCGCCTGGTCGGCGTCGAGATCGGCAGGGCCGCCGTCCTGCGGCGCCTCGGCCTGCGTCGGCTCGCCCGGCGAACCGAATCGCAGCTCGTCGACTGGCGCGAGCTCCACCTGGCCTCCGGGCGCGGTCACGCGCTGCAGCTGCTGCAGCTGAGCACCCCGGCAGCCCGCGTCCACTCCCTCTCGTCGGACGAGCTGGAGGTCGTGATCAGCCGCCTTCCCGCCCATCGAGCCGCCGAGGTGCTGCGAGCCATCCGCGCGCCGGGAGCCGAATCGCCCGCGAAGCCCGAAGATGTCCGCCGCCGCTACCTCCGGGTGCTGCGCCGCCGCCACCGTGCCCCGTCGTAGCGGGCTGATCGCACTCGCCGCGGTCGTCGGCCCGGGCGTGCTGGCGGGGCTCAGTGATGACGACCCCGCGGGCATCGCCACCTACTCGATCCTGGGCGCCGACTACGGCTACCGGCTGCTGTGGGTGCTGCTGATCTCTGTGGCGGCGCTCATCCTGTTCCACGAACTGGGGGCGCGCATGGGCGTGGTCACGGGGCAGGGCCTCGCCGGCCTCGTGCGGGAGCGCTACGGCGTCCGTCTCGCGGCGCTCGCCGTGGGCGTGCTCCTGGTGGCCAACATCGGGACCACCTGCGCGGAGTTCGCAGGGGTGGCTGCGAGCCTCGATCTCGCGGGGATCACTCGCTACGTGAGCGTGCCGGTGGCTGCGATCGCGGTCTCGACCCTGGTCCTGCGCGGTGGCTTCCACCGCATCGAGCACGTGCTGCTGGCCCTCGGGGCGGTGTTCGCCGCCTACATCGTCTCCGGGCTGCTCGCGGGACCCGACTGGGGCGCCGCGGCCGGCGGCCTCGTGGTTCCCAGTCTGCCGCTGAACAGGGACGCCGTGCTCGCGGCGACGGCCACCGTCGGCACCACCCTGGCTCCCTGGGGGCTGGCATTCATCCAGTCGTACGCCGTCGACAAGCGTCTGATGCCAAAGGACCTGCGGTACGAGCGCATCGATGTCGTCACGGGGGCCGTGATGACCGGGGTGATCGGGGTTTTCGTGGTCATGGCGTGCGCCGCCACGCTGCACGCCGACGGGCGCTCGATCGGCGATGCCGCCGATGCAGCGGTGGCCCTCGAGCCGCTTGCCGGCCACCTCGCAGCGCTTCTGTTCGGCGCGGGGCTGCTCGGAGCCGCCCTGCTCGCGGCCTCCATCCTGCCGCTCTCGACCGCCTACTCGGTTGGCGAGGCGCTCGGCTTCGAGACGGCCTTGGACGACCGTGTTCGCGAGGCCCCGGTCTTCTACGGCACATACGGTGTGATCGTGGTCGGTGCGGCGGCCGTGGTGCTGATTCCGGGCGTGCCCCTGGTCCCGATCCTCTACCTGACCCAGGCCCTGAACGCGATCCTGCTGCTGCCGCTGCTCCTGTTCATCTACGGGATCTCGCGGGACCGCGACCTGATGGGACCCTACGCCAACGGCAGGGGGGCGGCCTCGGCTTGCGCCCTGGCCATCGGCCTGCTGGCTGTGTGCCTGGGCGCGCTCGCGGTCTTCTCGTTGGCCTGATCGCGACTCCCGCAAGGACGCGAGCCCCGGAGGGCCGGGGCTCGCGTGCGTCGGATGACAGGGAACGCTAGCCGGTGACCGTGAACATCGTGTGTTGCCCAGCCGCGTAATGGCCGGTGACGTTGCAGAACAGCATGTACTGCCCCGGCTTCAGATTGAGGGTCATGTGACCGCTCTCACCGGGCTCCATGTCCTCGATCATCCCCTGTGCCGCCTCCTCGTTCGGCTGGCCGGGGGCATCCATCTTCATCGGCATCCGCTCGACCATCAGCTCGTGCGGCACTTGGCCCACGTTCTGGGCGGTGAACATCACCTTGCCCGCCGGAACGCTCGTCACGTCGGGTCGGACCCAGTAGTCGCCAAGCTGCGCCGTGACCTGCTGCACCGATCCTGCCGTCGCCTGACTCGCTGCGCCGGCCTGGCTTGCTGTGCCACCACCACCAGGGCCCATGGCAGCAGGCATGTTGCCGCGCATCTGGTTGTGCATCGCGGTGCTGGCGCTCTGGTTGTCGTCGAGCTTGAAGGCCACGGCCACGAGGGCCGCGAGTCCCAGAAGCACGGCCAAGAAGACTGCGAGCTGGGTTGCCCCGCTGCGGGCGGACTTTGCCGCCATCTCGCGGCGTAGCTCCTCGAGCTCCGCCTCCAGGTCCTCGGTCGTATGTGGACGTTCTTGTGTTGCGGTTGTCATCCGAAACTCCTTTCCTGTGCCGGCCCCTATTGCAGCGCAGCGCCGAACGTGGAACATCCGTGAAATGGGCGGTATTGGGACGGGGATTTCCGGCAGCCGTATCCGTAGAAGTCCGCGACCGCGCCGTGAGGCCCCAGTAGCCCGCCGTGTGCTTTCGCAGGCGGTGGGGTCCGACTGCTAGGCCTGGGTCGACTTCGCCCCTGCATCCACACAGCGCTCCGGGCTGGCGGCGAATGCGCCCACGCGGTGGGAGGCTGAGCTGGCGGTGCGACGTGCGTACTCACTACGGACTCGAATCCGGGCTCACCCCGATGATCTCGCCGCGCCGGTGACCTAGCCTCGGCGCCATGGAACGGTTCCGAGTCGTGATCGCAGGTGCGGGCGTGGCGGGCCTCGAGGGGCTGCTGGCGCTACGCGAGCACGCTGGCGACGGTATCGACGTCACTCTGCTTGCGCCCGACGAGGAGTTCCACGTCCGTCCCCTTTCGGTGGCCGAGCCGTTCGAGCGGACGCAGGCGCGAAGCTTTCCGCTGCGCGAGATCGCACGGGAGCAGGGCGCCCACTTCCGGCACGCCGCTCTCGATGCGGTTGACCCAACGCGCCGCATCGCCGTCATTGGCACCGGAGACGAGCTCGAATACGACGCGCTCCTTGTCGCGATCGGAGTGCGCAGCGTCGAGGCGCTGCCGGGCAGCTTCACGTTCCGCGGGTCGCAGGACCGGCGAGGCCTCGCTGCCCTGCTCGACGAAGTCGAGCGGGGAAACGCCCGTAGGGTCGTATTCGCGATGCCGAGGGATGCCGCCTGGCCGCTGCCGCTATACGAACTCGCACTCCTGAGCGCGGCACGCCTTGACGAGGCCGGTGCCTCGGCCGAGATTCACCTGGTGAGCCCGGAATCCCGCCCGCTCGAGATCTTCGGTGCTCGCGCGAGCCAGACGGTGCGGCACCTACTCGAGGAGGCGGGCATCGCGATTCATCTCGGCCCCGCCCCACTTCGGTTCGACTCGGGGGAGCTCGAGCTCTCGGACGGGACGGTGCTGGCGTGCGACCACGTCGTATCCCTGCCGGCTCCAGAGGCGCCGGAGATCCCCGGAGTCCCCCAGCGGGGAGGGCAGCGTCTGGTCCCAACCGACGCTTTCGGCCGGGTCGACGGCCGGGAGGGCGTATTCGCTGCCGGTGACATCACCGCCTTCCGGATCAAGCAGGGCGGTCTGGCGGCCCAGCAGGCGGACAGCGCGGCGACCGCGATTGCGGCGCTTGCCGGAGCGCCGGTCGACCCTCAGCCTTTCCGACCGGTTCTCCGCGGTGCGCTGATCACGGGCCACGGGCCCCGATATCTGCGGGCCGAGTCAAGCGGATCAGAGCATGCCGCCGAGTCCGTCGCGGCTCGCAGCGTCCTGTGGTGGCCGCCAGCGAAGATCGCCGGACGCCTGCTCGCTCCGTACCTTGCCGAGAAGGCCGGCTATTCGGGCGCAGCTCGCAAGCAGCTCACCGATCTTCAGGCTCCGATCGGCGACGACCCGGAACGCCTCTCCGAGGAGCACGAGGATGTCGTGAGGCTGGCGCTCGACTCGGCCGATGCGAACGCCCGCTGGCGCGACTTCCGAGGTGCCCTGCGATGGCTCGAGGTTGCGGAGGACCTGGAGCTCTATTTGCCTGGCACCTACGAGGCGAAGCGGATTGCCTGGACCGAGCTCTCACGGCAAGGGATCTAGCATGGCGATCTCGGAGAATGGAGCGGGGCGTGCCGGGCCAGTGCAGCACGTGCTCATAGCGGGTGGAGGTGTTGCGGCGATCGAGGCGATGCTCGCGCTCAAGCGGCTCGCCGGCGACCGGCTCGTTCTCGACCTGCTTGCCCCGGAGCGCGACTTCGTCTATCGGCCGCTCTCAGTGGCTGAGCCGTTCGGACTCGGGTCAGCGCGACGCTTCGACCTCGACGTAATCACGGCCGAGGCGGGTGCCGGGCACCGAGCCGACGGCCTTGCAGCCGTCGACGCCGAACACCGCCGCGTTAGAACCCGCTCCGGCGACGAGATCCCTTACGACGTGCTCGTGATCGCGGTGGGCGCCCGCGTCCGCGAGGCGCTGCCGGGGGCGCTCACGTTCTGGGGCACGGGAGATGCCGCTCCGTTTCGAGGCCTGCTCCGCGACCTCGAGACGGCGACCGCGAGCGAGGTCGTCTTCTGCCTTCCCGGTCGCCCTGGGTGGCCCATGCCCCTGTACGAGCTGGCGCTCATGACGGCCGCCCACTTCGCCCAGAGCGAGAGCTCGCCCGCACTTACCATCGCCACGCCGGAATCCAGCCCGCTGGAGCTGTTCGGCAACGCTGCCAGCGCCGCGGTCAGGCAGCTGCTGGCCGACCGCGGGATCGGCCTTTGCTGCGGCTGCTACCCGGAGGCGGTGGACGAGGAGGGCCTGCACCTGGTGCCCGGTGGCCATCTCGCCGCTGACCGCGTCGTCACGATCCCCCGGCTCGAAGGCCCTTTCCTGGAAGGCGTTCCTCACGACGAGGAGGGGTTCATCCCGACGGACGATTTCGGGCGCATCGATGGGCTCGAGAACGGCGCCTACGCCGTCGGCGATGTCACGACCTTCCCGATCAAGCAGGGCGGGCTCGCTGCGCAACAGGCCGATGCGGCGGCGGAGCTGATCGCCGCTGCGGCTGGTGCGGCGGTGGATCCGGCGCCGTTCCGTCCGGTGCTGCGTGGCCTCCTTCTCACCGGTTTGGAGCCGAGCTACCTGCGGGCAGAGGTCAGCGGCGGAAAGGGGGAGACCTCCATGGCAACGTCCCAGCCCCTGTGGTGGCCGCCGGGCAAGATCGCGGGCAAGCACCTGGCTCCCTGGCTGGCGACGCTTGCCCAGGACGACCTGCGGCCGCCGCCTCCGAGCGGATCCGAGCCGATCGAGGTCGACGTGGAGCTGTCTCGCCCACCGATCCTCGCCCATTGATCTACCCTCCAGCCCGTGAGCGGCGTTGCCCTGGACGAGCGGCGCCTCAGGAGCCTCATCGAGGTCGGCAGGAGCGTCGTCGCCGAACTCGACCTGGAGACGGTGCTGGAGCGCGTGCTCGAGGTGGCACGTGAGCTGACCGGGGCGCGCTACGCCGCGCTGGGGATCCTGAACCGCGAGCGGACGGGGCTGGAACGGTTCATCACCGCGGGGATCGACGAGGAGACCCGTGCCGAGATCGGCGAGTTGCCACACGGCCGAGGCGTCCTGGGCGTCCTGATCGACGAACCGCGACCGCTTCGACTCGACGACGTGAGCCGGCATCCACACTCCTACGGATTCCCGCCGGCGCATCCTCCAATGCGGACCTTCCTCGGTGTTCCGATCAAGATCCGCGGTCGCGCCTTCGGCAACCTCTATCTGACGGAGAAGCAGGGCGGCGCCTTCGACGAGGCCGACGAGCAGGCGACGGTGATTCTCGCCGAATGGGCGGCGGTCGCGATCGACAACGCGAGGAGCGTTGCCGAGGACCGGCTCAGGGGGAGCATCGAAGCGTCCGAGCGCGAGCGGGGGCGCTGGGCGCGGGAGCTTCACGATGAGACCCTGCAGTCCCTGGGCGCGCTGCGTGTCGTCCTCTCCGCGGCGCTGCGGCGTGGTTCGCCCGATGCGATCGCGAGCGCTGCGCGACAGGCCATAGCCGAGCTCGCCTCGGAGATCGAGGGCCTGCGGGGCCTGATCGCCGAGCTCAGGCCGGCGGCGTTGGACGAGATCGGACTCGTGGCCGCCATCCAGGGCCTGGTGGAGCGCATCGCCGCCACCGAGGGACTCGCCGTGGATGCCGAACTGTCGTTCGCGGACCGGGATGAGCAGGGCAGGCGACTCGACCCAGAGCTCGAGAGCACGATCTACCGCTTGGTGCAAGAGGCCCTCACCAATGTCGCCAAACATGCTCGGGCCGAGCACGTCCGCCTCCGGGCCGCGGACGGCGACGGGGCGATCGAGGTCTTCATCCAGGACGACGGAGTCGGCTTCGACCCGAAGGCACCGCACGAGGGCTTCGGAATCCTGGGGATGCGGGAGCGGGTTGCGATGGCAGGGGGTGCGCTTGAGATCACGTCCGCTCCGGGCACCGGAGTATTGGTGAGGGCAGCGATCCCGATCGGTCGAAAGCCGGCCGCTGCCTCTTCGACGGCGTCCGCCTGACCCTTTCGTCCGTCTCGGCTAGGTCTCGACGAGGCCGCGCTCGAGCGCGTAGCGGACCAGCTCGGAGCGGGTTGTCAGCCGCAGCTTCTGCTGGATGTGGGCGCGGTGTGATTCCACAGTACGGACGCTCAGGTAGAGCTGCTCGGCGATCTCGTTGTTCGTGTAGCCGAGCGCGATCAGGCGCAGCACCTCGACCTCGCGCTCGGAGAGGTCGTCGGTAGCGCTCGCCTCGGGCTCCGCGGCAAGGCGCGCTCCGAGCTCGGGTTGGAGGTACGTCTCGCCCGAAGCCGCCATTCGCACCGCCCTGACCAGCTCCGCGTCTGCTGCCTCCTTGAGCACGTAGCCGAGAGCCCCCGCCCGCATGGCCTCGCGGGCGAAGGCAGGCTCGCTTTGCATCGTGAGCACGACCACCTGCGTCTCGGGGGACTCCTCCCTGATCTTCGGGAGCATCGCGAGGCCGGAACCGCCGGGCATGTTCAGGTCGAGCACCAGAACGTCCGGGTGATGGCCGCGCACCTTGCGAGCGGCGTTCTCGGCGTCCCCGGCCTCGGCGACAACCTCGAAGTCGGCCTCGGCCTCGAGCAGCAGGCGAAGTGCGCTGCGTACCACCGCGTGGTCGTCCGCGAGGACGATCCTGACGCGACTCTCTTCGGCTGCCGATTCCGCCTCTGCCACCTGGCGCGACCTTAACGGGCGGTGCGGGTCGCCAGCGGCCGGGTGAATTCCCGTGACGAATACCCACGCGACATCCGTAGTCCGAACGGATGCGAATTGCCCGCATGTGAGCGGACAATCAAGTCAAGGAATCCCGCCAAAAGGGAGGCGCGTACTGATGAAGCTCAAGACCGCGATTACGGCCGCCGTGCTGACGTCCGGCATCGTCCTTTCGGCTTGCGGTGGCGGTGACGGAAGCAGCACGACCACTCAGGCACAGACCACTCCACCGAGCGGCGCTTCTGGCAAGACGCTCGAGATCGTCATGGACGACTACACCTTCAGCCCAAGCGACGCGACGGCGAACGCCGGCCGGGTGACGATCAGCGCCCCGAACACGGGCCAGCTGGTGCACGAGCTGGTGCTCGCGAAGACCGACGCAGACGCCGGAGCGCTGCCGACGACGTCCGACGGGGAGGTCGACGAGGCCAAGCTCGAGGCGCGTGGAGAGGACGCCGGAGAGATCGCCGACGTCGAGGCCCAAGACACCAAGGAGGGCACCTTCAAGCTGACGCCCGGCAGGTACGTGATGTTCTGCAACATCCCAGGCCACTACGCGCAAGGGATGTACGGAACGCTCACGGTCCACTAGGGCATGGTGGTTCGGTGAGAGCGCGAGGCATGGGTCCGATGGATCGGGCCCAGGCCCGCGTCGTCGTCCTGGGCGGCGGCTTCGGAGGTCTGGAGACTGCGTTCGACCTGCGGGCCCTCGCCGGCGAGCGGGCGCGCATCACGCTCGTCTCCGACCAGGACCACTTCCTGTTCAAGCCGAACTCGATCTACGTGCCGTTCGGGCTCGACCCGCGGCGGCTTGAGGTCCCGCTCGCGAGGCCCGCTCACCGCAGGGGCATTGAGCTCGTCCAGGCGCGGGCCCACGAGATCGACCCCGCCGCGCGCGCGGTCGCTGTGGCCGGTCGGTCGATCCCATACGACTTCCTGGTGGTCGCGACCGGATCGGGCATGCGCGCCGAGGAGGTACCGGGACTCGCCGAGCACGCGATCAGCACCTGGACGCCGGACGACATGCTGCGGCTGCGTGAGGCGTTCGAGGGGCTCGTAGCCGCGGGCAAGCGCGGCTCGAAGCGAAGCGTCCAGTTCCTGGTGCCGCCGAACAACAAGTGCTCTGGGCCGCTCTACGAGATCGTCCTGATGCTGGAGACGTGGCTGCGCCGCAAGGGAGCCCGGGAGGGGATCCGGATCACCTGGTCTACCTACGAGGAGGGCTACATCCAGGCCTTCGGTCCCCGCCTTCACGACGTGGTGGAGCGGGAGTTCGAGCGCCGCAACATCGAGGGCCATTGCGGCTGGGTGGTGGATCGCGTCGACCACGATGCGGTCACATACGAGAACGGAGAGCGGGCGGACTACGACCTCCTGGTCGCCTTCCCGCCGTACATCGCGTCGACTCCGTTCCGGGGGCTTCCCTCGGACGACCGCGGCTTCCTGGTCACCGAGCTCGCCAGCCGGCGAGTGGTCGACCATCCGGAGATCTTCGCCGTGGGGGATGCCGGCGACTTCCCTGTCAAGCAGGCGTTTCTGGCCTTCCTCCAGGCCGACGCGGCTGCGGCTCAGATCGCGGCCGAGATACTCGGCACCTCGCCAGCAGCGGCGTTCGACCCCGTGAGCATGTGCGTCATGGAGCAGTTCGACAAGGCCACCTTCGCCCAGGTGCCGCTTCGCATCACCGGCGACCCTGCGAGGCCGGTCGAGGTCCGCCCCAACGCGCACGGCGCCTACCGGGTTGGCTCGTCGATCGCTTGGCGAGCGGGGAAGAAGATGCTGGGCATGTCCGTCCCCTGGCGCTTTCGTAACGGCAAGCCGTTCCACGGTGGCGCGTTCTGGCGCGGGATGGAGACCGGTCTGAAGGCGATGTCCGGAGTCTTGGCCAAATGACGAGCAAGGAGGATCCAATGAAAGTTCTCGGCAACGCCACAGTCGCATTCTGGCTGCTGGCTCTCGGATACCTGGGCTTCTACGTCTACGGTCTCCTGATGGGGGTGTTTTCGCCCGGCCAGATGCTCGGATTCAGCGTCGCGGCAGCCCGCAGCGGGTCCCTTGAGAATGCCGGCGCGCTGAGAGAGGGCGAGCAGCTGATCGATTCCTTCGTGCAGTACGGAGAGGTGCTCGACTCGCTCATCTCGCCTCCGGTGCGGTCCTCGATCTCCCGTAGCCACCCGACGCGGCGCTGAAGGTCGCTGATGGCTGCCTCGGCACCGGAGGAGTGGTGGCGGGCCGCCGCTAAGATCAGAGGGGATGAAGGCCGGGATCCATCCCGAATACGTGCTTTCCCACGTGCGCTGTTCGTGCGGCAACGAGTTCTACACGCGCTCCACCAAGCCGGAGCTGCACGTCGAGATCTGCTCGGCGTGCCATCCGTTCTACACCGGTAAGCAGAAGCTCGTCGACACCGGTGGCCGGGTGGAGCGGTTCAAGCGGCGCGCGGCGCGGAGTTCGCGCTAGTAACAAGGTGAGGGCGACGGGGGGCGCCCCCGAGTGGGACGGCGGGCCTCGCCTCTCCGAGGCGCGGATGCCGGACGGCAAGCCGGTCGCGAGCCGCGACGCCCCGGTCGGCGGGCAGGCCGTGCTCGAGGGCGTGATGATGCGCGGCGTCTCGACCTGGGCGGTGGCCGTGCGAAAGCCCGAGGGCGACATCGAGGTCACCTCCGAGCCGGTCGTCTCCTGGGCAAAGCGCCACCGGATCCTGCGCGTGCCTGTGATTCGGGGCGTCGTGGCGCTGGTGGAGTCCCTCAAGATCGGCTTTCGAGCCCTGGCCATCTCCGCCAACGCGCAGATCGAGGCCGAGGAGGGCGAGGAGCCGCAGCCGATCGGTGGCTTCACCTGGGGGCTGACTATCGCACTGTCGATGGCTCTCGCGATCGGGCTCTTCTTCGTGGTGCCGGTCGGAGCCACGAGCCTGATCAAGGACCAGCTCGGCTCCTCGGTCCTGTTCTGGCTGGTCGAGGGGTTGCTGCGAACGGCGATCTTCATCGGGTACCTGGCGGCGATCAGCCGCATCGGAGACCTACGGCGCGTGTTCGAGTACCACGGCGCCGAGCACAAGACGATCTCCTGCTATGAGGCCGGCGATCGCCTCACGCCGGCGCGCGCTGAGGTCTACTCGCGCCTTCACCCACGATGCGGCACGAGCTTCCTGCTCGTCGTCATGGTCGTGGCGATCTTCGTCTTCGCCCCGCTGGGGCTGCCCGCCTGGTACTGGCTCCTGGCCTCGCGCATCCTCGGCATCCCGCTGATCGCGGGCCTGTCGTACGAGGTCATCAAGTGGGCGGGCCGCAACCGCCGCAAGCGATGGGTTCGCGCCGTCATGTGGCCCGGACTGATGCTCCAGAACCTGACGACCCGTGAGCCCGACCGCGATCAGCTCGCGGTGGCGATCGCGGCGCTCGAGGCCGTGCTGGCCGTCGAGAGCCCTGAGGCGGCCGCCGGGGCCGAGGCAATCGAGATCGTCGCCTAGCGCCACCCGAATCCCGGCTTTCAGCACCACGCGCGCATTCCTCTAGCCTCGTAGCGATGATCGACCAGCTCGTAGAGCAGATCGAGGGCCGCTTCGAGGAGCTCGAGCGGCTGATGTCCGACCCTGAGGTGATCGCGGACCGCGAGCGATACGCCGAGGTCGGGCGCGAGTATCGCGAGCTCGCACCGGCGCACGAGCTGGCGCGCGAATACACGCGGCTGCGCGACGACCTCGAGGGCGCCAGGGAGCTGCTCGCCGAGGACGGCGACGATCCCGAGCTCCGCAAGCTCGTGGCCGAGGCGCCCGGCCGACTCGAGCGCCTCGCGGAGGAGATCCGTCTGGCGACGGTCGAGAGCGACCCGAACGACTCCAAGAACGTCCTGGTGGAGATCAGGGCCGGAACCGGAGGCGGCGAGGCGGCGCTGTTCGCGGGAGACCTGTTCAAGATGCTCACGCGCTACGCCGAGCAGCGGGGCTTCTCGACCGAGGTTCTGTCGCAGTCCCCGGCGGAAGTGGGGGGCTTCAAGGAGGTCACGTTCGCGGTCAAGGGAGAGGGCGCCTATTCGGTGTTCAAGTACGAGGGCGGCACCCACCGGGTGCAGCGGGTGCCGAAGACGGAGGCAAACGGCCGTATCCACACGAGCACGGCGACGGTGGCGGTGCTCCCGGAAGCGGAGGACGTCGAAGTCGACATCGACGAGGAGAAGGACGTCCGCTTCGATATCTACCATTCGGGGGGTGCCGGCGGCCAGAACGTAAACAAGGTCGCGACGGCGGTGCGGGTGACGCACATCCCGACCGGGATCGTCGTCCAGTGCCAGGACGAGCGGTCGCAGCTCAAGAACAAGTCAAAAGCGATGGTCATCCTCCGTTCGCGCCTCCTGGCCCTCAAAGAAGAGGAGCAGGCGGCGGCGATCAGCAGCAGCCGTAAAGCCCAGGTGGGGAGCGGCGAGCGGGCGGAGAAGATCCGGACCTACAACTTCCCCCAGGACCGGGTGACCGACCACCGCGTCGACCTCAGCCGCCACGACCTGCCGGGATTCCTCGACGGCGACATCGACGACGTCGTCGACGCGGTCGCGACGGCCGAGCAAGCGCAGCGGTTGGAAGAGTCGCTGGCGTAAGCGCGGGCAATCGGGCAATC
>Ga0137373_10003912_pt1 | contig 16275 bp, 20 predicted proteins | sample SagtaG_5_FD_104912 | JGI IMG/M metagenome (GOLD analysis project Ga0137373, IMG submission 104912) | Vadose zone soil microbial communities from Sagehorn Ranch, Mendocino, California, USA - Sage1_R_80_16 metaG | ecosystem: Environmental > Terrestrial > Soil > Vadose zone | place: USA...
ACATCGTGACCCTTATTTGACCCAGATTTTCGATCTTGCTTTCAACCGGGTGATACGAGAATTCGTGACGCAGCAGCGACAAATGCGGTTCCACCTGAGGCGAGAATGGCAACATAACTGTCACGGTAGGGACGACCATCACTGATCGCCCCCCGCACAGATCCGTACGAGCGCGTCTACGCATACGGCTCTTACGAAGGATGAGTGGCGTAAAAGCGTGCATCGGGATAGGGGTGCAGAACGCGGGGTGGAGGAATCCACCGGTTCAGGACTGGGGTAAAACGTTCCCAACGCATCTGTGCGCGCTGACTGCGGCGGACCAGAACACTCTGCCATAGCCGGCACACGCGAAGTTTGAAGATGCGCAACTGAGTCGTGTTCCCGGGAACAGCGTGGTATTGGTAATAACCCAGCACGACCTTCCGGAGCCAGGCACCGACTTCGGCCATGCGATCATGCATCCGGCGTTGAAGCTCAGCCTTGATGGCTTTGAGCTTCGCGACCATTCGCTTCTTCGCAGTGATCCGCCCTACGGTGAAGGTTCCACTCTTGTGGCGTTGCCCACAGTAGTGGGTAAAGCCCAGGAAGGTGAAGGTCTCAGGCTTTCCCTCTCCCCGCGCTTTCCGGTCGCGAGCGGCGAACCGCTCGAACTCGATCAGTCGGGTCTTGTCCGGATGTAATTCCAAGCCGAACTTCGCCAGCCGTTCTCGGAACTCTCTCAGAAAACGATCGGCGTCTGTTCGGCGCTGAAAGCCCACCACAAGATCGTCAGCATGGTTACTGAACGGTTGCGGGGGTGTTCTGCGGCCATGCCGGTTGGTGTTTCGCACCCTCGTCCTTCGCCTGTTGAGTGACGAACGCCACCAGCCGCTTCTGAATTACACAGGGCGGTAGGCATGTCACTCGAGAGGCCTCTGTCGTCCCCCGATGGCCGTTTTCTTGCGTACGGCGAGGTGACTACGATAAGCAATGCCTGGATGATCGAGAATCATTGAAGACCGGGATATGTGGGCCTGGCCGACTCTTATGCGATGTTGGGAGCCAGTTCGTACATGGTTTTGCCCGCCAAGCAGGCGTACCCAAGAGCCGAAGCGGCTGCGATGAAGGCCGCTGCAACTTGACAGCACACTCACCGAGGCCCACACGTCCCTTGCATGGAGCAAGTTTGTATTCGACTGTACGTCAGGCTCAAAAACAGGAGCAAAATCAGCCAGCACACCGCGAAAATCAGTACGGCCTTGGTCATCTTCTCGCTGGCGTACTTCACGTGCATAAAAAAGATGAGCAGACGATTGATGCCTTGCAGGTGGCAATGACGAGCGCAACGATGGTATTGAAGATGCCCAGATCAATGGTCGCAATCCACGCAAGGAAGGTCGCGACAATAAGGATCGCTCAAATTATCCAATAAAGCCTGCTGGAAACAATGTGCTGAGACATAGTTTTCGCTCACGCTACCGGTCGTCGATCGATCAGATACAACAAGGGAAACAGGTAGATCCAGACAATGTCCACAAAGTGCCAGTAGAGGCCCGCAATCTCAAGCGGCGTGTGATATTCAGGAGTAAATCTTCCTTTCCAAGCCATCCAGGTGATCACAGTAAAGATGCCGACGCCGACGAGCATGTGGATTGCATGCATCCCAGTCAAAGCGAAATAGAGTGAAAAGAAGACCTGCGAGTGCCGCTGGATTTCTGCTTCTCTCGCCCGTAGTTTCTGAGGATCGCTTTGAAGCTGATTGAGGCCAAAAAGCTTCGGGTTCTCCCGCATCAGATCTTTGGCGTTGAAGACGAAGGTCGGAATGTGATGCTCTTTGTATTTGTTGTTCCACTCGTAAGCCTTTACCCCAAGGAACACCAGGCCGAAGAAGATCGTCGCGAGCAACAATGGCACTTGCAGCTTGCGCTTCCCAAGCTGCGCCGCGCGAACTGCCTGGGCCACGGTCAAGCTGCTGCAAATGAGAACCGCGGTATTGAGCGTTCCGACCGTAAGATCAAGACTGCGGCTGGAGGCGGCGAACTCCGGGAAATACTTGAGCCGGTAGATCAAATACGCGCAGAACATGCCCCCGAAGAACATGATCTCCGTTCCCAGGAACCACCACATGCCCAGCGCCGCCGCATTGCGCTGCTGTTCTTCGTCGGCAAAGTGATGCCGCAGTTCCGGACGCGCTTCGTGTTCGGCGTGTTCCGTGACCAGAGGACTATCGCTCAAGCGTCACCTCTTCCGGAAGCGGCATTTTTTCGTATTCGTACGCTTCCCAGGTCACTTCTGGAGTTTCATCAAAGTTGATGGAACTCGAAGACGCGAAGCTCACCATTTATGCAACTCCTCTTTTCTATGCAACTTCTCTGAACAGCCTTCTGATCCGATCCACAAAGTACTTGAGATCCTCATCTTTCGGAATCAAAGTGACGGCGGAAACCGTAGTCGCAGGAGCGTGGTAGCCGACCAAAAGGGCCACTTGCTGCCGAGGATTCGCTACCACCTTGACAATTTCTTGGCAAAACTTGATGCTAGCGCGCGGGTCCCTTTCGACATCCACGAGCACCAAGTCGTAGAGGTTTGGCTGCCAGCGAGCGCGGGCTTCGTCTGCATCGCGGACCGTATCCACTACGTAGCCCTGTTTCTCGAGGATCGCTGCTCGCACCTTCTGGCTACTCGGGTACTCGCCGACAAGCAGAATTTTCCACTTAGCCTTCGGTAAAGCAGGATTTCTATTGGTGGGTCCTGTAGCTATCGCCGTGATCTTGTTAACCAGAGAATTCTCCTTCCCAGTTGACGGGTTCGTTTTCGATGCCCAGTGGGGGTACTAAGCAGACAAGAACAAGGGCCAAAGGCGATCGCTATCATGATGAAAAGGGCGAATCCGCGACCCGGGCGCCACCTTCCGATCGGGACTCGGCCTATCAATTCGATCACCGGCCCGATGACTACTGCAAACAGAGCGCTGACGTAAATCAACCGCAGAATGTGGCGCACTTGATAGGCGACAAAGAGCCCCAGGGCAATGGCAAAAGCAAGCGGTAGTGGGGTGCGGTGGCGATCAGACATAATGGGCATGAGGCGGGGGCCCTTGCGAGCCCCCGAGGAAGTTTGCCGGTGCTACCAGAGCAGCTTGACCCCCAATATCATCTGGCGGCTGCCGCCCGTGAATTGCCTGTCATTCAAGAACAGGTTGGAAGTGACGTTCGCATACGTAGTGCTTAGGGCGTTATTTACCGTACCAATCAGCACGCCGGTCTGAAAGACGGTAGGCTGGGCCAGAGAGTAGTTGCGATGGTTGAAGGTATCGAAGGTATCGACACGGAACTGCAGTGTCGCCCTTTCGCTTAGCTTCGTATTCTTGAACAACCCCAGATTCCAAACGTTCACGCCCGGGGACTCGAACGTGTTGCGCCCCACTGTGGGGAAGGCGCCAACTTCGGCCTGCACATAGCGGGCATTCGGGTTCTGTGCGATGTAACCTGCCACGCTCCCGCTGCCCCCGGCACAACCGGTAGCGATCCGTGCGATGCTGGTTACGCCACCGGATCCCGCACAGACGTAGTTGACCGCCGTCCCAAGCCTCGCGATCCCAGCGGGGTTAAGGATGCCACGATCACCGGCGGTGTCCGCATTAGCGTTTGCGTCGGCGTTAGCGAGAACGGAAATCGGCTGTCCCGTTTGCGCGAGATATGTTCCGCTCGATTGCCAGCCATGTATCAAGGTTCTGAGTAGCCCGCTGTCGGTACCGACGTTGGGCAACTCGTAAATCCAGGACAACGCGAACTTTTGACGGATGTCTAGGGTTGATCGGCCGCGGTCCAGCCTCAGGTTCATCCAGTCGAACGGACGGCGTGGATTCACGACGCTGCTGAACAACTCGTTGGTGGCATCGTCGATGTTGTGCGCCCACGTGTAATTGGCGCGCAGCATGAACCCACGTGCGAAGCGCCGGCTCAAGTCGGCCGAGCCCGCGTGATAGGTGCTGGCCCCTACAGTTGGAAACGCCGTCATCAGACTGAACTCGGGATGAATGAACGGATCAAAATTCTCGAAGTCGGAGAGGCGCGATCCGCCCACGATCGCTGCCGGAACTTGGCTCTGATCGAAGAAGGTTGGCAAGGGCTGCAACCCCGCCGTAAACGCACTGATCGTGTTGGTGCGGGCCTGGACCGGTAGTTGCGTTGCTCGTGTGCCCAGATACCGTAGTTCGAGGCTGGTGTCCCTCACGATTTCCCGCTGCACGCCCAGCGTCCAAGTCAGTACCTTCGGCTGGACCTGATCCAAAATGATGCCCTGGGTTGCTAGCCGGGCCTCTGCTTGGGTCGCGGGAGGCACGTTCACTTGCCGCAGTCCTCCTCCTGCAAGGAAGCCCACGCCGGAAGTGCACCATGCGGGCGGATTCGGCAGTCCGCAGGTGATACCGGGGTTTTGTTCCGTCTGCAATTGCGGAGGAAGCTGCAGCAGCGGGAAGTTTTGCGGGGTCACGTCAAAAGAGACCCCGAAGCCACCGCGCACTGCCCATTTGCCCGAGCCCGTGGGGTCCCAGGCAAAACCAACTCGCGGCATGAGATTGTTCGTGTCCGTTGTTGGCTCCCGGAATTCGTAAACCCCCGGCAGAGAGGAGATTGCATTCACAGTCTGCAATTTCACGTCGGCCGGGTTGCTCGTCCATTCGTAACGCAGACCGAGGTTGAGGGTTAGACGAGGCGTGACCTTCCAGTCATCTTGAAGGAAGCCGTAAATCGCGTGCTGGTTGCCGTTGAAGAGTCCGGTACCCGCCCCGCGCAGGGCCCCGTTAAACCCATTGGGAACCTGATCGTTGATGAGTGTCTGCACATCGGCGCAGTCCCATTCACCTCGCTCCCGGGGCAAGAAGTTGGAGGGAGCGATCCAGCGGCGGTATTCAGGGCCGAACTTGATCGTGTGCGCGCCTTTGACGATGCTGATGTTGTTCAGGATCTGATAATTGTTTTGGGTGTAGCTCTGCGGCGAGTTTCCCTCTGGACCAATATTCAAACCCAGCACATCCACTTTGGCGTTGGGAAAGTTGGCAAACTCCCCGGGCACGGTGAATCCCTGCACAAACCGTGAATAGGACAGGCGGAAGTCGTTTACCATGCGGTCGCTCGCAGCCCAGGCATCGGTGAGGATGACCTTACGGTTATCCGCGCCAATTGAGCCCGTGAACTGCGCTAGTGGTGTATCCGGGTTGACGTTGGGACTTCGCTGCCGGTCATACAGGAAGCGTCCCCGAACCTGATGTCTGGCCAGGTTCAAGTCCGCGTTGATGTTGAAGTCGTGCTGATTGAGGTAACTGGGTGCAGCCGGCTGAAAGGAGCCAATCGGAATCGACACGCCATTGACTATCTGGGGAGTGGCATTAGCTGCCGGTGCCGTTGGGAACTGACTCAGGATACTGCGCACGCTGTCGTTGGCTGCCATGCTGTTCAGCTGCGCCAGACCTGCGGCTGTGGGAGCGAGCTGCTGCACGGCTGCCGCCGCCAGACCGACATTTGAGAACTGATAAGCACCATACACAAAGAGTCTGTCTTTGATGAGGGGACCACCGATATCGGCGCCGGCACGGTTACGATCCACCCGGCGAGGTGCCGTCAAGCCGGAGCTTTGCTCCAGATTGTCCATCGCGTTGAAGTTGCGGTTGTTGTTGAATTCCCAGATCGAGCCATGCCAATTGTTTGTGCCAGACTTGGTCACAATATTGAACTGACCGCCCGCAGAGTGACCCAATTCCGCACTGAACATATTCGTGACAAGATTGAAATCCGCGACCGCTTCGGGGATGACTTCCGAGGTGTGCCCGGTGACGTCAACGCGATTGTCGTCCACTCCGTCAATGTTGAAGCTGTTCAGGCGAGGACGAGCACCGCCAATCGAGCCGCCTTCACCCAGTACGCCTGCGCCCTGGCTAGTGGTATTAGGCGCCAGCAGAGCAAGGTTTAGAGGCCCGCCACCGAGGCCTGGGCTGGGCAGATCTGTGACCGCACGTGCGCCGAAGTCATGTGAGAGCTGTGATGTAGTGATCTGGACAACTTCCGAACCGCTGACCACCTCGACAGTCGTTCCCGGAGCTGCCACCACTAACCTGGCATTAGCCGTGATCACTTGGTTAGGTAATACGTCGACATCTTTGCGGGTGTACTTCAAAAAACCAGGTGCGGCCATCTCGACTGTGTACATCCCGATTTGCAAATTAGGAAATACGTAGTCTCCGGCGCCGGTTGTCAGTGCCGATTGCTTCAAGCCGGTTACCTGGTTTGTTGCTGTGACCGTCGCTTCACGGACCACGGCGCCCGAGGGATCTTCTACGGTGCCACGCAATGTCCCATCCAATCGTTGAGCATAGGCTGAAATCGATAGTATGGTGGCCACAAACGCTGATACGGTGTAGTAACATCTACGATTCATTTTACCCTCCATAAAATGCCCCTGGTTATTCCAGACGGCAGAAAGCGCTGGCGAACTGGGTGGACCGCTCCCGATTCGTCAACGGTCAAAGTTTGTCAATAATTAGGGACGGGTAAAACTGGGCTGGTCTAACAGAGGCGGGTGCAATTGAGATCGATGAGGTCGGCGTGATAATTGCCGGAGCCAAGGAACAGAACCGCAAGCGGCGAAGGTGTAAAGTGCTGCACCCAAAGTTTGTTTGTCGCGGTGATGGCAGCGAACGCAACTACATGAGGTCTTTGCGTAGCTTGAGAGACGCGGGCTACTGTGGGCTGCGGGTCAAAATCAGGCGAGACCACAACAACAACTATCCCCGCAATCAGCAGCACTGCGACGAGTCTAAGCCAGCGATTCACAGGGAACCCGCTTCAACAATTATCGAAAGGTCTCCCTTGATTGTCAAATAATTAGGATCGGCTCCCGGGCGTGTGCACCGCGCTAGGTGTCCCGCCAGACCCGAAGGCCCAAAATTAGCAACCTAAAGGTGAGAACGCGATCAACACTCTCCGCTCCTCCGGTGAATACCGGATTGGTAATCGGAGAAGCATTTTATAACGATGCGAACGGGGCAGCGGCGTTGCGCAAGCATCTACTACTACAGGCAGAGAGTGTCTTAGTTGATGCAGTGATTCGAGACGAGAGATCGCAGCTGCGATCCAAGCGCGAACTTAGGTCCGCCGGTACCCTTCTCGAATTGCAGGCTTACGCGTTCTGAGCAGTGAGTAAAGCTGGGCAAGGGCAAAGGACTTGCATCCGACTGGAATCAGAGGCGAATGGCACGACACAAGGGTGTCAATGCTGCGGTCACTTCTCCAGCACAAGCCTCCAGTGCCCGCACCTGCGACGAGAAGCAGTCCATGAAAACGGTGGTCCTTCTCACGACAGGGTGGCTGTGCATTCTGGTGGGCGCGGCAGGACTGGTGCTGCCGTTCGTGCCCGGAACAGTCCTGTTACTTATTGGAGTAATTCTTCTTTCCCAACATTACAACTGGGCACGCCGGCTTCTTGCGCGCGCTCGCGTCAGATTTCCCAGGGTCTGGGGGTCGATTGGTAACTACAGCGCGAGCCTAGCGGGCTTGCGGATGCGTCGTAAGGGCAACGCAATGAAAGCGTCCTCCGCTCTGAGGGCTTGGCTGACACGACTGACAGCTAGCACACGTCGTAAAATCCCGGAGTGCGCGTAGAAAGGATGGTGACGCGCGGCAGACGCCCGGTGAGCAGCATCCCTCGGAATGGTGACCTCTGTTTCGCGAGGGGACAATGGGTGGCACATGAATTTCGCCTCCTTTCTGGGCAAGCAGCATAAGTCGATCTTGATCTTCTTCGGCTCGGTGGCCTTGGTGCTAGTCGGAGTAGGCGACTATTTCGCGACCGGCGAAATGCTCGAGTTTTCCGTATTCTTTCTCGTCCCAATATCATTTTTTACCTGGTTCCTTAGTCGCAGGTCCGGATTGGCCTGCGTAACCAGTGCGGCGATCATCATGGGCGTCAATCTCAGCTCGCCCTTGCATGAGATTAATCATCGCGTCGCGTACTGGAACACGCTCGTGTGGTTGGGTTTCTTTCTGCTCATTACATTTTTAATCGCCCGATTGAAGGTGCTTCACCTTCGTGAGCGAGAACTCTCTCGCGTAGAACCTCACCCAGGTTGCGACTCGCTTAGCTTTCTACGAATTCGGGACAACCGAGATAAATCGAGCCCGGCGCTCGCTTCTACCAACAACCCTTGCCTACGTGGATCTCGATTGCTTCAAAGAGGTCAACGATCGAAGTGGGCATGCGACCGGAGACAGGGTGCTGATCACGGTTGCGCAAAGCATGCAGAAGAGCATTGGGCAGACCGATATGGTGGCGCGCATGGGAGGCGACGAGTTTGCGCTCATTTTCCCCAATACCCATAAAGATGCTGCCAACAAGCTGCTCACAAAACTGCTGAATTTGCTCACCAAGAACATGCAACGGAATCACTGGCCAGTCACTTTCAGCATCGGTGCAGTGACATTCCGGACGCCTCTTGAACACGTGCACGAAATGATTCGGCGAGCCGACGAGATCATGTACTCGGTGAAGGAATCGAAAAAAAACCGCCTTCGACAGGAGGAACGTGCTGCTTGATGAAAAGCGGCATTTCTGCCCTTGGCCGATGACTCGCTCTGGATCTCTCTATCGTGGAAGATCCGCTGGTTCGATATCGCGAACTTGAAGTCCTGCTGCCGCAGCTGGTCACGGGTGCCCTCATCCTTGCTTTGAGAGGAACTCTGATCTGTGGCGACCACGCGAGGACGACAAGGATTGGTGAAGTACCAGATGGAATCTTTACGTTTCCGTGACATACGACAACGCTCGGGGGAGTATCTTTCTAATTAACCCACTCTGGTGAGAGCAAGCCACCCGCCTTAGAAAGCCAAACGCGGCGACTGAACCCGACGAGAGAGTGGAGCGGTTAGAGTTGTAAGGGAGTATGTACCAGGCGCTTGCCACGGCGGTTTTGTTGGCGGCCACGGTTTTCCCGCTGGGCCTTGAAGGGCAGATGCGCGCAATGCAACGCCCAGGCGGCCCAGCACGCATTGGCACCGGCCCGGCTTTTCGTTCCGTTCACCCTCACTCAAATGGATTCGGTGTGACGGGCCGCGGCCGGTTTATTCGCCGGCCAGGGTTTGTCGGACCGGCAGGGTTTCGGCACCACCTGCGCTTCCATGGCTTTTTCGGAAACGCTTGCTTCAGTGACCCGTTCTTCGATCCGTTCTTCTGCCACCAGTTCTTCTTCCGCAATAGCGTCTTCTTCGCGCAACCAGTGTTCTTCCCATATCCGGTCTATGCGTCTCTCCCGTACTACCAAGTTGCTGAACAAAGTTCGGCAATCGCGTCGGACCAAGAAACTGATCTGGCCAGAGAGGTCGACCGACTGAGGGACGAAATCGAGCGGTTGCGGGAAGACGAACGATCACGGGAAGAAGCGCGGCAGGCAGCGCCACAGCCTCAGCCCTCGGCTGCAGAGAAGACGCCAACCACAATTCTCGCCTTTCGTGATGGTCGTCGGAGCGAAATCCAGAACTATGCGATTGTCGGCCAGACAGTGTGGGTGCTCACAGAACAGCGAGCCCGGAAAATCCCAGTGTCCGATCTCGACGTGGAAGCCACTAGGAGCGTAAATGCGGATCGTGGTGTCGACTTTCGGTTTCCGTAGTCAGTTTACTCGGTGCTTGAGAGCCCGTGGAGTCTCCCCGCTTTGAAAGGCGCTTTTCGCCAGAAGGTCAGAATATGGTGGTCGCAAGATCATTTTTCTGTCTGCTTACGATCGCGCTAGCGCTCGTCAGCTTATCCTGCGGGACTTGTGGCCAGCGACCTTTCATAAGCTCGATCTCGCCAAACAGCACACCTGCAGGTGGCAACCAGTTCCTGTTGACAGTTAACGGCAGCGATTTTCATCGAGACTCCTTAGTAAATTGGAATGGTTCGTTCCGAGTTACGAGTTTCCTAAGCGGTCGACAGTTGGCGGCAGCAATCACAGTTGCGGATGTTGCAAAACCAGGATCGGTGCTGACGCCGCGCAGCGTGTCCAGGATCACCTTGCGTCGCAGAGGACTTTCGTCCCACACCCAAACAAGGCACTCCCGCAGGACGGCTGAAGCATGCGAACCGGGAATACTGGGAGACATCTCAATTCCCGCGCTTTTCTCTTGCAACTGACCCGTTGGCTTGTGACAGAAGGCATCGTAAACGAGTCCGCCTATCTTCCGCTGAGCGAATCAGGGAAGATCGTTCAGAGGGCGATCACAATTTATTTTCATTTCAAGTTTTGTCGGTGGTCCTTGTCTGCCTTCTTCTCGGGCTCTCGTGTCTTGTAACGCGCGTAGGCGCCCTTATTCGGATACCAGATAATTTCGCCGTGTTGGAACTCGCTCATCCGTCCATAGTGATCGGAGGTGTACGTTTCATCTCCGGTGGGATAGCCCAATCGACTCTTAGGCCCGCCCAACTTCAGCCAGAGTTCCCGAATTTCTCCCATGACGACGTGGGCGCAAGTGGCTTTCGTAAAATAAATCGAGCTGTCTACCCAGGTGGCTTTGCCGGGAGGCATCGAGCAAGTTGGCATCGGAAGATCGTGAGGTTCCTTTTGCGATGTAATAGTGCTGGTCATTCCCGGCAGGTCCCCTCGATAGTCCCGATAAACCCCCTCATTCGTGTCGTCAGTGCGGCGCTCTGTGCCGGTTGGCCTGCCTAAGAGTCCGACCTCGCCGCCAAAGTTCTCGTACTTCTCTTCGAGCTTGTAACACTTCGCGACGAGCGAAGGCGGAGGAAATGGATGACCAAATCTATGAAACAGCCCATAGACAACCACTAGGTTGGAAGCGGTTGCGCGGATGACGTTGCCATCCGCAATAGTCGGCGGCACCGACTTGGCAAACGCAACATTATCATCGTCGTTCCACAGTTCGTGCAGTGTCACAGCGTCGAATGCCGCTAAGCGTCCTGGCACCGCTGCCCATTGCCCATCGCCAACCGGCATCGATGTCCACACGATGCCATTCACGCGACGGCGCGCCGATAACGAACTGAATCCGCCAGGCATGCCGTCAGTCGGAGGTTTGGCAAATGCTCCACTCGCACGCAGCGCGACAGATTGTGTCACGTGGTGGCTCGACAAGTCATAACGAAACCCCTGGAGGAAATCTTTCTCCGGCATCTCGAAAATCGTCCCCGACGACGAGTCTTTCTGCCAATAAATCGGACCGCCGTGGATGTTCGGACCGCAGAGTTCTCCATCTCCGTACCGCCCACGCTCGATGAAACACCTCCCCCCGGCTCCGCTCGGAGCGCAACCAGCCGCTCCACCCGCGGCAGCGCAAGCTGGTTGGGAGCTATCGTTGTGATACTGATTCGTGAACGCCTGGAAACCGTCGAACCCTAGCGCATCCGGCATCGAGTCCTGCGTCAAATTCATCGATCCCGTATCCATCACGTAGTAGCGCCCCTGCTTTCCGCCCCCGATCAGCCTTCCGCCCGGAAGCAGCATGGGACCGCCTGAGCCGAGGTCCGTATCGCCATCGGTCAGACTTCGCCGCCCAGCGGGCGCGGTCGATGCATTGTTGGGCTGGAACGAACCTCCCAGAGCAAGTCCGCCCGGCGCGTTGGTGAGAACCAGTTTGACGAAGCTGTCTTGCAGTGGCTCCGAAGGCGGCCCATTTCCCGTCTGAAAGTAAATCGAACCATTATCGTCTGCCACCAGGCCATTGCCTGTCTGCCATATTCCTACCTGGCCGGCGTGAGGTGCGGTGTCAAAGACCGCAACCTGCTCAAGATCCGATTCTCGATAGCCAATCACCCATCCACGATACGGGGCGTTCGCACATCCTGCGTCGCAGCTGAACGTCGCGAAGGCCGCGTACATAACGCCCTTCGAGAGCAATAGTCCCGGCCTGTTACGTTGGCAATGGAAGTCGAACTGAATGCTGCTGTCCCCTGGATCGGTCGCTTGCACCTGAACCGGCGGTACAAAGTCCGTTCCGTCAGACACGTTCAAGGCGTAAACGAGAATCGCCCCATCCAAACGACCACCTTTCCCGTCCGAGCACCTTGCCACCACATACATCACTTGTGTGCTCGGATCGATGACCGGTGTGCTCGTAATACCAACGAGCCGGGATGGGGTCTCGCCGCACACGCCCGATGGCACGGATCCGCAAAGATTTCTACTCCAGATCAGACCCGCCGAGGGGGCCGTGCTCTTGTTCGTCGCGTCGAAGGCGTACACATTATTTTTCGAGGTAGTGACAAAGAACAGATTCTTGAGCCCGGCTGCAGTCCGAACCCCGCGCATGTATAGCGGCTGCGACATCGTGTCGCCATCGACCTGCCGAGTGTAAAGCCGTCCGAAGGTGCTGGGATTGACATTGACCGGGGTAAGAGCAGCTTCCGCCAGGTACGCACCGGACCGCCGGTTGTCATTGTGTTGCGTGATTACGTTTTGTGGAGCGCAATTGGCATACACGGTAGCCGTGGGCGAACTGATCACGTTTCCCACATACTGCACAACCCAGATCGCATCTCCCAGCGCAAAGTTCACTCCTCCTCCGAGCGCCATCTTGACGTCTCCCAGGTCTCCGCCTGCCATCCCGGCGATGGAGCCGTTGCGAAAAAGCACAAGTATGGAGTTGGGATACGAATTCGCAACGGTCACATAGGGCTGAGCTTCGCAGACTGGCGGCACAATGGCCGGAGCACTCAGAGTTGATGAGGGCTTCACGGAAGGACCCGGGCCACTTGAACTGCACAATTTTTGCGAACCGGAAATGTCGGAACTCGATCCCGCAGGAGGGCTGATACCAAACTTATTTGCCTTGGAGTTCGATAGTCCGATCCCAACCTGGGTGCCGCCGCCGTTAAGAACCTGATCAAGCGAACCGATATAGAGTCCATCAAGGACAATGGTGTCGGCACCGGGCGGATACGACCACACCGTCGGCGGAACCATTGGACTCGGTTCTGCGAACACACCTTTGGGGTCCGACGGAGGGCTGACCTTCTTCTTGGATGGATCATCGGAGCAAGCCGTCTGTCTAGCCGTCACCTGATCAGGTTGATTCAGGCTAGCCGTCACCACTGGAGTCCAGGGTGTTGTCACGTTGGACTGTCCGATTGAACCGGGACTCCCGTTACGAGAAACTTCGACCACGGTCCCGGGGTTGAGGTTGTCAACGGGAACTACTTGTCCGCACGCGTAGAGCGGCTGAAGCACATTGGGTTTGTTCAGTATCGATGGGTAAGGCCCAACTGTGACGGGGTTGACAGTAGGGTTGCTGGTGAACCCCATTACCTCTTGAGTTGCGGTCACGACGTCGCCCAACTTCAGCCCCGGCGAAACCGCGATGTCCGCCTCGGCAAAATATGGATTCGCAATGCCAACCTGCGTAGTGGTGTTGACGAATACGCGAACGTTTGCATGCGGAATGAACCCGGAAACGTGAACAGCTTTCGCACAATCGCCGACAGGCCACACAATCGGAGGAGAAAGTACGGATCCGCCTTTGATCGGAAATCGCTCATTGATCACCGGCCCGCGTTGAGCGGGCATGGATGCCGAGATCCCCGCCAGGGTCATTCCGAGCAGTAACCAGCGAGCAAGCTGAAAAGCGTTCCCGCGACACAACCTTGATCCGATCGATACCATGGTGACCTCCCGTCGCTGCCGAATGAGTAATGTCGGGGGGAAGATCAGTCGGCGCTAGCCGAGTCAATAACTGCCCATGATCCAACACGGTAATCGTCGCTGTGAGGTCCTCAATCGGACGATAAGCCCGTGGTCTAAGTTTTTGTGCAGAAGAACTGCTGACGAAGTGTCGCCGAGAGTACCTAAGTGTTTTACGGTTGTCAAGTTCACCTTCACTAATACGACGATTGCGCCTGAGGCCGGAGATAACTCGGTGATGTTAGGAGTGGCGGCAGGCGCTTTGACCGGAAAAAACAGTCCAACTATCGCCAGTGCCGTAATAACTAAATAAGAGCTGGGCGCCTTCAGACAGCGAACACGCATTTTTGATTACTCCAAACGAAAAGAGTGAAAAAGATTAGCTCAGCTCTGGCCTGTGCAAAACAAATTTCCATTGTTGTTACGTTTTCGGAACAAAATCAAGAGAAACGTGACCCAATACGGTTGGAGATCACGTTGCCGGTTCATTCCGCACCTATATTGGATCTCCAGTTTTTTGGGAATTCTGGTTCCACACTCGCGTTACACGGACGATACACACCGTACATTCTCCACGAGCAAGCCGGCGATTGCCCTCATTCGGGGAACAGACGTCGTGCAAAAGCCGCAACTTCTTTCAGGTGATTATCGGACGAATCCACTACCCGGGCTTCGGATGAAACTGAAGCGGCTGCCTTTGTCTGAAGGAGGTCGGCCAAATCGCGGGCCTTTTCGCTCAACATCGACAGCCCTTTTGTTTACCGCAGCCACTTCCACTTGCGCGTCTTGGGCCCTCTTCTCAGCCTTTTCAGCTTGCTGCCTATGAACTTCTTTCCCAAATAGATAACCCACGGCCGCAAAAGCGATTGCCTCGATGCCGCCCAAAAGAAAGGTGTAGCGTGTCCAAGTCTCACTCGGCACACCCACGTTTCGAAAAAGGAACCAAGTGACACCGCCATAGCCCAGCAAAACGGCACATGCGATGCCGACTACAACCGGACTCTGCTGTTGTCTTCCGTTTCCTTCGCTCATACCTTTTCTGACTTCTCTATATTCTTAGTTGTGCGAACATCCCAGGTCTCTTCACATCGCACGAAAGTTCTAATACGCCGCATGCTAGTTCGGCAAGCGCAAACGTCAGTCGCTAGCGAAAACAAGACCCCGGAAAACGCTTGCGTTCTAGCAATCAACTCATGGCCAGATACTCATTGCCCAGACTATTCAGGTGGATTTGCTAGGGCCGCTGCAATTCATTCGCTAATCGGAAATCCTATCTTCGTGGTAGTCAATCATTACCAAAGATCTGATTGTCGCGAATCTTAAATTTGGTTTATCGGACAAAACGCAATCCGGTTCGTTGCCCCAGCATTAATTTTGACCTGCTCCCCAGAAACTAGTCCATTGGAAATGTGACTTTCTCCATTTAGGATGACCCGCCCAGGGTCGGAGGAGGAGTCATGCGAAAGAGTCGATTCAGCGAAGAACAGATCATCACCGTGCTGAAGGAATCAGAAGCGGGGGTGGAGACGGGGGAACTGTGCCGGCGGCACGGGATCACGCGGGCGTGTTTTTATCGGTGGAAGAGTAAGTTCGGTGGGATGGAACTGAGCGAGGCGAAGCGGTTGCGGCAGCTGGAAGAGGAAAACCGGCAGCTGAAGCACATCGTGGCCGAGCAGGCGGTGGACATTCGGGGGTTGAAGGCGGTGATCGCAAAAAAGTGGTAGGCCCGCAGATGCGGCGAGAGGCGGTGCTGGTGATGCAGGTGGAAGTAGAGCTGAGCCAGCGACGCGCCTGTGGGCTGATGGAACTGTATCGGGCGACGTGTCGGTATCGAAGGCGGAGAGGTGAGGACCAGCGACTGCGAGTGCGACTGCGGGAGCTGGCGGAGGCCCGGCGCCGGTTCGGCTACCGTCGTCTGCAGATCCTGCTGCAGCGCGAAGGCTGGCAGGTGAATCACAAGCGCATCTACCGACTGTACGTCGAGGAGAAGCTGTCGCTGCGGCGCAAGCGTGGACGGAAGCGCAGCCGGGTGCGCCAGCCGCTACCGGAAGCAGTGGCCGCCAACCAGGTGTGGTCGGTAGACTTCAGGACCGACGCACTCAGTTCGGGGCGGAGGTTTCGCATGTTGAACATCGTGGATGATTACACGCGGGAGTGCCTGGCGATCGAAGTGGATACCTCGCTGGGGGGAGTACGAGTGGTGCGGGTGCTGGAAGAACTGAAGCAGAGACGCGGACTGCCGCGGCAGATCCGCAGCGACAACGGACCCGAGTTCGTGAGCCGCGCGGTCGATCAATGGGCCTACGAGCAAGGCCTCGCGTGGCACACCATCCAACCCGGGCGACCGATGGAGAATGGCTATGTGGAAAGTTTCAACGGGCGCTTCCGCGATGAGTGTCTGAACGAGAACTGGTTCCGCGATCTTGCCGATGCGCGGGAGAAGATCGCCCAGTGGAAGCAGGACTACAACGAAAAGCGGCCGCACAGCAGCTTGCAGTACCGTACCCCCAAGGGAGTTCGCAGTTCAGGCTGCGGGCTTCCACGGAAAGGAAGTGGGGCAAGAGGCCTCAAACCAGATTGTTACGAAACGAATTGGTGATTCGAAAGCACGGGCGATGTTCCGAGTTGTGGAG
>Ga0137373_10003920_pt1 | contig 16266 bp, 11 predicted proteins | sample SagtaG_5_FD_104912 | JGI IMG/M metagenome (GOLD analysis project Ga0137373, IMG submission 104912) | Vadose zone soil microbial communities from Sagehorn Ranch, Mendocino, California, USA - Sage1_R_80_16 metaG | ecosystem: Environmental > Terrestrial > Soil > Vadose zone | place: USA...
GGCTGACGGTCAGACCTTCCGTGCTCGCCGCATGGCTTCGTGCACGGGTATTGGCGGCGGTGCCATTCAGATGGTTGCCGAGACCGACGATCCACTGGGTGGCGCGATCGCGCTCGAGATCCGGCCGCTCGGGCCACGCGCCTTTCGTCTGTTGATCACGCCCGATACGCAGCGCACCGTCGCCGGCGTGGGCGGCGCCTTCGAGACCACCGCTGACGAACGCTTCGTCGGCTTTGGCGAACGCTTCGACAGAGTCGAGCAGCGTGGCCGGGCCGTGGACATGTGGGCTGAAGACCGACGTGTCGCGAACTATGGCGAGAGCACGTATGCGCCCATACCGCTCGTCATGTCCAGCCGCGGCTACAGCATGAGCCTGGAGCGCTTCGAGCGCTCGCGTTTCGACCTGGCCGCGGCACGGCAGGACCGTTGGGTCTGGCAGCAGGATGCGCCAGCGGCAAGCATCGTCGTGAGCTATGGCCCAACGTTGAGGGATCTGGTGCGGCGCAATGCGGAACTGTCGGGGTTGCCACCGCTCCCGCCGCGCTGGCTGTTTGGCGTATGGAAGACCTCGGTCGGCGGGGCTGACGCGGTCATTGCCGAGATGCGTCGCCTGCGCGACGCGAAAGTTCCCGTCTCGGCTGTGTTTGCGTTCGATGCGGTCGATTCGGACGCCAACCTGGGCTGGCCGGACGTGACGTTTGCCGGTCGACAAGCCGGGCCGTACCCGGACCCAGCCGCGTTCACGAATGCCTTGCACGGTCTCGGCCTCAAGGTGCTCAACTACATGACCGCTGATTTCCACACCGATCGCGCCAACTACAACGAGCCGGCGATGCACGGCTTCCTGGTCAAACGCACCGATGGCCGGGTCTATGTCCACGAGGGCTTCCAGGTCGCGTGGCTGGATTTGTCCGATCCTGACGCGGTCATGTGGTGGGGCGCCGCGTGGCGTCGAGCGCTGGCCGACCTTGGGTATGACGGCGGCATGTTGGACCTCGGCGAGTTGATTCCTGCCGACAGCGTGCTCGGCGAGGGCATACCCGGTATCCAGGGCCACAACCGTTATCCACTGCTCTATGCGCGAGCCGCCTGGCAGAACGCCCAGGCCGTGCGCCGCGATGGCGACTTTGCGCTGCTGGTGCGCTCCGGTGCGCTTGGGGCGCAGCGCTATCAGAGTGCGCAGTGGAACGGCGACGCCGTGATGCGCTGGGAGGGTCCGGACGGCCTCAGGTCGATGATTCCGGCAGCGCTGTCGATGGGTTTGAGCGGCTTTCCGTACTGGCACACCGAGGTCGCCGGCTACGTGCAGGCGGATCTGAGTCGCGAGCAGGAGCGCGAGCTGTGGTTGCGCTGGCTGCAGATGGCGACGTGGACGTCGATGCTGCGCGATCACCTGGGTGACTTCCCGCGCGGCGGGACCGAAGTGTGGACCGACGAGGGCACGCTGAACGCGTTCCGCCAGGCTGCCCGCGTCCACTCGTCGCTGGTCCCCTATGTCTACGGCCTCGCTGCTGAGGCCGCTGCGACGGGCTTACCGCTGATGCGTTTTCCTGGGCTGGAAGTGCCCGAGGACCCGCGCGCATGGCAAGACCAGCAGATGTATTTCCTCGGCCCATCGTTCCTGGTAGCGCCCGTGGTCGAGCCCGGCGCCACGTCGCGCACGGTGTATCTGCCCGCGGGCGAGTGGGTCGACTACTGGCGCAGCACGCTCTATCAGGGCGGCCGCGAAGTAACGGTCCCCGCGCCGCTCGACGGCAGCGGCCCGCCGGTCTTCGTCCGCGCTGGCGCGCTCATACCACTAGCGCCTGACTACGACACGCTTGTCGCGGCCGCCACGCCGGACATCCGCACGTACAACGAAGACCTGATCGTGCGCATAATGCCCGGCCAGCCGAGCGCGCCACCTACCTTCACGCTGGCCGACGGCACCGTCCTGACCTGGACGGGCAGCACCTTACAGATCGATAGCAACCCCGTGGCCCGCTCGATCGAGCTGCGCCTATCCGACGGCACGAACAGCCAACAACGCGTCGCCCCCGGCTCCAGCACCGTCGCCACCGGCTAGCCCATGTCGATAGCCCAGCCTTCCACGCTTGTGTCTGCTTCTCTTAAGTGAAGGAAAATAGTCCCGCCCCGGCGCAGCGCCGAAAACAACCGTTTCTCAACGTCGTTACCCGATTGGCTAAACGGCGGCTAAACAAGCCGCCCGCACACTACGCGGGTGCTAGGTCCTCGCTTGGCGCTGCTGGCGTTGGGCGTTCTGACCGTTGCGTCGTCCGCCTGTGCAAACCGGTCGCCAGGCGAAGCGTCGATGAACCTGGCGCCGCTGCCCATCGGGCGGCCGATGTACCAGATGGACGCCCAGCATTCCGGGCGCAGCCCGCACATCGGACCGCGCAACGTGATGCTCCTGCGCACGTTCAACACCTCGCGCATCGAGGTCCCCGATCCAGTTTTCGGCACGGCTGATATCCAGAGCTCGGCCGCGATCGCGCCCGACGGTACGGCCTATATCGGCCTCCACCGTGGGACGGTTTTCGCGCTCCGAGACCCAGCCGGCGCCGGCAACCAACTGGCGGCCAGGTGGAGCTTCCACCCAACGGGCGGCTCGTCGTGGCACGCCACACCGGCCATCGGCCGCGACGGCACGGTGTACGTCGGCTTCAGCACCAACAACGGGTCGCCTGACGCGCAGGGCACTCTGTACGCGCTTCAGGCACCCCAGGCGGGTATCGAGCCGCAGGTGCTGTGGTCAGTGGACATTGGCCCAGGGCGACAGACGTCGTCGCCTGTGCTAGGCCCCGACGGCACGATCTACGCCCTCGGCGGCAATGGTCGATTGTCGGCCATCGCACCCGACGGCTACCTGAAGTGGACCGCCCAGACCGGCCCCGTCCTGAAAAGCTCGATAGCGCTGGGCATGGGCGGCACCGCCTACGTGCCGAGCATGAACGGCAAGTTGTACGCCGTGGCGCCGCCACCAGGTGCGAGCTCGAAGCAAGGCAGCATCCGCTGGACGTTCAGGTTCGCCGAGTATCCCGGCCGCAAGGCGCCGATCGTCAGTCATTCGCCGCCGGCCGGCGCCGACGGTATCGGCTCGGGCGCTTCGCCGACGATTGGTCCCGACGGGACCATTTACATCGGCGCGAACAACAGTGTCTTTTACGCGATCACACCCGATGGGCAACTCGAGTGGCTCTTCGAAGCCGAACGCGAAATTGCCGGCATCTGGTCGACCGCGGCGCTGAGCGCAGATAGCTCGACGCTGTACTTCGGAGCTAACCGAGGCGGCATCTATGCCGTCAATCGTCTGGATGGGACGCTGAAGTGGCAATACCCGATTGTCGGATCCGTGTATAGTTCGCCCGCCTTGGACGCGACCGGCACGCTGTACACCGGCAGCACGGTCGGTCATATCTTCGCCATCGACGGCGCAACAGGCAGAAAGATCTTCGACTACGACGCCCAAGCGCCCATCTGGACCGCCCCCGCGATCCGCCCCGACGGCTCGCTCCTGATCGCCGACCGCCTGGGGCGCGTGATGCTCCTCGGAGAAGCATAAAGTGCCACGCAGACGCTCCCGCGCACAGGGCTACGTGGAGTTCGGCCTGGCCATGGCGGTGACAGCACTTATTGCCATGGTCGGCATGGATCAACTTCGTGGTGTCATCTACATGTACTTCACGGGCGATGCGATGAGCCAGACGCTCAACCCGCCCCCTCCGCCGAGCACTGGTCCCTCGACGCACACCACCACAGCCGAGGTGAACTGTCCCAGCGGCACGCTGGAGCTGAACACGTATCACACGTGTACAGCCAGGATCTACGACCCCTCTGATCCCAATTTTCACCCCACTGGCGCCAGCATCGGCATTGTGAGTCTGTCGACCAGCGCAACAGGTGGCGCCCTGGGGCATGGCGAGGTCAGTTTTGGGGCAAGCTCAGCCGCGAGCATTACATGTCAGTTGACCTCGCTCGCACCCGCGCCGGGCAGCGCGTGCACATTCAAGTATTACGCCGATGTCAGTGGACGACCATCACGGTGCCCTTCGGGGTGCACAACCGTGGGCCCCTACACGCTGAACATCCACGCGATCACGGCAACGTATAGCCCGCCGATGGCATCAGGCATCACTGGCTCAACCGACAGCGCCAGCTTCTACATGAAGCGGTTTGCCGCCGTCGAGCTCAACTATCCTGTCGCGGGGCCGTACAACCTGTGCTCATCGTTCTCGGTCGCCGTCGGCAGCTCGATCTGGTGCACCGTTCACGTGCAGGATCGCGACACCGGCCCCCAGGCGCGTCCAACGGGTACGGTGACCTGGAAGATCGGTGGCACGACGACCGGGCTCTCGCCCACCACGTGCACGCTCGTGCCCTTCGGGGGCGACCCGACGATGGCCGAGTGCCAGTCACAGGTCAATTTTGCGCCGCTCATCTCGCAGTTGGGCACCCCGTCGTTTCGTATCGAGTACCTGGGTGACGCTTTGTACTCTGATTGGGGTTTACTGAACGGCCCGGTGCCAGTCACAGTGGATGCGAATGCGACGACCACGACGTTGAGCCCGTGCAGCCTCATGGCAGTGCAGATATCCGATCCGATTCCCGCTAACCGGACGACGAAGTGCCACGTCACCGTCGCGAGCACCAGCGCACCGTCGGGCAAGGTGACCTGGGATCTGGTTGGTGGTGTTGTCGGCACCTTCGACAATGGAAGCGGCTCGCCCGACTGCACGCTGGTCGCGACCAGCGCACTCAGCTCAGAGTGTGATATCTGGTTCACGCCAACTGTCTCTTCACCGGCCACACAGACGGTCAGGGCAACATTCGCTGCGCAGGGCATCTGGAATACGAGCAACAGCAATATGAACGGCACCTCCCAGCCGATCGCGGTCACGCCGTAGGCGAACTCGGGTTGACGTCGCTCGGCGGAATGAATTCTGCAGCTAGTATGGTCGGGCACCACGCGGTGGACGAGGCGCATTCGATTGCAACGGCGGCGGGGCACGTCCTCGTCGCGATTCCAGCGTTCGACGAGGACCGCTTCATCGGTAGCCTGGTGCTCAAGCTGCGAGCCCGCGGGCATACCGTCGTCGTCGTGGACGACGGATCGTCGGACTCGACGGGCGACGTTGGCAGAGGCGGCCGCCGCGCTCGTCATCCGCCACCCGCTCAATCTGGGCAAGTCAGCCGCTGTAAAGACTGTGCTCATACATTGCTGGCCCAACCAGCACACATGACACGATCGATGTCGGCGGAATCGGGGTGGCTTTCCATCAACGATGACCGGCGCGGTCTGAGCGGTGTCGAGGCGCCTCAGGTCACTCGCCGCGTCAGCGCTTATCAACCTTGATTCGGGTCACGGGACTGCACGATGCCCACGGGGCAGTTAGTCCGCTAGGGTCAATCCACAAGCTGACTGCCGCGTTCGCTGACCGCAGCTTCGTCGTGGGCGCCAATTACAGCTCAACATCGGCGTCAATTCCTACGGTTCAACGCAGCGGACTCGGACGCGGAACACCACGGCGTTGCCCGCCGAAAAGACCTCTTGCAATGCCGCTGAGGCGTGCAACTCGGCAAGCGGCGGGAACCTCCGCTGGTCCCATGCGCTGATCTTCGCGCCGTAATACACATAGCCGACACGCAGCGCACAGGCGGCGGCGCGAACTTCGGCCGTCCCGTCGATATCATCGATGTGCTCGAGCACTAGTTTGCGGCTGCCGATACTGTTTGGGTCGGTGACCATGCGCGGCAACAACACGGGCACACCCGACTTGTACTCGGACCAGATGCCCGCATCCGCAAACGTGTCGTTAGCCAGAACGACGCCTTGGTCAGCATGTTGCTGCAGCCAGGTCATTGCCGCGGCGTCAGCCGAGCTAAAGCCCGTCAGCCGTTCGGCTGGAATGCTCAGAAAGACGCAGGTCGACCAGGTCGCCAGCAGCACCCAGGTGACGACGAGCAGTCGTCCGGCACGTTGCAAACGTCGCCGCGCACCGGCTGATTGCAGTCTTGCAAGGACAACTCGCCAACCATGGCCAACCGCCACCCAGCCTTGGCCCGCAAGCATGATCAGCGCAACCGAGACGATCATGAGCAACCGAAACGGCAGACTCCAGGGAAACGTGCTTGCGTAGAGGCCGCGCACCAGCGGGACACCGTTCAGAAATGTCGACGCCACCGCTAGCCCGTAGAAGATCACGGCCACAACAATGAAGGATCGACCCACTCGGCAGCGGAGCGCCCACACCACTCCAGCCGCGATAAGAGCGAGCCGAATTGGCAGATCGATGCCGAGCGCGTCTAGCGTGAAGACATGCAATAGCTCAGCGGCGGTTGTGCTCTTCGCCCCAACATCCATAGCCAGGCCATCGTCGAGGCCAACCTCGAAGGCACCCCCACCTCCAGCCCAGTGCAGCAGTCTGGGTAAATACGGCGCAGCGCAGACCATTGCGACGAGAAGGGCCGGAACCAGGTGCCAGAGAAGCCGGCGCCACCGCAGCCGCTGCCAGAGAGCGACCGCCGTGACGGTGAGCACGATCGCACTGGTGTACAGCTCTGTCCCGTGTACCAGGACAATCCCGCCGAAGATCAGGCCAGCTAATCCAACAAATCCCCAGTCTGGCCGATCGACGTACCCCCAGGCTGCCGCCCATAGGCCAAGCACGAGCAGTATGCCGATCGTCTGCGGCCAGCCGCTCCAGATTTGTGGGTAGTACGGGAACAGGTATGTGAAGGCGGCCATCAAGGCCGCGGCGCTCGCCGCCTTCAGGTTTCGCAACGTGGCAGCGCCTAGCCCGAAGATCGTCACGGGCGCGAGCAATGTCAGCCCCATGCCGAAGTCGAAGGCGCCCGCGGCACTGTCCAGCCAGGGCGCCAATTGCAAGACGGCGCCAAAAGTTCCCGCGAGGCCTGGTGGATACCAGGACAATGTCGACCGGCCGATACGGAAGTCATGGGCAGTCTGCACGTGAAATGCGCCGTCGTGAGGCGACAGAGGCGCCTGTACGCCGCCAAACGCAGCAGCCATCGTGACGATTGGCACCAGCAGCGCCGAAAACAACACCACCGCAGCCACGGGTTCCGCGCGTGCGAAGCCGCGCGTCGCCCGGAACCACGCGCCGCCCTCGCGGGTGACCACGACCAGTCCTGTGAAAGCAGATGCGGCGACCAGCACACCGGGCAGAGGCGGAGGGAGCCACAGGCCGCTCCAGGTGGAGACAACAGCTATGAGTGCAAGGCCTGCCGCCGGCGCAAGCCCGACCCGGATGGACCCTCTTGCCTGGCCTAGCGCAGACAGTACAGCCACTCCTGCGCACGTCACCAGGGCAGAGAAGGCGATCGCGGCGATCATGGGTGCGGGCCCGCTGGGCGCGGCATCATACTTCTATCAAAGCTCGGTGAACAACGTTCCGCCGCGGAATCGAAAACGAGAGATCAACCAGATCTCAACCGACGACCTGTATACCCAGCACGTCGGAACGATTTCTGCAAACGCTCCCATGGAGTCTGCTGTGGCGATGCAAGATGCGCATCCAGTCTCAAGCCCGTCCAGCGGGGCCATCCTGGTCGCCATTCCCGCACTTGACGAGGATCGATATATCGGCAGTCTTGTGCTCAAACTATGCGCCCAGGGACACACGACCGTTGTCGTCGATGATGGCTCGACGGATGCAACCGCTGAGCTAGCCGAGGCCGCTGGCGCGATGGTGATTCGGCATCCGCGCAATCTCGGCAAGGCGGCAGCGGTCCAAACTGCCTTCGTACATGCCCAGCGTGTGGGCGCCACCGCGCTGGTGATCCTCGATGCGGACAGCCAACACGATCCCGCTGACGTCGAACGGCTCGCCCGGCCGATTTTGAGTGGCGAAGCCGATATGGTCGTTGGTTCACGATTCGCTGGCCTGCGCAACGCAATTCCACGCTGGCGAGTGGCCGGCCAACACGCATTGACCGTGGCAACCAACCTGGGCTCGGGGCTACGTCTCTCAGATACCGAGAGTGGCTATCGCGCGTTTTCGCGGCGTGCGATAGAGGAGATGCGCTTCAGCGGCAGCGGCTTTGCCATCGAACCCGAGACGCAGTTCGAGGCCAAGCGGCGGGGCTGGAAAGTAGTGGAAGTGCCTATCCAGGTCCATTACGAGTTGCCGCTCAAGCGCAACCCAGTGTGGCACGGCGTCGGCCAGGTCGACGCCATACTGCGCCTGATAGCGCAGCACCGTCCGCTCCTGTTCTTTGGCGTGCCCGGTCTCTTCCTAGTGCTGGCAAGTCTAGCTATGGGCGTGTACGTCGCACGCATCTACGAGGCAACGCTGCAGTTAGCTGTGGGTTACGCAATGATCACTGTCCTACTGTGCATCGTAGGCATGTTGACTCTGTTCACTGCGATCGTGTTGCACTCGCTTCGAACACTGTTCACCGAGAACGCGCGGCGCGAGTAGATATTAGATGACCGTACGCGCGAGCGTCATCATCGTGACCTACAACCACGCCGCCGACGTGCAGCGCAGCCTCGAAGCAGTCATACCAACGCTGTCTGCGCGAGACGACGTTATCGTGGTGGACAACGCGTCATGTGATGGCACACCCGACATCGTGGCCGAGCGATATCCACGCGTACGCTTGATCCGGTCGGCTGAGAATCGAGGCTTCGGCGCCGGGTGCAACAGTGGCGCGCGGGCCGGTCATGGCGAGTACCTGGTGTTCCTGAATCCGGACACCGAGCCGCGCGACGGCTGGCTCGACGCGCTGTTGAACGTGCTCCAGTCGACGCCTGGCGCCGGTCTGGTCACTCCGAAACTGCAGCTCGCCTGGCAGCGTGAAAGTATCGATGCATTCGGACATTCCATGCACGTGAGCGGCATCTCCACGTGCCGCGGTTGGGGCGAGCCACTTGCCCGCTACGAGCACGTCGAGGAGGTCGCCGCGGTTAGCGGCGCCTGCTTCGCTATTGAACGCCGAGTCTTCGACGAGCTAAAGGGCTTTGAAGAGCGCTTGTTCACCTACTACGAGGACGACGATCTGTCACTACGAGCGCGTCTCGCAGGCTACTCGTGTCTCGCCGTACCGAACGCAATCGTAGCGCACGACCACACGCCCGGCTTTTCGCCGAAAAAACTGCGCTGCCTCGAACGCAATCGGTTGTGGACGACGCTCAAGCTGTACTCGCCCTCAACGCTGCTCGCGATGCTGCCGCTGCTTCTCGTAGCCGAGATTCTTGGCTGGGGCCTCGCATTTCGCTACGGGCCATGGCACGTGCTGGCCAAAATACAAGCCTGGGTCGATTTGCTTCGATGGCTACCTGATTTGCCGCACGCCCGACGTTCGGTCATCCACCGCATTCGCGATCGAGATTTGCTGCGCTTACACCAGACACGGCTGGCGTTCTCTCAGGTGGCTTCGAGCCCCCTCGCGAAAGTAGCTGAGACACTGACCGCGCACGGCTTCAGCTTCGGCCGTAAGCTGGCTTCGCTGTAAATCCCCTGATGACGCTGTTCGTCGCGGAGTAGCGGCGTTGCTTCTCGAGCGGCGGCGATCTAGCGCGGACACTCGACAAGGAGCGCCATACCGCGTTGCGAATCAATCAGTGCCGACTGTCTGCGGCATTCTCGCGGCGGCGGCAATCTCAGTGCTTGCCACAGGCTACACATTCAACGATTTGCTCGTTTACCTGCCACTAACTGAGCATCTCCGCGATGCGTCGCTCTATCCGGGCAGTCCTCTGGTCGAGCACCTACTGGGAATGCCGTATCCGCTCTACCGGATCTATTCGTCCGTCTACGACCAACATGTCCTATTCGGTTTCTGGCTGGTCGTGCGAATCGCGACCGTCGGTGCTTTGTACGCGTTGGCTCGACAGGTCGTACGCGACAGGCTCGCCGCGGCCCTGGCCGTGTCGCTCGTCGTTTTTACGCCCGGCACGTACGGGACCCTCGGCCTCACACAGGTGTTGCTTAGCGAGCCGGTCCAGTACGCCGTCGCTCTTCCGCTGTGCCTTTTCGCTTTGTATGCAGCGCTGCGGGGCCATGCGCTGCCCGCGTTCGTCCTTGCTGGCTTGGCGTGTGATCTGCAGCCCATACTCGGCTTCGTCGCTGCTGTACTTGTGGCCGGTGGCGTGATCGCGGACTCCACTCGTGGGAGGTCCCGAGCGTCATACGCGGGGATCGTGCTAAGCGCTGCCGCCGGCTTTCTTGTCGCACTACCTGTACTGGTCGTGACTGTTGCGTCATCGAGCATCTGGTCGGGAGTGACAACCGCCGAATTCGTCGACATGGTCCGATTCGGCGCCTATTTCCACGTTCTGCCAGGCGCATTCCCTGTAGACGAGTACATCGGCACGGCGACAGTCGCCGGATTTGCCGTATTGGGCTTGTTCGAGGAAGCACTGAGACGATATCGACGAACGCTCCTCGTCTGGCTGGGTCTCATCGTAGTTCTGTGCCTATTCGGCGCTGTGTTTACAGAAGTGATTCCGCTGCCGCTCGTCATGAAAATGATGCCGTTCCGTGCCACGCTGTTCTTCAAAGTGCTGGGACTTATCTGCGCGGGCGTTTACCTCAGAGCAGAGCTTGCACGTGAACCGGTGCTTGGATGGATCGTTGCGGGTCTTGTGGTTGTGGGGATGACGGTCATTAACCCCGCGGCGATTGCCGGTCTGTCCGTTGCCCTGGTCCTGAGTGTTCGTCGCCGGCTCAACAGCTCGTCACGGGACCCGCAGTTCGTTGTTGGTCCGGTTGGGCGCTACTTTGCTCGCCTCCTGGTGGTGTTGCCGACGCTGTTATTCCTCGCCACATTGCCCTATCGACTCGACGCCGTGCGTATTCCCGGTCACTATCCGCCCACCGCGCTCGAGTTGGCGGCAGATTGGGCGCGAGCCGCAACTGCGAAGGATGCCGTATTTATTACACCCCCCGATGCCGACATGGCTGAGTTCACGCTGGCTGCCCAGCGCACCACACTCGGCGACGCGAAGTCAGCCGGCCAGGCGCTGTTCGATTCACAATTCGGGCAGGTGCTATATCGTCGTCTGGCCGATCTCGGCTGCAGGGTTCCCGAGGGACCGTGGTGCGTCGGCAATACCTATGCCTCGTTCGACGAGGCAACATTTCAAGCTCTGGCCACCCGCTACGGCGCATGCTACGCGCTGACGCGGGCGCAGCACACGCCAGCGCTTCCCGAGGTCTACCGCAACGACTCCTTTCACGTGTACGCCCTCTGTGCGAGTTAGGCTTGCGTCATTTGCTGATGACGCGTGGCCGGTTCCTCGCGATGCTGCTGGCCGCGTCTTGGGCACTGCGCCTCGCACTTATCTGGCAGGGCGGACAGCGATTCTTTCCTGACGAGGGTCGATTCACGCGCTCATTCGATTTCATCATGGATCTGCCGCGGCTCGGCTTCGTGCAAGCCAGCATTGCATTGATTGGTCACCCAGATCACCCCATATTCGGAGTCGTGGCACTTCCAGCAGCAGCGGCGCAGGCCCTAGCTGTCCAGCTCTTGGGATTGCGGGATGGCTTCGAGGACCCGGTCGGGCTGCAACTTGCGGCATCGCTGTTGTCTCTTTGGTCAGTGGGTGGCATCGCCGCCGCGTACGCGCTTGGTCGGCGCCTCGGGCTCGACGCGCAAGCGACCATAATCGGTTGCGTATTGTTAGGTCTATCGAACAGCATGCTCTATTTCAGTCGCCACCTTGTTCCTTACGACGCTGCGTTGTGCCTGGTGCTCCTGTCTGCATGCGTCGGCGCCACGTCGCGTGTAAGTCTCAGACGCTCGATGATCTGTGGCTGCTTGGCCGGACTGGCGTTGGCGACGTACAGCGGTTACTGGGCTGGGGCTCTCTCGGCCCCTCTGGTCCATATCGCGCTGCGGAGTCGAGTCCCTTTCGAGCTGTCGCGACGGGTGTTCGGTCTTGTTGTCGGTTTTCTCGCGCCCATCCTGCTCCTGCTCTGGATCAACGTGACGACAGTTGGCCCGGGCTTCGTTGATGGTACGATTGCGTTCGCTGGGTCCGCGGTTCAGGGCGACTTCCGCGAGGGTTGGTCACTGCCATGGGAGTACCTCTGGCATGCAGAGCATGCTCTGCTACCTGTATGGGCGTTTGGCATACTCCTTGTCATTCGCGCGCGACGTTCGATCGGCCAGTCCGTCTTGATCCTCGTACTGACCGCACTCGTCATTTACGTGTTGCTGTCCGCCGGCGCACTGGTTGGCTTCGCCGTCGTCTATGGACGCTCGAGCCGGCAGTTAATCCCATTCGTCTGCCTGGCTAGCGGCCTGGTGCTATTCGAGATGTGGCGTGTGGCTAGCGCTAAGCGCTGGATCGCCGCGGCTGTGGCGCTCGTCCTGATCGCAAATCTGGCCGTTAGCTTCGTCCAGGAGCTGCAGATCGTTTTTCCGCGGACGTTTCTCGCACGGGTGCGGCCTGTCTCTGCGGCGAATATGTCGACGCTGGTCGGTAGGTCCGATGCCAGTGCAGTGACGACAGATGCGTATGTGCTGCTGAACGTCGCTCTGCCGTACCCAATAGTCGGCCGGCGCGATCCGCCTGCCGGTCGGGTGGTCGCGCGGGTACCCCACCCGCTCGAGTATGTGCCTTACCAGTATGAAGGCTACAGCCCTCAGGAACGTGCGATTCTGCGGTCAACTGACATCTCGATGCGGCTTATCGATACGACCTCCAGCGAATAGCAACAGACTCAAGAACCCTCCAGAGGCAAGCGTTACGAGCAGCATAATCAGCGCTACCCGATCCGGTTCGGGTTGGAGGACGATGACACCAACTGGACCGAGGCCCGCAAGTGCGGTCGCTGCTACGAGCGGACGCGGGCCTGCGACGGCGATGCTGTACTGACCGATCACTGCCAAAACCAACAGGGCGGCTGTCTTCGCCGCGTACGGGACCAGCACCGCCTCCATTCCCTGGAAGTCCGGGCCAAAGATGAGCACGCGTGCCGCACCGCCTAGCCACAGCGCTCCGACGACACCGACCAGCCCAATTCCACCGACGGGCACAACGGCCTCCGCGATGATGGGCGCAGTTGGTTCACGCCGCTCCATAGCCGCTAACGTGCGTGAGAACGCCGGAATCGTCAGAGGCACAACGAGCGTGAACAATGCATTACCCAACGCAGCCGCGGCGGCGTACAGTCCGGAGACGACAGGACTTGCGTACCAACGCACTGCGATAAGATCCGCGCTCTGCAGTAAGCCCAGCAGGATGGTGAGCACGGCGCTCGCCGCTGCTGTGCGACCAGGTGCTGCCATGACACGACGTGAGGGGAGCGTCCAGCCGAGTCCGCCAAGGCTCAGGATGGCAAGTGCGGCTGCCGCGACAATCCCGGCCAGGTACGCCAGCAGCGCCCCAGTTACTGCGAACGTGGTGACCAATGGCCAGGTCAGGGTGGCGCGGACGAACGCCTCGACCGCTGTTGTGATAGCGAATGCGCCAAATCGTTGCAGGCCTGACAACAGTCCCTTGAAAACCTGGATCCACGCCACCGCTGCGACTAGCGGCGACAACAGCGCGATCGGCCACCAGCCCGTCGTGCGAAAGACTCCGCCGATCTGATCCGACCAAAGAGCAATCACTGCCGCGACGAGTATTGCGAGCACGGTACCGGTCGCCAGCGTTGGACCGGAAAGTCCAATAGCGACGCTTGTCCTGTGGTGCGTGAGTGCCAAGGCTCCCACGTGCGTGGCCATGCTCGCGAGCGGGCTCAGCACCACCGTGAACAGAGACACAGTGCCGACCAGAGCGCCTAACAAGCCGAAATCGGCCGGCCCAAGCACGCGCGCACTGAGCGTAACTGCCGAATATGACAGCACGGCTGCGCTGGTGGTCCCGAGCAGGAGCCAACCCCGGTCACCCACCCGTGGTCGAATTAGCTCGAACTCCGACTACGTTGCCGTGGACCGAACAACATGCTCGCGTAGAATGCGACCAGCAGCGCCGCGAACCGGGGTGTGACCTGCCTACGCACAAGTCGACTGGGAAGCCTCGCCAGCCGGCGGAGTAGCGAGCCAGGTGCGAAGAGCGACGGGTGCTTGTCGCGCAAACGGAGAGCCGTGATCAACTCTCGCCGCCATCCGCGGACAGAGAAGAAATCGCGTGAGTTGTATGAGCGCACGTGTTGACGTCCGAAGACCAGGGGCTCCGCGACGTACGTGCCTGGCTTGCCCAATTCGGTGAGGCTCAGCCAGAAGTCCCAGTCCTCGCACCGAGGTAGTTCAGGATCGAAGCCGCCCACCAGATCAAACGCAGATCGCCTGAACACGGCGACGGCGGCTACATAGTTGCGCTCCGCAAGTGACTCTGCGTGAAACGGCTCCGTCGGATACTCGCGGTTAACCTGGCCGAAGAACAGAATACGGCTGTAAGCGAATCCCGCCTGAGGGTCTTGGTCGAGCGCGCCAACCATGCGTGATACGTACTCCGGATGCAGGAGATCATCCGCCCCGAGCGTCATAGCGTATGTGCCGCACGACGCGCGAATGCCTGCATTCATCGCCTCGGCTACACCCTGATTTTCTTGACGGAGAACGCGCACCTCGTAGCGGGCAGCAACCTCGCCGCTTTCGTCGGTCGACCCATCGTCGACAACGATCACCTCCACCGAGGGGTACGTCTGTCCAAGTGCGCTCTCGATGGTCGCCCCGACGAAACGGGCGTGGTTGTAGCACGGGATCACGATGCTAACCAGCGGTGGTGCCTCGTTGGGCTGCACGGTCGACAGCATCAGGATTACTCAGCGACGTGCGCACGCGGCCGCGCTGTTGATACTGCACGTCCAATGACAGGTCGGGCGAGCATCGCTCCATAGAACGCGACCAGCAGAGCTGCATGCCGCGGCGACACTTCGCGGCGGGCGAGACGTCGCGGCAGACTCCGAAGGCGTCGCCAAAGAGCGCTACGCGCCAGAAGGCGCGGGTGGCGGTCTTGCAGGCGCGCCGCCATCGTAAGCTCACGCCGCAACCCGCGCCACGAAAGAAAGTCATGCGAGTTGTAAGAGTGTTTGTGCTGCCGGTAGAAGAAGAGTGACTCCGGAACGTACACCCCACGCATACCATGCTCGCACATCGACAACAACAAGTCCCAGTCCTCACATCGTGGTATGAGAGTATCGAATGGACCTGCTTGCTGGAACGCCTCGCGGCGCATGAGGAACGCAGCCGGTACATACTGGTTTTCTGCAAGTGTTTCGGGATCAAACGGGAGCACTGGGTATGCACGATTGACGGCGCCGAATAACGTCATGTCCGTATATGCGAAGCTGGCACCTGGATCGTCTTCGAGTGCTTGCACACATGACTCGATATAGCGCGTGTCCATTCGATCATCACTTCCAAGTGCACAGAGCAGCTCTCCCCGAGCTGCGGTCATGCCCACGTTCAAAGCCACCGCCACCCCTTGGTTTGGCTGCTCAATAACCCGCACTCCGAGGCGCTTGGCAATCGTTGAGCTGTCGTCCGTGGAACCGTCATCGACGACGATGATCTCAATCGGCGCGTAGGTTTGTTGGATAGCGCTGACGGTCGTCTCGCCGATGTAGCTCGCGTGGTTGTAGCATGGGATCACCACGCTGACGAGCGCACGCTCACGCGCTCTCCCGGTCACGCGAGCAGAAGCTGGCCCTCGCGAGCAAGCCTGCGGTCCCCCAATGCAGGCCGCCGGAGGCGTCGCCACAGCATTCCGGCCAGAGCCAGCAACAGCACAACGCTTGTCTGAATGTACGCGTCACCCACGGGCACTTGTGGGCGGACGACCACGACGATGGACAGCAAAACGATAAGCCAGCGCGTCGCGGGTACATGGAGCGCCATGAGAACGCCGGCGGGAACAAGCACAGTTAGATCGTAGTCCACCAGGTGCGGATCGACGAGCACGCCCGTCGCTGAGGAGAGGGCCCACAGAAGCGGCAAATCGGACGACCAACGCCACGCGCGGTAGAGAACAACTAGTAAACCAGCGGCGACAGCTGCAAAGATGAGCATCGAGGCGAGCGGTTGGCCCGGCGCGAGCAGATCAAAGAAGGACTTCAGCGAGTGCATGCGCCAGGCGTTGCGGGTGGCGTTGCCGGTCTCCATGTCGACCAGGATGCGCAGCCAGCCGATCATGCCATCGAAGCCGACGACCGCCAACGACACAATGCCCAACACAACAGCCGTGCCGACATACCAGGCCAGGGCGCGCCAGCGGCGGGTGGCGACGAAAATCAGCGGGAAGACCACGAACAGCTGCGGCTTGAACAGGCCGATGGCGGCCCACAC
>Ga0137373_10003925_pt1 | contig 16248 bp, 13 predicted proteins | sample SagtaG_5_FD_104912 | JGI IMG/M metagenome (GOLD analysis project Ga0137373, IMG submission 104912) | Vadose zone soil microbial communities from Sagehorn Ranch, Mendocino, California, USA - Sage1_R_80_16 metaG | ecosystem: Environmental > Terrestrial > Soil > Vadose zone | place: USA...
CATGAAACTCCTGCTGAAGTTGTTCAAGGACTTATCAGATCTTGACTACAACGAAATGAGCGCACGCGATGCCAGTGAATGGACGATGCGGGAAGAGACCAAAAGAAGCCTCAGACTCCTCTGGGGGCGCGACGCTCCCCCGGGGTGTTCGAGGCGATGCTATCTAAGGCACTTCATTGAAAGAGTTGCGCGCGTTTTCGCGGCGGGGGCTATCATTCCGACATTAGTTCTACGCGCACCAGCGCGGCGGCGGCGAACGCGGCGCGGGCATAGGCCTCAAGCAATCCGGCAGAACGGCTTCACAAGTCCCGGCCCCATACACGGGCGGAAAAGATTGCTCTCGAATGAATGCCATCCGGTATGTTGGCAATTCCACATCTGGGTGCGGGGAGGAGCCAAAAACGCGAAAGTCTTGCTGCAAAAATCGTTGCAAATATTCGTCCGGATGTAGCGCTGCGTTTGAAGGTCCGATCCTAATCCAAATCGTCCGCCACTTCCTCGAGCCTCCTCTGATTCAGAACAGTGATCCGTCCATCCTCGATCCGGACGATACCGCGGCGCTGCCATTCCCGAAGGCATTTATTGACCCTCTCTCGTGTCGCTCCGATCAGACCGCCAAGTTCGCGTTGCGATAGTCGGATAACTGGGAGAGGACCCCGAGATCTCGAATCCGGTTTCTCATAGATTATTCGAAGGAACGCCTTTGCGAGTCGAGCTGGCAACTGAAGCATCGCTATTTCCGCAATACGTTCATCCGTCAGGCGCATTCGCTGGCAAAATACCTCGATCAGTCGAAGGCAGGCTTTCGGATTTTTTTCCAAAAAATTCAAGGCATCCCGTCGCTCAAGGATAGCAAGATCACAAGGGGTGGCGGCCCGGGCATCAGCCGTACGCTCTTTCCCGTCCAACATCGCAATCTCTCCGAATACTTCACCCTCTTGGAGAACTGCGAGCAGAACTTCCCGACCATCCGCAGAGGATAGACTTATCCGGACCTTACCGTTGAGGACCGCCATCATGCTTTCTCCCGGGGACCCCATTAGGAAAATCGTTTGACCAGCATCGAAGTGCTGGAGCCGCGCCTGGGCCACCAATGCATCGCGATGAGTTGGTTCAAGGCCCCGGAAAAGAAAACAGTTCCCGAACGAGCGAAGGATGGTTTTCGAACTACTTTCGATTGGATCAACCATATCTGCACCGATCGGACCAGCAGATTGACGCACCAGCCCTGGTTTCATTTGAGCCCATGTGGCTCGATGGTGCAATCGGCAAAACTTCCACCAGTGTCCTTTGGCAGGAAGGCAAGCTTGCAAGTCATTTCAAGTTTGATGGTCTTCGATGTCACGTGGAGACGGGCCTTGCCACGAGCTCCCCGCTCCGCTGTCCGGTTAACCGGCTGGGGCCGCCCGCTTTCCCGGGAACGGATGGCGTGTTAGAGGCGGGCCTCGCCACGGGAATTCCTCCATGCATCCGGCTTTTTCGACGCGCAGCGGGACCGGCGTCCCGATCTGGTTCGTCACCGATGCGACCTGGCCGGCGCTGCGCCAGGCCTTCGATGCGCCGGTGCGAAGCTTTGCCGACGCGTCCGGCTTCGAGCCCAAGCCGACCCAATGCCTGCTGCTCCCGGGAGCCGGCGGACTCTCCGGCGTGCTGTTCGGCCTCGAGCCGGCCGGCAAGCCGCCAGCCGATCCGTTCCTGGCGGGCCGGCTGCTCGCGCTGCTGCCGGCCGGGACCTACCGGTTCGGCAATGCGCCCCCGGACGGCCGGCTCGCCGCGCTTGCGTTCGCGCTCGGCTCGTACCGGTTCGCGCGCTACCGCAAGGAGCCCGCAAAGGAGATCCGGCTGGAGCTGCCCGAAGGCGTCGACGGCAGCGATCTTTCGCGCATCGTCGAGGCGGTCGCGCTCGCCCGCGATCTCGTCAACACGCCCGCCAACGATCTCGGCCCCGCCGAGCTCGAAACGGCCGCGCGGGCGCTTGCCGAGCGTCACGGCGCGAGCGTTCGCGCGATCGTCGGCGAAGCGCTGCTGGCGGAAAATTTCCCGCGGATCCACGCGGTCGGCCGCGCCTCCTGCCACGCGCCGCGGCTGATCGACGTCGCCTGGGGCGATGCCGCGGCGCCAAAAGTCACCGTCATCGGCAAGGGCGTGACCTTCGACACCGGCGGGCTCGACATCAAGCCCGAGAGCGCGATGCTGATCATGAAGAAGGACATGGGCGGCGCCGCGAGCGCGCTCGCGTTGGCCCATATGGTGATGGACCGCGGGCTGAAAGTACGGCTGCGCGTGCTCGTCCCGGCGGTCGAGAACGCGATCTCGGGTTCGGCGTTTCGTCCGCTCGACATCTATCCTTCGCGCAAGGGGCTGTCGGTCGAGATCGGCAACACCGATGCGGAGGGTCGGCTGGTGCTCGCCGATGCGCTGGCGCTGGCGGACGAGGAGGAGCCCGAGCTCGTGCTCGATCTCGCAACGCTGACCGGCGCCGCCCGGGTCGCGCTCGGGCCCGACCTGCCGCCGTTCTACACCGAGGACGACGCGCTCGCGGCCGAGGTTTCCGCCTGCGCGGCGGTCGAGAACGATCCGCTGTGGCGCATGCCGCTGTGGCGCGGCTATGAATCGATGCTGGAATCCAAGATCGCGGACATCAGGAACGCCGGCACCGGCGGCTTCGCGGGCTCGATCAGCGCCGCGCTGTTCCTGCGCAGGTTCGTCACGGCGGCGAAGAGCTGGGTCCATATCGACGTCTACGCCTGGACGCCCACGGCCAAGCCGGGCCGTCCCGAGGGCGGCGAATGCCAGGCCGCGCGCGCGCTCTACGCGCTGCTCGCGGCGCGCTACGGCGATTGATCGCCGCGCTTGCGGCGCGCCGCGCGCCGGAAAATACTCCGCATCCGAAACGATCCGCGCCTCGCCGGCGTCGTCCGTCGGCCGCGGCAGCGAGGGGTCCGGGAGGATGCCATGGCAGTCGAGATCCGGCCGGCGCAGGCGCTCAAGCTGCTGCACGATTTTTCCCATGCGCTGGTGACCGACCGGCAGCCCGATCTTTCGCCGCGTCAGCTCACCATCCTGCTCACGATCTATCTCGATCCGCCGCCGCACAACGTGCGCGGCCTCGCCCGGAAGCTCAAGGTGACGAAGCCCGTCATCACCCGCGCGCTCGACACCATGGGCAAGCTCGGCCTGGTCGCGCGCCGGCGCGACGACGCCGATCGCCGCAACGTGGTGATCCAGCGCACCGTCAAGGGCGCGCTCGCGGTCGAGCACCTCGGCGATCTCCTGGTGCGCACCGCAAAGGGACTTTCGCGGTGACGCGCTTCGATCCGCGCACAACCCCGGCCCGGCCCGACCTCGCGGCTCGGCATCTGCAAGGAAAAATCGAAGCGGCGCGTTTCGTCGACGGCGAGCGCTATCAGGTCGTCGACGCACAGGCGCCGGTCCGGCGCGCGCCCGCGCCCGACGCCGCGCTCGAGACCGAGGCGCTGATGGGCGAGCACGTCATGATCTACGAAATGACCGAGGAGGGGTTGGCCTGGGGTCAGCTCGAATCCGACGGCTATGTCGGTTGGCTGCCGGCCAATTCGCTGAGCCTCCCCGGCCCCGCGCCCACGCATCGGGTCTCGGCGCTCCGCACGCTCCTGTTCCCGGGACCCTCGATCAAGCTGCCGCCGCTCTGCGCGCCCCCGCTCGGCGCGAGGCTCGCGATCGAGCGCGAGCAGGACCGGCTCGCCGTGACCGCGGCCGGCGGCTTCGTCCCGGCCAATCATCTCGTACCGCTGCAGCGCTTCGAAGCCGATTTCGTCGCGGTGGCGGAGCGTTTCTGCGGCGCGCCGTATCTATGGGGCGGCAAGACCAGCCTGGGCCTCGATTGCTCGGCGCTGGTGCAGGTCGCGCTGCAGGCCTGCGGCGTTGCCGCGCCGCGCGATGCCGATCTGCAGGAACGAGCGCTCGGCATCGCCATCGATCCGGATGCGGCGTTGCGCAACCTGCGCCGCGGCGATCTCCTGTTCTGGCCCGGCCACGTGGCGATCGCGCGCGAGCGCGACACGCTGGTCCACGCCAACGCGTTTCACATGATGGTGGCGATCGAACCGGCTGCGGAGGCGATCGCCCGCATCCGGGCGGCCGGCAGCGAGCTCACGTCGGTGAAACGATTCTGACTCACCCACAAATCAGCGTTGGAAAAAGGCGTTCATTTCCTGGCGTCGGCATACGGATAGATCAGCTCTCCCGACTTGTACGCGGACGGATATAGGATCACCTCGGTCGATAGCTTGCGAAACTCGTCGATGTTGTTGCTCTTGATGTTCTGGAACTGGATCATCAACATCCGCTCGTCCGCCCACTCGCCCTTGTCGCCGAATTTCACGTCGCCGACCACCGTCGTGAATTTGGTCTTACGGATGTAATCCGCCAGCGCGTCGTCGTTGAGGCTCTTGGTTGCCTCGATCGCCTCGCCCAGCACCTGCAGGTAGGCGTACGCCCAAACCGGCATGTAATAGCCGAGCGGGTCGACGCCCTCGGCCGCGGCGCGCGCCTGATATTTCCTGAGCAGATCCATGGACCCGGGGAACTGCATCGTGGCAGCCGGTATCCAAGTCTCATAATTGACGATGCCGTTGAGCAGCGGGCCGAGCTGCGTCTTGAACACGGTCGCCTGCAGCCCGACCATGGCGCCGCCCCACATTTTCGGCTTGAAGCCGATCTCGTTGATGGTCTTGACCATCCCGACCGTATCGAGCGGATAGGAGCAGATGACGAGAAGATCGGAATTGGTCGCCTGAATCGCCCGCACCACCGGCGAGAAGTCCGTCGTGGTCGGCGGATAGTTCTTGTCGTACAGGATCTTCAGGTTGGCGGCTTTGGCGTTTTCGCGGGCGCCTTCGCAGGCGTTGCGGCCGAACTCGGCGTCGGCCGCGACGATGGCGATCGTCTGCGGCTTGGGATTCTGCCGCAGCGCCAGCTCGAAAAAGCCCCGGGTGAACGCCGGCTTCGGATTCGGGCCGGTCGGCAGCATCGAGAAATACTTGTCGTACCTGAACTCGTCATTGATGCCGGTTCCGAACAGGCTCAGGAACAGTCGCTTGCGCTCGATCATGACCGGCATCGCCGGAGCGATCTGGGTCGACGCATAGCCGCTCACGGCGACATCGACCTTGTCGACATCGAGCAGCTTCGTGTAGATGCCGGGCACCGTCGAAGGACTGCTCTGATCATCGTAATAGATGAGCTTGACCGGGCGTCCCATCAATCCGCCCTTGGCATTGACGTCCTCCTCCCAGATTTTCATCGCCACCAGCGACATTTTCCCGTTCGGCGCCAGCGGACCCGTAAGCGCCATGCCGAACCCGATCCGGATCGGGTCGTCGGCCCGGCCGGGTCCTGCAACGAGCAGCAGCGGAAGCGCGAGGATCAACAGACCGCGCGCGATGCGCCCCACGTATATCCCGAGCATGCATTTCCTCCCTGGCTAAATTCGGCCGGAGTGCGCGCGGCTCGCCGCACGATCCATATTGCCGAACTCTTCGGCTTCGCGCGAGGTCCTATCTCGATGGCTCCCGCGAAACCCGCGCCCTGGCATGGCACCCCTCACCCGGCTCGTTGCTCGTACGCTTGACCACATCAGAACTCTGGCTCCGCGATGAGAGCTCTTTGCCTCGCGGCCATCTCCTCCTTCGCTCAATATCCCGCCTTCCGGTCGATCACGTGCTGGAGCGGCAGCCCGCGCTCGAAGCGCTCGATCTGGGTGAGCACGTTTTTTACCAGCGCGCGCGGGTCGGAGACGGCGGCATTGTGCGGCGTGACGATCACGTTCGGATGGGTCCACAGCGGGCTCTGCGGCGGCAGCGGCTCGGTCGGGAACACGTCGAGGCTCGCGCCCGCGAGCGTGCCCTCCGCGAGCGCGGCGAGAATGTCGGCATCGACCTGCAGCTTTCCGCGCCCGGCATTGATCAGATAGGCGCCGCCGAGCGCCCCGTCGCGCTTGAGCTTGCGCAGCAATGCCAGGTCGAGAATGCCTTCGGTCGCCGGCGTGTGCGGCAAGAGGCAGACCAGGATCTCGGTGCGGGCGAGAAACGCGTCGAGGCCGTTCTTGCCATGGAACGTCTCGATGCCGGCGACCGATTGTTCGGTGCGGCCAAAACCCGCCACGCGAAATCCGATCCGGGCCAGCACCTCGGCGGCGGCGCGGCCCAGCACGCCGAGCCCCAGAATCCCCACGGCGACTTCGGTCGCGGCCGGCTGCGCGTGCTCGTGCCACACGCGCTCGCATTGCTGCGCCCGATAGAGCCGCAAGCGGCGATGATGCAGGAGCACGTGCAGGACCACGTACTCGGTCATCCGCGCCGTGAGATCCCGGTCGACGACGCGGACGACGGGCACCGCCGGCAGCAGCGGATCGCCGATGAGATGATCGACGCCGGCGCCGAGCGAGAAAATCGCCTTGAGGTCCGGGAACTGCGCCAGCAGGCCGGGCGGCGGCTTCCAGGCGCACGCGTAGCCGATCTCGGCCGGATCGCCGACCTGATCGGGCCAGACCCGGACTTCGCGGCGCGGCGCCAGCGCCTCAAATCGCGCCTGCCATTCCGCCGGATCCCATCCGGTCATGACCAGCAGGATCGCCGACATGCCGCCCGCCCGTTCGTTCGAAGCTTTGTTATTGCGCCACCACGCCCTCGGCGGCGGTCTCGAGATTGAACGCAGCCGCGAATAGCGCGCGGGTGTAGTCGGTCTTCGGGCGCACGAACAGTTCGGCGGCCGGCCCCTCTTCGACCACCTTGCCGTGGCGCATGACCACGACCCGGCTCGCCAACGCCGCCACCACGCGCAAATCGTGCGAGATGAACATATAGGTCAGGTGGCGGCGCTTCTGCAGCGCGCGCAACAGATCGACGATCTGCGCCTGGATCAGCATGTCGAGCGCGCTGGTCGGTTCATCGAGCACGATGAAGGTCGGCTCGAGCGCCAGCGTGCGGGCCACCGCGATGCGCTGGCGCTGGCCGCCGGAGAACTCGTGCGGATAGCGGAACCGGGTTTCCGGATCGAGCCCGACCTCGACCAGCGCCCGGATCACCCGCTCCTCGCGCTCGGCTTTCGCCATCGCGGGGTGATGCACCCACAGGCCTTCCTCGACAACGTCGGAGAGCGACATGCGCGGGGAGAGCGAGCCGTAGGGGTCCTGGAACACGATCTGCATGTCGCGCCGGAACGGCAACATGCTTCTGAACTTGAGGCCCTGCAGCGATTTGCCCATGAACACGATCGGGCCCTGGGACGAGATCAGCCGCAGGATCGCCAGGCCCAGCGTCGTCTTGCCCGAGCCGGATTCGCCGACGACCCCGAGCGTCTCGCCCTTGCGCACCTCGATGCTGACCCCGTCGACCGCCTTGATGTGGCCGACGGTGCGGCGCAGGAAGCCGCGGCGGACCGGGAACCAGACTTTGAGGTCATCGGTGCGGATCACCGCCGGCGCGCCCGGCTGCAGCGGCGCGGGATCGGGCCTGGGCTCGGCCGCGATCAGCTCGCGCGTATAGGGATGCCGCGGATCGGCGAAGACCTCGGCGACCGTGCCCTGCTCCACGATCTGGCCCTGGCGCATCACGCAGACGCGCTCGGCGGTCTTGCGCACGATGCCGAGATCATGGGTGATGAACAGCACCGCCATGCCGAGCCGCGCCTGCAGATCCTTGATCAGCTTGATGATCTGCGCCTGCACGGTGACGTCGAGCGCGGTCGTGGGCTCATCCGCGATGAGCAGATCGGGCTCGTTGGCGAGCGCGAGCGCGATCATCACGCGCTGGCGCTGTCCGCCGGAGAGCTGGTGCGGATAGCTCGCCAACCGCGATTCCGGATCGGGGATGCCGACCTGACCGAGCAGCTCGATGACCCGCGCCCGCGCCGCCGGCCCGGTTACGCCCGCGTGCAGGTCCAGCACTTCGGCGATCTGGCGCTCCACCGTGTGCAGCGGGTTGAGCGAGGTCATCGGCTCCTGGAACACGACGGTGATGTCGTTGCCGCGCACGTGCCGAATCTCGCGCTCGGGCAGACGCATGAGCTCGCGGCCCTTGAAGCGGATCGAGCCCGAGGGATGCCGCGCCGAGGCGGGAAGCAATTTCAGGATCGAGAGCGCCGTTACCGATTTGCCGGATCCGGATTCGCCGACCAGCGCCACGGTCTCGCGCGGTTTGATGTCGAAGGAAACCCGGTCGACCGCCAGCAGCTCGCGCTCGCCGTTGCGGAAGGCGACCGAAAGATCGCGGATGGAGAGCAGAACTTCGGAATGAATCATGCCAGTGCCCGCAGTATATCGTCGACGCCCTTTCCGTCGGGTCTAATCGCCATCATTTGAGTCGGCGGGATGATTTCCTTATCCGCGGACAGAAAATAACGGCAGCGCGTACGAATAGCTGTGACAAGATGGATCGCGTCTGGCAATTTCAGTTTCTTGTTATGTGCGGTCTTGTGATGGGCACGCAATCTAGCGCTTTCGATCAGAATATCGCGGTCGATCGGCCGAAGATCGATATATCCGCTCCAGACGAGCAGCTCGAGGTACAACCGCCGTAACGGTGGATTCCGCTCCGTCTCTGGCCCAACCAGTACTTCAGCTAACGTCATCTCGCTGGTTACGCCAGCGCGTGGAGAATTACGCAAAGCATTCAATAGTTCCCTGATCGGCGCGGAGATAGATGGCTCACCTTCCAAGCCAAATATAATAACATTTGCATCCAAATACACGATGCCGTCCGCCGCCGCGTCAGTCATCCCATTCATCTCTCAGCCGCCTAATGTCGGCCACTATCTCTTCCGCGGACCGAAAGGGGGGACGCCTGGAGGCAAAAATCTCTTCAAGGGTCATTACCTCGTGCGGGGGCTTGTCATTTTCCATCACTGTCACCGTGACTCGACTACCTGGGTCGATGCCTTCGCGGAGATCCTCGGGAAGCTTCGAAGCCGGATAGTTCTCGCGGACAATCTTATTCATGATCGACTCATATGCGCTTCAATTGCCATCCTAGCACATCCTCATGCGAATGCCTTGCGGGGATCGAACGCGTCGCGCACCGCCTCGCCGATGAAGATCAGAAGCGAGAGCATGACGGCGACGGTGAAGAACCCGGTGAGCCCGAGCCAGGGCGCCTGCACGTTGGCCTTGCCCTGGGAGAGCAGCTCGCCGAGCGAGGGCGAGCCGGGCGGCAGCCCGAAGCCGAGGAAGTCGAGCGCCGTCAAGGTCATCACCGAGGAGGAGAGAATGAACGGCAGGAACGTCATGGTGGCCACCATGGCGTTGGGCAACAGATGCCGGAACATGATCTTCGGATTGGAGACGCCGAGCGCGCGCGCGGCCTGGACGTATTCGAAATTGCGGCCGCGCAGGAACTCGGCGCGCACCAGGCCGACCAGCGACACCCAGGAGAACAGCAGCAGAATCCCGAGCAGCACAAAGAAGCCCGGCACCAGCACCGAGGAGATGATCAGCAACAGATAGAGCGAGGGGATCGAGGTCCAGATCTCGATGAAACGCTGGAACAACAGATCGGTCCAGCCGCCGAAATAGCCCTGCACGGCCCCCGCCGCCACGCCGACGATCGAGGAGATCACGGTGAGCACCAGCCCGAACAGCACCGAGATGCGAAAGCCGTAGATCAGCCGCGCCAGCACGTCGCGACCCTGGTCGTCGGTGCCGAGCCAATTCGATTCGAGGTCGGCGCAACCCTGGAGGCCCTTGCGCTCGACCACGGGCTGGCACTGCTGCTCGGTGAGCAGCCAGGTCGGCTTCGACGGCGCCGGCGTGGGTAGATCGAGATTGTGGGTGTCGTAGGAATACCGGATCGGCGGCCACACCATGTAGCCGCCGCTCTCCCCGATCAGCTTCTGCACGAAGGGGTCGCGATAGTCCGCGGCGGTCTCGAACTCGCCGCCGAACGTGGTCTCGGTATAGGTGAACAGCGCCGGAAAATAATAATGCCCGGCGTATTTCACCAGAAACGGCTTGTCGTTGGCGATGAACTCCGCGAACAGCGACACGAGGAACATCGCCATGAACAACCACAGCGCCAAGTAGCCGCGGCGGTTCGCCTTGAAGTTCTGCCAGCGCCGCTTGTTGATCGGCGAGATGCGGATCGCGCCGGTGCGCGGCGGCGCGGCGACGCCGAGCGGGGTGATGCCGCCCGTCTCCTGCACCTTGCGGGTGACCGTCGCGTCCAACTCAGACCTCGCGAGTCTCGAAATCGATACGTGGATCGACCCACGTATAGGTGAGATCGGAGATCAGATTCACGACGAGCCCGACCAGGGAAAAAATGTAGAGCGTGGCGAACACCACGGCGTAGTCGCGGTTGAGCACGCTCTCGAAGCCGAGCAGGCCGAGCCCGTCGAGCGAGAAGATGATCTCGATCAGCAGCGAGCCGGAGAAGAACGCGTGCACGAACGCGCCGGGAAACCCGGCGATGACCAGCAGCATGGCATTGCGAAAGACATGTCCGTAGAGCACCTGGTGCTCGCTGCAGCCCTTGGCGCGGGCGGTGAGCACGTATTGCTTGCGGATCTCGTCGAGAAACGAGTTCTTCGTCAGCATGGTCATGGTGGCGAAGGCGCCGAGCGACATGGTGATGATCGGCAGGGTGAGGTGCCAGAAGTAGTCGAGAATCTTGCCCCACCACGGCAGGCTCTGCCAATTTTCCGAAGTGAGGCCGCGCAACGGAAAGAAATCGAAGAACGAGCCCCCGGCGAACAGCACGATCAGCAGAATGGCGAACAGGAAGCCGGGAATGGCGTAGCCGATCACGATGACCCCTGAGGTCCAGATGTCGAACCGCGAGCCTTCGCCGATCGCCTTGCGGATGCCGAGCGGGATCGAGATCAGATAGGTCAGGAGCGTCATCCAGATGCCGAGCGACATCGAGACCGGAAGCTTCTCCTTGACCAGATCGAGCACGCGCACGTCGCGGAAATAGCTCTTGCCGAAATCGAACCGGGCGTAGTTCCACAGCATCAGGAAGAAGCGCTCGTAGGCCGGCTTGTCGAAGCCGAACTGCTTTTCCAGGCTCTTGATGAATTCCGGGTCCAGGCCCTGGGCGCCGCGATACTTGGAATTGATCGCCTCGGAGCCGGCCGCGCCCTGGAACTGGTTGCGCGCCGCGAAGTCGCCGCCCGCCGACCCCGAGATGCGCGAGGTCGCGCCGGTATCCGAGCCGCTGATCTTCGCGATCATCCGCTCGACCGGGCCGCCGGGCGCGAACTGCACCACCAGGAACGACACCAGCATGATCCCCAACAGCGTCGGGATCATGAACAGGATGCGTCGGGCGATGTAAGCGCTCATCTCGTCGGTCCGATCCGCGCCGGCTCAGCCGGCGCGCTCGAGTTTCGCGGCCTTGGCGCGATCGTACCACCAGGTCTCGGGAACGCCGCGCGCGTAGCGCGGATTTGCCGCAGGCCGCGCGAACACGTCCCAATACGCGAACCAATGCGTCGGCTTGTACCAGTGCGGAATCCAGTAGCGCCCGGCGCGAATGACGCGGTCGAGCGCCCGGCAGGCGTTCACCATCGCGGGCCGCGTCTTGGCGCCGATGATCTGGTCGATGAGCGCGTCGATCACCGGATCGGCGATGCCGGCGAGATTCTGCGAGCCTTTCAGCGTCGCCGCCGCCGAGGAGAAATACGAGCGCAGCGAATCGCCCGGCGTCGTCGAGAAGCTGAAACGCGCGACCGTGATGTCGAAATCGAACTGGTCGACGCGGGCGCGATATTGCACCGGATCGACCAGCCGCAGCGTGGCGTCGATGCCGAGCACGCCGAGATTCTTGATGAACGGCATGTGATGCGGCTCCAGCCCGGGCTCGTCGATCAGGAATTCGATGGCGATCGGCTCGCCGCGCGCGTTCACCCGCTTGCCGGCCTTCACCGCCAGGCCGGCTTGCGGCAACAGCTGGTTGGCCTTGCGCAGCAGGCTGCGGTCCTGGCCGGAGCCGTCGGAGACCGGCGGCGAGAACGGCTCGCCGAATACTTCCTCCGGCAGCGTGTCGCGGAACGGCTCGAGCAGAGCCAGCTCTTCCGGACCGGGCTTGCCGGACGCCATCATGTCGGAATTCTGAAACACCGAATGGGTCCGCTCGTAGGAACCGTACATGATGGTCTTGTTGGTCCATTCGAAATCGAAGGCGTCGATCAGGGCTTCGCGCAGGCGCCGATCCTTGAATTTCTCCCGCCGCGTGTTGATGAACCAGCCCTGCGCGCCCGAGGGAGTGTCGTCGGGCACCACTTCCCGCTTCACGCGCCCGTCGCGGAGCGCCGGAAAATCGTAGCGCGTCGCCCAGATCCGCGAGGTGAACTCCTCGCGGAACAGATAGTTCTTGGCGGTGAAGCCTTCGAAGGCGACGTCGCGATCGCGATAATATTCGAACCGCACCGCATCGAAATTGTTGTGGCCGCGCGCGACCGGCAATTGAGCGCCCCACCAGTCCCTGACCCGTTCGTACTCGATGAATCGCCCGGGCTCGAAGCGGCCGACCTTGTAGGGGCCGGAGCCGAGCGGCGCCTCCAGGCTGGTCTCCTCGAACGCGCGGCCGGCATAATAGGCGCGCGAGAAGATCGGCAGCGTGGCCAGAAACAGCGGCACGTCGCGAGCGCGCTTTTCGGCGAAATGCACGACGAGCGTCGCCGCATCCGCGGCCTGCGCGTCCTCGAAATCGCGCAGGAACTGCTGGATGATCGGGTGCCCCTTGGCCTTGAGAATCGTGAGCGAGAACGCCGCGTCGTACGCATTGAGCGGCGAGCCGTCGTGAAAGCGGGCCTCGGCGCGCAACAGGAACCGGTAGGTGCGCCGGTCCGGCGAGATGCGCACCGCGCGGGCGGCGAGCCCGTAAACCGCGTCCGGCTCGTCCGCCGCGCGCGCCATCAGGGTCGCGAACGTCAGCTCCATCCCCTGCGCGCCGTCGCCCTTGAGGATATAGGTGTTGAGCGAATTGAAGGTGAGGAACGATTGGTTGTACTGCCGCTCGGGACCGACCTGGGAGAACGTGCCGCCCTTGGGTGCATGCGGGTCGACGTAATCGAGGTGCGTGAAATCCGCCGGATACTTGAGGTCGCCGAACGCGGACAGCCCGTGAGTCTCGGTATCGCCGCCGGATTCGATCGCCGCCAAGGATCGCGGCAGAGCGAGCGCGAGGCCGCCGGCCCCGAGCGCCAGCACGTTGCGGCGCGTGTGCGTCCGCCCGCCGCAAGGCCTGCGATCGAGCCCGCCGCCCACTAGCGCGTCCCGATCTTGGTGGCGCGATTGCTGTCCCACCACCAGACCCCGGGGAAATCCGGTTCGTTGTAGCGCGGCAGCTTCTCGGGCCGGCCGAACCGGTCCCAGCGCGCCGTGCGCACCTTATCGTAGGTCCATTGCGGCACGACGTAGAAATTCCACAGCAGCGCGCGATCAAGCGCCTTGGTGGCGGCGACGAGTTCGGCGCGGTCCTTGGCGAAGATGATGCGGTCGATCAGCGCGTCGACCGCCTCGTTCTTGACGCCGATGAGATTGCGCGTGCCGGGCGTGTCGGCTGCCTGGGAGCCCCAATAGCCGCGCTGCTCGTTGCCGGGGGAGAGCGATTCTCCCCACGATGCGATGATCATGTCGTAATCCCATTGCCGCAGGCGGTTCTGATACTGGACCTCGTCGACGGTGCGGACGCTCATCGCCATGCCGAGCCGCTCGAGCGAGGGCCGATAGAACAGCACGATGCGTTCATAGGTCGGCTCGTCGACGAGGATCTCCGCCGCGAACGGCTCGCCGGTCGCGGCATTGACCAGCTTGCGGTCGCGAATCTCGTAGCCGGCGTCCTTCAACAGCTTGATGGCTTCGCGCAGGTTGGTCCGCACCCGTTCCGAATCGCCTGCGACCGGGTTGGTGTACGGCGTCGTGAAAACCTCCGGCGGCACCTTGGCGCGGACGGTCTCGAGAATCTCCAGCTCCTGGCCTTCCGGGATTCCCGAGGAAGCAAGCTCGGTGCCGTCGAAATAGCTGGAGATCCTGCGGTACTGGCCAAAGAAGATCTGCTTGTTCATCTCCTCGAAATCGAAGGCGAAATTGAATGCGCGGCGCAGGCGCGGATCCTTGAACTTGTCCCACCGGATGTTGAAGGCGAATGCCTGCATCACCCCGCGGCTGCGCATGGGAAATTCTTCGATGACGACCCGCTTGTCGCGCACCGCGGGAAAATCGTAGGCGGTGGCCCAGTTCTTGGCGCTGTTCTCGGTGCGCCAGTCGATCTGATCGCCCTTGAAGGCTTCGAGCGCGACGGTGGAATCCCGGAAATACTCGAAGCGGATCTCCTCGAAATTGTCCTGCCCGACGTTGACGTTGAGACGGTCGCCCCAATAGTCCTTGACCCGCTCGTAGACGATCGAGCGTCCCGGCACGAAATTCTTGATCCGGTACGGACCCGCGCCCAACGGCAGCTCGAGCGTGGTGGCGGAAATGTCGCGCTTGTTGCCGTTCTTGTCGCTCGCCTGCCACCAGTGCTTGGGCAATACGGTGAGCTCGCCGATGATCAGCGGCAGCTCGCGATTGCCGGCCGAATCGAACGTGAAGGTTACTTCGCGTTCGCCGGTGCGCTCGGCTTTGACGACGTGCCGGTAGTACGCGGAAATGCCGGGATCATATTTCTTCCAGACCTCGAATGAGAAGATCACGTCATCGATGGTGACCGGAGCCCCGTCGTGCCATTTCGCTTCCGGACGCAACCGATAAGTGACCCAAGAGCGATCGTCAGGATGAGCAACCGACTCGGCCAGCAGGCCGTACATCGTGGATACTTCATCCCAAGCGTTTGCCAGTAGCCGATTGTAAATCAGCCCGAGCCCGGCTGCGACCTGGCCTTTCACGCTCGCCACCACCACGTTGAAATTATCGAACGTGCCGAGCGCGCTCAACCGCATCGTGCCGCCCCGCGGCGCATCGGGATTGACGTATTCGAACCGCGGGAATCCATCCGGGTAATGCAGATCGCCGAACAGCGAGAGGCCGTGCCGCCAGTTTCTCGGCGGCGCAGCGGTTTGCGCCGCGCCCGCGCCCGGCGGCGCGTCGAGAATGCCGACGGCGGGCGCGGCGAGCGCCAGGCAGCCGATGCGGAGGATGGTTCGACGGGTCGGATGCACGATCAACTCCAATGCACGCGAGCGCGATGATCTCGCGTATGTCTGGTGCGGCGAGGCGGTTCGCAATGACATCCGAGCGAACAATCTGCCGCGCGCGGCGGCGGGTGAAGCGCGAAACCGAACCGAGCCGGCGTTCACTCGCTCTTCTGACCGGGCGCGGGGCTCGGCGGACTGCCCGGCTGCGGCGCCTGGGACTGGCCCGGCGATGTAGCCTGCGGCTGCGCCGGGCCCGGTACCTGCGACTGCGCCTCGCCGCGCGGCGGGCTCGGCTTGGCGCCGGGCGCGGGCTGGCCCTGCGGGGCGGCCTGGCCGCCGCCCTGCGCCTGCCCCTTTTCCTGGCCGGAAGGTGCCGCCGCGGTCGGCAGCGGCTTGGGGTTGTCGGAAAGCGTGTTCAGATACGCGATCACGTCGGCGCGCTGGTTCTCCCGCTGCAACCCCGCGAAGCTCATCTTGGTGCCGGGCGCGTAGCCACGTGGATTCGCCAGAAACTTGTTGAGGTCTTCCACGGTCCACTCGCCGCCTTTGGATTTGACCGCGTCGGAATAGGCGAACCCGCCTTCGGTTGCCTTCTTGCGCCCCACCGCCCCCCACAGGTTCGGCCCGATCTTGTTCGGCGCACCCTTCTCGAACGTGTGGCAGGTCTGGCAGACCCTGGCGGCCTGCTGGCCGCGCTTGGGATCGGCGTTCGCCAGCGCCTGCTCGATCGGCTCTTCGGCCGCGGGCGCCGCCGCCGGCGCGGCGCCGGCTTCCTCCTGCGCCGCGACCTCGTAACCCGGCTTCTTCGGAGGCTCCGGCGTGAACAAAGCCCCCGCCGCAATGTTGAGCGCGAGCAGAACCAGACAGGTGAACAGGACAGCGCCGAGGACCTTATTGACTTCGAAGGAATCCATCGGAGAGCGCTCTTTTGCGTGGCGCGGGTGGCGGGAATGCGGCCGGACAGATAACCGGTTGCCTCGTTTCTGGCAACCCGTATAAGCAGCCCGCAACGCTCGCCGATCGCGCTTTGCGGCGCGATCGAACTAGATCGAAATCCGTTCGGGGCCGGGGCATCCCGGAAGCAGATGGCCGATGTCCTCGTCCTCATTCCAGCCCGGATGGCTTCGACCCGGCTGC
>Ga0137373_10003934_pt1 | contig 16232 bp, 14 predicted proteins | sample SagtaG_5_FD_104912 | JGI IMG/M metagenome (GOLD analysis project Ga0137373, IMG submission 104912) | Vadose zone soil microbial communities from Sagehorn Ranch, Mendocino, California, USA - Sage1_R_80_16 metaG | ecosystem: Environmental > Terrestrial > Soil > Vadose zone | place: USA...
CGGCTGTAGAGAGAGATGAGCTGCTCGCGAAGCGGACGATCGACCATCGAGTCGTACATCTTCACGAGATCGCCGATGTTGATCGCGCCCTTGCCCGCGTACGCGAGAGCAGTGCGACGGACGTCCAGCGAAACCGACGGGCTTTTCACCAGCGAGAGGAGCCACTGGTCATTGTCCGGCCCGCCGAAGCGGGCGATCGAGCGGATAGCCACGAGCTGAAGCCGCGGCGTATCAAGACGGGGATAGAGCCCGCGCAGAAATGCTCCGCCGTCGTCGCTGTGCTCCTTGTCGATGCTCTCGATGGCGACCGCTCGGAGCCGCTCATTCAAATCACTGCGCTCGGCGAGCGTGCGCACACTCTGACGGGCGCGCGGACTGTCGCTGCTGCCAAGGGCTTCGATTGCCGCGCCCTGGATCTCGCTATTGTCCGACGTGCGAACGAGCTCTTCGAGAACCGAGACGGCCTGATCTCCGGGCAAACGCACCAGCCAGCGCACCGCTTCGGCGCGAACGCGCAGATCGGGATCGGTTTTCGCCGCATTTGACAGCAGCGAGAAAGCTTCGGGATCGCCGCGCCTGGCGAGAAGAAAAATCGCCGAGCGGCGGAGGCCTGCCGAGCAAACGTCCTTTCGCTGAAGGAGCCGCTTCAACATCGGCATCGCTGACTCGGGATCCATCTGGCCGAGTGAGTTGAGCGCTTCGACGCGAACGGCGATGTCCTCGCGGTCGCACGTGGCGCCGGTCGCGCCCGCCTCGCGCTGAACTACTGTCGCGGCCCTTGCGTCACCACGGGCGGCAAGCGCGCCACGGATTCGCGTCGCGAGCGTCGGCGCATCGACCTGAAGCGCTTCGGAGTAACGCCCGTTCCCTTTTTCGAGAGTGCGAAGCGCTTCACGCAGGTCATCGGTGGCACCGATGCGGTACAGCGCGAACGCCTTCCAGTATCTCGCGTCCGACGCGTAGGCCGACGACGGATATTTCTGCCCGATCTGGTCGAAGAGCTCGGAAGCGCGGCGGTACTCGCCGCGGTTGAGAGTCTCGCGCGCAACTCTATAGAGAGAGTCGGCGGGATCACCGGAAGCCCAGCCCTGCGCGGGAGTCGATGCAATTCCCGAGAACTGATTCTCGAACGCCGACACGCTGAACGCGGGCGCGGCGGTCATCGTCCTGCTGATCGTCGTCGCCGCTCTCGAAGGCGCGGCAGTGGCGCGCTCGATCGTGGATGCAATGCGCGCGGCGTCGTATTCAAAGGTCCGCTCACGGATACGATCCAGCATCGGCTGGATGCCCGCGACCGCCGCATCGACGCTGGGCGCGATGTCGAGGTCGAAATCGAAGTCGTAATTGAAATCGAATTTCGGCGTGAAGGTTTTGGCAAGCTTGCCGGCCATCTTGTCGAACCCGCGCATCTCGAAATCGATTTTCGATGATGCCCTCGAGACTCGCTCGAGGTCCAAATCGAGATCGCCGAGCCATGGAACCATAGGGGTCATCGGCTCGACCGGTGGCAGCGGAGGAAGCATGTCCGGTATTACAGGTACGGCCGGCATTGAAGGAGCGATCGTCCAGACATTTGGAACGACCGGAGCCGGCGCGACTACAGGAGTCTTCGGACGCCGAGCCGGCGAAGGAGCGGCCGGTGACACTGGCGGCGTTGGGGCCGGTACCGGAGTCACCTGGGCTGATACTGCGCTCGTGAACGCGAGCGCGGCGAAGATTGCGATGGTTGATGCGCGGGACATTTGCATGCTCAGTCGGCTGAGGGATTGGTTGCGACGGCGGACGTGAGGCGCGACATGACGTCGCCCTGCTCCACCGCCTGCTGAATCAGATCGAGATCGCTCTTCGAGCGCTCACCCTTCAAACGGGCGATTTGCGCGAGCACGAGCTCGAGGTCATCGAGAAGTCCGTGAAGCTTTGGATCCTGCGCGGCGGGCGAATCGAGAAGCAGCCGCGTCGTGACGAGAAGATCGGACGCCTTGCCGGCGAGCCGGGAATTTCCCGCCGCCGAGGCGAATCGATCGGGTCCGGTCGGATTCGGGAGCGCGATAAGAAGACCTGTCACCTGCTCGAAATAACGAGTGGTCTCGTCGCGATAAGCATCCGCGCTCGGCTGAGCCGTCGGCTGCGATGACGTCGCCGCAGCGGACGCGAGCGTCGAGGATCCAGCGTCGGCGGAATGCTTCGACGCTGTGTTCCGTCCGATCGCAATTCCAATGAGAAGAGTCGCCGCCGCGGCGAGCCACGGAAGGACGCCGAGCACTCGGCCGCGCGATGTTGCCCGCGCTGCCTGCGCATCGAAATGCGCGGCCTCGATGTTCTTCCACATCTCATCGTACGGAGCTTCGCCGACGGGACGAAACGTGCTCGGCAGCTCGGCGATCACTTCGTCAAATCTCTTGTCTTCCATCTCTACTACTCCTTGTATGCCGCGAGCGCTTCTCTCAACTGGGCCCGCGCCGCCGAGAGGCGGCTCTTGCAGGTTCCTTCCGGGACGCCGAGCACTTCGGCGATCTCCGCGTGCGTATAACCTTCGACGTCATGCATGATCAAAGTCGTTCGGTATGCATCCGACAAATTTTCAATCGCGCGATCGATGCTCTGCTTCAGATCCGGATCACTTCTTCCTTCGAATGCGGCCACCGACCGCGCTTCATCGAGCGAGACCTCGCGCCGGAAGCGGATCTCCTTCCGGCGCGAATTCGAGACGACCGTTACCGCGATGCGATGGAGCCATGTAGACAGCGCCGCATCGCCCCGAAACTGCGCCAGCCGGCTGAAGGCGCGGATGAATGTGTCCTGCGTCAGCTCGCGCGCTTTGTCCGCGTCCCCGCTCATGCGGAAGACGAGAGAGTACACGCGTGGCGCGTGAGCGTCGTACAGCTCGCGCCCCGCCAAGCGATCGCCCGCAATGACGCGGGAGATGAGCTGAGCATCGTTCACCCGGTGATCTTACCGGCCGCGGATCCGTGTCGCGACATGGCTCACATAGGTCAGACACGGGCATCAGAGAAAGCGTTCGGTGGGACGGCAACGGCAGACCGAGAACGACACGTTGATCGCCGATCGCTGAACGCGAACCGCTACTAGCTGCCTACGTAAGGACCCCATTATTGGCGTTCAGGGAACGTCCCCGTTCTGGCTCGCTGACGGGCTCGGGTACCGGGCGACGTTGACGTCGATCGGGAGCTCGATGCCGTTATGGGTTCTCGCGACATCCAGGATTCCCTGCCAGACATTCGCGAAGGCGTGGCCGACGTCGTCCGGCTCGCTTTCATCGGAGAAGCCCTTCCCGCCGGAGATCCAGAAGCGCGGATCCTCCTTGTTCCCCGCGAGCAGGAAGATGGCGCCGACATCGTTATGAATGAGCGCCGCGTTCGCGTTGTGAGCGTAGAAACCGGGGCGGTACTTGCCGTCCTCGAGCAGGCGCTTCGTCCACGACCTATAGTAGTCGCGCATCCTGCTCGGCACGAAATCCATTCGCTCGATATCGAGGAAGATGACGGTCCCCGGCGCGAAACCCTCCGCTGTCGCGCGGCGAATGGCGTCGTCGGCGTCGATCAATCCGCGGTCTTCACTGACGAGCTGTCGATCGCATGAAGCTCCACGCCTCGCGCGTGGCTCGACGACGACTCGCACCGGCACTTTTCTCTTCACTCGGCGGGTGATCCGGCGACCATGCCTGCGGATTGTCTGAGTGGTGTATTTGGTGACGTACCGCGTGCGCACGTACCGCTTTCCCGGCACGCCGCCCCACGTCTGCTGGCCGACATAGATGACGGCGACCCCCCACCCCATGTCGGTGAGCTTTTGCCTCTTTCCCGACCACGAATTCTCGCGGTGACAGGGGGCTTCGAGATAGTAGCCGACCCATTCGTACGGCACCGATTCATCGCGCCAGGCCGTCATCGTTTCGTCGCCCGGATAGGCGTAAGTGTCGAAGCCAAGGTGGCGTTCCGGGAGCTTGGGCTGGACGATGTTCGTGGCCGCTGCGGTGACTGCGTCGGAGATGCTGGAGGCGGCATCGTCGAATGGAGACTTGCATGCCGCCAGCAAGACGACAGTCAGGATGACGGAAAGCCTGGCAAGCCGTTCAGTCATGGGGAGAGTCCGGCGCATCAAGGATCATACACTTTGAGAGACGCAGGGATTCGGCCGCGAAGCCCAATCCGCCTTTTATTTCTACAGCGTCTTCCGCGCCAGGCGTGAAGCCATTATCGCGTCACACCTCTTCGGTCCACCAGTCCGCTCTCGAGCGACATCCGGAGATCGAACGGAACCACCGCAATGGGGATCTCCACGCTCCTGCTCCAGCCCAATGAGTGCGCCCGTATCCGCAATTTTGCCTCATCGGTTTCGGCCGGATCGCCGAACGGATCCCTGCGCCATCGAAAGCTCTCGCCGATGATCGTCGAAGTGACACGCAGACTCGCCATCGACGTGTGACCGGTGAGAGTGACGAGTGCACCTCCGCCTTCTCGGGCGGCACGGGAGAGCCGGACATTTTCCATTCCCTCCGGCTCGATTCCGGCGACCACGACGAGTGAAAAACCGCCGCAGCGAAGGAGCTCTTCGGAAGCGCGAAGTCCCTCCTTTCTCGTTCTCGGCCGGACGAGCACCGGTCCCTCTTCCCAGAATGGGCCGGCCATCGTGCCGAGTCCGTCTATCCAGACCGCGCGCTCACCATTGAAGATCGTCGTCTGGGCGGTCGCGCGAAGAATTGCCGTCGCGCCGCCTTCCGGCATCCAGACCGTCAGTCGTCCTCGCGGCAGACCTCCGCCAGGAAGGATCGCATCGAGCGCCAAAATCCCCGTCGCGACCGGCTCGGCGGTGCGGTGCGTGACCGGGGTCGCATCGGGAAACTGACTCTCGAGGAGAGCGCGGAGGGGGAGGACGGAAGGGGAGGCCATTTCAATGGAATATAACCGAATAAACACCGAAAATACTGCAACTACAACTCAGGACTACCGGCTGGGGGCTTTGCGGAGCGGCTTTGGGCTTCGGGCTAGCCGACAGCTAGTCCAGGGGAAGGATCTCCCGCACTACCATGAAGAAGCAGTCCAGAATGGCCGGATCGAAATGGGTTCCGCGCTCGCGTTTCAGCTCCTCGAGCGCTTCCGCGAGAGTCCACGCCGGACGATAGGGGCGGTTATGGGTGAGCGCGTCGAAGACATCGGAAACGGCTACGATTCGCGCCTCGACGGGAGTGTTTTCGCCGGCGAGGGCCTGCGGGTAGCCGCTGCCGTCCCACCGCTCGTGGTGCGAGAGGGCGATGCTCGAGGCGAGCTTCATGACGTCGGACGAATCGTTCTGCAGGATCGAGCTTCCGATCACCGTGTGCTTTCTCATCATTGCACGCTCTTCCTCGGAGAGTGTGCCCGGCTTGAGCAGGATGTTGTCGGGAATTCCGATCTTGCCGATGTCATGCAGCGGCGCCGCCAGCGAAATGAGCTCGACCTTTTCTTCGGGAACGCCGAGTGATTTCGCGAGCCGGGCCGCGACTGAGCCGACCCGCTTCGTGTGACTGCTCGTCTCATCGTCGCGAAATTCCGCGGCACGACTGAGGAGATCGAGGATCGCGATCTGCGAAGATTTCAGCTCGGCGGTCCGCTCGCGCACCCGTTGCTCGAGAATGGCGTTCTGGCCGGTGAGCTGTTTATGCAGCCACCGCGTCTCCAGAAGATTCCGGATGCGCAGGACCATCTCCGTCCGGTCGAACGGCTTGGTGATGAAATCCCTTGCTCCGGCGGAGAGTGCGCGCTGCATCGCCTCGTGGCCGAGGTCGCCGGTGAGCATAAGAACGGGGAGATAGGTGTCCGGGCGGCTCAGCGCAGTGATTTCCCGCAGGACCTCGACTCCGTCCTTGTGCGGCATGTGAAGATCGAGCACGACGAGATCCGGATCGAAGGTCTTGAAGAGCGCGGTCGCCTGAAAAGGGTCGCTCGTGAAAGCCACGTTCGGATATCCCGCGCGATTCAGGATTCTCCGCAGGAGCATCGTGTTCTCGACGAGATCGTCGACGATGAGAATCCGGCTCTCGGCGAACGGCGCTGGTTCCGCCAAAGCTAGACTCTCCCCCCGAGGTGCAGCTCGGTGCGAATGGAATCGAGCAGCTTCGCTGCGGTGAAGGGCTTTTCTATGAATGCGCGCGTACTGTATGGCAGACTGCTGTCGAGAACGTCGTGATCGGCGTATCCCGACATGAGGATGACGGCCAGCTCCGGGCGCATGGCGGTAAGACGTGTCGCGAGCTCGGCGCCGTTCATTCCGGGCATAATGAGATCGGTCAGAACGAGGTCGATTGGCCCTTCATGCAGGCTGATAACCTCAAGCGCCTTGATACCGTTATCCGCCTCGAGGACCTGATATCCCCATTTCTCGAGCAGCCGGCGGGTGACTTTGCGCGTTGAAGGATCATCTTCGACAAGGAGGATTGTCTCCCTTCCTCCTTCCAGACGACGCAGCTCGCCAGCGGGTTTCACGGCTATGTCGGGAATGACTCCGCCATCGGCGATCGGAAAGTACAGCTTGAATGTCGTCCCGCGTCCGGGCTCGCTGTAGACCCAAATCCTGCCGTTGTTTTGCGTGACGATGCCGTGGGTCGTCGAAAGTCCCAACCCCGTTCCCTTCCCGATCGGCTTGGTGGTGAAGAACGGGTCGAAGATTCTCGAGAGCGTATCGCGATCCATTCCGACGCCCGTGTCGCTGACCACAATCGTGGCGTAGGTGCCGACAGCGGTGACCTTATCGCCCGCGGTGGCCGTGCCGGTGCCGTTCGAAAAAGTGTTGTCGAGCTCGGTGTTCTGGGTCTGGATGGTGAGGCGTCCGCCGGACGGCATAGCGTCGAGGGCGTTTATGCTGAGGTTGAGGAGCACCTGCTCTATCTGTCCGGCGTCGGCGTTAATGCAACCGACGCGCTGATCGAGGATCGTCAGGAACTCGATGTGCGAGGGAATGAGACGGCGCAGCATTCGCTCGGCGCCCTCGATGACCTGATTCAGGTCGAGAACGCGCGGAGTCACCACCTGCCGCCGGCTGAACGCGAGGAGCTGCGCGGTGAGCGCACCGGCACGATCGGTGGCGCGAAGTATTTCCGTCATGTCGTGCGTGAGCTCGTCTTCGGCCGGGAGAGATTCGCGCACCATCTCGCCGTAATTGCGGATGACGGTGAGAATGTTGTTGAAGTCGTGCGCAACACCGCCGGCAAGGCGGCCGACGGCTTCGAGCTTCTGCGCCTGCCTCAGCTGCGCCTCGAGATCCTGGTGGGTTTTGAGGCGGCGCGCCATGCGGTCGAATGCAGCGCACAGCCGCTCGATCTCGTCGCGAGCGTCGTCGGCGCGGTCCCTTGACGGGCCGTCGCCGGGCTCGAGGCGGTCGACGTCTTTCGTGAGCCTGGCGATGCGGAGGGTAATGCCACGCGCCAACAGCCAGGCGAGCAGCGCGGCGACTAGCGCAATCGCGGCAGACCGCGGAACGATGTTCGTGACAAACTCGCGGACCGGCGCAACAACGAGCTCTCGCGGCTGCCGAAGCCAGACGAACCACGGCGTTCCGGCGACGGGCGTCGCGACGCCGATGCCCGGTCCGCGAGACGATTCTTCAACGATGAACGGCTCACCCGCAACGGGGAACGGGGGAGGCGGGCGCACGATCTTTTCCAAATCCGTCCACGAGCCACCGGGAACTCCAACAAGAAGTATTGCTCCGTCTCCGACCAGTTTTCGTATCGTCTGCGCCCCCGTCCCGGCAATTATCCGGGTTTCGACGACATGGCCAATCGGCGCGCTCCCCGGCAGCGGGGGCGTCTGGGAAAACACTGCCGACACGAGCTCATACTGCGGATGTCCGCCGACGTCGATGATTGGCCCGAACACGAACGGAGCAGATCCCAACGCTCCTTCTGCGATTTGTCGTCTAGCCCAGTCGGTTCGAGGATTGGCAGTACGGAATTCCTTTTCGAGGCGCACGGCTCCGCTCCGGTCAAGGAGCTGGATGCGCCAGTATGCGGAGTCGCGGCCTACCGGCGCGGATTCGACGACGTGCTGCGCTTCCGCTCTCCCTTCTCCGGTGGCGAGATATCGGATGACCGCCGGGTCCTCGGCGACGGCGCGCATTCGGGCCTGCGTTCTCGGAACTCCAGCCGAGATCATGTTGGATATGAGGAGGGCGGAGCTCTTGAGCCGCAATCCCGTTCCTTTGTAGAGAGCTTCGCTGAACTGGCTTTGAACCGCCCATAGGAACACCGCGGCGGTCGCAACAACGAGCCCCGACATGAGCACCGGGAACTTCCATTCGATGGAATGCAGACGGCGCATGGCCATTCTTCAAGTTAGAAACAGCCGAGCGGAGCGCACCGCCTGTTTCTAATCGAAAAAGTGTGCATTCCATATTCAGGCAGACACCGGTTTTGGCACGAGTTATGGTAGGTTTCCACGGAGCCGGTGCCGTCGCTCAATGAGGACCGCCTCGGCGCCCAGATCCGCCCCGTAATCGAGCACCCAAGCGAAAAAATGAAGATTCTTCCATTCCGCCGGCGCATCGCCGCGACCGGCGCCGCAATATTCTCGGCTGTGACACTCGTCGCGTGCGCGGCAAGCGAAAAGAAGCCGACCACTGCTCTCGATCCGGCCGATGCTGCCGGGCATCCGCGAATTACATCGCGGGCATCTTCGACTCCGGCGGTGACACCAGTCGCAGCTTCCGGGACGACTTCGTCAAGCGCTCCTGCGGACACGTCACGCGCGCCGAAAGTCGAAGTGCCGTCCGTGCCCGGCCGCGACAAGAAGGACAGCATCGCACTCGTCGCCGCGATCAAAGCAGGTCTCAAGGACACGCGCTGGCCAGTGAAGACGACAGCACCGCTGCCGGGATCGATTCTTCCGGCGAACAGGATCATCGCGTTCTACGGGAATCCGTTATCCAAGAAAATGGGGATACTCGGCGAGGTCCCTCCCGCCGAAATGCTCGCGCGCTTCGACAAGCAGCTCGCGCAGTGGCGTGCGGCAGATCCGGCGACGCCGGTCCAGCCGGCGCTGCAGCTGATTGCGGTGGTTGCGCAGGGATATCCGGGCCGCGACGGGAAATATCGTCTGCGGATGACCGACAGTCTCATCGAGATAGTGTCAGGGTGGGCGGCGCAGCGAAACGCGATTCTCATTCTCGACGTGCAGGTCGGAAAGAGCACGGTGCAGGAGGAGCTGCCGCGATTGATCCCATTCCTCAAGCGTCCGAACGTGCATCTGGCGATCGATCCCGAGTTCTCGATGAAGACCGACAAGGCGCCGGGAACGAAGATTGGAACGATGAGCGCGAGCGACGTGAACTACGCGACGAAGCTGCTGGCGGATCTCGTGCAGCAAAACAACCTCCCGCCGAAGATTCTCGTCGTCCACCGTTTCACGCGTCACATGCTGACCGAGGCGAGCGCGATTCATCTCGATCCGCGCGTGCAGATAGTCGTGAACATGGACGGCTGGGGACCGCCGTGGCTCAAGTTCGACTCGTATCGCGCGTATGTGGAAAAGGAACCGGTGCAGTACACGGGGTTCAAGCTCTTTTACCACAACGACACCAAGAAAGGCGATCCGATTCTCACGCCTGCCGAGGTTTTGCGGCTGACGCCGAAGCCGATTTACATACAGTATCAATAGCGGCCGCGGAGGCGCCACACCTCGCCGCGTTCGCTGAGCGGGTCTATAATTGCTCGGGCCAATTTTCAGGGTGAACGATGATGGTGCCGCCATGACGAGCAGGCGTGACTTCGTAAGAGGGATGGCCGCGGCGGGAATGGCGGCTACTCCCGTTTTTCGCGACAGCGCAATCGCTTCGCTTTTCCGCGCCAACGCGCTCGCCGGCAACCGCTCCGCTGCCGAGATGGCCGACGACGAGAGCTACTGGGGCGAGATCCAGCGCGCGTTCGACACCGACCGGACGCTGATCAACCTCAATAACGGTGGCGTGTCTCCAACGCCGTCGCACGTTCTCGAGGCGATGATCCGGGACCTGCGATTCACGAACGAATCCCCCGCCGAGCACATGTGGCGAATTCTCGAGCCGCGCATCGAGAGCGTGCGAAGGGATCTGGCGCGCGAGTTCGGGTGCGATCCCGAAGAGATGGCGATAACGCGCAACGCGTCGGAAGCGAACGAGATCATGATCTTGGGGCTGGATCTCAAGGCGGGCGATGAAGTTGTCGTCACGAACCAGAACTACGGGCGGATGTTGACGACGTGGGACCAGCGCGCGCGGCGCGAGGGCATCGTCGTCAAGCCGATCTCATTCAAGGTCCCTCCGCCGTCGGACAATTATCTCGTCGATCGCTTCCGCGAGGCGATCACGCCCCGCACGAAGGCGATCGAGCTGACGCACATGACGAACCTCACCGGGCAGATAATGCCGGTGAAGCGCATCGTGGACATCGCCCGGCCGCTGGGAATCCAAGTTCTCGTCGACGGCGCGCACGCGTTCGCGCACTTTCCGTTCACGCGCGACGAGATCGGGTGCGACTATTACGGGACAAGCCTTCACAAATGGCTGCTCGCTCCGATCGGCACGGGGTTTCTTTACGTGAGAAAGGAGAAGCAGAAGACATTGTGGCCGTTGATGGCCGCCGCCACTTCACAGAACGACGACATCCGGAAGTACGAGGAAATCGGAACGCACCCGGCCGCCAACCACAACGCGATCTCGGCGGCGCTCGCGTTTCACCGCGGGATCGGCGCCGACAGAAAAGTTGCGCGTCTTCGTTATCTGCGGGACCGGTGGGCGAAGCGTCTGCTGGCCGAGAGCCCGAGGGTGAGGATTCTGACACCGCTCGACAGCAGGCAATCGGGCGCGATCGCGCTGGTGGACATCGACGGACTGGATAACGTAAAGCTCGGCGGCTGGCTGATGTCGAACTTCAGAATCGTCAACACACCGATAGTTCATCCGGAATTCCGGGGAATTCGCATCACGCCGAACGTGTACACGACCCTTGACGAGATCGACACCTTCACGGACAAGATGATTCAGGCGATCCGGAAAGGCATCGCCTGAAGTCCCCGACTGCTTAAGCGCACCAAATCACCTTTCACGGAATTTCGGATTTCGGAGATGACACTACTGTTTGTTGCGATCGGTCTCGCGGCCGGCGTTCTCGCCGGCGTTTTTGGAATCGGCGGCGGAATCGTCATCGCGCCGAGCCTGATACTTCTCGCCAAGTTCGTCCCGGCGCGGGCGACGGGAACTTCCCTAGGCGCACTGCTGCTCCCTGTCGGCGCTCTGGGAGTTTGGGAGTATTATCGCGGCGGACACCTCGATATCGGTGCCGCACTGTGGATCGCCCTCGGTCTTGCCCTTGGTGTCTGGCCGGGCGCGTGGCTGGCGCAGCACATCTCAGGAACGGCGCTGCAGCGGAGCTTCGCAGTGTTTCTCGTGATCGTCGCGGTGAGGATATGGTGGAAGGCCTAAGCTTTTAACTACAAACTCAGGACTACCTGCTGGGGGCTTTCGGCGGAGCGGCTGTACGCTTCGGGCCTCGCCGGGAAGGGAACGATGTCGAAGGAAGGCGCCGGCGCACGGAGTTTTCATTATGCCGGATTTCAAGAAGCTCGAGGTGTGGCAGAAGGCGCACGCCCTTTCGCTCGCGGTTCACCGTGCGAGCGTCCGACTGCGGAAGCCAGAGCTTTCTTCGCTCAGGAGTCAGATCTTCCGAGCGGCGATGTCGGTTTCCGCGAACATTGCTGAAGGCCGCCGGCAGAGCAGCGACAAGCAGTTTGCCAGGTTTCTCGGATACGCACTCAATTCCGCTTCCGAGCTGGAGCACCATCTGATCGTGCTGCGAGACCTAAAGGCGATCTCCGAAAGTGAGTTCGATTCGCTCATCAGTCAGACGATCACTGTCCGCAAGATGCTTTTCGGATTGCTGAAACGATTGGGAGCATCAGGAGTCAACTCCACGCATGACCCTTCCGCCAAGGCCCGCAGCCAATCGCCGCTCCGCAGAAAGCCCCCAGCAGGTAGTCCTGAGTTGTAGTTGCCGTTAGACTGCCCGTATCTCCGGGTATTTCCAGAACGCCCACGAGGCGTAGGCGAGCATGACGGCGCCACCGAGCCCTATCGACCACTGGACGCCGACGATGTTCGCGACTGCGCCGGCGATGAATGATCCGATTGGCGTGAAGCCGACGTAGACGAACACGTAAGTCGCCATCACTCGCCCGCGGAGCTCGTCCGGGACGACGGACTGAAGGATTCCGTTGGCGAGCGCGCCGTTGATGAGCATCGTCAGGCCGAGTAGCAGCAGAACGGCGGCGGCGAGCATGATCGTGTGAACGAGCGCAAACGCGATCGTAAGCACGGAAAACAGATACGCGGATATAACGAAGAGTCGTCCGCGTCTCACTCTCGCTCCGACGGCAGCGAGAGACAGCGCGCCGGTGAGCGCACCCGCGCCGACAAAGGTGAGCAGGAATCCGTAACCGCTGGCGCCGGTGTGCAGAACCTGGCGAGCGACGACGGGCATCATCGTCAAATACATGAAGCCGAAGATCGAATAGATCGCGATGACGCCGATGAGGCCGGAAACTGCGCGCGAGCTCCGCATGTAGCGCAGTCCTTCCTTCAGTCCCTCAAAGGGAGTGAGGAGGTGCTCGACCGGACTCCATTTGGGGAGCTTTATGCGCGACAGACTGAGCAATACGGCGAAATAGCTGATCGCGTTGATTCCGAAGCACCACGCGAGTCCCGCGCGCGCGAGCACGATTGCGGCGATCGTCGGGCCGACGATGCGCGCAAGATTGAACCCGCCGGAATTGAGCGCGATCGCATCGACGAGATCTTCGCGCTCCACAAGCTCGACGAGCAGCGACTGGCGCGCGGGGATCTCGAACGCGCCGACGACTCCGCTGAATGTGACGAGAATGAGCAGCGATTGAATCGTGACGTGCCCCGACCAGGTGAACCACCAGAGTAATCCCGCCTCGAGAAGAAGAAGCGATTGGCAGATGGAGACGATGCGGAGCTTGTTGTAGCGATCGGCGAGCACGCCACCGTACAGCGAAAAAAGGAGAATCGGAAACGATCCGGCGGCGCTCACGACGCCGACGAGAAACGCGCTGTTGGTCAGCTCGAGCGCGAGCCAGCTCTGGGCGACGGTTTGCATCCACGTTCCGATGAGCGACGTGGTCTGCCCCAGCCAGAAGAGCCGGAAATTGCGATTGGCCTGGAGGGCGTGGAACGGGTTCAGGGATCTTGGCTCTGCCATCCACACGGATTATACACGTCGCTGAGCCGGTGTGTATTTTTCGGAATGCGCTTCCACACTTACTCGAAGTTCAGCCCGGAAGCGGCTGACGCGGTGGATCTCCAGGCGCTGCTCGACAATCTCGCCGATTTTCTGCTTCAGTCCGGGTTCGCCGGCGGACAGAACTACAACTATTGGGACGATCTGCCCGAAGGCGACCGGTCGATGGACGCGCTTCGCCAGGCGATACTCGACGCGCTGATCCAGAGCGGCCAGTTCACGCCGGAGCTCCTCGAAGCGATGCGCGGCGAAGGCGACGAGGAGTCGGAAGCGAAGCTCGCGAAACTGCTCGACGATCTCATCCAGCGGCTGGTGGACGAGGGATTCCTGAAGCTCGATGCGCCGCCGCAGATGCCCGCCGGGCATCAACCGGTCACAGGCAAGGGCGGACTCGCTCACGCGGCGTCGCAGAGCGTGCAGTTCAATCTCACCGACAAGGGAATCGACTTCCTCGGATACAAGAGTCTTCGCCACATACTCGGCTCGATAGGAAAGTCGAGCTTTGGCTCGCACGACACGCCGTACCTCGCGACGGGCATCGAAGCCGAGGGATCGAGCAAGCCGTACGAGTATGGCGACGTGCTGAATCTCGACGTCAACGAGACGCTGAAGAACGCGCTCGTGCGCACCGGCTCGCTCTCGATTCCAATCGACCTCGATTACGGCGATCTCGCGGTGCGGCAGGCGGAGTACAGATCGTCGTGCGCGACCGTTCTGATGCTCGACACCTCGCACTCGATGATTCTCTACGGCGAGGACCGCTTCACACCGGCGAAGAAAGTCGCGCTCGCGCTGACGCATCTCATACGCACCCAGTTTCCCGGCGACTCGCTGCGCGTCGTTCTGTTTCACGACTCCGCGGAAGAGATTCCCCTTTCCGTTCTGCCACAGGCGCAGGTCGGTCCATATCACACGAACACCGCCGAGGGGCTAAAGCTTGCGCGCCGGCTGCTGCTGGCGCAGAAGAAGGACATGCGACAGATCGTGATGATCACCGACGGAAAACCGAGCGCGCTGACGATGCCGAACGGTCAGATCTACAAGAACTCGATGGGCCTGGACGCAACGGTGATCTCGCAGACACTGCGTGAGGTCGCCAACTGCCGGCGCTCCGGAATCGTAATCAATACATTCATGCTCGCCCGCGACCGGGCGCTGGTTGATTTTGTGAAGCGCGTGTCGGAAATCAGCCGCGGCAAGGCGTATTTCACGAATACGATGACCCTCGGTCAATTCATCCTGATGGATTTCCTCAAAAAGAAAACAAGGAAGGTTTCGTGAGAGCTCGGCGTGCGGTGATGGCAGTGGCGGCACTCGGTCTCATCGGCGCCTGCCGGCCGATGGTGAATCCGGGAATCAATACGTCGGGCGCGGCCGGTGACATCCTGATCACCAACGGGCGAATCGTGGACGGCACCGGTAATCCGTGGTACCGCGGCAGCGTCGTGGTGACGGGCGATCGCATCACGTATGTCGGACCGACGGTTACCGGCTTGAACGGAAAGCGCGTCATCGATGCCGGCGGGCAGGTCGTCTCGCCCGGTTTCATCGACATGCTCGGACATTCCGAAGATGTGCTCCTGACGCGGCCGCACGCAGTCTCGAAAGTCACTCAGGGGATAACGAGCGAGATCACGGGTGAGGTGTCTTCGGCCTGGCCCAATTTCGTCGTCGGAAAGGAGCCGAGCGCGCGGAAACCGTGGCGGTCGCTCGGCCAATACTTCGATCTGCTCGACAAGCAGGGCGCGGCAATCAATCTCGGCACGTACGTCGGCACCAGCTCGGTCCGTGAAGCGGTAATGGGCGACCTGACGCGGCACCCGACCGCGGCCGAGATGACGCAGATGGGCGCCCTCATTGACTCCGCGATGCACGACGGCGCCGTCGGTGTCGGGACGGGACTGATTTATCTGCCGAGCTCTTTTTTCAACACCGATGAGCTGATCGCGCTGACGAAATACGCGACGCCTTACAAGGGCGGATACGCCGCGCACATTCGAAGCGAGGGATCGGGTTTGTTGGGCGCGATTCGCGAGACGATTCAGATTGCGAGCGCCGCCGGCACGTGGGCGGAGATCCGGCACATCAAGTCGCGGTCGCTCGAACAAATGACGGAAGCGGTGCGCATCATCGACTCGGCGCGCGCTGCAGGCGTCGACATAACCGCCGATCAGTATCCGTACACCGCGAGCGGAACGGGACTCGCGGCGATGCTCAATACATGGGTGCAGGAAGGCGGCCGCGATTCGCTCGTCGCGCGGCTCAAGGTTCCAGCGGTGAGAGCAAGACTGAAACAGGAGCTTTCGGCGGACAGCGCGGCAGGGATCCGGACGGCCGCACGCACGATGGTGAACGAGATCGGAGTCGATTCGCTGAAGAAGTATCAGGGGATTCGCCTCACCGAAATCGGCAAGCTGCGCGGCCAGGATCCGTACGACGCGGCATTCGACATTCTCATCGGCGATCGGGGGCGCACGAGCGCGATCTATTTTTCGTTCAATGAAGAGGCGCTCCGACTGGCGATGGGACAGCCGTGGGTTTCAGTGGGACAGGATGCCGGCGCGGTGAGTCCGGATTCGACCGGCAAGTTCCGCGAGACGGGCCACCCGAGGGGATTCGGAACGTTTCCGAAGATACTCGGCCGCTACGTGCGACAGGATTCGGTGATCTCGCTCGAGTTCGCGGTGCGCAAAATGACTTCGCTCGCGGCTCAGCGAGTCGGCATGAATGATCGCGGATTGTTGAAGCCGGGGATGTACGCCGACATCACGATCTTCGATCCCGCGACGATCATAGACAATTCGACGTACGAGAGCCCGTCGCAGTTGCCGACCGGGGTGAGCTACGTGATGGTGAACGGCGTGCTGACGATGGACGATGGGAAGCTGACGAACGCCGTGCCGGGACGATCACTGCGCAGCGCCTGGTGGCGCGCGCATCATTAACA
>Ga0137373_10003942_pt1 | contig 16220 bp, 11 predicted proteins | sample SagtaG_5_FD_104912 | JGI IMG/M metagenome (GOLD analysis project Ga0137373, IMG submission 104912) | Vadose zone soil microbial communities from Sagehorn Ranch, Mendocino, California, USA - Sage1_R_80_16 metaG | ecosystem: Environmental > Terrestrial > Soil > Vadose zone | place: USA...
CCGACATGGTCCGCCATCCACATGGCCGAGCGGGTGGGCCGTCCGCCGAACTCCTTCGGGAGGCCCGTGCCGTGGACGAACCCGCAGGACGCCTGTGCCGTCGGATCCAGGTTGCCCGGTTTGTCCTTGGACGGACCCCACTGGCCCTTCTGCCCGACCCAGGTGTAGACGAGCCGCGGGTTTATCTCCTTCAACTGCCGATAGCCGATTCCCCAGGCGTCGAACTGTCCCGGCGGGTAGTTCTCGATCAGGACGTCGAAGTGAACGACCAGCTTCTTCAAGAGCTCGCGCCCCTCTTCCTTCTCGACATCCAGCGTGATGGACTGCTTGTTCCGCATCTCGTGGAGGAAGTGGAGACCGATCGGCTCGCCCGACTCGGCGTCCTTGAACATGTACTCCTTGCGGCCGAAGGGTGTCTGCCAGCGTAACGGATCGCCGGCCGGGGGCTCGCACTTGATCGTGTCGGCGCCCAGCTCCGAGAGCATCGAGGAGCACCAGTTGCCGATGATCATCCCCTTGCTCAAGTCGAGGACCCGGATCGTCGTCAAGCACTCGGGTTTCTTGAAGTTCTCGCTCTGCCGGAGCTGCGCCTCGAGCGAGAGGGGATACTCCTTGGCCTGGTCCGTGAGACCCGCGTAGACCTCGTCGGGGGTTGGGATCGGGACCGCCGGCCAGCTCAGGACTTTGTGTTTCGGAAATGTCGTGTCAGCCATTCATACCTCCATGAAATCGATAGAGAAAGGTTCTCGTCACGCTGTGGCTCCCGACGGCGGTACCGGACGCCTCGCTAGCAGCTCGCAGATGAGCGCGACCACGGCCAGACCGCCGGCCCAGTAGAAGGCCGCCTGGTAGTCCTTGTGGATGTCGAAGAGCTTGCCGCCGATCCTGGGCCCGATGATGCCCGCGACACCCCACGAGGTGAACAGCAGGCCGTAATTGATGCCGGCGTTCTTCGTGCCCCAGAAGTCGGAGGTCGTGGAGGCGTTCACCGAGAGTTGCGTGCCGTAGCACCAGTACACGACGAAGACCATCACGTAGAGCAGGGCCACGTTGTTGCCGGTCAGGTAGAGCAGCGGCATCGCGACCGCCGAGATGCCGATCATCAGGCGCAGGACGTTCAAACGCCCGAGCGCGTCGGACATCCAGCCCGAGAGGATGCGGCCGGAGGCATTGCCCGCAGCGCCGATGACCAGCGTGATGGCCGCCAGCGCCTCGGTCGGGATCTTCATGCTCTTGGCGAACGGAACGAGCTGGCTGATGACCATGAGACCCGCTGAGCAACCGAGTGCGTAAGCGACCCACATGAAATAGAACGTGGGGGTGCGCAACATCTCCCCCGGGGGAAACTCGTGGGTCGTCGCCGCCGCCTTGGCCGCCGGAGCCGGCGCCCAGCCCGGCGGGCGGTAGCCGACCGGAGGATTCTTCAGCAGCAACGCGCCGATGAGGGTCATCACAAAAAAGATGATGCCCAGCACGACGAAGGTGGTCCGCCAGCCGTACGTCGGGATGAGCTTCAGGCTGGCCAGGGGTCCGAAGATGGCCGAGCCGCCGCCGTAGCCGGCCACGGCCAGGCCGACGGCCAGGCCGCGCTTGTCCGGGAACCATTTCGCCATGACCGGAATGGGCGTGGCGTAGCCGAAACCGTTACCGATACCGACGATGATCCCGAAGCAGACAATCAGGTACGTCAGGCTGGTCGTCTGGGCGGAAAGCAGGAAGCCCGCGGTCAAGAGAATGCAGCCCGTCAGGGATATGAAAAAGGGACCGATCTTGTCCTGCAATCGGCCCGCGAGGATGAAGGCGATGGCGAACACGACGACGGCCCAGGTGAAGACCTGGGACGTGTCCGCCCGCTTCCAGCCGAACTCCTTTTCCAGAGGCGCGACGAAAACGCTCCAGGCGTAGAGCGATCCCAGCGCGAGATTCATCATCAGGCCGCCCACCACGCGCCACCATCGACTGACGCCCACTTCTCCATGTGGAACGGCAGCGGCACCCGGGATTGGTCCACCAGTGCTCGACATTCAGAACCTCCTCCCTCTCTTGTGGCCTTCCTTCGAAGCGGTTTTCAGCTAACGGTCGTAGACGACCTCCCTCTGGACCATGAGTTGGTACCTGGCGATAGCTTTTTCGGGGTCACGAGCAAGTACCCCATTTTGATTCGAAGCCTATGACGAAGGCCGAACGCGAAGCAAATGATTCAAGCGCATCATTTTTTTGAAGGGGGATTTCCCGGGTCTCGGCTTGGGTCACCTGCCGGGGCCGCGTGACTCGAGCCTCCTCGGGAACGCGGCATGGGAGAGGGTGGGCCTACGCCCTAGCGAAAAATGGCCTTATCGCTTCTCCGGCGTCGGTTCGCCCGGGGTCTTTTCGACTTCGCCGGTCATCGGCACGAAGCGGACGGGGATGATGTCTTTCTCGGTGACCTTGCCGTCGGCCCCCTTGTGAAAGACCTTCAGCTCCTGGAAGAAGCCGCCGACCGGGATGACCATGCGCCCCCCGGAAGCGAGCTGTTCGAGAAGGGGCTCGGGAATCCGCTCGGGCGCGGCGGTGACGATGATGCCGTCAAAAGGCGCGTGCTCGGGCCAGCCCCGGTACCCATCTCCGGCCTTCACCGTCACGTTGTCGTAGTGAAGCTCCTTCAGCCGCGCGGCCGCGCCTTGCGCAAGCTCCGGCAAGATCTCGATCGAGTAGACCTCGCTCGCGCACCGTCCCAGGACCGCGCTCTGATAGCCCGAACCGGTCCCGATCTCGAGCACCCGTGCGGACGGCTGGAGCTCCAGCAGTTCTGTCATCAGAGCGACGATGTAGGGCTGCGAGATCGTCTGGTTACCAGGAATCGGGAGGGGATGGTCTTCGTAGGCGTCGGCGCGCTGGGCCGGGTCCACGAAGAGGTGCCGCGGGACTTCTCGCATCGCCGTGAGAACCCGCGGGTCGCGCACGCCGCGAGCGACGATCTGGGTCTCGACCATGCGGGCGCGTTTGCCCGCATCGGGGTCGGCCTCTCCGGATTCCCCCTTGCTGCGCATGGCGTCAGGCTTGCCGCAGGCGGACGCGAAGAGCGCAACGGCGAGCCACGTCCACCCGGCCGGCTTCATGGCCTCGGGCGCGGCGCCTTGCCGGCTCCGTAGGCCACGCGCCCGGCGACAAGGGTCAGGACCACTGGCGTTGACGGGATCCGCTCCTCCGGAACCGTCATGGGGTCCGCCGAGAAGACCGTCAGGTCGGCATCGAAGCCCGGCGCGATCCGACCGCGCCGGTCTTCCTCGAACGCGGCCCAGGCCCCTGCCGTCGTGAAGAGCGCGAGCGCCTCGGTGCGCGAGAGTCGTTCCGCCGGCCGCCACCCACCCTCGGGCCGACCCTCGAGGTCTTTGCGCGCCACCGCCGCGTAGAACCCGAGGCGGGGGTCCTCGGATTCCACCGGAAAGTCGCTGCCTCCAGCCAGCTTCGCCCCCGTCTTGAGCAGGGTCTTCCACGCGTAGGCACCTGCTATCCGGTCGGGTCCGACGCGTTTCTCTGCCCAGGGCATGTCGGACGTCGCATGCGTCGGCTGCACCGAAGCAATGACGCCCTCGAATCCGAAGCGCGGAAGATCCTCGGCCGCGACAACCTGGGCATGCTCGACGCGCGGGCGCGTGCCGCCGGCAGGCGCATCGGGGACTGCCAGCACGGCCTTGCGGAACGCGTCGAGCGCGGTGCGATTGCCGCGATCGCCGATCGCATGGATCCAGAGTTGCCAGCCGTTTTTTCGAGTCTCGAGAGCCAGCGCGTCCAGCCGCTCCGGCGCCATGACGGGCAGGCCCCGCCAGCCCGGCTCATCGGAGTAGTCGGCGAGCAGCGCGGCGCCGCGAGAGCCCAACGCTCCGTCGGCGTAGCCCTTGACCGCACGCACCGTGAGGAAGTCTCCGCCCTTCCCGATCCGCACTCCCTTGCGGAGGCACTCCGCGAGATGCTTCGAGTCCGGAGAGGTCGTGGCATAGACGCGGACGGGGAGCTGCCCGCGCGCGGCGAGACGTTCGAGCACCGCCAGCGCCTCGGCGCCGTACCCGGAAGCGTCCTGCACCTCGGTCAGGCCGACGCGGGCGCAGGCGCGCGTCGCGGCAAGCAGCCAACGTTCGGTGTCAGTTGGGGACGCGGCCGGCCGCACGCGCTCGACCAAGGCCTTCGCATTGTCGATCAAGACTCCCGAGGGGCTGCCGTCGGGCCGGCGCAGAATCCGCCCGCCCTCGGGGTCGGGTGTCGCCGCGGTGACGCCGGCCATCTCGAGCGCCGCCCGGTTGACCCAGATCGCGTGTCCGTCGACCCGGCGAGCGACGGCCGGTCGATCGGGAAGGACCTGATCGAGGTTCCGGGCATCGGGAAACGCCGAGCCAGGCCATGGGTTCTGATCCCAGCCGCGCCCCTGCGCCCAGACGCCTCGAGGAAGCGCGGCCGCTTTGGCCGCCATCCGCCGAGCTGCCTCGGCCGCGTCTGGAGCGCCCCGCAAGTCCGCGATCTCGAGCGCCTGACCCAGACCTTCGAGATGCCCGTGGGCGTCCGACCAGCCGGGAAAGACAAAGCTTCCGGAAAGGTCGATCGTCCTCCCCTTCGGGGACTGTCGCCGCACCTCCGAGGGATCGGCGACAAAAGCGATCTTGCCGTCGCGCACCAGGATCGAGAGCTTCGCGGGAGGAGCGTCCGGAGCGACGTACACGGTCGCGCCCTCGAGAATGAGATCGGGATCGGGCGCGGGCACCAGCGCTGCAAAAAGAAGCGGGAGGATTGCCCGGAGCCATGGCACGGGCGAATCTTAACCTTTCGCGGGCCGCCGGCCCGCTAGGGGGCTCGCCGCACGAGCAGCAGCGTTTGATCGTCGTACTGCGGCATGCCGGAGGCGAAGTCGGCAACGTCGGAGAAGACCTCGTCGCAGAGCCTCTGAACGGGGTGCCGGGCGCCCTTTGCAACGCGCCGCGAGAGGCGCTCGAGGCCGAACTCCTCGTCCGCCCCGTTGACCGCTTCGGTCAGACCGTCCGTGTACACGGCGATGAGCTCTCCCGGGTGAAGCGTCAGCGTCTCTTCCCGCCAGGTCGCGTTCGGCAGGATGCCGATCGGCACACCCGTGGACTCGGCGTGCTCGATCCGGCCGTCCGCGCGCAGGACGAGCGCGGGATTGTGCCCCGCCGAGACGTAGCGCAGCAGGCCCGACTGGGGCTCGAGCAACCCGAAGAAGAGCGTCAGGAACTTGCGCGTGGCCGAGAAGCGCTGGAGGTGGCGGTCGATCCGCTCGATGAGCTCCGCCACGGTCTTCGCCTCGTCGATCTGCAAGTGCACCGCCGCGTGGACCGTCGAAACGAGCAGGGCTGCCGGAATGCCCTTGCCCGAAACATCCGCCACGAGGAAGCCCAGGCGCCCGCGCGACAGCGGGAAGAGGTCATAGTAGTCGCCGCCCACCTGACGCGTCGGCAGGTTCGCCGCGGCCAGCTCGACGCCGGCGACCTGCGGCAAAGAGCGGGGCAGGATCTCTCGCTGGATTGCAGCGGCCAGCTCGAGCTCTCGTTCGATCTTCTCGCGCTCTATCGCCTCGCGGTGCAGCCGTGCCGTTTCGATGGCGCCGGCGGCTTGGTTCGCGAAGAGCGCCAGCAAGCGCGCGTCCGCCGGCGTGAAGTCGAGGACGCCTCCGTCGCGCGACTCCTTGTCGGCTACGGCGAGGACGCCGAGCCGCCGACCCGAGACGCTGATCGCCACGGCGAGGCACTTCTCGCAGGAGGAGAGTCGCATCCCGGCCGTCGGCACCGACGCTGCGGCGTTGTTCACGACGGCCTCCCCTTCGATCAGCTCCCATGCCGCAACGCGATCGGCCGGCAGCAACTCGTCGCCCTCGTGCCGGGAGAGGATCGGCTGACCGTTCTCGCCGAAGAGCACCAGCGCGCCCTTGCGGGCGTCGGTCAGCGAGATCGAGCGCGTGAGCACTTCGTCGGCGAGCATGCCGAGGTCGAGCTGTCCCCCGAGCGACAGGCCCAGGTCGTAGAGCGACTCGAGCTCGAGCAGACGGGCCTTGAGCTCGAAATCGGCCTCCTTGACCATTCGCGAAAGGCGATGCGCGGCGAGCAGCCCGCCGAAAACAAGCCCGCAGAAGGACGCCAGGTCGGCGGATTCCTCCTCGCCCACGCCGGTGAGGCCGAGCAGACCGTGCACTTCGCTCTCCGTCTCGAGGGGCATCCAGAAGACCTCTCGGTAACGGAAAGCCGCAGCGGGAAGCGGCTCGGGAAGCGCCAGAGCGTCGGATCCGGTGTCGCCCGCCGTCGCGGCCACGAGCCACAGGTCTTTTTCGCGGACGTAGAGGGCCGCGCGGCGCGCGCCACTGATGGCGAGCGCGGCCTCGGCGATCCGCGCGGGCAACGGAGCTTCGGCGTCGCGGCCGAGCGTGCCTCCGATCACTTTCCAGAATTCCGAGTAGCGCACCGTGGCGGGAGCCGACATGGGGCTAGCAGGTTGCTGAAAAATGGTGTGAGGCGGCGTTGCGAGCGCCGCGGGGCCGGATGCCAGGCGCCGCGACGACGGCGATGCCTTTGTGCATCGCAGAGGAGCGGCAACGCCGCAGACGGCCCTGCGCCGCCGCAACCTCTTGAGGCGGCCGGCTTTTTGCTCGCGGCGCCTCGAAAGCCAGGAAACTTTCTTTCAGTTCACACCTCCTTGCGTCGCGAAGTGCAAAAGGCCGGCCGCGACGCCCGCATCCATTTTTCAGCAGCCTGCTAAGCCTTCGCGGCGACGGCCTGGAGGGCTTGCTCCTGGGTGGAGAAGATCTGCGCGTACTGAGCGAGGCCCATGATCCGGAACGTCTTGTCAATCGTCGGCGTCAGGTGGCAGAAGGCCAGCACGCCCTTCTTGTCCATGACCTTTTCGAGCACCTCGATCAAGATGGAGATCCCGATCGAGTTGACGATCCGAGTCTTCTCGAGGTTGAGCACGATGGCGCGCGCGCCCGAGTCGAGTTGGGAGTAGGCCTCCCGCGCGATTTCCTCGCCGCCCTGGTTGTTGATGTACCCGTCGGTGTGGAGGAGGGCCACCTCGCCGCGCCGCTCGACCGAGATCTTGCAAGCTTCGCTCACTTGTACTTCCTCATGAGAATGCGCGTCCCCCAGTCACCCGAAGAGATCGACACCCCGTCCATCAAACTCTTGATGATCTGAAGGCCCCAGCCCCGCTTCTTCCTGTCGCCCGTGAAGCTCTTTTCGATCGACGGCGTCTCGATCCGAGAATGATCGAAGCCCCTGCCCTGATCGAAAACTTCGACCTCCAACCACTGCCTTCCTTCGTCGTCGTCCTTGCCGATGCGAAACGTCAGGTGCAACCGCTCGTCTCGGGTGCCAGAGTGCTCGAAAGCGTTGATGCACGCTTCCACGAGGGCCAGCTTGACCTCGTCGATCTTATCGCGGCCCATACCGATGTACTCGCCCAGCGCCGCCACTTGCGCGGTGGCCACGATTTCCATCTCGGGAGCCACCGGGATCGTGAGCGAAATCTCGCGAGATCCCGCGGCGGTTAACCCGGGAGATACGGAATTCCGTTGTGCCATTCGGTTGCCTGCCGGAGGACTCCCCTAGAACCGCAAAAAGATCTGAAGCGACCGGAGCAGAATACCGGGGAGTCTACCGGACGCGACGAGCAGCGCCGCGGCGAGGAGCTCTCCTGCCAGCAGGGCCCAGGAGAGCCCGGGGGTCGAAACGACCTGCAGTGGAATCGTCAGCGCTTTTCTCACGGTGCCTCGCCCAAGGGCATCGCAAGAGGCCTGCCAGAGAATCGCCCGGCGGGAGCATCTGCGTAAATGTAAGAAGAGAAGGGCGTTACGGCTGAAAGGCGAGAGCGTCATCTCCATCCATCATAGCGCCATAATGACACGGGCAGCTACGGTGGCGCGCACGTCTTCTTAGTAAGTACCTTATACTAACGTAGTTAGACTATAGATGTTATCTATTGACACAGCAGCCAATAGTCACACTATCTTCTTGCGATAGAGAGTCCGCCTGCTGATTCCGAGAAGGCGCGCCGCTCGGCTCTTGTTTCCCCCCGCCAGCTTCAACACCCGCTGGATGTGACTTTCCTCCAGGGCCCGCAGGTTGGGAACGTCGCTGCCGACGATCGATGCCCCGTCCTCGCGCGCGGTGCGACGCGGCGGAAGCCACTGAAGATCCTCGCGCCGGATCACACCCCCCCGGGAGAGGGCGGCCGCGCCTTCGAGCAGGTTCTCGAGCTCGCGGATGTTGCCCGCGTAATCGTGGGCGAGCAGGGCCGAGTAGGCCTCCCGGTCGAGCGTGGGCACTTCCCGGCCCTCGCGCGCCGCGAACCGCTCCAGGAAGTGCCGGACGAGCCGGGGGATGTCCTCGCGCCGTTCCCGCAGCGGCGGCAGAACGATCTCGACGACACGGAGACGGTAGTAGAGGTCCTCGCGGAACTCACCTCGAGCGATCCGTTCGGGCAACCGGGCATGCGTGGCGGCAAGCACGCGCACGTCGATCGGGATGCGTTTGCGCCCGCCGACGTGCTCGATCTCCCGCTCCTGCAAGACGCGCAGCAGTTTCGCTTGCAGGGGCAGGGGCATGTCGCCGATCTCGTCGAGGAACAACGTCCCGCCTTCGGCCGTCTCGAAGCGGCCGGAACGCGCCTCGACGCCCGTCGCGACGCCCCGCTCGATTCCGAAGAGCTCCGATTCGAGCAACGTCTCCGGCAGAGCCGCGCAGTTGATCGCGACAAAGGGCTTGCCGGCGCGATCGCTGCGCGCGTGAATCATCCGCGCGACGAGTTCCTTGCCCGTGCCGCTCTCGCCGGTCAGCAGGACCGAGATCTTGGACGGGGCGACGCGCCCGACCAGGTCGAGCACGCGCCGCGCCGCGGGCGAGTCGCCGATGAAGAGCCGGCCCGCTGCCGCGCGGCCGGTCTCGTCGAGCAAGCGCCGATTCTCTTCCTCGAGACGCTCGCGATCGCGCGTCAGGCGCTCGAGGTGACGCCGGTTCTCGATCGCCATGCCGGAGAGACCGGCCAACGACGTCAAGAAGCGCGCGTCGTCCTCGTCGAACGCCGCCCGGCCTCCGCGCCGAGCCTCCTTGTCGGCGAGCACGAGAACGCCGACCTCCCGCCCTCCCCCGCCGCGGATGGCGACGCCGATCGCCGTCGCGACCGGCACGCGCAGGAACCGAAACTTCTCGCGCCGAACGGCGGCCTCGGAGCGGAGGATCTCCTGCAGAAACTCGTCCTGCGCCACGATTTCCTCGGACGCCCGGCGCGGCAACCCCACTCGTGTCTCCGCGCGACGCGCGCCCCCCTCGCCGAACGTGGCGAGGTAGCCGCGCGACGCGTCGAGGACGCCCACCGCTCGCCCGAGAACGTCTTCCACGAGCGCCTCCTCGTCGGGCAGCGAGCCGACCGAGAGACCGGCGTCGTAGAGGGTCTCGAGAAGGAGAAGCTTGTGCTGGGTCTCGAAGTCGCGCGGGGACCGTTCCATCACTTGGTCGCGGCGAGGACCTTCTCCCGGCGGAGTTGCGCCACGACGAGCTCCGCATCCCGCGTGGGCGCCCAGCTCGGGTTCCATTTTCGGTTTTCCTCCAGAAGCTTTTCCGCCCGGTCGAGATCCCCGCGCCTGGCCAGCAGCGCCGCGAGGTGCGCCCGTCCTTCGTAGACCCAGCGGCGCCCTTCGAAGTCGCGCCAGGGGTTCGGAGGATTGGAGAGCGTCTCCAAGAGCGGCAGGGCTTCGGCGTCCTTGCCCTGAGCCATCTTGGCCCGGGCCATGAGCATGTTCCAGGCCGGCCAGTCGCTCTTCCAGCCTGGCAGCGTCGGTTCCCTGGAAACCAACGCTTCCCACTTGGGCTTGAGCTCGGTCAAGCGCCGCTCGGCGTCGGCGGGACGGCCCGCGGTCAGGTCCAGTGCGATGGGAATGACCTCTTTTCCGATCTCCGTGTAGGGTCCTTTTGGCACTCGGGCGAGGGCCGCCGCCGCTTCTTCGGCTGCGGCCCGGTTCTTGAAGACCATCGCGGCCCGCAGAGCCGACGTCAGCATGTCAGCCCGCTTGCCGTCGCTGTCCGCGAGCTCCGCCGCCTTGCGGTAGGCCTCGATGGCTTTGAGCGCGTCGCCCTTACCTTCGTAGACGAGGCCCAGGTGCCGGAAGGACTCGAAGAAGTCCGGCTTCAGCTGCAACGCCTTGTTGAGATTCGCAATGGCCTCATCGTAGCGGCCCGCATTGCCGAGCACCTCGCCCAGGCTGTCGTAAGGGTTGGCGGAGGACGGAAGCATGAACTGGTACTTCTTCAGATACTCGAGCGCCCGCTCGGTATCGCCCTTGAAGGCATAGTAGTAACCGATCTGGTTGTAGGCGTCCGGGTTGTTCGGATCCTTCTCGAGCACCTCGGTGAAGATGCGGACGGCCGCCTCACGGTTTCCCTTCGCGATCTCGGCGATGCAGAGCATCATGGCGGCGCGCACGTCGTCGGGGTATCTCGATCGGGTCTGCGCGGCGATCTTCAAGACGTCGTCCCGCCGCTTCTCGACCCGAGCGAGCTCCATCTCGACATGGAGGCGCTCCCGCTCGGAAAGACGGCCCTTCTCGCGGACGGCCCGGCGCACGAGCGTCTTGGCCTGGTCGTCATCGGAGATGACCCGCGAAAGGCCGAGCATGGCCTCGGCGAAGGCCGGATCGAGCGCCAGGGCGCGGGCATAGCCCAGGCGGGCCTCCTTGACGTAGAAACACCGCTCGTTGTCCAAAGCCTCCCTGTAGGCCCGGGCGGCCTCTCCGGAGGACGTCGTCACCTCCCGGCGGTTGGCATAGAGCAGCGCCACGGCCCCTGCCGCGATGAGCAGCAGGAGAACACCGGCCGCGGCGACGAGGCGTCGGGACGTCATGACCTTTCCTCCAGACAGATACGAACGGGAGGGCCGGGAGTTTCCTCTCCCCTCCAAGCTACTCAACGCGCAACAGCATGAAAGTCATGTCGTCGTACTGCTCGGCCCCGTCGACGTGGGACCGGATGTCGGCGAGCAGGCCCTGAGCCAGCTGTTCGAGCGGCTGCTCCCGGCGCCGGGAGACGGCCTCCATGAGGCGCTCCTCCCCATAGGGATTCATCCTCCCGTCCATCGCTTCGGTGAACCCGTCCGTATAAAAGAAGATCAGGTCCCCCCTCTTCAGGAAAAGCTCCCGTGTGTCGTAGGGCACCTCGCGGAAGGCTCCCAGAGGCAGCCGGTTCTCGGGCGGTTCGAGCAGGCATGGCCCTCCGTCCCCAGAGCGAACGAGGATCGGCAGAGGCTGCCCACCGATGGCGTAGCGCAGGCTCATAGCGTCGCCGTCGAGAAGGAAGTAGCCGAGGGACACGAACATGCGTCGCTTGATCGAATAAATCCGGCGGTTCGACTCCTGGAAGAGCAGTCCCGGATCCTCCGTCGTGAGGGCCCGGGAATAGATGATCTCCTTGGAGGCGACCATCAGGAGCGAAGCCGGCACGGACTTGCCCGAAACGTCGCCGATGACGAAGCCCAGGCGGCGGTCCGACAACGGGATGAAGTCGTAGAAGTCTCCGCCCACGACTTTGGCCGGCAGGCTGCCGCCGAAGAACGAGAAGCCGCGGATCTCCGGCAGCTTGCGCGGCAAGAGGCTCGCCTGGATATCCCGCGCGATCTCGAGGTCGCGGCGGAACTCGGCCTGGCGCGTCATCTCGTCGTGGAGAAGGGCGGTCTCGATCGCCAGGGCCGCCTGGTTGCCCAGAGTGGAAAGGAAGGAGCGGTCCTCGCGGTCGAAACGTTCCCCCGAGAGCTTTTCCTGCAGCGCCAGGACTCCCATGAGCCGCTCGCGGTAGACGAGCGGCACGAGAAGCTTGAAGCCTTCTGCCGCCAGACGGGTGCGGAACTCTTCGCTCTCGAGATCCGCGACGGTCAGCGCCAGCTCGTCCGGGCCCGAGGGCCGGCCTTCGCTCCGCAGCACGCGCCGCACCGCCGCGGCGGGCGAGAGCCGGTCGTCGCGCCTGCCCCGGCGCTCGAGCCAGCCCTGGGCGTCGCGCAGCCAGATCGAGGCCTTCTGCAAGCGCATCGTGGCCGCCACGCTCGCCGTGAGGTAGTCCGCGATGCGGCCCAGGTCCAGTTCGCCCGTGATCGCCTCGCTCATCTCGAGCAAAGCCGACTGGTAGTCGAACTTCTCGCGAAAGAAGAGTTTGTCGAGCGGCGTCTGGAGCTTTCGCCGCACGAACTCGAAGAGCGGGATCACGACGAGGAAGAACCCGAACGTGAAGAGCGGCGAGGAGGAAAGGCGCGACGACGCGAAGAGCTGGTTGGCGGCCCAGATCGCCAGGGCATAGAAACCGAACAGCACAGCCGTTATCGCCGCGTAGAGAAACGTGCGCCGCACGATGACGCGCACGTTCAGCACCTGGAATCGGACGATCGCGTAAGCGAACGTCAGCGGGATCAGGATCATCGGCACGATGCCGTAGAAGACGAAATCGTCGATGGCAAACGCGGAGGGCAGCACGATGCCGAGCAGCAGGAACGGCCCCGTGCCGAGGATCGTCCCGACGAAGACGTGGAAAGCCTGGCGGCGCTCTCGCGAATCCTCGAGCGTGAACGCCGAGTGCGCCAGGGCGGCGAGACCCAACACCAGATAGTCGCCGAGCAGAATCCACGAGGAGAGCGGTGCGCCGGAGAGCACAGCCACCTTCACGCCGCGGACCTGGCGAGCCACGTCGTAGAGGAACACGAAGGGCGGGATCGCGTAGATGAGATAGAAGAGGCCCGGGCTTGCCGACAAAAAGTCCTGGAGGCGGACCTTCCACCGGGGCGGCGGTTCCTCGGTCCATTCGTCCGGCTTTGCGAAACCGAGCCGTTTGGGCCTCGGAAAGATCAGGAAGAAGTGGAGAAAGACGGCCGGCAGCAGGAACAGGCTGATCGTACCGGTGTTCTGAACGAAGACGTCGATCCACCAATAGGAGGCCGGGCGCAGCCGGCAGACGAAGAAGAGCAGGAAGAGAACGCAGAGCAGGAAGAAGATGCGCGCCGAGCGCTCTTCCGGCACGCGCCAGAAGACGAAGAAGCCGATCAGGAAGAAAAGAAAGCCGAGCGCGGCGTAGTAGACGTAGGTCTTGCTCCCCAGCCGCTCCGACGAGAGGGCGACGGGAACGGTCCGGGTCTCGCCGGGCGCTTCCGCCGCGCACGGACCGGCCTTGACCAGGTACGGGACACTCTCGCCGATCCGGTGCCGCTGCAGCTCCACCGAGGCGTCGGAGGTCGAGTGGACGATGCGCCGTCCGATCCCCTGCACGCATTCGCCGGGGCGGATGCCGGCTTTTTCGGCGGGACTCCCGGGCGCGGTGGACCGGACTTCGATGCCTTCGCGTCCGTAGGGAACGGGCACGATGCCGTCGAACGGGCGCGCCGAGAACATGTCCGCGATCGAGGCGAGAGCGATCGCGAGCCCCAGGAACCCCACAACGAGGAACCAGGCTCGCCCGGAGGCCCGCCGCGCGGGGATCGTACCGTTCACCCGCCCTCCCCTCCTCTGTGTCTACGCCCGAAAGACGCCCATGTTAGCCGCAACGAGCGGGCGGCCGGGGCTCCGGTATCCTTCCGCCGGAACAACGATGCCGTTCGTGACATTCGAGGGAGGGGAAGGATCCGGCAAGACGACACAGCTCGCCCGGGCGGCCGAGAGGCTGCGCGCCGGGGGCCACGACGTGCTCGCGACGAAAGAGCCGGGCGGCACGGCGATCGGCGAGAAGATCCGTGCGATCCTTCTCGACGTCGCGCACGGGCACCTCGATCCGGTGTCGGAATGGCTGCTCTACGAGGCGGACCGCCGGCAGCACGTCGAAGAGGTGCTGCGCGCCGAGGTTGCCGCAGGCCGATTCGTGCTGTGCGACCGCTACTCGGACGCGACGGAGGCCTACCAGCAGGTGGGGCGCGGCGTGGACAGAGCGCTCGTCCAACGCGTGGACGCGCTGGCTCGCGGCGGATTGGTGCCGGACCTGACGCTCCTCTACGATCTTCCGCCGGAGGAGGGCCTCCTGCGCGCCCACGCCCGCGACCGGCACGTCGGCCGATTTGAAGGGACGGCGCTCGAGTTTCACCGCAACGTGCGCGAGGCCTACCTCGCGATCGCCCGCCGCGAGCCCGGGCGCGTTCGCGTCGTGTCCGCCGCGGGCACCGCCGAAGAGACCTTCGCCGAGACCTGGCGCCACCTCGCGGAACGGTTCGCACTGTGACGGCGCCCTCGGCGCTCCAACGCCTCGCCGAGTCGCCGGGACGATTCCCGGGCGCCCTCCTTCTGACCGGTCCGAGCGTGGCCGCGCTCGATGTGGCCGCGCGGCGGCTGGCGGCGGCACTCCTTTGTCCCGGCGGCGATCCGGAGCGCCGCTGCGACTGCTGCCGCCGCGCGGACGCTGGACTGCACCCGGACCTCTTGCGCGTCGAACCCGAAGGCGTGCAGATCCGGGTGGACCGCGTGCGCGAGGCTCTGATCTTCGGCGCGGGGCGACCCTACGAGGCCGAACGGCGGGTGGTCGTCGTTTCGCACGCCGAGATGTTGGGAGCCGAGGCCGCCAATGCGCTCTTGAAATCGCTCGAAGAGCCCGGCGAGCGGTTGCGCTGGATCTTGACGACCACGCGGCCCGAGGCGCTCCTGACGACGATCCGATCGCGTTGCGTTTCGGCGGCGCTGCCTCATCCGACCGCAGCCGAACGTGCGGCTCTCCATCACGAACGCGGGTTCTCGCCCGAAGACGCCGCCGACCTCGCGCAGCTGGCCGAGGGCGACGACGAAGCGCCCGACCTTGCGGCGCTGCGTGCCTTGCGCGCTCAGATTGCCGCCGCCCTCGAAGCCGGGCTCGTCGAGCGCCGGCTGCCCGCCCTGCTCCTCCTCGCCGAGCTGGCCGGCGCCCGAGGGGAGGCCTCGACGGGGCGGCTACTCGCCGAAGTCTTGGCCGACAGCGTTCTCGTCGCGTCGGGAGCGAGCGAGTTCGTGAGGCATCAGACTCTCTCGGGCAAGCTCGCCGAGTTGGCGCGCGGCGTCGCCGTCGAGGCCCTGCGGCGCGCAGCGCTGAAGGCGGCCGACCCGCCTGCCGACAACCGACGGGGCAACCGGCGCCTCCACTTCGAAGGACTCCTGATCGAGCTGTTTGAGGGAAGCGGGTAAGTCAGCAGTCCAACGCTCGAAGGAATCGGGGGGAGGCCCTCCGAACCGACGGGATCGGGAGGGTTTCGGGAAGAGTGCGGACCTGGGAGCTACCGACAAAAAAGGCGGAAGAAACAGCCGCCGCCGGCTCTTCGTACCTCCCCCAATCGATTCCTTCGAGTGCCCTTACTATACGCCCGTTTTTACCGATTGAGCGATACCTCGACCGTCTTGGACTCACCCGCGGAGATTTCGACCTCGAGGGTCCGGTCCTTAAACCCGGGCCGGGAAACCATGATCGTGTGCCGGCCGGGGGCAAGCGCAACGCCCTTTTCGTCGGCCGCGATCTCCTGGGCGATACCCAGGAAACGGTCGTCGAGGTAAACGGCGGCGTCCCCGGGCCGCACCGTGAGCAGGAGCCGCGCCCGCTGCCGGGGCCTGGCCTCTGGCGTGCCCTGCCGCCAGCTGTCGTCCCGCACGCCGGGCGAGCCGCTGCCGCGCGGCGGCGGCGGCGCCGCCTCCTCCTCCCGATCCCGATCCGGCTCCGCTTGCACGTCGGTGTCCCGGTAGGGCCGCTGGCCTTCGCCGTCGTAGGGCTGAGCAGCTCCGCGCTGCTTGCCCCAGTAGCGCAGGACGCCGCCCTCCGCCGGGGGTGTCTCGTACGAACCGTACTGCTTGGCGCCCGGGATCTTGCGCAGCTTGTTGTTCAGGCTGATCTTGACGCCGGGGCGGGCATCGACATCCAGAGTCTGGGGCTCGAACCCCTCCAAGCGGAGCTCCAGCTTGTAATGGCCGGGGCGCAGGTAGAGATAGTCCGGGAAGCCGTCGAAGTCGTCCGCCACGCCGATGTAGCGGCCGTCGAGATAGACTCGAGTTTCCTCGGGCGAGACGTCCGTGTCGACGACGGCCCAATCTGTCGCCGGACCATAGCCGCCGTAGCCGTAGCGCGGGCCGTAGTAGTAGGCCCCGTAGTAGTAGGGAGCCCAGCCCCAACCCCAGCCCCATCCCCAGTACGGGCTCACGTAGACGCCGCCGCCGCGGAACCCGCCGTGGAAACCACCGTGCCGGCCGCCGTGCCAGCTTCCGCCGTGCGAGCCGCCGC
>Ga0137373_10003944_pt1 | contig 16214 bp, 13 predicted proteins | sample SagtaG_5_FD_104912 | JGI IMG/M metagenome (GOLD analysis project Ga0137373, IMG submission 104912) | Vadose zone soil microbial communities from Sagehorn Ranch, Mendocino, California, USA - Sage1_R_80_16 metaG | ecosystem: Environmental > Terrestrial > Soil > Vadose zone | place: USA...
CGCTGTCGCGTGCCCGTCTGCGGGCCGTTCCGTCCAAGCGGGATGCCGAGCGCGAACACCTTGCCCGCCGTGGCCAGCCGGCACGCCGCCGCGATCCGCTCCGGCGTGATGTAGTTCAGCGTGCCGATCTCGTCCTCGGGCCCCCACTTCCCCCAGTTCCGCACCGACAGCGCGATCTTCCGAAGAGTCTCTTCGCTCATGGTCGGTGATCTTACGTCAAACATCGTCGCGCGGACCGGCCGACTTGTCGACATCCCGGTGCGCGTGCTCTAGTAAGGGATCTGAGGAGGGGACCGATGCGCAAGGGTGTCATCGCGGCCGGCGTCGCGTGTGTCGTGGCCGTCATGGTGGCTGGGTCCGTCAGCGCCGCCTCGATCCGGAACGCGTACTTTTCCAGCGGGTCGGTGCCGTCGGGGCAGACGTTTCGATCCGAGCACGAGTTGCCGGGGCCGACCAAGACGTTCGAGCGCGGCAAGGACAAGGTCGCGCGACTGTACGTGATCCTCGGCGATTTCTCCGCGCACGTATTTCGTGGAGAGCTGAAGGGGCCGGGCGGCAAGGTCGTGAGAAAGCTGAACTGGAACACGCGAGCGTTCAATCGAGCCGCGTCATGGCACTCCGTCAGTCACGCATTCAGTCTGAAGGATTTGAAGCCCGGCGATTACAGTATCGACCTCATCGTCGATGATGTCCCGGCGGGCACGTACGGGTTCACCCTCAAATAGCCGCTACTTCGCGACCCCCGCGAGCTGGCGGCCGACCAGACGCGCATAGAGTCCCCCGCGGGCCAGCAGCGAGTCGTGGTCGCCGACGTCAACGACGCGACCGGCATCCAGCACGACGATGTGGTCGGCATCGCGCACGGTGGCGAGGCGATGCGCGATGACGAGCGTGGTGCGCTCCCGGGCCAGGAGGGCGAGCGCGGCGCGGACCGCTTGCTCGTTGACGGTGTCGAGATGCGAGGTCGCCTCGTCGAGGATCAGGATCGGCGCATCCTTGAGGAACGCGCGGGCGATGGCCACGCGCTGGCGCTGGCCGCCCGAGAGCTGGGCGCCGCGCTCGCCCACCAGCGTGTCGAGCCCGTCGGGCAACGCGCGCACGAAATCGTCGAGCGAGGCCTTGGCGACGGCCGTGGCCAGCTCGGCGTCCGTGGCGGTGGGCTTGGCGAGCATGATGTTGTTGCGGAGCGTGTCGTTGAAGAGATAGGTATCCTGCGCGACGAGCGCGATGCGCGCGCGGAGCTCGTCGAGCCGGTAGGCGCGCACGTCGTGGCCATCGAGACGCACCGTGCCCGAGGCCGGATCCCAGAAGCGGAGGAAGAGGGCGGCGACGGTCGTCTTGCCGGCGCCGGACAGGCCGACGAGCGCGACGGTGCGGCCCGCGGGCACCTCGAACGACACGCCGTCGAGGGCGGGCTCCGGGCGTCCCGGATAGCAGAAGCGCACGTCCTCCATCTCCATGGCCGGCGCTCCGGGACGCGGTCGGGCGACCCCGGGCCCGTCGAGGACCGGCACCGGCTCCGCGTGCACGGCGTGCAGCCGCCGCGCGGCGCCGAGCGTGTCGGCGAGCTGGCGCGCCACCTGGGCGATCTCCCACACCGGCACGAAGGCGGAGATGGCGATCAGCGTGAGGAGCGGCAGGATGCCCCCGTCGAGCCGTCCGCTCGCGACGAGCAGCGCCCCCGTCGTCGCCACCGCGAGAGCACCGAGTCCCGTGGCCGCTTCCTGGAAGACCGTCTGCCGCGTCAGGTCGTCGAGCATCGTCGTGCGCGCGTGGATCCACGCGCGCGCCCGCTCGGCGAAGGCCGCGCCGCGCTCGCGCTCCTGCTGGAAGGCGACGATCTCGCTGAGCCCCTGCACCGAGTCGACCGCGTGGGCGTTCAGCTCCGCGGCGGCGTCGCGCGATCGCGCGCCCAGCCGGTCGATGCGCCCGCGCCCCAGGAGCGGGCTGAGCCCGGCATAGGCGAGGAACGGGAGCACCGCGAGCGCCAGCGGCCAGCCGAAGACCGCGAGGGTCGCCAGCACGCCCGCAGGGATCAGGATCGCCACGAAGCCGGGTGTGATCGTGTGGGCGAAGAAGTACTCGATCAGCTCGACGTCGTTGGTGGCGGCGGCGACGAGGTCACCCGAGCGCCGCCGCACGAGATACGCGGGGGCGAGGGCGTCGAGCTTCCGGAACAGATCGAGGCGCATGTGGGTGAGCAGGCGGAAGGCCATGTCGTGCGCGAGCCACGATTCGAGCCAGTGCAACAGACCGGCGAGCGGCGCGACGGCGGCGAGGGCCACCAGCAGGCCACCCCACGGCGCGCCGCGCTTGAGGGCCAGCACGATCAGCGCGCTCAGCACACCGACGCCGATCAGCGCGACCACGCGCGCGACGCCGAGCGCGAAGGTCAGCACGAGCTGCCCGCGGTACGGGCCCACCATCCCGAGGAGCGTCCGGATCACCTGAGGCCAGCCGAGCTGCGGCGCGCTCAGCAGCTCGCTGGCCGGCTCGGTCGTTTCCGGGCGCTCGCCGTTCGTGGTCGCCTCGGCCAGCGCGCGTGGCGCGAGATCGTCGAACAGGACGTCGGCCGCGCCGTTGCCGTCGCGCGCCTGCGGCGCCATCAGGCGGTAATAGATGTCGCCGCGCGCCATCAGCTCGGCGTGCCGCCCGCTCTCCGCGACGCGCCCGTCGTCCAGGACCAGGATGCGATCGGCGCCGATCACACTCGACAGTCGATGGGCGAAGATCAGCGTGGTGCGTCCCTGCATCAGGCGATCCAGCGCCTCCTGGATGACCGCCTCGCTCTCGGCGTCCACCGAGGACAGCGCCTCGTCGAGCACGAGGATGGGCGCGTCGCGCAGGAGCGCGCGGGCGATGGCGATGCGCTGCCGCTGGCCTCCGGACAACCGCACCCCTCGCTCGCCGACGACCGTGCGGTAGCCCTCGGGCAGCCGTGCGATGAACTCATGGGCGTTGGCGGCGCGCGCCGCCTCCGCGAGCTCGGCCATCGTGGCGTCGGGCTTGCCCATCCGGAGGTTGTCCTCGACGGTGCCGTGGAAGAGATAGGTGTCCTGGCTGACCACGGCGATGGCGCGTCGCAGCGAGTCGAGCGGGATCGTCCGCGCGTCGCGCCCCCCGACGAGCACGCGGCCGCGCTGCGGGTCGTGCAGGCGCAGGAGCAACCGCGCGATCGTGGACTTGCCGGAGCCGCTCGGTCCCACGATGCCGACGCGCTCGCCCACGGCGACGCGGAAGCTCAGTCCCGTATGCGCGGCGCTCCGCCCGCCGGGATAGGCGAACGTCACCTCGTCGAACTCCACCGTGGGAACGAGCGGCGCGTCGCTCGCGCGTGGCGGCGCGTCGTCACGAACCGCGGGACGGGCGTCGAGCACGGCGAAGATCCCCTGCGCCGCCGACTGGCCCAGCATGCCCTGATGGAGGAGGATGCGCAGCTCGCGCAGCGGCCGGAACACCTCGACGCCGAGCATGAGGATGACGAGCAGCGCCGCCAGCGACATCTCGCCCGAGGCGACACGCCAGGCCCCGAGCCCGAGCGCCGCCGCCGCGCCGATGGCGATGCCGGCGTCCGTGATCCCGCGCGTCATCACGCTCTGCGCGAGCACCCACATCGTGCTGCGGAACAGCGCCCACCCGCGGGCTTCCAGGAGCGTGAGACGCGCCCCGCTCTGCCCGAAGGCCTTCAGGGTGCCGAGCCCCTGGATCGAGTCGAGGAAGTCGGACGCGAAGTCGCCGTAGGCGCCCTGACGCGCGCGGCTCGCCGTGCGGTCCCGCTTGTGCCACAGCGACGGCGCGATCAGGGTGACGAGCGCGGCCGCGAGGAGCACGAGCGCGACGGGGAGATCGAGAAACGCGACGAAGCCGAAGATGAGCAGCGGCGTCAGCGCCGCCACCGCGAGCTGCGGCAGATACTGCCCGAAGTACACCTCGAGCTGCTGCACGCCCTCGACCAGTGAGAGGAGGACCTCGCCGGTGCGCGCCCCCGCGAAGTGGGCCGGCCCCAGCCCGACGACGTGCTCGTAGAGCTGCTCGCGCATCCGCAGCTGCACGCGCGCGGCGGTGCGATGCGCGTACGTCGTCCGCGCGTACTCGAGCACGGCGCGCAGGATGACGGCGGCGGCCGTCAGGGCGACGGGGAGGGCGAGCTCGCGGAGCCCCGCGCCCGCGAACACGCGCCCCAGGACCCATCCGAGCAGCGCCAGCCGCGCGATGCCCACGGTGACCTGCAGCAGGCCCAGGGCGACGGCGATCGCGATCCGTCCGCGCACTCCACGGGTGAATTCCCACAGCCGACGGTCGATGTACATGCCTGCGAGTCTACCCCACGTGCTTTCGCCTTTGCCCCTTGCCGCACTCCCACCGCGGACATATAGTCCGGCCGAGCGGCCCACCGACGAACGGAGGAGACCCCCCAATGCCGGACAAGACCTACAAGATCATCGAGCTGGTTGGCGTGTCCGAGGACTCGATCCAGCAAGCCATCCGTAACGCGGTCATCCGCGCCTCGGAGAGCTTGACGGGCCTCGACTGGTTCGAGATGACCGGGGTCCGCGGCCTCGTGAAGGACGGCAGGGTCAGCCAGTTCCAGGTGACGGTCAAGGTGGGCTTCCGCATCCTGAGCGACGCCGAGATGCGCGGCGCGTAACCGGGTGGAGCGTCCGGTCGTCGCTCGGCTCCAGGTCGACGAGATTCCTGCGATGCAGGCGTTGCGGCGCGAGGCCCTGGCCTCGGATCCCCTGGCCTTCGGGGCCACCGTGGAGGACGACCCCGCGCTCGATCCGGCATTCGCGATCCGATCACTGTCGGATCCGTCGAGCGCGGCGATCTTCGCGGCCTTCGTATCGCGCGCGGCCGTGGGCATGGTGGGGCTGGCTCGGATGCCTCGGGAGAAGGTCAAGCATCGGGCGCTCGTGTGGGGCATGTTCGTGCAGCCTGCGTACCGTGGTCGCGGCGTCGGCGCCGCGCTACTCGACGCCGCCCTGGACCACGCGCGCTCCTGGAGCGGCGTGCGTCAGGTGCATCTGTCGGTCACGGCCTCCGCGCCGGGCGCCCGGCGGCTGTACGAGCGCGCCGGGTTCGTGGTCTGGGGCCGCGAGCCACGGGCGCTCGGGTGGAACGGCACGCTCATCGACGAGTACCACCTCGTGCTCGCCCTCGATCCGCGCGATGTCGTCTGACGCCCACGGCCGGCGGTGAGCGAGCGCGGGGCGGCACGCCCCCGACCGACGAAGACCCGTGTTCGGCTGGAGCGACCGTCGGCCCGCCGGCGACACGAGTTTCTCGCGGCGGTGCTGCGAAGCCGACCGCTTCATGGTTCGTGGGTCTGGCCTCCCTCGACCCCCGCCGCCTATCGCGCCTACCTGCGGCGGCTGCGCGGCGTAGCACAGGTGGGCACCTGTGGCCGGGAGTCGGAACGCCCTTTCTTGGTTACGGCTATCAGGTCTGGCTCCTCCCGGGCGAGCCGCGGCGGTTCACGTTCCTGGGGGTGCGCGGCCAATCGATACTCGTCGACTCGCGGCGCCGGCTCGTCATGGTCCAGACGTCCGTCCGCAAGCGGCCGTCCGGCGATCCCTCCGCCCGCGAGACGCGACTGCTCTGGGAAGCCGTCGTGGGCACCCTCGGGAACTGAGCGGGCGTTACAGCTTGGCGATCGCCGGGATGACCCTGGCGCCCATCAGCTCGATCGAGCGCGTCGTGGTCGCGTGGTCCATGCGCGACTCCTGCGCTTCCAGCAGCAGGTGACCGACGCCGAGCTCCCTGTGGACGAGGGCGAACTTGTCGGCGACTTCGTCGGCGGTCCCGGCGATGATGAGGTTGGCGGCGAGCAGATCCTCGTAGCTCATCGTCGCGAGCGAGCGCGGACGGGCCTTGAGCGCGAACTGCTTGCCGGCGCGTGAGCGCATGCCGACGGGGTTGAACCAGTCGAGGGGGCCGCGCAGCGTGGGACCCATGCGCCACACGAAATGGCGGCCGGCCTCCAGCGCCTTCGCCTTGGTGTCGGCGGCGACCGCGCAGATCAGAAAGCCGAAGTCCTCGGGCGTCGCCGTGCGCCCGACCTCGGCCGCGCCCTGGCGATAGAACTCGAACAGCTCGCGCGCGATCTCGAACGGCACCAGGAACGGCACGTAGGTGTAGCCCCGACGGCCGGCCCACACCGCCGTCTCCGGGCTCGCCGTGCCGGGGATCCAGATCGGCGGATGCGGCTTTTGCAGCGGCAGGCACCACGGGTTCACGTGCCGGAAGTGGTAATGCTTCCCCTCCCACCGGAACGGGCCGGGCGCGGTCCAGCACTTCAGGATCAGATCGTGGCACTCCTCGAAGCGCTCGCGGTTGTGCACGGGGTTGGCGTTGGCCCACCACTGCTCGACACCGACGCCGCGCACGAAACCCGAGAGCACGCGTCCGCCCGAGATGAGATCTGCCATGGCGAGCTGCTCGGCCATGCGCACGGGGTTGTCCTCGATGGGCAGGATGTTGCCGAGGATCAAAATCTTGGCGCGCCGGGTCGTGCGCGCGAGCACGGCGGCCGTCATGTTGACGCCCACGTCGACGCAGGAGGGCGTCGAGTGGTGCTCGTTGATCATGAGGCCGTCGAAGCCGACCCGGTCGGCCAGCTCGTACTCGTCGAGGTAGCGCTGGTAGTTCGACGCCGCCTTCTCGCGGTCGAAGAAGCGGTTGGGGAACGCGAGCCGCAGCGACGGGTATTTGTCGCCCTCCGCATCGGGGTACTCGTGGTGCGGCATCTCGCTGAAGTAGTAGAGCTTCATCGCCGCGCCTCCCCTCCGAGGAAATCGAGCACGAGGCGCGCGAACTGATCGGGTTGCTCGATCGGCGGAAGGTGTCCGCATTTGTCCAAAACGGTCAACGTCGCGTTCGGCATCAGGCGCCGGTACTGCTCGCCGCAGGCGACGGGGACGATCCGGTCTTCGCGGCCCCAGAGGATCAGCGTCGGGTTCGTCACGCGCGGCAGAAAGCGGTCGAGCCGCGGGTTGTGCATGTACGGCTTCCAGGTGAGCCGCGCCGTCATCTCCCGGTTGCGCTCGGCGATCTCCAGCTCGGCCGGCGTCGGCGCGCGGCCGAACAGCTCGTCCCACTCGGGGATGGTCCTGGGATCGTGCACGGTCAGCTCGCGGAGCTGCTGCGGCGAGTGGTAGAAGATGTCGAGGATCTCGCCCGTCTCCGGCTTGAGCCCGACCGGCGCCACCAGGACGAGCCGATCGATCGCGCGGGGGCTCATCGCCGCCATCTCCGCCGCCGTCCAGCCGCCGATCGAATGGCCGAGCAGATGCGGCCGGCCGAGCCCGGCGGCGTCGATGAACCAGAGGTGAAAGCGCGCGAGGTCGTCGATGCCGTCCATCCACTCGGCGTCCCCCGAGCGCCCGAACCCCGGGTGCGTCGGCGCCCACACCGTGTAGCGCTCCGCCAGCTTCGTCATCGAGCGCGTGAAGCCGCGGTTGCCGCCGGCGCCGTGCAGCACCAGCAGGGGATCGCCCTGGCCCCCGACCCACGTCTGGACGTCCACGCCGCCGACCGGAATCGTCTCTTCACGAGGTGTCATGGGCCGTATTATGCGCCGGTCAGACGACGCGCGCGCGGCGGCGTCAACGATCTCGCGCCCGGTTCCGGAGTATGATGCGCCCATGAGCGCCGACACGAAGACCGCAGCGACGAGTCCATCCACGCACGGCTCCGCGTCGAAGACGTACGAGGTCGACGACGCGTTCGCCGCCAACGAGCTCTACCAGGACAACGGCTGGACGGACGGGCTGCCGATCGTGCCGCCGACGGAGAAGCTCGTCAGCGCGTTTCTCGACGCCGCGCGGCTGGGTCTCGACGACGTCGTCGGCGTGGAGCCCGTACGCCGGCGGCGCATCACCGCCGAGAAGGTCGCCATCGCCGCCGTCATGGCCGGGTGCCGGCCCGAATACATGCCGGTCGTGCTCGCCGTGGTGCGCGCGATGTGCGTGCCGGAGTTCGGGCTGCACGGGACCACGGCGTCCACGGGCGGCAGCGCGCAGTTCATCGTCGTGAACGGCCCGATCCGTCGCGCTCTCGGAATGAACGCGACGAACAACGCGCTGGCCAACGCGAGCCGCGCGAACGCGACGATCGGCCGCACGCCGCGCCTGCTGATCCTCAACGTCCTCGGCGGCGCCCCGGGCCGTCTCGATCGCTCGACGCTCGGTCACGCCGGCAAGTACACCTACTGCGTGGCCGAGGACGAGGAGGACCAGCCGTGGACGCCCCTGGCCGCCGAGCGCGGCGTGCCCCCCGGGCGATCCGCCGTCACGGTGCTGGCCGCGGGATCGTCCCATCAGCTCATGAACGAGTGGACGCGGGACCCGCGCGAGCTCCTGGAGACGTACGCGGCGACGATGCGGGCGAATCTCCTCACCTACTCGATCTGGGCCGGCAACTACGCAATCGTCGTCGGGCGGCAGCACCGCGAGGTGCTCCAGGCCGCGGGCTGGTCGAAGCGGGACGTGCGCGAGTTCATTCACGAGCGCGCGCGGGTCACGCGGGGCGAGTGGCAGAGCGTGGGCAAGGGCGCCGTCGTCGGCCGCAAGGCGAAGGACGTCCACACGGCGCTGCGCACGGCGGACGATCTGCTCGTCATCGCCGCCGGCGGGCCTGCGGGGGGATTCGGCGCCGTCATCCCGCCGTGGTATGCGGAGAAATCGCTCGCGATCACCGTGCCCGTCGAGGCGTGAGACACCCAGGGAGGACGACATGACCATTCGTGTGCTCGACCCGAGGCTCGACCCCGAGCGCGAGCCCCTCTCCCTCGCGCCGACCCTCGCGTCGCTCGATGGCGCCACCATCGGCCTGCTCGACAACGCGAAGATCGGGACGTCACGCTTCTTCGATCATCTCGAGACCCTGCTGAAGACGCACGGCGTCCGTGAGTTCGTGCGCCAGCGCAAGCCCGACAGCTCGCGGACGGTGCCGCCGGCGATGCTCGACGAGCTGGCCCGGGCCGACGCCATCGTGTCCGGCATCGGCGATTGAGGGAGCTGCTCGTCGTGCAGTCTGCACGACGCCCTGTCGGCCGAGCGGCTCGGCATCCCCGCCGTGGCGATCATCACCGATCGCTTCGCGGAGAGCGTGCGGGAGATCGCCGCGATCGAAGGTCTCCCGGATTATCCGTACGTGGTCATCGGGCATCCGATCGCCGGCAATCCGACCGAGGAGCTGCAGGGCAAAGCCGAGCGCGCGCTCGCCGCGATCGTCTCGCGGCTGACCGTCCGGAAGACGTGACGGCCCCGCGCGGGCTCAGCTGAGGGTCGAGCGGCGGTGGCGGAGGGCCTGGAGCCCCACGACGATCAGCACGGCGATCATGAGGATCTGCGCCCACTCGGAGAGCGTCGGCACGGAGACCGTGGGAGCCGGCGGAAGCGGGCCTGACGTCACGGCAATGCCGTCCGTGGTAAGGGGCAACGCGTTGATGACCACCGTCTGGCCGGTCGCCGGATCGATGGTGGCGAGGGCGTCCTGGACTCCGCCGACGACGGACGCCCACAGGGTGCCCGCCACCGGATCGAATTTCATCGCGGCCGGCCGCGGAAACGTCCCGAAGGCCGGCTGGTAGCTGATGCTGCGGACGAGCGTCGCGGCCCCCGTCGTCTGGTCGATGGTGTAGAGGGACGTTTCGTTCGCGTAGTACAGCGTGCTGCCCTGGAACGCGAGGCTGTTCCCGAACGGGAAACCGAGACCCGCATCTCCCAAAGGCGTCGCGGCGCCGGTCGTGGTGTTGATGGTGAAGATGAACCCTTCGCCGAATGCGAAGAGCTTTCCATCGGAGGGACGGAAGGCGATGTCTTGAACGAACAGATTGTCTTGTTGCAGAGAGCCGACCAGCGTGCCGGCTCCGGTGGTGGTGTCGATGGTGATGAGGACCGTCTGCCCGTTGCCGGCCCCGACACCGTAAAGCTTGCCGCTCGGGGAGAAGTCGAGCGCGCCGACGCGCAGGAAGCCGATCGGGCCAATGATGCGCTGGAAGGCGGGTCCGGTCCCACCCGGCGCGAACGCCCATAAGCCCGAGGCGCTAGTGGGACCCTGGTAAACGGAGCCATAGATGAGCGTGGCGGCATTCGCGCCCGCGACGTTCAAGAGGCCCGCCAGCGTCAAGCCGAGAATGATCCGAACCATGTTTCGCCCCCCGGCGGCCCCGTGTCGTCGGGCAGCCCCGCGGGATTATGGTCGGAATCCACGACGGCTCAAAACGAAAACGGACCTCGGCTCCGAACCTCGCTCAGGCGGCGAAGCCGCGCAGCACGCGACCCGGTCTCCCGCACTCGCGGAGCACTCCGCCCGCGTCCGCCGTGCGCACGCCGTTGACCCAGACGCCGTGCAGACCGACGGCCGGCGTGTCGAGCCGTGCGGCGCCGGTGGGCAAGTCGTTGACCCGCCGCTTGGCGCCGCGGCCCACCGTCGCGGGATCGAAGAGCAGGAGATCTGCCCACGCGCCGGGCACGAGCCGGCCGCGGCCCTCGAGGCGATAGGCGTCGGCCACGTCGCTGGTCACGCGCTTGACCGCCTCCTCGAGCGTCAGATCACCACGCTCGCGGACCCAGTGGCCGAACAGGTGCAGGCCGAAGCCCGCGTCGCACAGGAACGACAGATGCGCGCCGGCGTCCGACAGCGCGATGGCGGCGTGCGGGTGACGGAGGAGCTTTCGCACCTCGTCCTCGTCGGTGTTGAAGAGCTTGCAGTCGAACATCGCGTCGAGCTCGCCGTCGAGGCCGAAGTCGAGGAAGGCATCGAACTCGTCGCGGCCGGTCTCGCGCGCGAGCTGCGTGATGGTCTTGCCGACGAGCGCGCGATGCTCGGGACGGGTCACCGCCATGATCGACAGGTGCGCCCACGTCTTGTCGCTGAAGCGGTTGGGCACGCCGGGCGTGGCGGCCTCGGCCTTGAGCTTCTCGCGGAACGAAGGATCGGCGAGCGTCCGCCTGTACTCGGCCTCGCTGCCGGCCTCGATGGCCGGCCGCCACGCGAGGAACGCCTCCAGCGGATAGGGATGGCGGAGCGTGAACTCCATTCCGAGCGGGAAGCAGCCGACCTGGGCCCACAGCTCGCGCCCGCGCTTGCGGGCGGCGCCGATCTCCTCGAGCTCGCGGAAGACGCGCGTGGGATCGCCCGGGTCCACGAACATCGCGGCGATCATCACCGGCCGTCCGCTGCCGGCGGCGATCTTCTCGAGCCAGGGGATGGTCGAGGTCATGCCCTTGGTGAGCATGAAGACTCCGCGGCCGACCTCGCCGAGGGCGCCCGTGAGGGCCAGCATCTCGCTCTCGTCGGCCAGCCGCGAGGGCATGGGGATCCCGTTCTCGCCGTTGTGCTGCTCGAGCGTGGACGTCGCGAAGCCGACGGCGCCCGCGCGGAGCGCCTCGACGAGCAGGCGCCGCATCTCGGCGATCTCCGCCGGCGTCGCCGGACGCTTGGTGGACTCCGCGCCGAGCACGTAGGTGCGCAGCGACGAGTGACCGAGGAACGAGGCCACGTTCGGCACGACGCCGCGGCGCTCCATCGCGTCGAGGAACTCGGGATAGGTCTCGAAGTCCCAGCGGACGCCGGCGCGCAGCGCCTCCAGCGCCATCCCCTCGACGTGGGTCAGGTTGCGCAGGGTGAGGTCGCGATCCGCCGGACGGCAGGGCGCGATCGTGAAGCCGCAGTTGCCGATGACCACGGTCGTGACGCCGAGCGCGGACGAGGGCGTGGCGAACGGATCCCAGGTGAGCTGGGCGTCGTAGTGCGTGTGGATGTCGACGATGCCGGGCGCGAGCACGAGCCCGCCGGCGTCGACGCGCTCGCGGCCGGGGCCGAGGTCACGGCCGACGGCGGCGATACGCCCGTCCGTGACGGCGACGCCTGCCGTGCGCGCCGGGCCGCCGAGACCGTCGATCACCCGGGCGTTGTCGATCACGAGGTCATGCACGTCGGCGGTCTCCGTGTGAGTTGAACATCGTCGCTGGCATATACTCCCACATCGTCTGACATGGTCGACACTCCCGTCCTCATCGTCGGCGGCGGCCCCGTGGGCTTGAGCGCCTCCATCCTGCTCTCGCGGCTCGGCGTGCCGTCCCTGCTGGTGGAGCGCCACCCGGGCACGGCCGTCCATCCCAAGGCGCGCGGCATCAACAGCCGGACGATGGAGATCTTTCGCCAGTGCGGCGTGGAAGACGACGTGCGCGCCGCCGGGCTCGCGCAGGACAAGGTGCGCTTCATCATCTGGGCCGAGTCGCTGGCCGGCGACGAGCTGGAGCGGCGCACGCCGGCGCGGATGCGCTCCGACGTCGCCAGGATCAGCCTCGTGAGCGCGGCGCTGTGCGCGCAGGACGATCTCGAGCCCGTGCTGCGCCGCCACGCCGAATCGCTCGCTCCCGGCGCCCTGCGCTTCGGCACCGAGCTGGGAGCGCTCGAGCAGGACGCCGGCGGCGTCACGGCGACGCTTCGCTCCGGCCAGATCGAGACGCGCGTGCGGAGCCGCTGGGTGATCGCCGCCGACGGTGCGCGCGGCCGCATCCGCGAGCTGCTGGACATCCCGTTGGGGGGCCATCCCTTCCTCTACCGCAGCATCAACGTGCTCCTCCGCGCCGATCTCACGCGCTGGACGGCGCACCGCCCCGCGGCGCTCTACTTCGTCGAGCAGCCGGACCTGCGCGCGACCTTTCTGACCATCAACGGGACCAACCGCTGGGGGTTTCTCGTCAACAATCTGCCGGCGACCGTCGACGTCACGTCGTACACGCCGGAGCGGTGCGCCGCCCTCGTGCGCCAGGCGGCGGGAGTGCCCGATCTGGAGGTCGAGATCCTCGGCGTCGCCCCGTGGACGGCGGCCGCGCAAGTGGCCGAGCGATTCGGCGGCGGCCGCCTGTTCCTGGCGGGCGATGCCGCTCATCACATGCCGCCGACGGGCGGCTTCGGCCTCAATACCGGCGTGCAGGACGTGCACAATCTCGCCTGGAAGGTCGCGGGCGTCTTTCACGGCTGGGCCGGCCCGGCGCTGCTCGACTCCTACGACGCCGAGCGACGACCGTTCGCGCGCGCGATCACCGCCCAGGCCCTGGCCAACTCCTCGGCCATGGGGCGCGTCGCCGCCGCCGACGGCGTGCTCGACGCCAGGCCGGGCGTGCGCGCTCGCCCCGAGTTCCTGAACGAGATCGGCATGATCTTCGGCGCGCATTACCAGTCGGCGGCGGTCGTGCCCGACGGCACGGACCTGCCCGAGGTCGCCAACCCGATCACCGATCACATACCCGTCGCCCGCCCCGGGAGTCGCGCCCCCCACGCCTGGCTGGAGCGCACCGGAGCGCGGGCCTCCACCATCGATCTCTTCGGCCGCGGCTTCGTTCTGTTGACCGGGCCGGACGGCAAAGCGTGGCGCGACAGCGGCCGCACCGTCGGCGGGACGCTGGGCATCCCGCTCGAGGCATTCACCATCGGCCCCGGCGACGATCTTCACGACCCGGACAACGCGTGGGCCGCCGCCTACGGCGTGGACGCGGACGGCGCGGTGCTCGTCCGTCCGGACGCGCACGTCGGCTGGCGAAGCCGGTCGTCCCGGGCCGACCCCGCCGCCGAGCTCGAGCGCGCGCTGCGGAGTATGCTGGGGCGCGGATGACGGACACCAAGCGCGGCTACGCCGATTTCCACGAGCACCTCGACGCGTTGAAGCGCCAGGGGCTGCTCGTCACGATCGATCGCCCGATCGACAAGGACGCCGAGCTGCATCCGCTGGTGCGCTGGCAGTTCGTCGGCGGCCTGCCCGAGCAGGACAGGAAGGCCTTCCTGTTCACCAACGTGATCGACGGCCGCGGCCGGAAATATGCGATCCCGGTCGTCGTCGGCGCGATCGCGGCCAACCGCGCGATCTACGGTATCGGCATGGGCGTCCCCGTGAACGAGATTCCGGCGCGCTGGGATCACGCCATCGCGAATCCGATCGCGCCCAGGGTCGTGGAGACGGCCGTCTGTCACGAGGTCGTCCTCGAAGGCGCGGCATTGCTCGGCGAGGGGCACGGGCTCGACGCGCTGCCGATCCCGATCTCCACGCCGGGCTTCGACAGCGCCCCGACGCTGACGGCGACGAACGTGATCACCCGTGACCCCGTCACCGGGGTCCAGAACATGGGGACCTATCGCGCCGCGCTCAAGGCGCCCGACCGGCTGGTGGTCCGCATGGCGACGCGCGTGGGCGGCGCCGGCGGCTATCTCCATTACCGCGAGCACCAGAAGCGCGGTGAGGCGACCATGCCGTGCGCGATCGTGCTCGGCTGCCCGCCGCACGTGGCTTTCATGGGGCCGCAGAAGCTGCCCATCGGCGTCGACGAGGTGGCCGTCGCCGGCGGGCTCGCGGGAAGCGCGATCAACGTCGTGCGCGCGCGCACCGTGGACCTCCTCGTGCCCGCGGAGGCCGAGGTCGTCATCGAAGGCCTGATCGACACGGAGTACGTCGAGCCCGAGGCGCCGTTCGGGGAATCGCACGGTCACGTGGCGCTCGAGGAGTTCAACATGCCGATGCGCGTGACCGCGATCACGCATCGCCGCGACCCGGTCATCCCGTCGTACATCAGCCAGGTGACGCCCAGCGAGTCGAGCGTCATCAAGCGCGTCGCCTACGAGCCGCTCTTCCTCGCGCATCTCCGCGACGCCCTCGGTATCCGCGGCGTCAAGCGCGTCGCCCTGCACGAGCCGCTGACCGGACTCCTGCGCGTGCTCGTCGTCACCCTGGCCAAGGGCACGCCGCGCACCGAGGTGTGGAGGGCGCTCTACGGTGCGGCGTTCTTCAAGGGCGACTGCGGCAAGATCACGATCGCCGTGAACGACGACATCGATCCCGACAACGCCGACGCGCTCCTGTGGGCGATGGCCTACCGGATGGACCCCGTCGCGGACGTCCGCACGCTTCCCCACCGCGGCCAGGGCCACGGCCCCAAGCGCGAGCACGGCGGCGAGGAAGACTCGACGCTCCTGATCGACGCGACCATGAAGGAAGACCTGCCGCCGCTCGCGCTGCCCAAGCGCGAGTACATGGAGCGTGCGAAGAAGATCTGGGACGAGCTCGGCCTGCCCGCGCTCCGGCCGCAACCGCCCTGGTTCGGCTACTCGCTCGGCGACTGGCTCCCGGAGTGGGACGACGCGGCCCGCCGCGCCGTCGAGGGCCGGTATCTCGAGAACGGCCGCATCAGCGAAGGTCAACGCCGCAAGGGCGTCAAGCCCGAGACCAAGTTTCGCCCCGACGCGCCAGGGGCTTAGCGCCGCTTTCGCGTGAGGCGAAGTGTGGGGCGCTGTCCTGGCGAGCAGGCCCCACCCGCTCGCCCGCCCGCGTGTCGGCCGTGGCTTACACGATCTGGCTCGCGCGCAACGCGCGCCGAGCTCGCGGTACGCTCTGCGCCGCGGGGCGCCCTGCCCGCGACCCACCCGGCGCCTCGTCGTCCCTCTGCTGTGGTCATCCCTCTATAGACGGCACACGGCTTGCCGAGGCGTAGACGGATCGTCTAATCTCGGGCGACACCAAAAGAGGAGACCTCGGGTGCTGCTTAGGGCTGGAGAGGCACGGGTTGCGCACTATGTAACCGAATTGAAGTTGTCCGGACAGGATATGGAGGCCCTCGATGACTGATTTGAAGGGCAAGGTCAAAGAAATCGCAGAGATCGCGCAGACCCTACCAGAGAACCTTCAGCAGTCCTGTTTCGAGCTCCTGCTGAGGCATTACTTGGCTTCCACCGAACCGGCTTGCGCCCCTGCGAAAGCTGTCGCGGCCGAGCCGGTGGGAGCCTCTCCCATTACAGCCGCCGAGACCCTTCAGTCTTTGGAGGAGGCGGCGAGGGGTCAGGCCGACCTGACTAATAACGACCTCCATGTCAAGGCTCGCCGCTTTATGGAGAAGTACTCCGTATCTCTGGCCGACTTGAACAACCTCCTCTACAAGGAGGGACAACAGATTCTACCGCTCTATGAGGATGTGAAAACCACGCGAATGGCCGAAGCGCAGATCCGCATCGCGCTTCTTCTGTCTCTTCGAAATGCGCTGACAAACGGAGAGTTCGAGGCCACGATCGACGCTGTCAGGACAGAGTGCCGTGACCGCAAGTGCTACGACCAAGGTAACTTCGCAGCAAACTTCAGGAACAATCAGTCCCTGTTTGACTTCGATAAGTACACGAAGGAGATGGCTGAGGTGCGACTATCCGAGAACGGCAGAAAG
>Ga0137373_10003951_pt1 | contig 16199 bp, 4 predicted proteins | sample SagtaG_5_FD_104912 | JGI IMG/M metagenome (GOLD analysis project Ga0137373, IMG submission 104912) | Vadose zone soil microbial communities from Sagehorn Ranch, Mendocino, California, USA - Sage1_R_80_16 metaG | ecosystem: Environmental > Terrestrial > Soil > Vadose zone | place: USA: California...
CACATCCTCATCCCGCTCCAGAACATCGCCTCCCTCCATTGCTCGAGCCGCTGCGACGCGCCGAAGGACGACTGGCCGCCGCGCGGCCTCGCCGAGGACGAGCCGCCCGACATCGACACCGAGTAGTGGTGCCCCTCGAGTGCTAGCCGCGCGGAACCTCGCGAAGGCCTGGCTCCTGCTCACCGGCTTCTGCGTCGCGTTCACCGCGCTCGGCTGGACGCTCGGCGGCTACCGGCTCGCGTCGATCTTCCTCTTCTGCGCGCTCCTCTCGGCGGGCGGCCTCGCGTTCTACGCCGACCGCGTCGCGCTCGGGATGGTCGGCGCGCGCGAGTTGCCCCTCGCCGCTGCGCCGATCGTCCATTCGACGACGGAACGCCTTGCTCTGCTCGCGGGCATCCCGAAACCGCGGCTCTACCTGCTCGATGATCCGCATCCCCGAGCGCTGTCGGCGGGACGCGGCACGCGCGGCGCGGCGGTCGCAGTCTCGCGCGGCCTGCTCGCGGTGCTCTCGCCGGCCGAGCTCGAGGGCGTGCTCGCCCACGAGCTGGCGAAGATCCACAACCGCGACGTGACGGTTCAGACGCCGCTCGTCGTGCTTTCGGCGATGGTCATCGAGATGAGCCGGATCGGCGGCTGGCTCGAGCGCGCATTGCTCCTGTTCCTCGGGCCGATCGCCGCTTCGTTCCTGCATTTGATGCTGACGACGAAGCGCGAGTTCGCCGCCGATCGAACGGCCGCAGGATTCTGCGGGTCGCCGCACGGACTCGCGGATGCGTTGATCCGGCTCGAGCAGACCGAAGAACTGTTCCCATTCCAGTCGACGCCCGCTACGGAGCCGCTCTACACGATCAATCCGTTCGCCGAAGACGGGCTCGCGGCCCTCTTCGTCACGCACCCACCCGTGAGCGAACGCGTGCAGCGACTCCGCGCGCTCGATCCGGCGTGGCGCGAAAAGCTCCGCGCGGCGTAGCGCTCACTCGAACGAGGGCAATTTCCCTTCAGATCGCAGCGATGCTTGAAATTGCCGCAAAGACTGTGGTACGGTCGCCGCCGTTCACCTACTGAAAACACAGTAGGTCTTCCACGACCGGGGGCTGGCTAAAAATTGATGCAGGACCGAGGGCATCCTGCGGCCCTTGTACAGCGCGGCTTTGCCGTGCTCGCAAGGGCGAACGCAGCCGGTAGCACCGCGCGGCCGCCATCGGCCCCCCTCATTGACTTTTCGTCTCTTCGCTCGGGCCGTGCGCGCAGCCGCATGCCCGCGACTTCGACCAATTGGAGGCCGGGATGGCAGGCATAAAGCGCAACTGGGCACGCTTCTTCGTGGTTCTCGCGATGACGATCGCGGTTGTCGGCACGGTCGGCTCGGCGCAGGCGAACCCCGAAGACCAGGACGCCACCGCGATCGGCAACGCCATCGAGAGCTTCGGCGACCGGCTTGCGTCCGCCAGTGATGCGCTGGGCGAGTACCAGGATCTCGCCAACAACCTGCCGCTCGCCGACCTGGCGCCGGGAGACCCGGGTGCGCTGAACCTCAGCGACCTGCTCGACCAAGCGGTCGGACCGCTGGGGAGCTTCGGGACCATGAGCGACCTCGCGACGGCAGTCGACGCGCGCGACGGGAACTACGGAGGCGTGACGGTGCAGTTCGGCGGCGCCGTCCCCGTGAGCTCGACGTCGACTTCGATCACGATCCCGGTCCACGCGACGCGAACCGTGAATCAGCCGCTCGCCTTCAAGTTCGGGCCCGTCGACATGACCGGTGGGAGTCTCGGGATCGCCTTCGAGCTGAACACGACGCTCACCTTCAACGTCGACTCGGCAGCGATCACGAGCGCCGCAACGGCGCCGCCGACGGCGCTCTCGCTGGTGCCTCCGACCGTCAACCTCTGCGCGCACGCGACCGCCTCCGTCGCCAAGTTCACCGCGCGCTTCGGCTTCACCGACGTCAACGTCTCGACCGACAACCCGGCGACGGCCGCTACGACCGAGGCGGCGACGCTCCACGCCTGCGCGAGCGTCGCCTTCAGCGATCCGGACTCGGTGGGCGGCATCACGATGGACGAGTGGACGTCGCACGCGCTGACGGAGCTCGCGCCGACTCCGCCGTCCGGCTCGTTCATCGTCAAGGGGAATCCGTCCGGAAACGACCTCGACACGACGTTCTACGTCGACGCGACGCTGGTCGACGGCGATGCGTTCACCGCCGGCACCGCAGCCGACGCGTCGATCGCATTCACCGACACCACCCTCGCGGACGGCTTCAATGCGACGCCCGCGCCGACCCTCGGCGCACTCGGCGCGTGGCAGAACATCACGGCGGGCGACGTCGCCAACGGGCTCGCGGAGTTCGTCTCCTCGCTGTCCGACGCGCAGAACGCGGGCAACGGTCCTCTCCCCCTGCTCAAGAAGAGCATTTCCGACACGTTCGACGGCGTGAAGCCGCTGCTCGACTACACCGAGCGGCTCACGAACGCGACCGTCGGCTGCGGCACCGAGCCCGGGGACGCCGACCACTTCCCGACCGGCGTCACCGACAACCTCACCACGGGCACGCTCGTCTACTGCCGCGCGCAGACGCAGCAGAAGAAGCAGAACGGGTCCGTCGTCTGGTCCGTGCCGAGCGGCGTCACGAACGTCTCCGCGACGTGCGTGCCCGACTGCGTCAACACGTCCGGCGCCGGAGCCGACGCGACACTCGGGGCCGACGGCGAGAGCCCAACGGCAGACGCCGTCTTCAAGATGATCGCTCCGGGCAACTTCACGATCGAGCTGTCCTGGGACTCCGATCCCGGCGCGCCCACGGTCACGCGAAAGGCGATTCCACGGCCGGGTAGCGCGCAGGAGCTGTTCCAGCGCCTCGCCGCCGCCGCGGGTCTCGACAACGCGCTCGCGAACCTCGGCTACTCCTCGGCGACGAAGTCGCTGACGTTCCGCCTGAAGAAGGACAACTTCGATCCGGTCGGCATCGGCGTGAACGCGAACATCGGCGACCTGATTCGGAACGCGACGAACATCGCGGGCCTGAAGGACGTGCTCGAAGGGGTCCCCGGGAGCACGAGCTTCACCGCCGATGCGTCGGACATCGATTTCGACGTCACCTTCGGCGTGCTCTTGTTGCAAAACACGAGCGACATCACTCCGCTGCGTGGCACTGCGACCGCCGGTTCGACCGGCAACGAGCTCGAGGACACGACAGCAGACTTCACGGACGGAACAAACGATCCGCACCTCGCCCAGGTGCTCAAAAAGACGAGCGCACCGACCGGTCAGTGCACGATCGCAGCCGTCGCGCAGCACAAGCTCACCTGTGCGACCGGAAGCGGCATCACATGGGCCGGCGGCGACACGTACGACGTCGACGGCGGCCTGATCGACCGCTTCTACGTCAAGGTCGACAACGCGGCCGACAAGCCGGAGCTGTCCGTGGGCGCCCTCGACGTCACGGGCACCCTCGACCTCGACGGCAAGGTCGGTTTCGTCGAGGTCCAGGCGGGCGGCAACGGCTCCAAGAACACTTTCGCGCCGGGCACCGCGTTCGGCATCTCGAAGGCCGATGCATCGAAGCCCGTGCTGCGCGTCGACATCAAGACCCCCGCACCGTTCGTCGCGGGCGGCAACACGATCACCGACGCGATCGGCGTCGGCGAGCTGCTCTTCCACCTCGACAGCGCGCACCTCAGCGCCGTCTGCAACCTCAAGGCAACCGCCGGTATCGGCATCAACGCGTCCGTCAACGGACAGCAGCTTGCGTCGGGGGGCGTAGCGCTCAACTGGCCGAACGTCTTCAAGTCGAACAGCTGCGAGCCCGACTTCTCCACGATTGCCGTCTCGGCCGACAGCGACTTCAACCTCAACCTCCGCGACTTCGACCCGTTCCCGTCCGTCACGGGAACGCACACCGCGGCGACCAGCACGAACCTGTTCGACGCGTCGAAGAACTTCAAGAACGTCGGCTTCAATCCCGCCGGCCCGGCGAGTGCCGAGCACGGCGCGAACCTGCTCAACCTGAAGCTGAGCAACAAGACCACCGGCGCGAGCTGCACGATCGCGACCATCAACGACAACGAACTCGAGTGCACGCTGTCCGGCGGCACGCGGCCGAGCGACGACGTCAACAAGAACAAGTGGAAGACCGGGGACGAGTACGCCGTCGAGGGCAACGCGCTCGGCTGGCTCGGCTACATCCTCGACAACCTCGACAAGCTCGTCGACCAGGTCGACCAGATCGATCCGGGCCTGACGGACAAGGAGATCCCGCTCATTGGCATCTCGACGAAGGACCTCGTCGGGAAGATCAAGTCGATCAAGCAGACGATCGACGAGCTCCGCGGCGCGCCGCTCGCGGAGATCGACTGCACCGGTAACCCGGACGGTACGAATCCCGCAAAAGACATTCTCGGCCGGCCGTTCAACATCGAGTTGCTGCCGGACAACACCACGCTCTGGTGCCGGGCCGTGTCGACGGTCGATCCGACGGCGGTGACGTGGAGCCAGCTCAAGGGCTCGGTGACGGTCACGCCGGGCGCGTTCGTCCCCGACCCCGCACACCTGCCTCCCACCGAGGCCGTCGACCAGACGACGTTCCCGGAGAAGGGTCACGGCTTCCCGCCGCTCGCCGGCGACGTTCTCGGCACGGTCGGGCCTGACGAGAACGGCGTCACCGGTGACGACCGCGTTCAGGTCGTCGTCAGCGACGGCAATGCCGCCTTCAGCGACGACACGGCGATCGACGAGTGGCAGATCAAGAGCGAGTTCACCGACGCCGCCGGCAATCACACGGTCGAGTTCCCGTCGTCGCTTCCGCCTCAGTCGCTGCAGCAGCTCGCCGACCTGATCAACGAGAAGCTCGGCGTCGACAACGTCATCAAGCTCGACCTGCTCGACCTGCCGGCCGCAGGGGCGGGGCCGAAGACAAGCGGCCAGGCATCCGCCGGCAGCACCGAGCACGTCCTCGAGGACAGCGGCGCGGACTTCCCGGCGCTCCCCGAGGCGCAGCGGCCGGACGTCGGCAATCTGCTGATCAACAAGACGGACAAGACGCACTGCACGATCACGGCCGTCGCGACCGAGACGCTCACGTGTGCGCTCGGCTCGGCGATGCAGTGGGACTCGGGCGACGACTACGAGGTCGTCGGCAACGGCACGAAGGACCTCGTCGTCAGCCTCGGCGTCGGCTTCTGCTCCGGCGGCGGTCTTTGCGAGACGTCCGACCGGTCCGTGCCCGCGGTCCAGGCGCCGTTGAACGTCGCCGGCAGTTTCGCGGACCTGATCGCCGTCGACACGCAGGGGAAGATCGAGCTCGACTACGACGCGACCGCACAGCTCGACGTCGGCATCCCGCTCAAGCTCGACCTCACACCTGACGTCGTCGTGCTCGACACGACCGGCGTCTCACTCGAGGCGAAGCTGGACGCGAGCGACATCGGCTTCTCCGCATCGCTCGGTCCGGTCTCGGTGAAGCTCGGCACGGCGATCACCGACACCGACCCGGTCACCGACGGCGACCAGCCGGGCATCGGCATCGGGAAGATCGGCGCCAAGCTGAGCGTCACCCAAACAGGCGACGACGGCATCCCGGACAACAACACGAAGACGTTCGGCGACTTCCTGTCCGGCATCACGGGCAGCTTCACCGGCACGAGCCAGGACTGCGACGAGCCGGCCGGCAGCCCGGTCGAGGCCAGCGGCGACGCGTGCGCGCTCGTCAACATCGAGGCCGTCGGCGTCAACTTCGCCGACCCGGTCAAGGTCGAGTGCACCATCGGCGGCACGCCGCTCTGCAACGTGACGCTGCCGCCGACTCTCCAGAGCCTCATCAACGGCGAGCCGCTCGACTGGAAGCTGCTGCTCCAGGTCCTGCCGCAAATCCTCGCGAACCTGCAGAAGACGCTCGACGGCGCAGCGCAGGACATCCACATCCCGCTGATCGGCGACACGCTCGACGCGGGCGCGGACGTCGTCGGCGCCTTCAACAACAACGTCGTCCTGCCCTTCTCGACGCTCGCACAACAGATCCTCAACGCGGCCGACCAGGACGGCGACGGCGACGTGGATGCGTACGACCTCTCGAAGGTCACCCAACAATTCATCTTCGACAAGCTCAAGGACGACGGCGGGGGCACCGGCGCGGACCTCCTCGAGGACACGAACGGGGTCGATCCGACCGGTGCCGCGACTCTGGACGACGTCGTGGTCACGCCGCTGTGCGGCAGCTCCGCGACCGTCTGCGCCAACGGCCAGGGCGTCACCTCGAACCTGATCAGGGACTTCCGCGTCACGTTCAAGATCGGCCAGGGCATCAACGGCGAGGTGCCGTTCGACATCGGCCTGCGCGGCCTGCCGCTCCGGCTGACCGGCGGCGTGCACGGCAGCGGCTCGTGGAGCCTGCTCGTGGACTTCGGCCTCTCGTTCAAGGACGGGCCCTACATCGTCGCCAACGGCAAGAAGTCGCTGCTCGGCAAAGTCGAGAAGCGCCCGTTCGACGTCGACACCGACGATCCGCCGGACGGCACGAACGACGCCTACTCCGTCCTCAAGTACCTGCAGGACGACGACACCGACTTCAACGGGGCGAACAACTCCGATGCCGCCGACGACCTCGTCGAGCTCGGCATGTGGCTGCAGAACACGACCACGACCGAGGGCTGCCGCGTCACGAAGATCGAAGAGCACAAGCTCTACTGCGACGACTTCGGGACCGCCGCCGTCGAAGGCGTCGACTGGCACGGCACCGACGGCTACGAGGTGCGCGCACGCCATGCGCCCGATACCGCCGACCCGGCGGTCGACGGCAGCGCACCCGAGCTCTCGCTGAACGCGTCGGTGACGATGGGGAACCTCCCCGGCACCGCCGGCTTCACGTGCACGGACTCGAACCACGACTACACCTCGCCGGGCTCGCCCACGTACCTGAACGGCTTCTCGAACACCCGTTGTCTCGCGGGTGAGCTCGCCTTCCTCCAGGTGACGATCCGCGATGCGGACGCCGTTCTCAACTGTGGGACGCTGACCGCAGCGGGTGACAACCCGACGGCGCTCTGCCTCGACGCGTCACTCGACTTCAAGAAGAGCGGAGGCAACCGCGTCAGCCTGTCCGACCTGATCGGCGGCAAGTTCAGCGTCGATCCGAGCCTCTCGGGCAAGGCGAACGTCGACACCCGCTTCCGCACCGGCCTGAACACCGGGCAGAACGCGGGCTTCCCGAGCGTGCTCGGAAAGTTCCACCTGTTCTGGGGCTTCACGGCGTCGCCTTCGGCGGGCCTCGACTTCGCGGCGCTGAACATTTCCTTCGACGGGGTCAACCTCGACGCCGGCAAGTTCATCAGCGCCTTCCTCAGCCCGATCGTCAAGCAGGTCAAGAACGTCACGGGCCCGCTGATGCCCGTGGTCGAGATGCTCCAGGGCGAGGTCCCGATCATCTCCGATCTGTCGAAGCTGATCGGCCAGGGGCCGGTGACGGTGCTCGACCTGCTCGAGGCGATCAGCGGGAACGACCTCTCGCTGCTGCGCTCGATCCTGCAGTTCGTGAAGTTCGTGAACACGATCCCGACCGACGGGAACCTGCTGATCCCGCTCGGCACCGGTCCGACCGGGGGCGGCTTCAGTGTCACCGGCCAGCGCGCCGGCGAAAGTCAACCGCTCCCGGAGGAGGCCGGCGAGGGCCTCACACCGGGCGGTGACACCGCCACGAACCTGATCGATGAGCTGGGCAAGCCCGGCTCGCCGTACACCTCCGCGAAGGCGGCACCCGACGAGTGCGTCGGCCGCGGCTCGACGTTCGGCGTGTGCGGCCTGACCTTCCCGTTCCTCGGGAACGCCGGCGAGATCTTCGGCGTCCTGATGGGCAAGGACACGACCCTCGTCCACTACGACGCCGGTACGTTCGGCGCGGGCGCCGGCTTCGGCTTCTGCTTCCCGCCGATCCTCATCGGCCCGGTGCCGGTGCAGATCTGCATCGGCGGCTCCTTCCGCGTCGAAGGCCGCTTCGCGATGGGCTACGACACGTCGGGCCTGCGCAAGGTGCTCGAGGGCGGTACCGGCACACACCTGCTCGACGGCATCTTCTTCGACGACTACAACGCGCAGGGCGTCGACGTGCCCGAGATTGCGTTCACCGGCAGGGTGTACGCCGAGGGCGCCGTCAGCGTCTACATCTTCAAGGTCGGAATCCGCGGCGAGATCATCTTCACCATGGGACTCGACCTACACGAGGATCCACCACTCGACGGGAAGCTGCGAATCGAGGAGATCGTGTCGAAGCTCTTCACGCCGATCTGCCTGTTCGACGTGACCGGGAAGATCGAAGCGGCGCTTTCGGCGTTCGTAAAGATCGACCTGTTCATAACCTCGGTCGAGTTCTCGATCCAGATCGTCAAGATCACGCTGCTCGAGTTCAAGCTCGACATCTGTACGCCGAAGCCGCCCGTGCTCGCAGTGGTGACGCCCTCGGGCAGCGTCGAGCAACTCATCCTGCACATGGGGAATTCGGCCCAACGCAACGCGCGCAACATCGCGCCGGGCGAGATAAACGAGAAGTTCACCGTCCGGCAGATGGAGTCGTATGGTCCCGAGTCGGCGGAGCACAACGGGAAGACGCGCTTCTCGGTCTCTGCCTTCGGCATCCAGCAGGACTACTTCCTGACGACCTCCAAGGTCGGGACGTCTAACGCCGTCCTCATTGCCAATGCCGACAACGGCGACGATGTCATCTCGCTGCTGCCGGGCGGCAATTCCGGCACCAAGTCCGACCCGGGCAAGCAGAACCCGCCCGTTCCGTTCACGCTCCGCGCCGACATCTCGGCCGGCACCGGGAATGACGAGGTCACGACCGGCGAGAGCGGCGACACCATCGACGGCGACCCCGGCGACGACAAGCTCTCCGCCGCCGGCGGCAACGACACGATCCGCGGCGGAACGGAGAACGACAACATCGACGCCGGTGAAGGCGACGACACCAACGTCCACGGCAACGCCGGCAACGACATCGTCAACGGCGGCAAGGGCGCCGACAAGCTCTTCGGCGACGCCGCCGACGACGTCCTCACCGCCGGACCGGACGATCCGGCCGCCACGTCGGTCGACGAGCTCCACGGCGGCCCCGGCAACGACACGCTGTCCGCCGACGGCGGCAACGACAAGCTGTGGGGCGACGAGGACCTCGACTTCAACTGCTCGAGCGACGGCTCCACCAGCGGCGGCAACGGTGGCAAAGACACGCTGATCGCCTCCGACGGCGACGACCAGCTGCACGGAGGAAACGGGGACGACTCGCTCGACGGAGGCGACGGCAACGACCAGATGTGCGGCGGCGGCGGAGCCGACGAGATGGTCGGCGGCGCCAACAAAGACACGGAGTTCGGCGGCGGCGGCGACGACGACATCGCCGGCGGCACCGACAACTCGCCGGCCGCGAGCGGCGGCGATGAGCTGCACGGCGGTCCCGGCCGCGACTACATGATCGGTGACGAGGGAACGCTGACCCGCAACGGCAGTTCGATCGCCGTCACTCTCGCGGGCACCTTCGTCGGCAACGACACGATCGACGGCGGCCCCGGCGACGACTTCCAGTGGGGGCAGGGCGGCGTCGACACGATGAAGGGCGGGCCGAACGACGACGAGATGCGTGGCGGATCCGCCAACGACGTCATGAACGGCAACGACGGCGACGACGAGATGTACGGCGAGGACGGTGCCGACGCCATGCACGGGGACGACAACAACGACGTGATGCGTGGCGGCCCCGGCGCCGACACGATGGACGGGGACGACAGCGTCGACGAGATGTACGGCGACGGCGAGGTCGATGTCATGCGTGGCGGAAACGGCGACGATCTGATGCGCGGCGGCGGTGGCGACGACAAGATGGAGGGCAACGCAAACGACACCTCCGCGCTTCCGCTCGACGACGCAACCAACCCGCTCGCGAATGTCAACTTCGACCTCCACCTGGTTCCGTCCGGTGTCAACGGTTGGGCACAGGCCGGGGGCGACGACGGCGACGTTATGTACGGCGACGCCGGGCAGGACGACATGGTCGGCGGCTCCCAGGGCGGTTCGCCGCCCGCCGACAGCGGCGACACGATGCTCGGCAACACCGAGCAGGACGTGATCGCCGGCGACAACGCCATCATCACCCGCCCAGGTGGCAGCGATCCGGACCTCACGACCACTCGCTCGGTCTCGCTAAGCGACCCGACGGCGGGCGGCGCCGACTACATCCAGGGCAACCTGGAGAACGACGACGTCTACGCCGGGGGCGACGGTGACCTCGTGCACGGCGACGAAGGCGCCGACTACATCGAGGGCAACGGCGGCTCCGACGGCGCCGGAGTGCTCGGTGGGCCGCCGGTGGCGCGGATCGGCCTCTACGGCGACACCGGCCAGGACGACATCATCGGCGGCACGTCCCAGGGCACCGGCGGCGTCGCAGACGGTGCCGATGACATCTGGGGCGGCCAGGACGCCGACGTCGCAGTCGGTGACAACGCCGCGATCACGCGGGCGGCAGGCAGCGACTGCCCGGCCGAGCCGAACGCGAGCGCCGGCTATGACTGCAACACGTTCCGCACCGGCGATGCCGAGAACGTCGTCATTCGCCGGATCAAGCTGTTCGACGTCGCGACCACGACGACCGCCCCACCGGCCGGGACATCGGGCGGCGACACGATCGGCGGCCAGGACGGCCACGACCGGCTCTACGGCCAGGGTGGCGGCGACTGGATCACCGGTGGCACCAACGACGACTTCGCCTTCGGCAACGACGGAGCCGACACGATCAAGGGCGGCGACGGTCAGGACGACCTGATCGGCGGCACCGGCCGCACCGACTCGTCGCTGGCCGCGACCGCGACGGACGGTCGCCTCGACACGGGCGACGTCATCTTCGGCGAGGCGGACTTCGACGCCCTCGCCGGCGACAACTCGCGGATGGTCCGCAAGACCGACGGCGTCGACGACGACCACGGCGCCTGGGTCGCGAACACGTTCAACAGCGCCGTCGACCGGTTGATCGCGCTGATGGACGTCGCGACGACGGTGGACGACGCGCCGCTCACAAACGGCACGAGCGGCAACGACCAGCTGCTCGGCGGGGCCGCCGACGACGTGATCTACGGTCAGGGCGGCAACGACGGGATCTCCGGCGGTGCCGCTCAGGACATCGTCGAGGGCAACGCCAACGGGACGGGCAACGCGCCCGATCCCGACGGTACCTACGGTGGCGCCTGGCCTGCATTCGCAGGCGACGTGATCCACGGCGACGACGGCGCGGACGACATCGCCGGCGGCACCGGCTGGATCTACCGCATGGTCACGGGCGTGGAGACGGGCGACCCGATCGTCTCGAGCGTTCGCGTCGGCACGGACGGGCGCAAGGACGCCGCCGACACGATCTACGGCGACGACGGCGGCGACGCGATCGCCGGCGACAACACCGTGATCGAGCGTGCGCTCAGCGGCGGCGCCTGGATCCTCGACGACCTGCACAGCCCGGACGCGCTCCAGGTCGTGCGGCGGATCACGCGCGAGCGCGACGTCGCAATCGTCGGCTCGCTCGCACCGTTGACGAACGGGACCTCGGGCGACGACGTCGTCTACGGGAACAACGGCGTCGACGTGGCGTACGGCCAGGGCGGCGACGACCAGATCCAGGGCAACGCTCACGACGACCACCTCGAAGGCAACGCAGGTGACGACACGATCCAGGGCAACGAGGGTCGCGACGACGTCATCGGCGGCACAGGCCGCACGTTCTCGAACGACGAGTCGACGGCCGCCGCCGACCGGATCGACAATCCGGTCGGAGACGACGCGGCGAACGACGTGCTGCACGGGGGCGACGGCGCGGGCGCCGTCGCGGCGGCCGACGACGACACCGTCATCGGCGACAACGGAACGGTCGACCGTGTCCGAGGCCTGCTCCCCGCGCCGGGCGACGCCGAGCTCGCACGCCTGCCGTTCAACGGCACGTGGGGCGAGACGACGTGGAACGAGCCGAACATCCTCCGCGTCATCCGCCTGCTCGACGTGTCGGTGACCGGCGCAGCCGCGCCGGAGACGAACGGCACGAACGGGAACGACACGATCAACGGCGAGGCGAACGACGACGTCCTGTTCGGTGAGGGCGGCGACGACACGATCACGGGCGACGATGCGAATCTCGGTGCAGCGTCGGCAGCCGACGCAAGCCCCGGTGACGACTACATCGAGGGCAACGGCGGCGCCGACGCCATCCGAGGCGACGGCGGTGAGGACGACATCACCGGCGGCGGCTCGGCGACGAACGGTGTGCTCGACGCCGACCGCGACGGCACGCTCGACCCGACGCGCACGGGCGAGACGTTGAGAGACGCCGGCGACACGATCAACGGTGACTCAGGCGACGGCGCCGTCGGCCTCGGTGACGTGGTCGCGGGCGACAACGCCCGGATCCAGAGGAAGCTCGACGGCTCAGGCGACTGGCGCACCGACGACCAGCGCGGGACCAAGCTGCGCGACGTCTTCCTCTTCGACATCCGTATCGTCGGCAACGCCGAGCCGGGCAATGCCGACCCGGGTGAAAGCGGTCCGGACACGATCGCCGGCAACGGTGGCAACGACATCCTGCTCGGCCAGGACAACGGCCAGACGGACGACGCTGCCGGCGACGCATACGGCCGCGAGGCCGGCGGCGTCGGGGCGCCGAACTGCCAGAACGCCACGGGCGGCCCGGGCACCGGGACGCTCGCGGGCGGCGAGGAAGCGCCGAACGGGGACGACGACGATGACGACCTGCCCGACATCAACGATCCGCAGTGCCGCGTGCCGACGCCGGGTGACACGGTCAGCGGCCAGACGGGCCAGGACTACATCGAGGGCAACTCCGGCTCGGACAACCTGTACGGCAACGAAGGCGAGGACGACGTGCTCGGCGGCTCGTCGTCGAACAGCGGGCACTTGAACGCCGTCCTGCCCCCGGCCGACCGCGACGCAGGCTTCACGCCGAAGGCGCTCGCGGAAGCAAGCAAGCCGAACAACCTGAACGACGGTCACGATGTCATCGAGGGCAACGGCGAGGACGACACGCTCGCCGGCGACAACGCCTTCGTCGACCGGTACCTCGGCGCCGCCGGCGTGTGGATCACGATCGCCGGCCCGGGCGGCGGTCCGTACGGCCAGACGGGGAACCCGAACCCCGAGCCCGCGCGGGGCACGTGGACGGCGTCGAACGTGGTGCGCCGTGACGTGACGACGAGGCAACTGAAGGAAGACCCGCTCGCCTTCGGCAACGACTTCGTCAAGGGCGGCGAGGGCAAGGACGACCTCTACGGCCTGCTCGGCAACGACTGGCTCGAGGGCAACGAAGAGGAGGACGCGATCGTCGGCGACATGGGCAAGATCGTCGACAACCAGCTCAACGGGCCCACGCCCGACGAGCTCGCCGACCCGAGTCCGCTGAACCAGTTCCTTGCCCCGCAACAGCCGTTCCTCGGCTCGACCGTCAACTACACGGGGATGCTCAAGCGCGAGGTCACGCTCTACGCGTTCGACCAGAGCTTGAACACCGCCGGTATCGGGCACGACGTCGCGCTCGGCGGCGCGGGGAACGACTGGATCCACACAGGGCCCGGCGAGGACCTCGCGAACGGCAACACGGGCGACGACCGGATCTTCCTCGGTGACAACTTCACTGCGATCACCGCGAACCAGAACAGGCTGGCCCACGACCGGGTCGACGCGGGTTGGGGCGGCTCGGGCCACGACCATGTGTTCGGCGGTTACGGGGCCGACTACCTGGACGTCCGGCCCCGGACGGTGGGTGCGGTTCCGGGCCTCTTCCCGGCCAGCGATCCCGAGACGTGGTTCCAGGTCGCGGGTGCCGAAGCGTCGCAGAACGGCGTTCTCTACAACCAGGAGAACTTCGAAGGCATCGACTACCTCTACGGTGGCTGGGATCAGGACACGCTGCAGGCCAACGAGGGCGACAATGGTCCCGCCATCGGCGACCGGCTGCTCGACTGGTCGGGCAGCTTCAACGGCTACTACCTCTGTCCGTCGACCTACGGCGATTGGGTCTCGACCCGGGCGATCGCGCCGGGGCTGATCGAGTTCCTGCAAGGGGTCGCGCAGGGCGACGGCGCCACGACGACCGCCACGGCCGGCACATCCGGCTTCCGCGAGACGGCAATCGTCTTCGCCCAGGAGGCCAAGTTCAACACGAAGCCGATCCACGCGGACACGCCGGCCCACTTCACCTGCGGGCCTGGTACAACCGTGCCGTGAGATTCGCCTTTTCCGTGCTGGCGGCGACGCTCGTCGTCGCCGCCGGCACGGGTTGCTCCGAGGACAAGCAGGCGGGGAGCTCGACGTCAGGGTCGCAGTCGACCAGTCCCGCCGACGCGACGGCGACGCGGCCCACGCCGCCCGAGGACCAGAGCCGGTGGGCGCAGCAGGTCGACGACGCGTGCAAGCCGTGGCAGGTGAAGATCGATGCGGTCAGCCCCGCTCCCTCCGACGTCGCGTCGTTGCAGTCCTGGCTCGAGCAGACGCTGCCCCTCCTCCGCGAGCAGCTCGCGGCGGTCAAGGCGGTGAAGCCTCCGGCCAAGGCCGACGAAGCGAGGAAGCGGAACCTGTTCCTGAACGCGTTGCACAAGACCGAGCGCGCGCTCACGCGCTACCTGTCGGCCATCCGCGCCGATGCGCCCGCGAAGGTGCGGCAAGCGCTCGCCGACGCCGGCGCCGCCGGAGCGGCAGCGCGCGCGTACGCGGTGTCGCTCGATCTCACGCAGTGCGGCGGCTACTCCAGCGGCTGACGGTTCCACGCGTCGTGCCGGTCGTGGCGACCGCTCAGGAAGATATTCAGGCGTCTGGCGAGAGCACTCTCGCGCAGCCCAACATCCTGCCGATTCGCGACGTGTGTGCCGTCCATGATCGTGGTAAACAGTCGTTATGCGCCTTGCAGGCGCCTTTGCATTCATCGGTGTCGTGGGGATACTCGGCGGCGGCGCAAGTCCAGCTGTCTTACCGAACGCCCCGCTGCCGCACTCGGTCGAGGGGTCACCGGACCCGAGGGATCTTGACCTTGCCGATCTTGTCCCGTCGAAAGCCAGGCTCAACCACGTCTGGTACATCCCCGCAGGGAACACGACGCAACAAGTTGTTACGGCCTGGCAGTTCCGAGACTCACGCCCGGTCCTTGGGTGGGGCGATCCGCGCCGCTATGTCGTGACGCTCTGGAATCCCGAGCAGATCACTCGCGCCTCAGCACGTTGGGTGCCGCACACGCTGATACGTGCCTCACCATTTCCGCTTTCGGGCCGGTCGATCCGGCTTGCCGACGTCACGCGCGATGGCCATGACGATCTTCTGGTGACCGCCGCCTGCAGCGGTTGCAACCACGGAGTAGCAGCAGTGTCTATCTACGCCACCTTTGGTGACACCGTACGGCGGATCTACGGGACCGGTTCCCTCGGGGTAGCGAAGGGACGCGGTCGCGATGCGCGCGTCCAGGGCCGCGTAATCATGGAGACCTTCTGGGGTGCGCGCCGCGGCGTCGTGTGGTTCGACCAGCCGGGAGGTGGATCCTCGGTTTGCTGCCCGACGTTCCGGCTCCAAACATTCTTGAGATGGATGCCCCACGGCTGGCGAACCATCAGCCGGCGCCGGGTGTCACCGACGAAGGACCACCTGCTCCGGCACGCGCGGTACCCGTAAGGGCCGTTGACCGGTTCGGGCGTCATTCCCGCGCTGTGAGTGTGCGGGTGTCCCGTCTGGGGCTGTCGTCAGGGTGGCGCCGGTGCTCTTTGTCTGTGACTCGATTTGCGGGCCAGGCCGCCCTCGTTGCGCTCCGCTGGTTACTTGAGTTCTTCTCCCTCAGGGGGTTCGAGGCTGACTGCGCCACCGGAGGCAGACGGAACCGGGCGACGGGGTTCCCGAACACCGACATCCGGCGGCCGCTTGCGCAGACGTAGGAACTGCATCACGCGAGTAAACAAACCTTGCTTCGGATCAGGTCCCATAGAAAGCATGTTGCCCAACACTCACGCAGGCGACGCGCCTGGCGCTGGCGCCACGGGGAATGACGGGTTCCGAGCGATGTTCGCGCCCGTACTCGCGCTCGGTGGCAGCCGGCTTGCTCGTCGAAGGATTCATCTACGCCGAACCGAGAGGATTAGCGCCGTCCACGTGCCACGCGGGGCCTCCACGTCGACGGCGTCTCC
>Ga0137373_10003954_pt1 | contig 16191 bp, 14 predicted proteins | sample SagtaG_5_FD_104912 | JGI IMG/M metagenome (GOLD analysis project Ga0137373, IMG submission 104912) | Vadose zone soil microbial communities from Sagehorn Ranch, Mendocino, California, USA - Sage1_R_80_16 metaG | ecosystem: Environmental > Terrestrial > Soil > Vadose zone | place: USA...
CAGGTCGACGACCTGCTGCTGGTGGTAGTAGTCGCGGCCGGTCGCGCGGAACGTCGGCAGCCCGGCCGCCCGCAGCGCCTCCTCGTAGTGCCGCGCGTCGGTGCCGGCTGCGAACAGGAGCACGATCTCGCCCGGTTCCGCCTCGCCGGAGTCGACGAGCTCGCGCACGCGCGCGGCGATGTGCCTCGCCTCTGCCGGGCGCCAGTGCGTCCCGCTGCCCTTGTAGCTGTCCTTGTCGGTCACGAGCAGCTCGACCGCCGGTCCGAAGGCCGGGTCGGGGAAGCGGCCCGCGGCGCTGAGCGGCTGGAAGGTCTCGCCGAAGTCGCCCGCAAACAGGTGGTTGATGACTTCCAGCACCTCGGGCCTGGAGCGGTAGTTCTGCGTCAACGCGAGCACCCCGCCGACCTGCTCCCGCCGCTCGCGGAAGACCTCGACGTCCGCGTGCCGGAAGCGGTAGATCGACTGGAACTCGTCGCCGACGAAGAAGAGCTCGCCGTCGTCGCGCGCCAGCAGGTCGATCAGCTCGCACTGGAGGCGGTTCGTGTCCTGGAACTCGTCGACCATGATCGAGCGGAAGCGCCAGCTCTCGCGCTCGCGGATCTCGTCGCTGCCCTGGAGCAACTCTCGCGCGAGCAGCTGGAGGTCCTCGAAGTCGAGCGCCGACTCGCGGTCCTTGGCGGCGCGATACGCGCGGTCGTAGCCGAGCAGCAGCTCCTGCAGCTGCTCGCGGTCGCGCGCGGCCAGCGCTTCGAGCGCCGCCCGCTCGACACCCTGCCGCGCCTCGGCGAGGACGTCTCCGCGGGCGAGGTCGGACAGGTCGAGCAGCGACTCGGGGCCTGGGCCCCCTTCCAAGAACCGCAGCAGCTCAGTCTCTCCGAGCTCAGCCGTGGCGGCGCGAAGCTCCTCTAACCGCGGCTCGAGCCCGGCGTCGCCGGCCGCCTCGAGCCGGAGAGGCAGGCCGGACGATCGGAGCGTCTCGTGGACGCCCGTCAGCATCCGCCGCAGCCGCCGGCCGCCGTAGGCGGCGAGCAGGCGCAGACGCGCCGGGTCGTCGCCGCAGAACTCCTCTAGTGCGGTGCGGAAGGCCTCTCCCCGCAGGACGCGCCCCTGACTCTCGTCCAGCACCCGGAAGCGTGGGTCGATCCCGGCCTCGAACGGATGGGCGCGCAGGAGCCGGTGGCAGAAGCCGTGGATGGTCGAGATCCAACCGGCGTCCAGCTCCCGCGCGAGGTCGTGGCGGCCGAGCTCGCGCAGCCGCTGCCGGATCCGGGCGCGCAGCTCGCCCGCGGCGCGCTCCGTGTAGGTGATCACGAGGATCGAGTCGACGTCGAGCCCGCGGTCGCAGACGGCGCGGCAGAAGCGCTCGACGATGACCGTCGTCTTCCCCGTCCCCGCGCCGGCCGAGACGAAGACCACGCCCGGTTCCTCGATCGCGCGGACCTGCTCGAGGTTCGGCGCCGTCTCCACGGTCATGAACGCCTCACCCGGCACATCGGCCACTTGTCGCACCACGTCGGGCAGGGGAAGCCGCCCTTCGGGTCGTGGCGGACGTCCCCCGCTCGCACCCGCTCGACCAGCCCGCGGGCGTGGTCGGCGGCGCGTTCGATCTGCCTCCAGAAGGTCTCCTCGTCGACGTAGTCGTTCCGCGAGTAGCCCGGGAGAGCATCGTCGCGCGCCTCCTCGCGCAGCAGCCCGCGCGCCTGCCCCTCGCCGGCCAGCGCCCGGTAGACGCCGCCGAGCGGCTCGATCCCGACGAGGTCGCGCAGGACGAGCATGTAGAGCGGGATCTGCAGGTGCAGCTCGGTCTCGATCTTCCGGGCCGAGTGCGCCGTCTTGCCGGATTTGTAGTCGACGACCACCCCGCGCGCGCCGAACGGGTCGCGGTCGATCCGGTCGATCTTCCCCGAGACCGTGAACCCGCCGAGGTCGAGCCCGCGCTGGAGCTCCGGCGCCGAGCGCTCCGAGCCGAACGAGACCTCGAACCGGTCCGGGACGAGCGGCGAGGAGGATTCGGCCTCCTGCCGCACGAGCTGCTCGAGGTCGCGCGCAAGACCCTCCTCGAGCTCGCGCCGCTCGAGCTCCGGCAGGTCGAGCCGCACGTATGCCTGCAGCGCCTCCTCGAGGCATTCCCGCAGGAACACGAGCGCCTCCCCGAGCGTCTCCGGCTGCAGCCGCTCGGTCCCCGTTCGCTTCGGCAGGCCCTTGAAGAAGCTGAACAACGCTTGATGCGCGACGGTTCCGCGCAGGCGTGCGTCCGCCTCGGCGTCGATCGTGCGCGGCGAGACGACCCGCTCGAACAGCCACATCGAGGAGCAGTCCGCGAACCGCTCGAGATCGGTCACCGAGAAGCTCGACTTCTGCCGGAGCTCCTCGAGCACCAGCGGGTGCGTGAGCCGGGTCGGCCTCTCGAACGCGGCGAGCGCCCGCTCCAGGCGCCGTTCCCAGCCGTTCGCCCGCGCGAGGGCGCGCGCGGTGCGCTCTTCGGACGAGGCGAGCGAGCCGAGCGCCCTGAGACGCTCGCGCGCGCTGGGAGCCGACTCGAGCGGCCACGTGAGTGCGGAGAGCGGCCGTCGGCGCGTCCAGCGCTCGACCTCCTCGGGAGCGAAGAGCCCGCGAACCTCGTCCAAGAAGGGGCTCGGCTCGCGCGGCGACCCGTCGTCCGTAGCGGCCTCCCGCACGAGGTAGAGCCGGCGCGTCGGCCGCGTGCAGGCCGTGTAGAAGAGGTAGCGGTCGCGGGCGACGGGGTCTGTCCGCAGCAGCCGGCCGCGGGATGTGCGCTCGAGCTCGGCCTTGCGCTCCTCGTCGAGGAACGGCGAGCCCTGGGAGCGGCGCGGGAGCCTTCCCTCCTCGAGGCCGAGCACGAAGACGACCTCGAAGCGGCGCGTGCGCGCCCGCAGCAGGTCGAGCACCGTCACGCGGCCGGCCTCGCCCGCGGCGCCGAGGCGGACGGTCTCGTGCTCGAGCAGCGCCACGACCTCCTCTCGGGTCGGCGCGCCGGCGAGCTCCCTCCAGCCGTCGAGCTCGGCCGTGAGCCGTCGCACCTGCTCGTGCCCCCGCAGGTCGAGTAGCCCCTGTGCGCTCGTGGGCGGGGCGGAGAGGCCGTGGGCTGCGCGCAGCATCGCCGTCGCCAGGTCGGCGAGCGCGGCCACGGGATCCTCGGCGGCCCGCAACGCCTCGAGGTGGGGCAGCGGCTGCCCGCGCAGCTTCTGCACCTCCTCCTCGACCCGTGCGGGAGCGTTCACCGCGCGGCCGCGGAGACGGCCCTCGAGGAAGTCCGCGTGCGACCGCGTCAGGCCCGAGTACGGCGAGCGCAGGAACGAGAACAGCGCGCGCCGGTCTCCGTCCAGCCACGCGTAGCGGAGGAGGCTGACGAGCGCATGGCCGAACGGCGTCTGGCCGAAGCGGAGCCGGCCTTCGAGCGCGTACGGCACGCCGAGGGTCGCAAAGGCGGTGTCGAGCGCGGCCCGCCAGCGGTCGAGCGTCGGGCAGACGACCGCGATCTGCTCCGCGGGCGCGCCTGCTCGCAGCAGCGTGAGGATCTCGTCGGCCAAGAGCTCGAGCGTGCCGCGCAGGCCGGCGCCCTCGAGGAAGCGGAGCGAGCCGTCCAGCTCAGGCGCGGCAGGCGTGGGCGCGTCGCGGAAGAGTGCGCGTTCGAGGTGCGCGAGCACCGGTGTGCGGGCCGACGGGTTCGGGGGCAGCTCGTCGACGGCTCCGGCGAGCGCGCTCAAGTCGTCGGCCGTGCGCGTCAGCGACGCGAACACCTCGCGGCCCGGCTCGTACGGCAACGAGACCGTCACCTCGGAACGGCCGGCGAGAGCCTCCAGCAGCGCCCACTCAGCGCCTGTGAGGTCCTCGAAGCCGTAGGCGAAGACCGGCCTGCCGTCCCACGCTTCGAGCTCGCCGGCGACCCGCTCTGCCGCGTGGCTGCGCTCGAGCTCCCGGTCCCAGAGGCAAAGGCGGTCGAGCTCGTCGCGGTAGGCGGCGTAGAGCGCCGCCAGCTCGCCGTCCAGCTCGGCGGGCTCGAGCAGTGCCGACTCCAGCTCGGACAGGGTCGTCCCGAGGGCGTCGACGAAGCCGCCGAAGCGCGCGGAAGGCTCGGCGGCGCGGGCGGTCACGCGGCGAAGGAGCAGCTTCCGCTGGGCGTCGGTGACGACGGGGTGGTGCGTGCCGTTGCCACGGGCGACGGAGCGGAAGAGGTCGTCGAACGTCCCGATCGAGCCTCCGACGAGCGCCCCGGCCTCGCGCAGCAGCTCCCGCTCGGCGCGCTCGACGTCCGGCCGGTTCGGCACGATCAAGACCGGATCGGACTGGAGCGCCGCGAGGTACCGCTCGAGCAGGAGCGCCACCTTCCCGGCATTGGCCGGCCCTGCGAGCAGGGTGAGACCCACCGGGCCATCCTAGTTATGGAGGCCGACGTTCCCTAGGTGCCGAAGGGGCGGGTTCCCCCGCCCCTCAGCTCAAGCCGCTGCCTTCGGCCGACGGCCCCGCCGGGCCGCCGCGTGGCCGGGCATCTGGCCGGCGCAGGTGTCACAGAGGTCGGCCTGCTTCGCGCCACGGCGCGCGTCCGTGAAGTTGAGACGCATCGTCGCGCCCTTTCCTTCGGCAACTTCCTTTCCGCAGTTGTCGCACACGAGCACTGTCTTGCGTGCCAAGTCGCCCTCCTCTAGTCGGTCGGAAATACGTTCGAATACTACGCAGCTTTTCGAGCGCGGCGTATTCGATACGAACGAAGCAGGCTCAGCACCGCCTGCTCCTCCGGATCGAGACCGACATCTCGTGCGCCAACAACCCGCAAATGGCGCGGACGGAAATCGTCGATCGTCCGGCCGTCGAGATACTGCTCGATCACGGCCGGGCTCACGTACGACGAACGTGCAACTGCGGCGGTATTGCCGAGCCGTTCTCCGACAACCCGCATAACCGCCGCAATCCTCCGCGTCGATTCCGTTTCGGTTTCCGCGACTCTTCGCTCCGCGAGCGCGACCGCCGCGAGGAGCGTGCCGCCCCACGTCCGGAAGTCCTTCGCCGTGAACTCCTCGCCGAGGTGCTTCTGGATGTACTCGTTCAGGCGCCGGCCGCTGAGGCTGCAAAGCTTGTCCTCGCCGTTGCGGTAGCGGAAAAGACGGCGCCCGCCCTTCGCCGCAAGAAGCTCGCGCACCGCGCCTGCAAGCTCCGCGTCGACGAGCGCCGTGTGGACGAGGGCGCGCCGCTTGCCGTGGAAGCGGAAGGAGATCCGGCTCCCGCGGACGCGCACGTGACCCTTGCGCAGCGTCGTGATGCCGAACGTCCGGAACCGCTTTGCGTAGCGCTCGTCCCCGACGCGGAACCAGCCGAGGTTGATCAGCCGTACCGCCACCGCCGCCGTCCACTCGAACGAGAGCGGCTCCTGCTCCATGTGCTCGGCCATCGCCGCCCGCAGGTCGGGAAGCCTCTCCGCGAACCGCACGAGCCTGTCGAACTTCGCCTCCTCCTGTTGGGCCCGGAAATCGGGGTGGTACAGGTACTGGACCCGGCCCGCGCTGTCGATCCCGGTCGCCTGCAGCTTCGCGTTTGGGCGCGGTGAGATTCGCACGTCACACCACGCGGGCGGAATGCGCAATGAGTCGATTCGCGCGAGCGCCGCTTCCTCGCGGATCGGACGCCCGCGGCTGTCCACGTAGCGGAATCGCCGGCGCGAACCGACCCGCCGCCATCCCCCTCGCCGAGCCATAGAGTCCCGGTGTAGCCGCTCGACGGCGGTTCTAATCACGGGAGGCCGGTTGACGGGGAAGACGATCGTCATCCTCGAAGGGGACGAGACGGGGCAGGAGCTGCTGGAGGAGGCGCTCCGCGTGCTGGCGCCCGACGTGATCGAGCTCCAGCTCCGCTTCGACCGTTTCGACCTCTCGCTCGAGTCGCGCCGGGCGACCCGAAACCAGATCGTCTACGAGGCGGCCGCGGCCCTGCGCGACGCCGGCCTCGGCCTCAAGGCGGCGACGATCACGCCGGAAGGGGCGGACGACGTCGGATCGCCCAACCGGATCCTGCGCGAGGAGATCGGCGGCGAGGTCATCGTGCGGACGGGCCGGCGGATCCCCGGGGTCGTCCCGCTCGGTGGCGTGCACGCCCCGATCTCGGTTGTCCGGATGGCCGTCGGCGACGCATACGGGGCGAAGGAGTGGCGCGAGGGCGAGGGCGACGACGAGGTCGCGTTTCGCACCGAGCGGATCGAGCGGCGGATCTGCCGGTCGGTTGCGGAGTTCTCTTTCCTGTTGGCGGAGAAGAGCGGGGCCAAGGTCTTCGGCGGCCCGAAGTTCACTGTCAGCCCGGTCTACGAGGGTCTCCTCAAGGAGGAGATGGACGCCGCGGCCGCACAGCACCGGGACGTCCGCTACGAGCCGCAGCTGATCGACGCGACCTTCGCCTTGCTCGTGGCGTCGAGCGGCGAGCCGCTCGTGATCCCGGCGCTGAACCGGGACGGCGACATCCTCTCGGACCTCGTGCTGCCGCTGTTCGGCTCGATTGCTGGCTCGGAGTCGCTGCTCGTCTCGTTCGACGAGGACTACGTCCCGCGCGTGGTGCTCGCCGAGGCGGCGCACGGAACGGCGCCGTCGCTCCAGGGCAAGAACGTCGCCAACCCGATGGCGATGGTCCTCGCCGGGGCCGCGCTGCTGTCGTACATAGACGAAGACGCGGCGCAGTCGGCCTCCCGCGCGATCCGCGAGGCGTGCCTCGAGGCGGTGGCAGACGGCGCGCGCACCGCCGACCTCGGCGGCCACGTCGGCACGAGCGAGTTCACGGACGAGGTGATCCGCCGAGCCCGCTCGAAGCTCGAGGTTTGGGCGACGCTCTAGTACGCGGCGGCGGCGAGCTCTTCGGCTTCCGCGAACAGCTCGAGGAAGATGTCCACGATCGCCGGGTCGAACTGGCTGCCGGAACAGCGCTCCACCTCGGCAACGGCCGCGTCGTGGCTGAGCGCCGGCCGGTACGGGCGGTCACTCGTCATGGCGTCGAACGCGTCCGCGACGGCGAGAACGCGTGCCTCGACGGGGATCTCCTCGCCGGCCCGCCCGGTCGGGTAGCCGGTCCCATCCCAGCGCTCGTGGTGGTAAAGGACGTACGGGAGCGCGCCGCGGAACGCTGTCAGCCGGACGAGAAGCCGCGCGCCGAGCCGTGGGTGCTCGCGGATCTGCGCGAGCTCCTGCTCGTCGAGGTGTCCCGGCTTGGCCAGCACCTCGTCCGAGATCGCGAGCTTGCCGATGTCGTGCAGCGGGCCGCCGATCTGGAGCAGGTCGAGGCGCTGGTCGTCCCACTCCAGCCGCCGGGCGATCGCCTCTGCGATCGCGGTCACCCGCGCCGAGTGGCCGCGGGTGTACGCATCCCGGGCCTCGATGGCCCGGCTGAGCACCGAAAGCATCGCCACGAAGCCCAAGCTTCAAGCTCGGGCGCCGGATCCCTGCTACTTCCAGATACCGGTTATCTGCACTGCCTCGCGGGACCGGACGAGCCGGCGCAGGCCCCAGCCGTCCTCGATTGTCCGCAGAAGCGCGAAGTGCGACGACCGCACCGTGAAGCGCGAGCCCGGCTTGACGAGCGGCCCGGCGGCGATCGCCGGAACCGGCGCCCTCGGCGGCGACGAGAACGGTGGCTCGTCGGTGACGACGAAGACGACGCCGTCGGTCAGGCTTCGCATCAGCGGCCGGAGGACGCGTCGCAGCCAGCGGTCCCCGACCGCGACGGGGCAGTCGTGCATGTCGTGGCATGCGTCGGGAACGACGAGCGAGAACGAGGGAAGCTCGCCGGCCGCTAGGTCGCGGGAGAGCTGGCGGAGCGGAACGACCCGCCGCCGACGTGAGGGGCTGCGCACGATGTCCCGGAAGTAGAGGAAGGGAACGTGGCGCTTGACGTACCGCCCCGCCCGCGCCCCGGTGAAGCCGGGCCACGGGAGACCCTCCGCGTATGCCTTCCAGGTGAGGTTGGCCCCTTCGAGCGTGTCGGCCAGGTTTTCGGCGTCCAGGACACAGGCCGTGCAGTCGCTCTTGATCCCGTGCGTGGAGCCGGACACGAGCGCGAGGTAGTTCGGGAGGCTCGGGTGCGCGACGCCCCCGTACCGCGTGAGCACGGCCGAGCGCGCGGCCAACGCGTTGAAGTACGGAGCGGCACGGTTACCCAGCACCTCCCGCTGTGCTTTGTTCTCGAGGACGACGACGACCACGTGCTCGAAGCTCGGGATGGTGGACGTGCCCGCTCCGGCAGCGGGCAGCGAGAACGTCAGCAGCGCTAGTACGCCGAGCAGGGCGGCGCGGCTCAGGGCTCGGTCTCCGTCCGCAGCATCCGCTTCTTCCAGAAGCGCAAGAGGATGAATACCACGACGGCGAGCAGGATCACGGCCGCGCCGCCGAGCAGGCCGTAGCGGCCGACCGCGTCCGCGGCCGCGTGTCCCGCGTAGTACGCCACGAGCCCGACCAAGACGGCCCAGACGATGCCCCCGGTCGCATTCCAGAGGAAGAACCGCCACCACGGCATCCGCGAGATCCCCGCCAGCCACGCCGCGGTCACGCGCAGGACGGCGACGAACCGGCCGATGAAGACGGTCTTGCCGCCGTGGCGCTCGAAGAAGCGCTCCGACCACACCAGGCCCGGCTCGCTCCAGCGCTTGATCGGGCCGAATCGTTCCAGCAGCTTGCGGCCGCCCGTGCGCCCGATCCAGTAGCCGAGATTGTCGCCGATGATCGCCGCGGCGGCCGCAACCGCGATCACCTCGACGATGTTCAGGTGGCCGTTCGAGGCGAAGATCGCCGCCGCCACGAGCGCCGTCTCGCCGGGCAGGGGCACGCCGCCCGACTCGAGCATCACGATCAGGAACAGGGCGATCAGCCCGTAGTGGTGGACGAGCCCGGTCATTCCGGCAGTCTGCCTACCAGGTACGCCATCAGGATCGTGTCGACCAGTTCCCCGCCGCGGCGGTAGTGCAGCCGGCGGTGGCCCTCGCGCTCGAAGCCGAAGCCCTCGTAGAGCTCGATCGCAGGCCGGTTGTGCGGGAACACATGCAGCTCGAGCTTGACGATCCCGCTCTGCCGCGCCCACTCGGCCGCCTGCTCGAGCAGCGCCCGGCCGATCCCGAGCCTGCGGTGGCCCTTGGCAACCATCAGGCCCAGGTCGGCGACGTGCCGGCTGGCCGGGTGCGGGTCACGGGCAACCGAGAGCCTCCCGACAATCCCGGCGGGTGCCTCGGCAACGAAGACAGCCGCGTCGGGGGAGCGGCGGATCGAGCGCAGGAAGCGCCGCTCGTCCCCCGGCCGTCGCCACGCGCTCGTCGAGATCAGCCAGCCCTCGGGCTCGGCACCGACCTCGCGGGCGAGCTCGACCAGGGCCTCGGCGTCGGCAGCCGTCGCCCGCCGGATCGTGATCTCCGTCACTCGACGACGACGCCGTGGCCGCCTCTGCGCGGATCGCCCGCGGCCGCAAGCGTGCCGTCATCCCTCAGCTCCACCCCGGAGACGCCGCCGAAGTAGAGGTTCCGCCTGCGCCAGCGGACGAGGTCGTACCCCAGTTCCGCGAGGCGGTCGAGCTCGTGAGGATCGTTTCCTCCCTCGGCCTGGACGTTCGGTTCGTCGAAGTGGACGCGCGGCCGCTCGATCGCTTCGTCGATCCCGAGCCCGTGCCCGACGACGTTGGCGACGACCTGCAGGATCGCGCCGCGCAGCCGCAGCGAGCCCGCGCTGCCCACGACGAGCCGCGGCCGGTCGCCGCGCAGGACGAGCGACGGGGCCATCCCGCTCGTGAACCGCACTCCAGGGCGCGGGATCCTGCCGGTGACGGCGAGGTCGAACTCGCCGAGCATGTTGTTGAGCTGGATGCCGGTGCCGGGCACGACGACGCCCGACCCAGCGCCGGTGGAGGCGGTCAGCGACGCCGCGTTGCCGCGGGCATCGACCACCGAGATGTGCGTCGTGCCCCGCACCGCCTCCGGCCGCAGCGCCCGCAGCGCTCTCACGCGTTCGGCGACGGCGCGGGCGTCGAAGAGCCGGCGGGCCAGTCCTCCACGGTAGAGCTGCGAGGCGAACGTGCCGCCGCGGGCGGCTTCCTGGGCGCGCATGATCTCGACCAGCTGCGCCATCGCCTCGGCACTGCCGGGCGGGCCGGCGAGGCCAACGCGGTCGAGCAACCGGAGCCCGAGGCCGATCAGGACGCCTCCGGCCGACGGAGGCGGGTTCGACTCGAACTCGTGCCCCAGGAACGGCGCGCGCACGGGGCGACGCTGGATCACGCGGTAGTCGGTGAGGTCGCGCATCGTCAGCGCCCCGCCTTGTTCCTCGAAGTACGCCGCGATCCGGCGCGCGAGCTCCCCGTTGTAGAACTCGTCGGCTCCGCGCTCCGCTAGCAGCTCAAGCGTCTCCGCCAGATCGGTCATGACCAGCCGGTCGCCCGCGGCGAGCCGTTCTCCTTCGGGCCCGTAGATCGCGGCGGCGGCTTCGGTGCGCCGCAGGATCAGGTCGAGAATCGCGTGCAGGTAGGCCTGCGCGCGTGTCACGACGACGCCCTCGCGCGCGTGGCGGATCGCAGGCTCGAGGAGCGTCCGCCACGGGAGCGACGCGAAGCGCCGGTGCGCCTCGCCCAGCCCCGCGAGCGCCCCGGGGACGGCGCACGTCGCGACGCCGATGTGGAATGCCTGCGAGGACTCGGGCGTGAAGGCGACCTCGATCGATTCCATCTCAGCGAGCTGGCGTGCACTGAGCCCGAGCCCGGGGACGGTGACGAAGTGGTCGAGCACGCGGGTCGAGCGGTCGCGTGCCTGGTGGACGAGCATGAAGCCCCCGGCGCCGGGACCGGTGAGCGTGCTCTCGGCGACCCACGAGACGAACGCCGCTGCGATGCACGCGTCGACGGCGTTCCCGCCCTCGGCCAGCACCTCGGCTCCCGCCTTCGCGGTCAGCGGATGCCCGGCCGCGACCGCGCCCTTCATAGGGCAAGCGTATAGAGGTCGGGGCGCGGCGCTATTGTCCCGGCGCTTGTTGAAGGCCAGCCCCCTCGTCCGTGAAGCAACGCTGTCGGCCGTCGCCGCGGCGACGCTCGCGAGCCTGCTCGTCTGGCTCGGGCCACCGGGCGCCGACCTGGCGGAGCACGCCTACCAGCGGACCCTCTTCCTCCAGGACGGATTCACGCTCTGGAACAACTTCTGGTACGCGGGCCGCTACAGCTTCGTCACCTACAGCCTCCTCTACTACCCGTTCGCGGCGCTGCTCGGGATCCGTCTGCTCGCAGTCGCGACGGTCTCGACCGCGGCGCTCGCCTTCGCAGTCGTGGTCTGGCGGCAGTGGGGCCCGGCCGCCCGCTGGTCGAGCCGGACGTTCGCGGTCGTGTGGGCGGGCGTGGTGCTCTCGGCCGCGTTCCCGTTTGCGCTCGGCGCGGCGCTGGCGCTGCTGGCGATCTGGGCGCTGCAGGCCCGGCGGCACTGGCGGTTCGCGATCCTGACGGCGCTGACGCTTGCGGCGAGCCCACTCGCGTTCCTGCTGCTCGCGCTCCTGGTGGCCGGCGCAGGTCTCGCCCGGCGCGAGGAGCCGGCGGCGCTCCTTTGGCCGGCTCTCACGCTGGCCGGGTTCGGCGCCGTCGAGGTCGTCCTTTGGCGGCTGTTTCCCGGAGGCCGCTATCCATTCTCGCCCGAGGAGCTCGGAGCGGCCGTCACCTTCTGCCTGCTTGGCGCAGGCCTCACGTGGCGCGTCGAGGGCGCGCGCCCGATTCGCTGGGTCTTCGTGATCTACCTCGCCGCGTGCCTGGCCGCGTACATGATCCCGTCGGCGCTCGGGGAGAACGTTGCCCGCCTGCGCTACGCCGCGGTTCCGTTCGCCGTCCTGGCGCTCTCGCTGCGCCGCTGGCGGCCGCTGCCCGTGTGTCTCGCGGCACTCCTCCTGGCCGTCTCGTGGAACGTGACGCCGATCGCGGGCCAGTACGTGAAGGGTCGCGACGATCCGGCCTCGGGCTCGGCCTACTGGCAACCCGCGATCTCCTACCTGCGGGGGCACCTCACGCCGGCCTACCGCGTCGAGGCGGTGGACACGATCGGGCACTGGGCGGCGGTCTACCTCGCGGAGGCCCGGATCCCGCTCGCGCGCGGCGGCTTCCGGCAGGATGACTTCCCGCAGAACGAGCTGCTCTACGACGAGCTCGGGCCTGCCGCCTACCTGCACTGGCTCCGCCGGCTCGGAGTCGGTTACGTCGTGCTGACCGACGCCCCGGCCGACTACAGCGCACGCGCCGAGGCCGCGCTCCTGCGCAGCGGGCGTTCCGGGCTGCGGCCGGTTTTCCGCAGCGCGAACCTAACCGTCTTCGCCGTGCCTCGCCCCGAGCCGATCCTCACCGGGCCTGGACGGCCGCGCGTCCTCGGCCTCAGCGGGTCGAGCCTGCACATGCGGCTGTCGCGGCCCGGCATCTACCGGCTGGCGGTGCGCTACTCGCCCTACTTGCACGGGCCTGGGACCTGCCTGAGCCGCGGGGCGGACGGAATGACCAGGATCGCGGCCGACCACGCCGGTCGGCTCGAGCTCGCCTTCAAGGTCGACGCGGGCAGCGCGCTGGCGGCCGTCGTGGGCCGCAGCTCGACGGTCTGCGATACGGACTGAGTCGCGGTCGCGCTAGGACTGGAGGAAGCTCGGCGGCTCGAGCGCCTCTGCGTCCGCCGCCTCGGCCTGCATCGTGATCCTGCGCTGAGCGGCCCGCGCACCGAACCCGGTTGCGACGACGGTCACCCAGACCTGGCCGGTCAGCCGATCGTCGATGGTCGCGCCGAAGATGATGTTCGTATCGCCGGTCGCGGCCTGCCGCACGACCTCGGCGGCCTCGTTGACCTCGTGCAGTGAGAGGTCGTCGCCGCCCGCGATCGAGAGCAGGATGCCCTTGGCACCGGCGATCTCGGTATCGATCAGCGGCGAACGGAGCGCCCGCTCCGCGGCCTCCCTGGCGCGAGCGTCGCCACTCGCAGAGAAGCCGATCCCCATCAGCGCCGTGCCGGCGTCTTTCATGATCGTCCGCACGTCGGCGAAGTCGAGGTTGATCAGCCCCGGCAGCGTGATCAGGTCGCAGATCCCCTGGACACCCTGGCGCAGAACGTCGTCGGCTATGCGGAACGCGTCCAGCATCGACGTCTGCCGGTCGAGGACCTCGAGCAGCCGCTCGTTGGGGACCACGATGACCGTGTCGCAGTTCCGACGCAGCTCGTCGACGCCGTCGGTTGCCTGCCGAAGCCGGCGCGAACCCTCGAACTTGAACGGAGTCGTGACGATTCCGACGGTCAGCGCGCCGAGCTCACGGGAGAGCCGCGCGACGACCGGCGCCGCACCGGAGCCCGTCCCGCCGCCCTCGCCCGCCGTTACGAAGACCATGTCCGAGCCGCGCAGCGCGCGCTTGACCTGGTCGTAGGCCTCCTCCGCCGCACGCCGTCCGAGATCGGGGTCCGCCCCGGAACCGAGGCCTTCGGTGAGCTCGCGGCCGATGTGGATCTTGACCGGTGCGTCGCTCGTCTGGAGCTGCTGGATGTCCGTGTTGACGGCGACGAACTCGACCTGCGAGATGTCCGCGTCGATCATGCGGTTGACGGCGTTCAGGCCGGCACCGCCGACCCCGACCACGCGGATGACCGCGATGTAGGCGCCGGGCTCGGGGACCCGGTGCAGCCGCGGGGGTGGCTCGGGCAGCGGCTCCAGCCGCGGACGCTCCGGCTCCCGCTTCGGTTGCGGTTTCGCCTGCGGCGCTGGCTTGCGCTCGGGCAGGCGAACCGGCTCCGGCGGGGCCGGCTGCGCCGCCTCGGACTCGGCCCACTCCGGGACGTGCTCGACCGTCTTCTCCGGCGGCTCCGCGGGAGCCGGCTGCGCTGACGCAGCCTGCGGCTCGGGCTCCTCCTTCCGCCCCTCCTTCTCCGCCTGGCGCTGCGCCGCCTCGGTTGCGCGGAACAGCTCGGCGAGCGGACCTTCACGCATGCTCGCGCGCCTTCGTGCCATTGAGCACCTCCTTCGCGAGCTCGCGGTAGGCCTCGGCGGCGGTGCCGCCGGGGTCGTACTTCAGAACGGAGCTGCCCTTTACCGGGGCCTCCGCATAGCGGACGGTCTTGCGGATCTTCGTGTCGAAGACGAGGTCGCCGAAGTTCTCCTGCAGGATCTCGACCGCCTCGCGCGCGTGCAGCGTCCGGCTGTCGTACATCGTCGGCAGGATCCCCTCGATCTCGACCTCCGGATTCAGGTTCTCGCGGATCATCGAAAGCGTGTTCTCGAGCTGAACCAGTCCCCGCAGCGAGAGGTACTCGCACTGAACCGGCACGATCACGCCGTTCGAGGCGACGAGGGCGTTGATCGTCAGCAGCCCCAGCGAGGGAGGCGTGTCGATGAGGACGTAGTCGTAGCCCTGCTTGACGTCGGCCAGCGCCTTCTCCAGCGCGCGCTCGCGCCCGATCATGCTCGAGAGCGCGAGCTCCGCTCCCGCCAGGTCGATCGACGAGACCGCCAGATCGACCTCGGCGTGCTGGATCACCTCCTGGATCGGCAGGCGGTGGACGAGCACGTCGAACATCGAACGGTCGATCGCGTCCGGGTTGAGCCCCTGACTCATCGTCAGGTTGCCCTGCGGGTCGAGGTCGACGAGCAGCACCTTCAGGCCCTGTTCGGAGAAGGCAACGCCGAGGTTCAAGGTCGTGGTCGTCTTCGCCACCCCGCCCTTCTGGTTGGCGAATGAGATCACGCGGGCCATGGGTGGTCCCTTGGCCGTCTCGGTTCGGATTCCCGGTCGCGGAAGCAGGCGTGCAAGGCCCATCGAGCCCCTTTCTTTCGCTCTCATGCTAGCGATCCCTCCGGAAATCGCCCTGCGAATTTCGGAGGATCCAAGCCGCACCGCGGGTCTCGCGTGCCCTACATAGGTTGTCCCAGGCGTCAGCTCATGCCGCGGCCCTCCTGCCGGTGACCATGGGCTCCGCGGCGAGGGCGTCCCGGCAACGCCGCAGCGCGCCCTCCGCCTCGCCGGTCCCCACCGCTTCGGCCGCGACCCACTCCTGCGCCTCCTCGAGCAGCGCGTGCACCTCCGCGAGGAGCGAACGGACCGGCGCATGCTCGCGCTCCAGCGCCTCGATCCGCCTCAGCCGCTTGAGGACTTTCCTGGCCTCGTCCATGCCGCCGACGCTACCGGCAAAACACGCACGAGTGTGTGACCGGAATGTGCCGAAAGCGTTACGGTCGTTCCCGCCGTGGCCCCGAACCCGGACCGAGAGCTCGCCGAGGCTCGGGAGTGCATCGACCGGAGCGACGAGCGGGGCGCGCTCAGACATCTCGACCGGGCACGGCGCGGCTACCTCAAAGGCCACGACAGCGACGGGCTGGAGCACCTGCTCCTGCTCGCCGACGTCCTCGATCCGACAGACGACCGCACTCGGATCGGTCGCGAGAACTTCGTCTACGCGGTCAGGCAGAACCTCCGTCTCGAAACGCGCCGCCGCGCGGGGCAGCAGGGCGAGCAGTGGTCGGACCCGTACCCGGACCTGGAGGTGCCGACCGAGCACACCCGGATCGCCTTCACGCGCCCGGTCAAGCTGGCCATAGGGATCGCGACCGCGTTCGGAGCGCTGGTCCTGCTTGCGATCTTCATCCTCCCCGTCGCCTTCTCGTCCGAGGAGACCAGCGTCACCATCCGGCTCCTGAACGACACAAGGGGAGACGTCACCGTGCGGGGTTGCAACGACGTCGACTGCGTGTCGACCTGGATGCACGCCGACCTGGGCCCCGGGCTGGCGACCGAGCGCGACGTGCCCGCCGACGACGTGGTCGACACCTTCCGCTTCGGGCGCGGAGGCGAGGACGCCTGCCTGCCGCTGCGCGTGCACGACGCCTACAACCGCTACGGCTCGGACCCGGGCGTGATCCTCGTGGCAAGGCTCTCGCGCGCGACGCCGTGCCCCGGGATCACCGTTCTCCCGGAAGCGGCCAGCGAAACCGGTCTCTAGGACGCGATCGCCGCGAAGTAGCCGGCCGGGCGCGGGCGGACGCCGAGCAGCGCCTCGTCCAGCGTCTCGACGAGGGCCGCGCGGTCGCCGTGCGCCAGCGTCTCGACGAGCGCCTTGCGGACCGACTCCCCCGTAGCCGAGCCGGCCGGTTCACCGCGAGTAAGTCCGCGCAGACGGTCGAGCTCGGCCGCCCGATCCCGCCCGGAGGCCCCGAGCAGCACAGCGGCGCGCAC
>Ga0137373_10003958_pt1 | contig 16186 bp, 24 predicted proteins | sample SagtaG_5_FD_104912 | JGI IMG/M metagenome (GOLD analysis project Ga0137373, IMG submission 104912) | Vadose zone soil microbial communities from Sagehorn Ranch, Mendocino, California, USA - Sage1_R_80_16 metaG | ecosystem: Environmental > Terrestrial > Soil > Vadose zone | place: USA...
CACACGCGGCGGTACGGTACCGGGAGCGGTAGCGACCGGGCGCCCGGCGAAGCGCACTCTCCGCCGGGCGCCCGGTCGCTACCGCTCCCGGTACCGTACCAATGTTACTTGGTTTGATTTAGCCTATCGTGTGGGAAGAAGGGGAGACCATCATCCAACTTCACGGTGTCGGGCCATTCAAGACCTTCTGGGTGAACCCTGCTGATGACCCGAATAAGAAAGCCGGGTCAAATTGAAAATTGAAACGTATGGCGGCGGCCTAAAAGCCTCATAAATCTGGTTGCCAGGCGCTTTGCGATTAAATCAAAACGAGGAGGGGAGTAATGCGGATCGAAGAGAAGCCTCGAGGCAGTCGGGCGCGGTTCAATCACGCGTTTGGCATAGAGTCGCAGGGGTTTGCGAAAGGCGCATACTGCGCGCTGCCTGAGCGTTCAGTCAAGAATAATTCGCAAGCCATCAACGCTTATTCAGAGCCTCAGTAGATCCAAATTCGGTTGAAATAAAGCCATAAAGCGTTGACAACCAAAGGCTTGCTTCCTCTTAATGCTACTTACTTTATTATGGACACTGCCACTCATAGCGCCCACATGCGTCGCGCATTTGCGCTCGCACGTCGGGCCGAGGGCCGCACCAGCCCCAATCCAATGGTCGGGGCCGTCATCGTCAAAGACGGACGCATCGTCGGCGAAGGCTATCACCGCCGGGCGGGCGAGCCGCACGCTGAGACCGAGGCGTTGCGCGCCGCCAGCGCCGCCGCGCGTGGCGCAACAATGTATGTCACGCTCGAGCCATGCGCGCATTACGGGCGCACCCCGCCCTGCGCCGACGCGATCATCGCCGCCGGCATTGCCGAGGTGTACTACGCGGTTGGCGATCCCAACCCGCGCGTGAACGGGAAGGCTCACGCCCAACTCGAGGCCGCCGGTGTCGCCGTGCATCGCGGCCCCTGCGAAGACGAGGCGCGCGAACTCAATCGGCCTTTTTTCAAGCATGTGATGACCGGGCGGCCCTTCATAACCGCCAAGTTTGCTATGAGCCTCGATGGCAAGATCGCCACCCGCGCCGGCGACTCGCGCTGGATCAGCAACGAGGCCGCGCGCCAGCTGGCGCATGAATTGCGCAACGTCACCGACGCGATCCTCGTCGGCGCGGGAACGGCGCTTGCCGACGACCCGCGACTCACCACGCGGTTATCGCCTCTCTCCCCGCAAAGGAAAGGGAGCGTGGGGGAGGAACTGGCCGATGTTCGCCATCCGCTACGGATCGTCGCCGACAGCCGAGGCCGTGTGTCGTTCCTGGCTGGGGTCTTCGACCCGGCGCTTCCTGGGAGGACCGTGCTGGCGACGACTGCCGCCGCGCCCGACACCCATTGCGCCGAACTCACGGCGCGTGGCGTCGAGGTCTGGACCTTGCCTGCCGACGGGCAGGGGCGTGTCAGTCTCCCGGCGCTGCTGGACGAAATCGGGCGGCGTGGGATGCTTACCCTGTTGGTCGAGGGCGGAAGCGAATTGCTCGGCGCATTCTTTGCTGAGAAGTTAGTAGATCGGGTGTGGGCCTTTATTGCCCCTCTCATCATTGGAGGCCGGGACGCGCCCGGGCCGGTGGGCGGATTAGGGATTGAGGCGTTGGCGCAAGCGATTCGTGTGCGCCGCTTGCAAGTTGAAATGATCGGCGCCAATTCTTTGGCAGGATCGCCTGCGCCGCAGGCGCAGACGAGACAAGATCTGTGGATTCAAGCCAACGTGGAGTACTCGGTGGAAAACCAATGTTTACAGGAATCGTAGAAGAAGTCGGGATCGTGGAATCACTGTCGGAGGTTGCGGGCGGATGGTCGCTTACCGTAAAGGCGCAGACCGTGTTGGAAGGCGCATGCCCGGGACATAGTCTCGCCGTTAATGGCGCGTGCCTCACCGTCACCGCGGGCGCCGTCGACAAGTTCACCGTTGGCCTCTCGCCGGAGACCCTACGGCGCACCAACTTGGGAGCCCTGCGCCCCGGCGACGGCGTGAACCTCGAACGCCCACTCACGACGAACGGGCGCATCGGCGGGCACTTCGTGCAGGGACATGTAGATGGCACGGGCGAAGTGCGCGCCTTCCGACCCGAAGGCGATTCGCTCTGGGTGACAGTCGGGGCCGCGCCCGAGATGCTGCGCTACATTGTCCCCAAGGGTTACATCGCCGTAGACGGCGTGAGCCTGACCGTAGTGGATGTTTTCCCTGACGCATTCACATTCATGCTCGTTGCTTACACACAGCAGCATACCACTCTGCCTCGCAAGCCGGCGCCCAGTCGGGTGAATCTGGAAGTGGATATTCTCGGCAAGTACGTCGAGAAGTTTATTGGGGAGACGCGCTATGCCGCTCGCCGGAATTGAAGATGCGCTGGCCGACTTCCGCGCCGGCAAGTTTGTGATCATTGTGGACGCTGAAGACCGCGAGAACGAAGGCGACCTCGCTATCGCGGCCGAATTCGCCACGCCCCAGGCCATCAACTTCATGGCTCGTGAAGGCCGAGGGCTGATCTGCCTGGCAATGACCGGGGAGCGGCTCGACGAACTGCGCATCCCGATGATGGCGCCGGGCGCCGAGAACACGGCTCGCTTCGGGACAGCCTTTACCGTCTCGGTCGATGCTCGGCGCGGGGTCACTACCGGCATCTCTGCCTTTGACCGGGCGACGACCATCCGCGCCCTGATCGCCCACGCCACGCGCCCCGAAGACATCGCCCGTCCCGGACACGTCTTCCCACTACGCTCTGCAGAGGGCGATGTGTTGGCGCGCCCCGGGCAAACTGAGGCCTCGGTCGCCCTAGCGCGGCTGGCGGGACTGTATCCGGCTGCGGCCATCTGCGAGATTATGAACGACGACGGCGCGATGGCCCGGCTGCCCGAATTGGAGTCGTTCGCCGCCCGGCATGGACTCAAAATCATTTCCATTGCTGATTTGATCGCCTACCGCTACCGCACAGAGACAGTCATCAACCCTTAGGAGCGCATCATGGTCAAGACATTTGAAGGCAATCTCATCGGCGCCGGCTTGAAATTCGGCATTGTCGTCTCACGCTTCAATGACACGATTGGCAAAGAACTATTGCGCGGCGCGCAGGATGCGCTGATCCGGCATGGCGTCGCCACCGAGGACATTGACATCGCATGGGTACCGGGCGCGTTTGAAATCCCTCTAGTTGCTAAGCGGATGGCTGACCGCAGGGGCGAGGCGCCGGATCACCCGCACTATAACGCCATTATCTGCCTCGGCGTTGTCATTCGGGGAGCGACAGCGCACTTTGATTACGTCGCGGGGCAGGTCGCGGGCGGCATCGCGTCGGCGGCGCTGTCTACCGGCCTGCCGATATTGTTCGGCGTGCTGACCACAGAGAACATCGAGCAGGCCCTCGAACGCGCTGGGACGAAGGCCGGCAACAAAGGCGCGGAGGCTGCGATGGCGGCGATTGAAATGGCAAACCTGCTGCGTACCCTGGCGAATGGATGAGCGCACAACTCCTGTTGCGATTGAAGCGCTAAAGGCTGCCCGTCGCAGAAATCCGGCGCCTCGTCGCAGAATTCAGATGGCCCATCGCACGGCTCTTTCCCACACATCGCTACAGCATATCATCTAATTTCGATGATGGCGCCCGTTTCTCTACTCTTGTTCACTAATCCGTTCAGACGCGGCGCACAGCGCTGCGCCGCTGAATGCTGGGTGTTAGAGAGCGCAGAGCCTATGCGTGTACTAGTTACTGGAGCCTCTGGATCAGGCACTACAATGTTAGGTCGGGCTCTTTCCGTGCGCCTTGGCAGTTCGTTTCTCGACGCGGACGATTACTACTGGATACCAACGGATCCGCCCTACGAAGAGAAGCGTGATCCTGCTGCGCGGCTTCAGCTCATTCTTGCTGACCTTCGGAAAGCTTCTTCGGCTGTAGTCGCCGGCTGCGTCAGGAATTGGGGCGCTGAACTAGAAGACTCGTTCTCACTGATCGTATTTTTGATACTTGACGCGGAGATTCGCGTGGCGAGGCTGCGAGAGCGAGAAATGAGTGAGCTTGGGCGAGTCGATGAAGTGTTCCTTGAGTGGGCGGCGCAGTATGACACTGGCCGCATGTCTGGTCGAAGTCGCGCACTCCACGAGAAGTGGCTGAGTGAACGGTCCTGCCCCGTGCTGAGACTCGAGGGCGATCTTTCTGTTGCGGAACGAGTGGCGCGCGTGACTGAAGCGCTCTCTAACTAACCGCTGCACGCGAGCGCGTTAAGAAACGCGCTGCGTGAGCGGTAGCGTTGGGTATAAAGAATGAAATCGGCGAGAGAGGACTATTACGATGAGTGATGACATGCGCAGAGACAAAAATCAGAAAACCGCCATAACTCCGATGCTCTCAGTTCGAAGGGGCGCGCAGGCGATTGAGTTCTACAAGTCGGCGTTCGGGGCCGACGAGTTGTTTCGCATTGACAACGATGCCGGAGACGTGGTCGCCCAGTTGTCTGTAGCGGGAGCCGAATTCTGGCTGGCCGACGAGTCTCCGGAACACCTCAGCTTCAGCCCTGAGTCGCTGGGCGGCCCCTCGGCGCGAATGGTGATGATCGTAGAAGATCCAGACGCTACTTTCGAACGGGCAGTCGTGGCGGGAGCCAGAGTGGTTTCGCCGGTCAGCGACCAACCATATGGCTGGCGCGTCGAACGAGTCGTCGATCCGTTCGGACACCATTGGGAAATCGGCAAGCGGTTTTCAACGATCCGATACTAAAAGCCTTGACACTAATGGAGAAGACAAACCACAACATCCACCGCAGAGAGTTCTTGAAGCGGAGTTTGGTCGGAGCAGCTATGCCTTCTGTTCCTTCGCCCGGCGCCCCGACGTCAGGTCACAAGAGTTTTGAGCCAAAGGGCGCGACAAAGAAGGTTCTGATCGTCGGGGCGGGGTTGGCTGGACTCGTTGCGGCGTACGAACTGTCACAGGCCGGCCATGACGTGACGGCGCTCGAAGCCCGCACGCGACCGGGCGGTCGCGTTCACACACTGCGCGAGTCGTTTTCAGACGGGCTGTATGCCGAGGCCGGCGCCGCCCGCATCCCGGATAATCACGACCTGACGCTGAAGTACGCCAAGCTCTTCGATCTTACGCTCGACCCTTTCTGGCCGGGCGAGCGGGCCTTCACCAACTACATCAGAGGCAAGCGCACTCAAGTATTGCCTGGCCGGCCGCCGGATCTTTCCCAAACGCCTCTCGACTTCACGCCCGAAGAGAGAAAATTGGGGATCGCCGGCATAGCCGGGAAGTATCTATTCTCCGCAGCGGCAGAGTTGGGTGATGTCAATGCGCCTGATCGGATCATCCGATAGAGTTTTGGGATTATACATTCAATCAGCCGGGACGGCGCGCCGTCCTGGTCTCGTATCTGGCCGGTGAGACCGCGCGGCGAGTGACAGCGCTGAAAGAGGACGAGCGAATCCAATTCGCTCTCGAACGAATGAATCAGGTCTTTCCCGGACTGCGCGATAATTTTGAAGGTGGCGCCTCCAAATGCTGGGATGAGGACGAATGGGCGCGTGGTGGAACATCTGAGTTCAGGCCCGGGCAGATGACTTCATTGCTTCCCCACATCGCGCGGCGCGAAGGGCGAATCCATTTCGCCGGAGAGCATACTTCATCGTGGTCGACGTGGATGCAGGGAGCGCTGGAATCGGGATTGCGCGCCGCGCGGGAGGTCAACGAGGCGCTGTGAACAAGGGAATGAATATGATCGGAGATCTATGGCAAGACCTGCGCTACAGCCTTCGGATGTTGCGCGAGCATCCCGGCCTGACCGCCGTGGCGGCGCTTTCGCTCGCGCTGGGGATCGGCGGCAACGCGGTCATGTTCAGCCTCATCAATGGCGCGCTCATCCGGCCCCTCCTTACACTGATCCCGACCGGCTCGTCCGAGTGACGCAGTCGTATCCAAAGTGGGGCATCGCCGCCATGCGTGAGCAGAGCCGGTTGCCCGAGCATGTGGTCGGCCGATGCCGATCGGCCTTCGACAATCAGCGCCGAGATGGCGTTGAGCGTATTGAAGAGGAAATGTGGGTGAAGTTGCAATTACAACGCCCACTGTCTCGCGCTACGAGCGAGCGCCTCCGCATCGCGCATCCCGTCTTCGCGTATGTCGGCGATCACAACAGAGGCGCCCTCGCGCGCAAAGCGACGGGCGATCGCGCGGCCGGAGCCGCCGCCCCCAGCCCCGGTCAAAATCGCAACCTTGTCGATCAGCTCACCTCCTCCTCCTTCGCGTCAGATTCGCTGTTCACTCGTCCCTGCGTCATCTTTGGGAAGCGGCCGCGCACTGCTGCGCGACAACCTCTTCGGTCCGTACACGAGAACCAGGGTGATGGCTGCAAGACAGAAAACGATCACAAACGAACCGAACGGTATGGGATGGCTGTTCACTAGATTTTGCCCGAGACTGAGGCCCACATGCGCCGCCCACGCGATCGGCAAGCTCCCGCCCGTGCTATTATATAGCCACGCCATGATGATGGAATTCGCGATTTCGTAGACGAGCCATGTTCCGAACGGCGCGGAAACCAGTTCCCTCAGCGAACCACCCGCGGGCGTGAATACCGGCCAGTAATGCCACAACGACCAGCGTTCCTGACACCCAGGTAATCAGAAAAGCGAGCGCGACAAACAGGAGAACATCCAGCACCTGCCGCTGCCGGGGGGCTTCTCAGGTGGAACGGTGTCCGTAAGACGTCCGACCGATTCGCCCTTCCAATCCACGAGAATTTCTACTCCGAGTGGCTCCTGAGGCGCCCCGCGCGTAAGATAACGCGTCACAATCTCCGTCAGTGAGAAAGGTATGTGGCGTTCACGAGATTGGGGTAGCTCATCCAAAGGCCACCATTGAAATCGATCCAAGATTTTAGCCTCGGCGGCATCGGACATCTGAGGTTCAAAGCGATTGACATGAACGATGTAATACTGCTCGTATTGGCAGACGCGCCTGCCCTCCCAATTACAAGTGTGTTGTTGCCGCCAAACCAAAGGGCCGATTACGTATTGATCGAGGCCGAGTTCTTCTTGAAGTTCCCGCCTCAGCCCTTCTTCGATTGTTTCGCCCGGTTCGAGTCCTCCGCCCGGAGTGATCCAAAACCACTCGCCTGTCTCCGGTTCACGGACTCGTAGTAGAAGTATCTCGTTCTCCTGTGTCAGAAGAATTGCCCGGATTGCCTGTCTCTCGATGATCACTTAACGCTCCTTTGGTTCAAGATCGAACGTTATTCTCTCCGCCATCCTAGCCATAAAACATCACCCAGACGGCGAAATCATCGGCGAAATTCTCGAGGCGGCGCTCGCTTCCTGCGGGCGCGAATATCACGTCGCCGGTCTGGAATCGCCGCCGCGAAGTTCAATCAAAGAAAACGCCATCGCCACGCGCGACCACGTAAAGTTCGCCGCGCGAGTGTGGCGTTTGAGGATCGCATCTGCGCGGCGCGTACATCTTGACTTGCAGGCTGCCATGCTCGAACAGCGCCACTGATCGCGCGCCATATACAGTTTCCAACTTTCGCAGCGCGTCGGCGACGCTGAAGTGAGCGCGCTCGCACTGCGCCTGCTCATTCACGGCGCCGACAACCAACGCTCCAGAGGAAGCTTCATCTTTCATCGCCCCGCGCCAAGTAGAGTGAATCACTAAATCTGGCTGTATCAGATCGCGGACCCTCCGCTCATCACGCCGCTCGATCGCACTGAAGACATCGAGGACCACTCTGACGTTCTCCTCAACTGCCCGGTCTCGTTCCTTCTTCTCGTTCTTGCCCATATTCTTGCTTCCACCCCTGTTGTGGGAATTTTCGTTTGCCACGCCATCGGACTTTGGCTTTCCGCTCTATGTTCTCTACTCCTTGCTTTCCACTTCCTGTCGAAGTTGCCCTTTATCCGGCGACAGGCTATCTGAAAATTGGCTCTTGTATAAGAGCCAATATCGTTTTATTTATAGAGCCAATTTTCAAAGATGGCTGGTGATTTAATAGTGAAGAAACGAATTCCATTGCTGCCGTTGTCGGTTATTTCGCTGGACCCCCTCGCTGCTTTACCGCTACACAGGCAGCTTTATGAAGAGTTGCGCGGCGCGATTCTGAGCGGAAGGCTCAAGGCTGGAACCAGATTGCAGTCGACACGCGAGTTCGCCCGCGAACTCGGCGTATCGAGAAACACTGTGATGAGCGTCTACGAGCAGCTTCTCGCCGAAGGTTATGTGGAAGGCGTCGTCGGGTCAGGAACGTTCGTGGCGCGGACGCTGCCGGAAGAGATGTTGGAGGCCCGCACGATGACATCACGGGTCGAAAATCGGATGTCCCAGCGCAGTCCATTATCGAAACGTGGTCGAAAGCTAGTAGCGATTCTACCCAACTTTGGAGAGCGTGTCTTCGGAAAGCCAACGCCATTCCGATGCGCGACTCCGGACTTTATGGCTTTTCCCTTCAAAATCTGGACGCGGCTGCTGGCTAAGCACAGTCGTCATCCCTCGCACGATCTACTCGGTTATGTCTACCCGGCAGGGTATCCGCAATTACGCGAAGCGATCGCCGCTTATTTGAGATCGTCGCGAGCTGTCAAATGTGAAGCTGAACAGGTCATTATCGTTCCAGGTTCGCAGGTGGCGCTGGACATTGCCATCCAGATGCTGCTCGATCCCGGAGACACGGCTTTGATCGAAGATCCCGGGTTCTTCGGGGTGCGCGGAGTCTTTGCGCGAGCGGGCGTTCGCCTCGTCCCTGCGCCGGTCGACGAGGAAGGCGTCAGCGTCAACGCCGTCGGAAAGACCAGCAATAGCGCGCGGATGGTCTATGTCACCCCTTCGCATCAGTTTCCGCTTGGAGTCACAATGAGTCTGGCGCGGCGACTGGAATTACTTGAATGGGCGCGACAAACAAAGGCGTGGATCATCGAGGATGATTGTGACGGCGAGTATCGTTACAGCGGGCGACCGATTCCCTCATTACAGGGTTTGGACGGCGATCAGCGGGTGATCTACACCGGGACCTTCAGCAAAGTCATGTTCCCATCTTTGCGGATCGGCTATCTGGTTGCGCCGCCCGATCTGGTCGATGCCTTCGTCGGGGCGCGCGTGATGACCGACCTGGTATCGTCCACGATTCCGCAGGCGGCGTTGGCCGACTTCATCGAAGAAGGACACTTCGCTCGACACCTGAGACGGATGCGAAAGCTATACGCGGAAAGACAGGCTTATTTCGTCGCCGCCGCGAAGGCCGAACTTTCCGGTTTGTTGGAGGTTCAAGAGAGTGAGGCCGGGATGCATCTGATCGGATGGTTGCCTCGCGGTGTGGACGACCGGGCAGTCGCGCGCGCCGCCTGGCTTCACAACCTCATCACGTTCCCGCTCTCGGCTTTCAGCATGAAGCCAGTCGCTCGTGGCGCGCTGGTGTTGGGTTACACGGCATTCAATGAGCGGGAGATACGTGACAGTGCGCGTCGCCTGAGAGCTGCGCTTTCTGATGATCGTGGCGGATCTCACTACTGATCTAAGGGCACAAAAGGTTCCCCGTCGCAGAAATCCGGCCCCTCGTCGCGGAATTCAGACGGCCCATCGAATAGCTCTTTCTAGCATACCGGTACAGCCATACTATCTGATTTCGATGACGGCGCCTGTTTCCATACTCTAGTTCACTAATCCGTTCATCAGAATTGGCTCCATCAATAATTAAACATTGGCTCTTATCCAAGAGCCAATGTTTGGCTATTCTGCCGCCGCTGCAAGTCATGACGGATGTTCGTCACTGACATCTCGCGCCGGGAGGAGTATGGCCCCGCTCACGGCGAATTTTTCGGCGAGATCAGACCTTGCGCGACCATGGTCGAAGCGCGGGGCCTGATCGCCGACCGCATGCCGATCGAAATAGAGGTTGACGCGGTTCTAGTCTGACCTTTGTCCCTATTGTGTTGAAAAGCTGTAAATCAAACAATGAATATTGATCAGCGCCTTGAAGCGCCCCCTCAAGAGAAGCTTGGGCTTGACGCCGGGACACGGGTCGAAATTTGGATGCGCCTCGCTAAAGTCCTTGAAGGATACCTTGCTGAACTACCTCAGGCGCGCGTGGCGCCCGAAGTGGATCTGGAAAAGATTCGCTCGCTCCTGGCGCCGCTGGATTTTACCCATCCACACGATCCGCTCGACGCCGTGGATTTTGTGGTACGAAACTTGTGGGACTATCAGGTCCATACTCCACATCCAAGATATTTCGGATTGTTCAATCCTGCCCCGACCACTATGGGAATTGTGGCCGACACCCTGGTCGCCATATTCAATCCTCAACTGGCAAGCTCGAACCACAGCCCATTTGCTATTGAAGTCGAACAACACTTGATCCGAAGCTTCGCGCGCCAATTTGGTTACGACGCGGCGGATGCGGACGGTACTTTTACTAGCGGCGGCGCCGAGGCGAATCACACGGCGTTGTTGACCGGACTCGTCCACAAGTTTCCTGAATTTGCGCGGAATGGAATGAGGGGGCTTGACCGGCAGCCTACGCTCTATGTTTCGAACCAAACCCACCACTCCTTCATCAAAGCCGCCTGCGCCTGTGGTTTGGGAAGCGAGGCGGTACGACAGGTTCCCGTTGACGGCGCGCTACAAATGAACGTCGAAGCCCTGGCCGAACAAATCGCGCGAGATCAGGCAGCAGGGTTTGCCCCATATCTGGTTGTCGCAACGGCAGGCGCGACTAACGCCGGTGTGATAGACCCGATCGCACGCATCGCGGAGGTGGCCGATCGTGAGCGGCTCTGGCTGCATACTGACGCCGCTTGGGGCGGCGCAGTTGCCCTTGTCCCAGAGCTACGCCATTTGCTGAAAGGGATCGAGCGATCTGATTCGATCACCTTCGATGCGCATAAATGGCTCTCTGTTCCGATGGGCGCGGGGCTTTACCTGACTCGGCGCCCGTCAATATTGGAGCAAGTGTTTCATATCAAGACCGACTATATGCCTTTCAGTGTCAGTGGGGCGAATGTTGCCGATCCCTATGCCCATTCGCTCCAGTGGTCGCGCCGATTTATTGGCCTCAAGGTTTTTCTGTCTCTGCTGGTGGCAGGTTGGGAGGGTTTCGCCGCCGTTATCAAACACCAGGCGACGATGGGTGAATTATTGCGTCAGGCGTTGGAAGCCTCGCAGTGGAAGGTCGTTAATCAAACGGAGTTGCCAGTAGTCTGTTTTGTAGACCGGCGCCCCCCTGAACCGGAATCAGACGCGATTATCGACGCTGTCGCTCGGAAGATCGTCTCTTCCGGGGAGGCCTGGATTTCCACGACTCGTCTTGGCGAAGGCTTGTTGGTATTGAGAGCGTGTATTACTAACTATCGAACTGACTCCAAAGACATTGAGACATTGGTTCGCGCGCTCGACAGAGCAAGAGATGAGTTTTACAGGCGTGCCTGAAGGAAACTGCGCGCAGGGAGAGCGAAACGACGGCGGCGCAGCATTTAAATCAAAACGAGGGGAGGCGTAATGCGGATCGAAGAGAAGCCTCGAGGCAGTGGCGGCCTGCTGGTCAAAGTCGCCTACTGGTTCTCGCGCAAGCGGTTCGGAAAAATAGTGAGCCCGGTGAAAGTGATGTGCCATCACTTCTGGGTTCTGCTCGGCTCGTGGGCCTTTGAGATGGCTTTCGAACGCTCGAAGAAGGTTGACGCGCGGCTGAAAGAACTCGCCCTGATCAAAGTGGCCGCCATGGTCGGCTGTCCCTGGTGAATCGATATCGGCTCTGCCGTGGGCAGACGATATGGGGTCAGTGAAGAGCAGCTTCGCCAGCTTCCGGTCCACCAGCAGAGCGATGTCTTCTCGACGGTGGAGAAGCTCGTCCTCGACTATGCTGTCGGGATGACCAGGGCGCCGGTTGAAGTGTCGGATGAATTGTTCGCGAGGTTGCGAGAATATTTCGATGAGTCGCAAATGGTAGAGCTGACCTCCGCCATCGCATGGGAGAACTACCGGGCGCGGTTCAATCACGCGTTTGGCATAGAGTCGCAGGGGTTTACAAAAGGCGCATACTGCCCGTTGCCCGAGGGTCCGGTCAAGCAGGATCAATTTTATGAGCGAATCCATTGAAACACGCTTCCTCGACTCGCGCAGGCCAAAGCTGTCCTATGACATTCGGGCAGGCGTTGGGCCGGTACTGCCCTGCGTTCACGGCAATTTCAGTCATCGCGGATTGTGGCGCCCGCTGCCCGATCATCTCTCTGATTACGCGGCATTGCGGCTCGATCTACGAGGGCACGGCGTCAGTGAGTGAGCGCGCCCGCCAGCTTACTCGACGGCGGACTATGCCGATGACATCAGGGCGGCGGCAGAAACTCTCGACGGGCGGGAGTTCGCGCTGGTCAGCCATTCCAACGGCTCGCTCGCCTCTCTCTCTTTCGCAACCCACCTCGGGCCGAAGCCGAAGGCGCTGGTCTATATGGAGGTTAACCCGCGCGTCCTCGATGAGCAGGTGGAATACTTTCGTCAGCGCGCCGACTCCGTCGCCCGCGTCTTTCCATCATTGCAAGATTTATTGGCTCAGGCGAAACAGAAGAAGCCGAGCGGCAGTTTGAGTTGGTTGCGGAAGAGTGCAGACGCGCGAATAAAAACAAACTTCTTCTCGATTTCACGGGAGCCTACGCAAAAATATATCTTGCGAAGAGATTCTCCTTAGGAAGAAGAGCTCAAAATACCCTGGCGAAGGGGCGAGCGCCCAACTCCTGTTGCGATTAAGGTTGTGCGTCGCAGAAATCCGGCGCCTCGTCGCAGAATTCAGACGGTCCATCGCATGGCTCTTTCTCGAATAGCGCTACAGCCATATTATCAGAAGGGGTCGATTGTCTCGCTCATTTGTCACTTGGCTCAGCAGACGTACGATCCTCGGGGCTCCTGGCAGGGCGCCATGGAAAGATCTGTCTACTCTCACCGCTGAGATCGAAATCGAAAAAGTAAACCTTGGCAGCTACTATATCTGCACGGCCAAGAAGATCGAGTTAGGGGTGAAATAATGCCATTGGGTGTAAAGCTCGGAGACCAACAGCGCGGTTCATCGGCTGCTGCCGCAGTTCCGGTCAAAACCAGCTTTCCTGATGGGCCACTTGGTCAATCGAGTAGGACTGTAGCCTTGAATATCCTGTGCTTCTCTGTTTTGACGTTCCTGATCACATTAGGCGCAGGAACGGCCGTCGTTCTCTCAAATCACAGCGAACTCGTTAATGGCTCGCGCCGAACGCGGGATCCCATTTCGCTGCCTTTGCCGGTCCCAATCGCGCTTGCGGTGATTGGCGGCTGAGGGCCGGCTTTGACCGCTCTGGCAACAACCGCCCGGGAATCTGGAGCTCCGGGTGTGCGCCAATTGCTCCGCATTTCTAAACCGAGAATTGCTGACGATGGATGCCCTTTTCAGCGCTTATGAATACGATCGAGACTGAACGATTGATCCTGCGGATGTTCTGTGACGCTGACCTCGATGAGTACGCGGAGATCTGCGCCGACCCGGAAGTCATGCGTTACCTCGGGGAAGGGCAGCCGTTATCGCGCATGGCGCTGGGGTTGGATTCTTGAAGGGCGAGCGATTCAGGATGTTTGGATTGTCCATCCCAACAGCAACCGACCGGATGCAACGCCGGTAGAGTATGGAACGACGGTGCGCGTCTATGATCCCAAAATCGATGCCTGGCATTGCGTCTGGGTGGGGCCGATCAAAAATAATCTGGGCGTCTTCACGGCTCGGCAGGTAGGAAAAGAGATTGTCCTGGAAACAGCAAGCGATCAGGGTCGAGTGGGTCAATGGATATTTTCCGACATTACTGAGAAATCATTCCGCTGGCGGGCGCAAGGTTCGGGCGACGGTGGTAAAACCTGGCATGTCATTCAAGAGATTACCGTTCGGCGAAAAAGATAACAATCAGTCAACTACTCCATCTAAACGCTATCGCGTTGTAGATAGAGCTTGCAGTCAAGTAGAGACGCAAAATCTTGCGTCTCTATCTGCAGATTAGGGCAAACTGGCAGTTTGCCTTGACTCATTCGATGCGGTCTTTGGTGAAAACCGGGCAAACTGCCAGTTTGCCCTCCCCTTTTTGAAGGAACATTCATGCGTTATCTCCTACTGGTTTTTCTACTTCTGTTCACAACCTCATCCGCGGGAAATCAATCGGCGAGCCAATACGACCTGGTGATTTACGGCGGCACGGCGGCGGCTGTTACTGCGGCGGTTCAGGCGAAGAGGATGGGCAAGACGGTGATCATCGTTTCGCCGGACAAACATCTGGGAGGCCTCTCTAGCGGCGGTCTTGGTTTCACCGATACGGGCAACAAGGCGGTCATTGGCGGGCTGGCGCATGAGTTTTATCACCGCGTCTGGAAGCATTACGCCCAACCCGCGGCCTGGAAATGGGAGAGGCCCGAGGAGTATGGCAATAAGGGGCAGGGCACGCAGGCGATTGACGGCGAGCAGCGCACGATGTGGATCTTCGAGCCGCACGTCGCCGAACAGGTCTTCGAGGAAATGATCGAAGAATATCGCATCCCAGTCCATCGCGACGAATGGCTCGACCGCAAGAACGGCGTGAAGAAGAGCGGCGCGCGCGTCACATCGATCGCGACGCTCAGCGGCAAGCGATACGCGGGCAAAATGTTCATTGACGCGACCTACGAGGGCGACCTGATGGCGGCCTCAGGCGTGGATTACCACGTGGGCCGCGAGGCGATGAGCGTTTACGGCGAGAAGTGGAACGGCGTGCAGACCGGCGTGCTCCACCACCGCCACCATTTCGGCGTTCTGGAGCGAGGGATCAGTCCGTACGTCATTCCCGGCGATCCGAAGAGCGGCGTGATACCGCGCGTCAGCGCCGCGCCGCCCGGGGAATACGGCCAGGGCGACAAGCGCGTGCAGGCCTACAATTTCCGCATGTGCCTCACGGATCATCCCGACAACCGCGTCCCGTTCCCAAAACCCGCCGGCTACGACCCGAAGCAATACGAACTGCTCGCGCGAATCTTCGAGGCGGGCTGGCGCGAGACGTTTGATAAGTTCGACCGCATTCCCAATCACAAGACCGACGCCAACAACCACGGGCCGATGAGCGCCGACAACATCGGCTACAACTACGATTACCCCGAGGCCTCCTACGAACGGCGACGCGAAATCATCCGCGAGCACGAGGACTATCAGAAAGGCTGGCTCTACTTCATCGCCAACGACCCGCGAGTGCCCAAGGATGTGCAGGCGGAGATGCGCAGATGGGGGCTGGCCAAAGACGAATTCAAGGACAACGGCAATTGGCCGCGTCAGATCTACGTCCGCGAGGCGCGTCGCATGATCGGTTCGTACGTGATGACCGAACACGAATTACTCAAAGAGCGTCCGACGCCCGATCCAGTCGGAATGGGGTCTTACACGATCAATTCGCACCACACGCAACGCTACATCACGCCGGAAGGTTACGTGCAAAACGAAGGCGACATCGACGTCTCGACCAAAGGGCCGTACCAAATCGCCTACCGCGCGCTCACGCCGAAAAAAGGGCAGGCCGACAATCTGCTCGCGCCGGTGTGCGTTTCAAGCTCGCACATCGCCTTCGGCAGCATCCGCATGGAGCCGGTCTTCATGATTTTGGGGCAGTCCGCCGCTACGGCCGCCGCGCTGGCCATCGACGACGGCGCGGCGGTTCAAGACGTGAATTATTCGGAACTGCGCGAGCGTTTATCGAAAGACGGGCAAGTCCTCGAATTTGCGGCCACCACGCAGGGAAGATGAGGCTGGGGCCGAACTACGGTATCCGATGATATGGAGATTGCGATGGAGAAATAAATTATGATGAGATCGGCGATCGTCTATTGCGCCGTAGCGGCGACGGTTCTGTGCGCTGTCTTCGCCGTAGCGGCTCAAACCGCCCCTGCGCCTTCGCGCGAGGAGAAATGGCGCGAGGATTTGAAGTATTTGGCCGGCGAACTCCCGAAGCGCCACAAAAACCTCTTCTTCAAAATCACGCGCGAGCGGTTCGAAGGCGAGATCGCAAGGATCGTCGAGTCGGTTCCAAAACTGTCAGACTCCGAGATCGAACTGGCGCTCCTGCGTCTGACCGCGATGATTGGCGACGCGCATACCAACATTTGGTACTACAAGGCGAGGACCTATCCCATCGATCTCTACCAGTTTTCAGACGGC
>Ga0137373_10003960_pt1 | contig 16182 bp, 15 predicted proteins | sample SagtaG_5_FD_104912 | JGI IMG/M metagenome (GOLD analysis project Ga0137373, IMG submission 104912) | Vadose zone soil microbial communities from Sagehorn Ranch, Mendocino, California, USA - Sage1_R_80_16 metaG | ecosystem: Environmental > Terrestrial > Soil > Vadose zone | place: USA...
CGGCGCAGCAGGCTGGCGCCGAGCTGCTGGGCGCGTTCCGCCGCCGCATCGATGTCCGGTACCCGGAAGTCGAGATGGGCCTGCTGCGGACGGTCCTGGTCCGGCCAGTGGGGCGGCACGTGGCCGGTGGCCCGTTGCAGGCCGATCCGCCAGCCGTCACCGGAGTCGATCGTGATCCACTCGTCGTCGTCGGGGACGCGTCGCCCGCCCAGACACCGTGACCCAAAAGTGTGTAGTTATAGGTTTCATGTTGGACTATGCCGTCACCCACACTGGCTGGCGGCAAGTGATCAAGACCACTGGCGCGGCACGGTTGTCGGGCGCCGTCGGCTACGGATTTATTGCTGGGCGATGTCGTTGCTTCTGGCACACTGGGTGTTGTGCCGCGTACGGGGCGATTGCGGGCGCTGCCAGCGATTGGCCTTGTGCTGGTCGGTGGTTTGGCAGTGACGGCGATCAGCGTGCTGCTCGTTTCCCGCGACCAGAGTCGTGTGGCGCAGTTCATTGAGGCGGTGGTCGCGTTGTCCGGCGCCGCTTCGTCTCTGGCGGGATTGTTGTGGTCGCGGCTATGGCGGCCGGGCGTTGATCCGGCCGCGGGGACGATCCCGGGCCTGCCGGTTGCTGTTCCGGCCGGGAATCTGCCGCCTGTGATCCGGGGACGGGCCCAGTTGATGGGGCAGCTCCGCCGGTTATTGGAGGTGCCTGCGGGTGGCCCGGCGATATTGGCGGGGATGGGCGGTGTGGGGAAATCGACCGTTGCGGCGGCGTTCGCCCAAGCCCAAGGCGGCGCCGCTAGTGGCCGCCGGGGCCGGTATGTGTGGTGGGTTTCGGCTGCTGATCTGTCCAGTCTTACTGGCGGGCTGGTTACCGTCGCCCGCCAGCTCGGTGCGTGCCGTGCCGATCTGGAGGTGATAAGGGCGGGCGGCCCGGATGGCCCCGACCGGCTGTGGGCATTGTTGAACGGCAGCGACCGTCGCTGGCTGCTTGTGTTTGATAACGCCGATGAGCCGCCCCTGCTGGGCGGCTCATCGGTCGTCACGCTAGGCAATGCAACGGCGGAAGGACGGCATGTTAGCCTGCCCGCGGACGGGACGGGGTGGGTGCGTTCCTCAAAACGCGGCCTCGTCGTGGTCACCACCCGGGACAGAGACCCAGCCACCTGGGGCCGCGCCGCCCACCTCCTGCCGGTTGACCCGCTCACCGAAGATGAGGCGGCGCAGGTGCTGCTGGATTGCGCGCCCCGAGCAGGTGAGTTACCGGAAGCCAAAGCTCTGGCCCGGCGCCTGGGCGGGCTGCCGTTGCCGTTGCGGTTAGCGGGAACCAATCTCGATTCCGAGGTGGTGCTCCGGCGGTCTTTCAACGAGTATTTGCGGGCATTGAATGACCCTGAGCACAGGCCCCGGCTGCTGACGGCCAGGCCCAGCATCGGGCAGCCGACTGACCCACGCTCTACTGTGATGCGAACCTGGGAGATGTCCCTGGATGACCTCGCGCGGCGCGGGAATCCCCAGGCGCGGCCGCTGCTGCGGCTCTTGTCCTGCTTCGCCCCGGCGACGCCGATTCCGCGCGGCATACTGGCCCCGCGGCAGCTTAACCGCCTCCTCACCGCGACCGGGGAAGAACCCAGCGCCCTCAACCAGGCGCAGGCCGAATACCGGCTGGAGGATGGTCTGCATGGGCTCAGGGCGCTGAGTCTTATCGACGTCCGGCCGTTCGGCGGAACCCGGGCCGATGAGCGCGCGGTAGTCGTGCACCCAGTGATCGCCACCACAAATCTTGCGCACCTGAGCGAGGCGAAAGATAGGCAAAGCGACGCGGCAACAACCTACTGCACGGCAGTTGAGAGCATGGTCAAGGCTCTGGGAAGCCTGGATGACGACCGGGCTACTGACTGGCCTGACTACCTGGCGCTCGGACCGCACTTACACACCCTGCTCAGCACCGCCGCGCCCTATGTGGGCCGTCAGCATCTCAGCGATCTGGTAGTTGGTGCCACCGATGCGGCAGTTGCCCACACCTTGAGTGGGGCTATCACCGCCGGTGAACGACTCGCCACCGCCGCTACCAGCATGGTGTCCCTGCTCGGTGACGATTCCCCGGTCATCCTGCGCGCACGTCATGAGCTTGCCTGGTCGATTGCGATGCAAGGTCACTACACGCCAGCGGAGGCAATGTTTCGCCAGGCATTGGCCGGGTTCCGGCGAGTCCTCGGCGACAACCACCGGTACACGCTTATGGCCCTTAACGAGCTGGCTTGGGTAGCCGCCTGCCAGCAGCGGTGGGCCGAGGCCGAAAAAATATACCGCACGGTACTCACCAGGCGTACTCACGCCCTGGGCGACCTTGACCCGGACACCTTGATCACCCGCCACGAGCTCGGCTGGGTGCTCGCCAACCAGGGCCATGAGGAAGAAGCCAAGCTCATCCTCCAAGAGGTTCTCCTGGCCAGAGAACAACTGGTCGGTGAACACCACCCACGAACCATCATGGCCCGCCACGAACTTGCTTGGATCACCGCCACGCAAGGCAGCCTTACCGCCGCCGATGCTGCCTACCGAGAGGTTGTCCGAGCCCGCCAGGAAGTTCTCGGTCACGAGCATCGCGATACCTTGACCGCCCAGCATGAACTGGCGTGGGTGATCGCGCTGGTTGGGAAACGCCGCGCGGCGCTGGCACAATACCGTTCGGTACTCACCACCCGGGCACGCGCCCTAGGTGACGACCACCCAGACACCGTTGCCACCAAGGACGCAATGAAATCCCTGCGCAACGGCGTTATCATTACCCCGCGCCACATCCCATAATGTCCGTTCTGTCGGCAGTGCTTGTAGCACTAGATAGCACCCAGTGCTACATTGGCGACGTGAGTGCTCACCCGGAGATCACGCAGCGCGACTTGCGGACGAGGTCGCGGGAGATCATGGATGCCGTCGAGCACGGCCAGTCTTTCACGGTCACCCGGGACGGCCACCGGATCGGGGAGCTGATCCCGCTGCGGCAACGCCGCCGATTTGTCTCCCGGCAGGAGTTCATCGCGATGTCGCGCAATGCCCCTGCTGTTGACTTGGAGGCATTCAGGGCCGATCAGGACGCGGCGCTCGACCACGAGGCTGGCAGCCCGTATGAGCGGTGATCAGCCCATGCAGGGCTTGCTCGATACCAACATCTTGATCTTGCGCAGGTGGATCGACCCAGCCGAGTTGCCCGATGAAATGGCGATCAGCGCTATCACCCTGGCGGAACTATCCGCTGGTCCGCATGAGGTGCGCCGTAACGACGAGCAAGACATCTACGACGAGCACGCCGAGCGTGCCCGGCGCCTTGAGGTCCTGCAGCGCGCAGAGAGCGAATTTGACCCCATGCCGTTTGACGCTGAGGCGGCCCGAATCTTCGGCCGTGTGACGGCGGCGGTCGTCGCCGCCGGCCGTAAGCGGCGGGGCAGGGTCGCTGACTTCATGATCGCAGCCACCGCCATCGCCGAAGGGCTTCCGCTGTTCACGACTAACCCCGTCGACTTCACCGGCCTGGACACCCTCGTCCGTATCATCCCGGTGACCCGGCCGCCCGTCCCGCACGAACAGCCACCCCGTTGATCGCAGGCTCACCCGGACAACGGACAAGCCGCGTGGATCACTCCTTCGTCCAGCAGGACGGACCTGTGTGATTATTGCTGGCACGACAAAAAACTATGGTGCCACTCGCACTGGCTCTTGAGCTGGCATTCTCCTGGACTTGGCTCAGCTGGGCCCCGCCGATGTCGGGCCAGCCCGACATCGGCGGCGGCCTTCGCGGACTTCCTGCGCCGGACCATCATTGCCGTACGAGGGATCGCGGACCTGGCCAGCGGCTGTGGCAGCAGGAACTTCATGTCCGACCGTTTCTTACGGCACTTCGTCGTGCCAGAATCCGGTCTTATAGCCGCAAAAGCTCGCTCCGTTTTGTGCGGGTCAGAGGTGTCATTGTTACGCAGGGGGTCGATGCCGCAGCCGCAGCCCGCTGTCCACCGGACCATTCTCGTGGTGGACGTGGAGGGCTTCGGCGATCACCGCCGGGCTAATCCGCATCAGGTCGCCGTGCGCAAGGGCTTGTACACGGCCCTGCGGCGCGCTTTCCGCAGTACTGGCATACGGTGGGCGGATTGTCATCGGGAGGATCGCGGGGACGGTGTGTTCGTTCTGGCTCCCCCTGAGGTGCCCAAGGCGTTGTTCGTGGAAGCTTTGCCGCACGAGCTGGTAAGGGCGTTGAGCGAGCACAACGGCGTTCACCGTATAGAGGAGCGGATCAGGCTGCGGATGGCCCTGCACGCCGGGGAGATCATCTACGACCACCATGGAGTCACGGCGGTGGCGATCAACTCGGCCTTCCGGCTGCTCGATGCACGCCCCCTCAAGGACGCCCTCGCTAACTCGTCGGGAATACTGGCGTTGATCGTCTCATCCTGGTTCTTCGATGAGGTCGTCCGGCACAGCATGGACACAGATCCGGCCACTTACCGCCCCGTCCGGGTAGCAGTCAAGGAGACCAGCACGGTCGCCTGGATCGCGCTGCCCGATTACCCGTATCCGCACGACGAGACGAGCCTGGAGATCCCGTCCGCAGGCCCTGATAGGGCGGTGCCACGCCAGCTTCCCGCGCACACCCAGCATTTTGTCGGCCGGGCCGATGAGCTGGCAGAGCTGACCGGCCTGCTGGACCGGGCCGTCGGCTGGAGCCAGCCGGAGGGCACGCCCGGGACGGCCGGGACAGTCGTGATTTCGGCGATCGGCGGCACCGCCGGGATCGGCAAGACCGCGCTGGCCCTGCGGTGGGCGCATCAGGTCGCCGGACGGTTCCCGGATGGGCAGCTGTACGTGAACCTGCGCGGGTTCGATCCGGCCGGGTCGCCGGTGCGCCCAGCCGAAGCCATTCACGGTTTCCTCGACGCCTTGGGCGTGGAGCCTGCCCGCATCCCTGTGGAGCTGGACGCGCAGGCTGCCTTGTACCGCAGCCTGCTGGCCGGGCGGCGGCTTCTCGTGCTGCTCGACAACGCCCGCGACTCTGATCAGGTACGTCCGCTGCTGCCGGGCAGCGAGACCTGCCTGGTGCTGGTGACCAGCCGCAGCCAGCTCAGCAGCCTCCTCGCCTGGGAAGGCGCTCACCTGCTTGGCCTGGACCTGCTCAGCGTGACCGAGGCCCGCGCGCTGCTGGCCCGGCATCTCGGCCTGGACCGGGCCTCGCGTGAGCCTGGGGCCGTGGACGAGCTGATCGAACTGTGCGCGCGGCTGCCGCTGGCGCTGAGCGTCGTAGCCGCCCGCGCCGCTGCTCAGCCGGCATTCCCGCTCACAGAGCTGGCTGGTGAACTGCGGGACGCACGAGGGCGCCTGGACGCCCTCGATGCGGGGGACCTGGCCACGAACGTGCGGGCGGTGCTCTCCTGTTCCTACCGGAACCTGGCCGGACCGGCAGCCAGGATGTTCCGGATGCTCGGCGCCCATCCCGGCCCGGACATATCCGCCCCGGCCGCCGCCAGCCTGGCGGGAGTGCCTCTGATGCAAGCGCGCAAGGCCCTAGCCGAGCTGACCCGGGCTTACCTGGTGACGGAGCGCGCCCCGGGTAGGTTCACCTTCCATGACCTGTTGCGCAGCTATGCCGCCCAGCAAGCCTCCAGTGTGGATACCGCCACCGAACGCCACGCCGCCGTGCGGCGGATGCTCGACCACTACCTGCACACTGGTCACGCCGCGATCCGGTGGCTGTACCCAGCCCGGGAGACGTTTGCCCCCGTCGCACCGGATCCGCAGATGCCGGCGGAAGAACTGGCCGGTTACGAGCAAGCGCTTGCCTGGTGCGATGCCGAGCAAGAGGTGTTCCCGGCGATCGTCGCGCAGGCCGCCTCCAGCGGGTTCGACACCCACGCCTGGCAGATCCCGTGGGTCCTGACGGCCTACTTCAACCGGCAAGGTTACCTGCACGAATGGGTCGGCACGCTGTGCACGGCGCTGGCCGCCGCCCGACGCACCGGAGACCGGGACGGACAGGCCCGGGCCAGCCACGAACTGGGCTACGCTTACCTCCGGCTCGGCATATACGACGAAGCCCGCACACACCTACGGCACGCCCTGGACCTGAATCGCCAGCTTGGCGAGCGCGCAGGCCAGGCTCACAACCACCTCGAACTTTCCCAGGTGGAGAGCTATCAGGGTCACCCCGATGAAGCACTCAGCCACGCCCGCCAGGCTCTCGGCTTGTACCTCGCTTCCGGCATTCGCACGGGGCAAGCGCATGCCCGTGCCCTGGAGGGACGCTGTCTAACCGAGCTTGGTGAGCATCAGCAGGCCCTCTCCTGCTCCGTGGAGGCCATAGCCATGCACCGGGAACTCGGGGAACTCGCGGACAAATACGGCGAGGCTGAAACGCTAAGGAGCCTCGGAGACACCTACTATCACCTGGGCAGCCATCCTCAGGCCATCAGCTATCACCACCAGGCTCTCGAACTCAACCGGCAGCTCGGTGACCATTACACGGAAGCCGACACGCTCACGCGCCTCGGTGATGCCTACCAGGCCGCCGACGAGCCAGATGCGGCCCGGGACGCCTGGCTGCAGGCGGTGGCCATCCTGGACGATCTGCACCACCCCGAGGCCGCGCAGGTCCGCGCCAGGCTCCGCGCGCATAGCGAGGTCATCACCAGTCAGCCAGAGCGCGGACCGTCCGATAGCCCGGATTTCCGCGTACCCGGTCCAGTGTCGCGACGCAGCAGACGCATGAGAAATGCGATTCCCTCGCTGTCAGCACTTGCAGTGAGGTTATCCCGGCAGCAAGGCCATGAATGACGCGACACCATGTCCGCCGATCTGCCCTGGCACTTGATCTGGCCGTCGGCTCCACTTGGTCCGCCCAGATCGGACTCATACGCGCGCTTGCCGACTGGATAGGCTCGCCCTCGAAGCTGCAGGGAACCGATGTCATGCGGCACTTCTGCCATGGTTGACGAGCTAATTGCAATCTCGGCATGACTACACTCACCAACGCGCCGGAATGTCCTCCGGCGGGTCGGCCAGCAGCGCCCTCGGGCAGGGAAGGAACACCCATGCGCTACGTGCAGGCGACTGGGAAGCTCGCCGCCAGCGTGATCTACGGCGAACCCGGTGCGCTGCCGGACGGCCATGTCCGTGTCGCGGTCGCCTACGCCGGTGTGTGCCACTCAGACCTCGCCGCGGTCGCCGAAGGCGAAGGAGATTTCCCTCGCCGCCTCGGGCACGAGGTGTCTGGTGTCGTCACTGAGACCGCCACCGGCACCCGTCCCGTCGGTACACGCGTCGTGGCGTATGTCGATGACGGGTACGCCTCCGAGATCGTTACCCCTGTCGGGCGCACGGTCCCGCTGCACCCCGACTGCTCGCTGCTGGACGGAGCGCTCGCCGAGCCGGTCGCCTGCGTCATCGGCGGCCTGGAGATGCTCTCGTTCCGCGAGCACGCTCAGGTCGTCCTCGTGGGCGCCGGATTCATGGGCCTGCTTGCGCTGCGCTATCTGACAGCAATTGGCCACCGCGTGCTCGCGATCGAACCGCGCACCACCGCCCAGGAACTCGCGCGCTCCTGGGGCGCAGATACCGTCTTCCACCGCGATGAGGTGCCCGACGCGATGCACCTGACCCAGCCGATCGTCATCGAAACGACCGGTACCGCAGCAGGCCTGCAGCTGGCCAGTGACCTCGTCGCAGTCGACGGTACCCTCGGCGTTCTGGGCTACCACCAGTCCAACGGCGGTAGACGCATCGTCGACATGCGAGGCTGGAACTTCCGCGCTATGCGCGTCGTCAGCCTGCACAACCGCAGCGCAGAGAACATCCTCACCTGGATCGACCGTGCTCAGCGCTCCGCTGCCCTGGGATTCATATCCCCCGGCCAGCTCGTCGACGCCCAGGTCGATCTCAATGAGCTCACCGACGTCTTCGCCAGCAAGCCCGGACACGACGCCATCAAGACGGTCCTGCACCTGGATGGCGAGGACGTCTGAGTGCCATCCCTTCCGATGGGGGAAGTCGGCCGCCGCACACTTCCAACAGTGCCGCGCCCCGGCTGCGCCTGACTGCTGAGGACCGCGGGCGCGGGTCTCTGAGGCCATCGGCGCGGACATTCGGGCTCTGGGCATCGAGCGCGGTCACCCGGACCCTGGTCCTCACCCGCAAATGGTGAGGACCAGGGTCGTCATCGGCCGCGCGTATCTAACCTGTGTAGTTATAGGTTGCACGTTTCCGCCAAATTGCACTGACACGTCCGGCCGCCCGCGTTATATGCGAGCGTATGATCGAGTTCGCATAGTCTGGCTGGGCGGCCGCAGCCGGGGAAGCAGCAGGTGCGGTGCCGGGCCTGGATGAGATGGCGCAGTTTCGGCGGCGGCTTGTACGCGGCGGATTGCCGGGTGTGGGCGCAGTCACCGGTTTCCAGTGCCTGCACGGTGAGGCTGAATCCCCATCGGCCGGGGTTGGGCTGCTGCGGTTGGCCGGCCGCGCAGCCGTGGCCGGCGGGGCGGCCGTGGTGGTCGGTGACGGTGACACACCACCGCACCGCGGCGCCGCCCGCGCGGGCGGCGGCCAGGATGCCGCTGGTGGCGGCGGGGGTGAGCGGCCCGAGCCCGGCCACCTCACCCGGCTGGCTGGACATTCCGAGCAGGGTTTGCAGGGGGATGGTGAGGTTCACCGACCCCGCCACCGCCGGCGTGAGCGGCGGCGTGGGGACCAGCGGCCCGGCCGGGACCCGCGGCCCGGCGGGGAACCGCCGCAGCCCGGCCGGCGCGTCCTGCGGCACCGGGGCCGGGGCTGCGGTCACCGTCGCCGGGAGCGTCCCGGTCGCCGGCAGCGCCGCAGTCCGCGGGACTCGGGCTGGGGCTGGGGTCAGGTGGTGGGACTTGCCCGGCGTCGGCGGGGGCTGGCCCGAGTCCGGGGGCGGGGCGGCGGGGCGGCCGGGCCCGAACAACGGGCGGCACGGAAACGGCCGCGCCACGGCAGAAATGGCGGCCACATGGCTACGGATAGGAACGTCTGGTCGTCCGGTATCCGCGGCGCGTCGACCAATGGTAAATGGTCATCTGAGCTTGTGCGATGTCCCAGGCGATAAACGAGGCCTGCTCGATGTACAGGCAGAACACACTGGCCGTCTCTCGCGGCCTGCCGATCCACCACGCGGCGCGCGGCGCATCGCGGATCTCATCAGGCGCGGACGAGGCGCGGCCGTAGAGCTTGAGTTCTCCCTCGCCGCTGTCCGGGTCCGTGACAGCGCTGTGCAGCACGCAGCGGGGATCTCGCTGCAGGTCGTGCGCTTTTAGCGACCACGACATCGCGCCGAACACCAAGTGTCCTGCCGCGAGATGGGGCTCGACCGGGCTGATGCGCGGTGTACCGCTGGGGCGAAGGGTCCCGAGCATGGCAATGCGCGTCGCCTCGAGGCGCCGCCGACCCAAGCGGGCGATGCCGGGCGCGAGGGTTTCGAGATCGCGCCAGGTCAGGGATGCGGCAGACGTCAATCGCGCCCCGCATACAGATCGCGAAGCAGCGCGGCCTCCGCCGCATGGTGAATCAGCTCATCGACGATATGCAGTGCGAACGACCGCCGCGTCGCGTCACCGTAGTGACCCGCTGCTGGTCCGATGGGCTCCTCGAAGGACTCATCGCTTATCGCGGCGAGTTGGTTACGCCAAAGCCCGTACGCCGCTTCCACCTCCGCAAGCGCGGCCACAGCCGACTCGGCGCAAAGCTCCCCAGTCGGCGCCGCACCAGCCGACCCCGTACCGGTCCGCACCCCACCAGCCGGCCCCGCACCAGCCCTCCCCGCACCGGTCCGCAGCGTGACCCGATCATCTCGCGACGGCTGCCAGCGCCATTCCTCGTCGCCGAGGCCCTCCATCCGCGTCCGGAACCGCTGCCAGACGTAACCGAACAGATCAAGAACGTCGTCACGTGACGAATTCATGGTGCCAAGCTAGCTTGCATCATCAGCCACCGCCCGCCACCGTCGGCCACCATCCGTCCCTCATCGCGGGCCAGGTGATCGGTCCCGTGTCCCGTGTCCCATGTGCGATTCACTTGGAGCTGTGTCACCTGAGGAACTGCTCAGCCTCGACCGGCACCACGCATGGCATCCGTATGCCGCGATGCCGGGGACGCACCCGCCGCTGCTGGTGGAGTCCGCGCGAGCCGTTCGGCTAAAGCTCGCACGGCCCCTTGACGGCCAGCACGAGCTGATCGACGGGATGTCGTCGTGGTGGGCCGCTATCCACGGGTATCAGCATCCTGTCCTCGACGAGGCGATCCGACGACAGCTCAGCAACATGAGCCACGTTATGTTCGGCGGCCTGACGCACGAGCCCGCGATCCGGCTCTGCAAGCGCCTCGCCGACATCACCCCCGACGGCCTCGAGCACGTCTTCCTCTGCGACTCCGGCTCGGTCTCCGTGGAGGTCGCCATCAAGATGTGCCTGCAGTACTGGCGAAGCGCCGGGCGGCCGGCCAAGAAGAGGCTGCTCACCTGGCGTGGCGGTTACCACGGCGACACGTTCGGGGCGATGTCGGTGTGCGATCCCGACGGCGGCATGCACCAGATGTGGACCGGCGTGCTGGCGCAGCAGCTTTTCGCCGACCGGCCACCGGCAGGCTTCGGCGAGGGCGTCAACCCACGATACGCGCGGCACCTCAGGGAAACGATCAGCAAGAACGCGACAGAACTTGCCGCCGTGATCGTGGAACCCGTCGTGCAGGGCGCGGGCGGCATGCGCTTCCACGACCCCGGTTACCTCCGAGTGCTACGCGAGGCGACGCGGGGGAATGGCGTGCTGCTGATCTTCGACGAGATCGCCACCGGGTTCGGGCGCAGCGGCGCGCTGTTCGGCGCCGATCACGCGGGCGTCAGCCCGGACGTCATGTGCGTGGGCAAGGCGCTGACCGGCGGCTATCTGTCGATGGCCGCTGCCCTGTGCACGCCGGAGGTGGCCGCAGGCATAGGGCGGGGCGAGTTCCCGGTGCTTGCGCACGGACCCACCTTCATGGGAAATCCGCTGGCCAGCGCCGTGGCATGCGCCTCGATTGACCTGCTGCTCGGCGCTGATTCACGCGGAAGCGGCTGGGCGGCCAACGTCAAGCGGATCGAGACGGGCCTGCGACACGGCCTCGCCGCCGCGTCCGGCCTGCCGCACGTCAAAGACGTCCGGGTGCTCGGCGCGATCGGCGTCGTGCAATTGGACCACGAGGTGGACCTGGCCGCCGCTACGCGCGCTGCGGTTCAGGCGGGCGTCTGGCTTCGCCCGTTCCGCGACCTGATCTACACCATGCCGCCGTACATCACCAGCGACGACGATGTGGCAGGCATCGCCGCCGCGGTCACCGCAGCGGCCGCGGTCGCATGACCCGCGGTCGCATGACCCGCGGTCGCATGACCCGCGGTCGCGTGACCCGCCCGCGCAACGAGCCGCCCAGAATTTTCCCTAACGGCTGTCGCTTCGTGGCGCCCGAGTTGTCTGCCGAGACTCCTGCGTCAGACCACTACAATCACTGTGGCGATTGGAGCGGCGATGATCGCACGCGTCTGGCGCGCAACGGCTACGGCGGACGGCGCCGAAAAATATCGACAGCACTTCACCGAATCGGTGCTGCCCGAGCTGCAGAGCCTCGATGGCTACCGCGGCGCGTACCTATTCCGGCGAGATCATGACAATCACGTGGAGCTCGAGGTCATGACCTTGTGGGAATCACTTGACGCGATACAGCGCTTCGCTGGCGCCGACGTTGCCATAGCCGTCGTCGAGCCCGCGGCCCGGGCCGTGCTGACCGGCTTCGACGCCAGGGTCAGCCATCGCAATGTGGTGATCGACACCGCAACAGGCTCGTGCTGACGCACGGTGCAAAGCAAGATCGCCTCTCGGTTTGACATGCAAGTATCTTCTTGCATATCGTCGCCACGTGATGCAAAACGAGGCCATGGCCCTGGTCTTCAGGGCGCTCGCGGATCCGACCCGCCGACGCCTCCTCGACCGGCTGCACGCCGACAACGGACAGCCCCTCGGCGCGCTGTGCCGTGACCTTGCGATCACTCGCCAGGGCATCACGCAGCACCTGGACGTGCTCGAGGCCGCAGGGCTTGTCGCCACCCTCTGGCGCGGCCGGGAGAAACTGCACTACCTCAACCCGGTGCCGCTGCACGACATCTACCAGCGGTGGATCGCGAAGTTCGAGCGGCCCAACCTCGAATCCCTCGCCAGCCTGAAGAACCGACTCGAAGAGGACACCGATCCGATGGACAAGCCAAAGCTGGTGTACGTCACCTACATCGCCACCACTCCGCAGCGGCTGTGGAACGCTCTCACCGACCCTGACCTTACCGCCCAGTACTGGGGGCACAGGAACGTTACCAGCTGGGCCAAGGGGGATGGCTGGGAGCATCAGCGCCTCGACGGCGGCGTGGACGGCGTCGGTACCATCCTGGAAGTCGACCCACCCCGCCGTCTCGCCCATTCCTGGGGCTGGCCTGCCGACGCCGACGATCCGGCCAAACACTCGCGCGTAACGTTCGACATCGAGCCCGTCGGCGACGTGGTGCGGCTCATCCTCACGCACGAAGACCTCCCGATGGACCAGGCCGCGCGGACCAGCGAGGGATGGGCGATCGTGCTCTCCAGCCTCAAGTCATTGCTTGAGACCGGCCGACCGCTGAGCTCCTTGCTCAAGACAGCGGGCACCGAAGGCTAGCCGCGCCGGTTAGCGCGCTACGGAGACCGAACGGCCACCGCGGGTGGTGCCACCGAGGGCGGCACCACCCGCAGCGTGAAGCGCGCCGAGCGGTTTCGCCGCTGCGGCTTGCTCATTACCATTTCTTCTGGTGAGCCGGGAAGCCTGGTCGGCACATCTTTCCCATCGCGACGTGGAGCCGGCCATGACCCCCCTCGCCAAGATCACCGCTTCATGACGGGCGCCGCCCTGGCGATCCCCGTATTCCTCGTTGGAATGCTCATCAGCCTCAGCACCAGCTGGCTGCTCGTGTCAAGGCTGGAACGGCTGGGCGAACGTTTCGGCCTGTCCGAGGCGCTGCTGGGGATGGTGGCGGCCCTGGCTGCGGATACTCCAGAGATCACGTCTGCGATTACCGCGCTGGCCCATCACGAGCAGGGCGTCGGGACCGGCGTCGCCATCGGCTCGAACGTATTTAACCTGGCGGGCCTGCTCGGCCTTGGTGCGGTCGTGGCCGGCTGGGTCGCGCTTCACCGCAAGGTGGTCCTGCTCGGCGGAGCGGTCGGAATGTGGGTAGCTGTGGCGTGCCTTTTCCCGGTGCTCGGCCTGGTGCCAGCTGCCGCTGGGCTCGCGATGATACTGGTGGTCCTCGTTCCTTATGTCGCTATTCTCCGGGTGGAGGGCAGAGGGCTCGGGCGGCTGCCACTGCCGAAGCCGTGGGTCGCCTGGGTTGTGGCGGCTGTCGCCGAGGAGGAGCTCGAGCTCAGCGTGGCTATCCGGCCTCGCAGAGGCACAGCGCGGGATGGCTACGTCGCGGTGGCCGCGCTGCTTGCCGTCGTCGCCGCGAGCGCGGCGATGGAACGCGCGGCGTCCGCGATTGGCCGGCAGTACGGGGTGCCACAGATCGTGATCGGCGGTCTCCTGCTGGCTGTGATCACCAGCTTGCCCAACGCGGTCGCCGCGGTGTACCTGGCCGCACGTGGGCGGGGGGCGGCCGCGCTCAGCACGGCGCTCAACAGCAACGCCCTCAACATCACCATTGGGCTGCTGCTCCCCGCGACGGTGATCGGGCTGGACGCCCCGTCGGGTGCGGTCACGCTCGTCGCCGCGTGGTACGCCGGGCTCACCCTGCTTACCTTGGCATTCGCGTACCGTAATCACGGCCTGGGCCGACGCTCCGGAGTGCTGATCATCGCCGCCTATCTCCTGTTCGTCGGCTGGGTGCTGACCGTCGCAACCGTGGCGTGACTAGCACGACAGCACCGCCCGGTCACCCTACAACCTCCCCGTTTCCGCACCCCCCATGATCACGGAACGTTCATCCCTTATGCGGGGGTTGATGCTCCCGCCTCGCTCCGTGGCCGGCCGCCGATGGCCGCCAGCACGTCCGCCAGACCTCCGGGCCGTGCTGCGGCGGAGCCGACCCCAACCGCCCGTACCCCAGCGTCAAGAAAACCGCGTGCTGTCGCGGCGGTGATACCTCCGGTCGCCACGAAGCTCACCTGGGGAAATGGGCCACGCATCTCGCGAAACCAGGCGGGCCCGAGCACGCTGGCCGGAAAGGCCTTCAGCCACCGGCAACCGACGGCAAGCGCGCGCTGGATCTCGGTGGGCGTGGCCACCCCGGGCAGGTGCGGCAGGCCCGCGGCGGTGCTCGCAGCCAGCACGTCGGAGCTGAAACCCGGCGCCACGGTGAAGGCCGCCCCGGCCGCCCGCACCTGCTCGACCTGGCGTGGCGTGAGCACGGTTCCGGCTCCGACCGGGCGCCGGCGGCGCCGACCCGCAGCCGCCGTCAGCTCGAGCGCCGCGAGGCCCTCCGCATCCTGGATCGTCACCTCAACGAGCCCGGCGCCCGCCTCCCATACCGTTTCCGCAAGCACAACGGCGTGATCGGGCGCCTGACCGCGCAGGATTACGACGATGACCTCGCTCGCGAACAGTTCGTCAAAGATCAGCACGGCGTGACTGTCTCCTCTTGATTACCTTGATTACCTTGATTACCGCTGCCTTCCGCTCCACCGTGACCACGTCGTACGGTGTCACCGGCTCCATCTCGCCCACATTAGGCGAGTCGGCCACTCCCGCCTGGATTGCCCAGGATGCAACGCGGCCGTCCGTTTCGGGGACCGCAGCCGATGGCCGCCCGTGATCACCGCAGCTATTCCGTTATAGACGCAATGCCACCACAGGCGACCCTCTGCCGTCTTAGAGTGCAGCAAATGCACGCTAGGAGGCGCGATGAAGATCCACGCGAGTGGCGCGGTCACCGTCCTCGCTGCCGCGACGGCGCTCGTCACGGCGGGATGCGGCAGTTCTGGGCCGAGCACGCCAGCCTCATCTGCCGCCGCCACAACGGCCAGCCCGGCCGGCGCTGCGACGACCCCGGCCACCCCGGTTACCAGCGCATCCGCCGCAAGCCCGAGTAGCGGAGCGCAAGCGCACGGACCGGGCCGCTGCCACACCAGCATGCTCTCTGCCCATGTCAGGTTGGGCAGTCCGGGGGCGGGCCAGCGCTACGCCTTTCTCGTCCTGACGAACTCCTCGGGCGTCACCTGCCGCGTATTCGGTTACCCGGGCATGCAGCTTGTCACGTCGTCCGGCGCGAGCATCGCGACGAACGTGGTCAGGACGTCGCCGAGCCCGCAGTTGGTCACCGTGAGACCGGGTGCCCATGTGTACTCGCAGCTGCACTGGACAGTCGTCCCTGCCTCGAACGAAACCTCGAACCCGTGCGAGCCGACCCCAGCCGCGGTCCACGTCACCCCACCGGACGAGACGGCGGCGCTGACCACCTCGTGGCCTGGCGGCAGCGTCTGCCAGCACGGCCGCATCGGTGTCATGCCCTTCAAGCCCGGCAGTGGTCCCTGAGTTGTGGACCTGCTCAGAGTTTGCGGGCTACTCCGCAATAATTGGGCACATCCCGCACGGGCTGCAGAACAGCGCCGGAATCAGGCCGCCAGCGATTCACCGGCACCAGACCGGGTTCCAGCAGGTCAAGGCCGTCGAAAAAACGGGAAATCTGTGCATGGGTACGCAGGGTCATGTGGGCGGGAGCGGAACGCTCGTTCAGGCGTTTGGCCATCTCGGTCATGGCCGCGGTGTCGATGTCGCAGGTCGGGTGGGAAATCACCAGATAACTGCCGGGAACGATAGCCTCGGTCAGCTGGGTGACGATCCCATAAGGGTCATCGGCGTCGGGGATGAGTTGCAAAACGCCGAGCAGGGTGATGGCCACGGGCAGGCTGAAGTCGAGGGTGCTCCGGGCGGCGTCGAGGATTTTTCCGGTGTCACGGATATCGGCGTGCACATATGCGGTCCGGCCACTGGAGCTGGTCAGCAGCGCCCGCGCATGTGAGAGGACGATCGGGTCGTTATCCGCGTACACCACACGGCTCTCCGGGGCTACCCGCTGCGCCACCTCGTGGGTGTTATCCACGGTCGGTAGCCCTGTGCCGATATCGAGGAACTGCCGTATCTCTGCCTC
>Ga0137373_10003973_pt1 | contig 16158 bp, 14 predicted proteins | sample SagtaG_5_FD_104912 | JGI IMG/M metagenome (GOLD analysis project Ga0137373, IMG submission 104912) | Vadose zone soil microbial communities from Sagehorn Ranch, Mendocino, California, USA - Sage1_R_80_16 metaG | ecosystem: Environmental > Terrestrial > Soil > Vadose zone | place: USA...
CTGACGGAGGCGATCCCGGCGTCGTCGCCGAGCTCGCGGTAGAGGACCAGCGCCTCCTCGTAGTACGGCCGGCCCTCCTCCCATCGCCACTGCATCGGTCCGATGTCCGCCCGAGGCGCGAAGCCGAAGTCGTAGAGGGCCTCGGCCAGGATGGCTCGATCGCCGCTCCGCCGGGCCTGTTCAAGGGCCGCCTTGTAGTAGCGGTGGGTCTCGTCGAACTCGGCTCGCCAGTAGTGGATGCCGCCGGCGGCTCCGTTGGCGCGGGCGAGCAATCCCGGCGGCTGATCTGCCAGGCCGGGCATCGCCATGACGCGCGCCACGCGCTCGGCGGCCTCGTGGAGGTGGCCACGAATCTGCCAGAACCGCCAGATCGCGACCAGGAAACGTAGCGCGAACTCGACCTCGCCAAGCTCGAGCGCCCAGTCGACCGTCGCCCGCAGGTTATCGGCATCAGCCTGCAGACGATCGAGCCAGACGGCACTGCCAGGGCCGGTCAGCCGTCCGGCGCAGCCCTCGATGAGGGCGAGGTACGCCTGGGCGTGCCGCCGCCGGATCGCTTCGCGCTCGCCGGCCTCAGCCAGGCGTTCATCGGCGTACTCGCGAATGGTGGCAAGCATCGAGAAGCGCGGCTCCTCGTCGAAGCTCAGGACGGCCCGCAGCAGGCTCTTGTCGGCCAGCGAGGACAGCCCCTCCAGCACGTCGCGCCGGAGCTCGGTCACGGGTCCGCAGATCGGCTCGGCCTCGGTCAGGCGCCCGCCGCCGGCGAAGACGCTGAACCGGGCGAACAGGCGGCGGTCCGGCTCGTCGAGCAGATCGTGGCTCCAGTCGATCGCGCCGCGCAGGGTCCGCTGACGGGCAGGCACGTCGCGGGCGCCGTCCACCAGCATTCCCAGTCGATCGTCGAGCCGTGCCAGGAGCGCCGGCACCGGCAGGATCCTCGTGCGCGCGGCCGCCAGCTCGATCGCGAGGGGCAGGCCGTCCAGGCGACGGACGATCTCGACGACCGCCGCGCTGCTCGCATCGGTCAGGCGGAACGCGGGCTGGACGGCCATCGCCCGTTCGACGAACAGTCGGACCGCCTCCGACCGCATCGCCGTCGCGGCCGAGGCGCCCTCGACCGGCTCGGGGAGAGCCAGCGGTGGAACCGGGAACTCGTGCTCGCCCGAGATCCGCAGGGGCACCCGGCTGGTGACGGCGACCTTGAGATCGGCAGCCTCGCGGAGGAGCCGTCCGACGACCGGGGCCGCGCCCACGACCTGCTCGAAGTTGTCCAGGACGAGCATGATCCGCCGGTGCGAGGCGTACTCGATGACGCGTTCGAGCGGGGGTTCTGCGGACGTCGAGCTCAGGCCGAGACCGGTGGCGATCGTGGACGGGACGAGGTCCGGGTCCGTGACGGCGTCGAGGGCCACGAAGAAGACGCCGTCGGGGAAGTCTTCCGCGAGCTCGGCCGCGAGCTGGAGCGCCAGCCGCGTCTTGCCCGTTCCGCCGGGACCCGTGAGGGTCAGCAGCCGAACGTTCCGGAGCAGGCCGGCCGCGGCCTCGATCTCGGCACGCCCGACGAAGCTCGTCAGCTGGACGGGGAGATTGTTCGGACGGACCTCGAGCGTACGGAGGGGCGGGAAGGCATCGTCCAGCCCCGGGATCCGCAGCTGGTAGAGGCGCTCCGGGTGGGCAAGGTCCTTGAGCCGGTGCTCGCCGAGGTCCCGGAACCCGACGCCGGCGAGGTCGTCGCCGGCCAGCTGGCGCGTCGCTTCCGACACGAGGACCTGACCGCCATGGCCCGCCGCCGTGATCCGGGCCGCCTGATGGAGCGGCAGGCCGACGTAGTTGTCGGCCAGCGCGGTCACCTGCCCGGTGTGCACGCCCATCCGCACCCGGACGGTCCGTCCTTCGGGCCAGTCGGCTCCCGACAGCGCCCGCTGGGCGTCCGTGGCCGCTCGAATCCCGGCGCTCGCGTCCGAGAACGCCACGAACAGCGCGTCGCCCTCGGATCCGAACACCGCGCCGCCGTGCCCTGCCGCGGCATCTGCGATGAGCGTGCGCTGCATCGCCAGGACTTCGCGGTACCCGTCTCCGAGTGCCTGCAGGAGTCGGGTCGAGCCCTCGATATCGGTGAAGAGGAAGGTCAGCGTTCTGGAGGCAGGATCGGTCATGCACCGCTGAAGGTGCCGCGCGTGCGCGCCGGAGTCAAGCAACCGGAGTCAAGCAAGTGGCCCTGCGGACCCGACCGACTACGCTCCCGAAAGTCTCCTGTAACCGTATGCGCGGTCCGGCAGGCTCGATGTAAGGGTCCGAGCGGCCATTCTGGCGACCGAGATCCACGGAACGGAGATTGGAAGGCCCAGGCATCCGAACTGACCGAAAACCCGCGGCGGACGGCCGACGGCAGTTAGCAGAGGTGTACTCATGACGGACCCTCACATCCACGAAGAGCACGATGTCATCGTGGACCGCGAGACGACGGTTCCGGCCGAGAGCCCCTTCGGAGCGATCATCGCGGTGGTAGCCGTGATCCTCGTCCTGGCGCTCGTCTGGTGGCTGGTGGCTGCGCCGCGTTCGAGCGGGCCCGGCCCAGGCACCAACCCCGGTGGCGCGCCCGGCGGCACGAGCCAGCCAACCGAGCAGGCGCCCGCACTCCCTTCGGCGCCCCCGGCGTCCTATTAACCCACAGGCCTGGAATAAGCAGAACGCCCGCCGGCATGGCGGGCGTTCTTCCTTTTCCGCGATCAGTCGACCTCGAGCGCGGTGTCCTCGCAGCCGGGCACGACCTCCGCGCTGCGGGCCAGCGATCGCGCCTCGCCCATCACCCGGTCGAGCGCCTCGTCATCGTGGTCCGGGTCATGGTGGAACAGTGCGACTCGCCTGACGCCGGCCAGGTCGGCGAACGCGACGGCCTGCCGGACGCTGCTGTGGCCCCAGCCGACCCGTTCTTCGTACTCGTCGGCCGTGTACTGCGCGTCGTGCAGGAGGAGATCGGCGCCGGCGGCGAGATCGTAACCGGACGTCCACTCCGCCTCGCCCGCCGGCTTGCCGTCCAGGCCTACCGCGAGCCCACCGAGCGCCGGCTCGTGGTCGGGCAGGTAGGCGAGGGACGTCCCATTGCGCTCGACGCGATAGCCCACCGTGGGTCCGGGATGCACGATCGTGGCGGCGCGGATCGTGAACTGCCCGACGTGCCAGGCACCGGCCGGGACGTCGTGCAGCTCGACGTTGGACGGCAGGTCCCGCAGGCGGACCGGAAAGAGCGGCGGTGACAGGTAACGGGTGAGCCGGGCGCGAAGGTCGAGGGTGGTCGATGGCGGGCCCCACAGGTGAAGCTCGCGGCCGGGCTGGAAGAGTGGCCGGAAGAAGCCGAGGCCCTGGATGTGGTCCATATGGAGATGCGTCAGCAGGACGTGGATCGCGCCCTCGGTTGCCTCCAGCGCGACGCCGGCCCGGCGCAAGCCCGTCCCCGCGTCGAGCAGCAGGATCGTGCCGGGGCCATCCGACACCTGGACGCATGCCGTATTGCCGCCGTACCGGACGGTCTCGGGACCGGCGCTGGCGATCGAGCCCCGTGAGCCCCAGATCGTGACTCTCACCCGGTCTCGGTCGCAGGGCGACCGCCGCGATCGGCGCTCCACAGGATGACGAAGGCTCCCTCGAGGTTGCCACGTGCGCTTTCGAGCGGGAATGCTGTCGTCTCGACCGGCCGGAGCACTCCGTCGCTGCCGTGGATCTGGATGGTGTCATGCACCGGGCGCCGCTCGCGCATCGCAACCATGCCAGGCAGCCGGTCGCCGGTCAGCGGGCGCCCACCGGCATCGGCCGGCGCGAGCAGAGACGTACGGCGCTCGAGGGGAAGCATGTCGATCTCGTCGAAACGGCGCCCGAAGAGCAGCTCCGCGGGTTCGTTGAAGAACACCGCGTCGCCCCGTCCGTCGACGAGGAGCACCGGGACCACCAGGCCGCTGGCCAGCTGCCTGGCCAGGATGAGCTCGATCGGCTGCTGTGCCATGTGAAGCAGATTGTCGCCTGCCGGGCAAGGCCGCTATGGCGCACCGGGCGTCTCGCCCAGCCGGAGGTTCCAGTACGATCTCGATCCACCCGGAGCGGTCAGGCCAGGAGGATGCATGCCGGAAGGCGGCTTCGGCGCGACCATCACCCGCCAGTCCGACGACTTCCCGGGCTGGTATACCGACGTCGTCCTGAAGGCCGAGCTCGCCGACTACTCCCCGGTTCGAGGCTGCATGATCATCCGGCCGTACGGCTACGCGATCTGGGAAGCGATGCGGGACGAGCTCGATCGCCGCATCAAGGCGACAGGTCACCGGAATGCCTATTTCCCGCTGTTCGTGCCGCGCTCCCTGCTCGAGAAGGAAGCCGAGCACGTCGAGGGCTTCGACCCCCAGGTCGCCTGGGTGACCCGGGCGGGAGGCAAGGAGCTGGACGAGCCGCTGGCGATCCGGCCCACGAGCGAGGCCCTCATCGCCGAGGGGGTCAGGGACTGGATCCAGTCCTACCGGGACCTGCCCCTGCTCCTGAATCTCTGGAACAACGTCGTGCGCTGGGAGCTCCGGACCCGGCTGTTCCTCCGGACCGCCGAGTTCCTGTGGCAGGAGGCGCACACCTTCCATGCGACCGAGGCGGAGGCGGCTGCCGAGGTCGAGACGGGACTCGAGTGCTATCGGGCGGTCGCCGAGGAGTGGCTCGCAATCCCGGTGATCCGCGGCCGCAAGACGCCGGCCGAGACCTTCCCCGGCGCCGTCTACACGATGGCGATCGAGGCCATGATGCGCGACACGAAGGCCCTCCAGGCCGGCACGAGCCACATGCTGGGCCAGAACTTCGCGCGGTCGGCCGGCATCGAGTTCCTGGATCGCGACAACGTCCGGCGAGCGCCGTTCGGGACGTCATGGGGCTTCAGCACGCGCATGGTGGGCGCCACGATCATGGCCCACGGGGACGACTCCGGGCTGATCCTGCCGCCCCGCGTCGCCCCGGTGCAGGTGATCGTCGTCCCGATCTTCCGCACGGAGGACGAGCGGGTCCGGGTCGCCGAAGCGATCGACGGGACGATGCGCGCGCTGTCGGACGTCGCAGGCGGTCCGGCGATCCGCGTGGAGGTGGACTGGCGAGACGCTTCGCCCGGCTTCAAGTTCAACCATTGGGAGCTGCGGGGAGTTCCGTTCCGCCTCGAGATCGGCCCTCGGGACGTGGCCGCCGAGCAGGCCGTGCTCGTCAAGCGGATCGATCGGAGCCGGGAAGCGCTGCCGCTGGTGGCGCTGGCTCCCGAGCTGCCGCGGCGCCTCGCGGCCTACCAGGCCGAGCTCTTCCAGCGCGCGCTCGCCTTCCGCGACGCGAACACGACCCGCGTCGATACATATCCGGAGTTCAAGTCAGTGCTCGAGGAGCGCGGTGGCTTCCTGCTCGCACCGTGGTGTGGCGACGATGCCTGCGAGCGGCGGATCAGCGAGGAGACCGGCGCGACGATCAGGGTGATACCGTCGGACGCCCCTGACGAGGCGGGCGCCTGCCTGATCGACGGCCGGCCGTCCGAGCGCCGAGTCCTCTTCGGCCGGGCCTACTGAGCGGTGCCGGCCGGCGGCTGAAAGAGGCTCCGGCGGCGGGAGGGAGCGGCGCCGCCGGAGCCGGAATGTGCGGGTGGCCTGGCCAAATGGCAGCCGATGCTCCGGCCGCGATGCGGTCTGGCCGCGACGCGGTCGGGCGCCGCGACACGGCGCGGCACGGCGCGCCCAGGGCCGCGATCGGTGGTTCGATCAGGCGGCTGCCGGCCAGTCCCGCTGCGGGGTGGCGTCGCCGGCGCTCCAGCGGCCCGAGCGGGCGAGGTTGCGGAGGAAGAGGAGCCGGTTGACCTCGCCGATCGACCACGCCGTCCCGGCAACGGCAATCCCGCTCAGGTAGGCGGTCAGGTTGGCCGCCTCGGCAGGCTCGAGGCCGCGCATCAGGAGGAGGCGATAGGTGGCCCGGGTCTTGATCTGGCCGGCGCCGCAGTCCTCGGCCGTCGCCGTCCGAGCCGCCGTGGCAATGGATCCTGCGAAACTGCGAGACTGCCGGTCGCCCTGCTGCCTTGCCATGTCCGTGGGACCTTTCTTCGTCTGCCGTCTACGTCTCGGCCGATGCTTCGGTCCAGGCCGTCGTTGATGGCATTCTCACCGACGCACCGCGTGGTTCCCTGACGCGCCGCAGACCGGGCAAGTGACAATCGGTTGACGGTCCCCCGTGGACTTCACGAAACGATTTCCGCTCGAAGTCCTCGAGCTTGATGACGGGTCGCTCGCTAGGGCTGGATCGTGCATCCCATGCAACGCCCGGCCGCGTAGAGCGACCAGCCGAGGGCGATGCCAGCGGTTCAGCCGCGATGGATGCACGGCAGGCCACGGCAGCCAGCTGGCGGCCCGCGGAAGGCGGCCCCGCGCCTCAGCCGGCGGCTATCCGGCGGTCGGCGACGGCTGCGCCAGGTCGGGGCGGCCGCGGATCTTGCCGGCGGCCACGACGCTCGCGTCGATCGAGCCGTCCGTCCGCTGGGTGCCCTCGACCACGATGAAGGCTCCGACGGCGATGTCGGCCAGGCCGCCGTTCGTCGTGCCGGGCAGCCGGTACGTCGTCGCGCCGCCGACGTGGATCGTCGCCGTCGTGCCGTTCGGGCGCCTGATCGTCAGGGTGGCGGCCGTCTTGGCGGTCACCTGGCCGACGACGCGCGGCAGCTGGACGTGAACGGACAGCGCCGTCAGCGTGTTCCCGGCACCCTGGGTGCCCTCGACGACGACGTCAGCACCCACCTTGATGTCGGACCGCGCGCCGGCCTTCGAGCCGACCGAGAACGTCGTGGAGCCCGTGACCGCCACGGTCCACGTCGTCCCATCGCGGGCCTTGAGTGTGAACCCAGTGTTGGAGACCGCCGTCACGCCGCCCGCCACCCGCGGCACCACGACCTGGATCGCGGCGATGCTGAACGACCCGTCCGCGTTGCGCGTCTGACGGAAGACGATCCGGTCGCCCACCTTCAGGTCGCCAAGAGCGATCGACTGGCCACCCTTGGTGATCGCCGTGGAGGATGTCACCTCGACCGTGCGCGTCCAGCCGTCCTCGGTCTTCAGCGAGAGCTTCGAGCCGTCGATCGCGGTGATCGTGATCTGGCCGAAGCCACCCATGATGCCTCGGCCGTGGTCGCGGAAGCCGAAGCCCGCCGACGGCCCCCCGGCGAAGACCCGCCAGGGACCGCGGCCGCCCTGCTTGGCGAGAGGCGACGCCTGCGCAGACGCACCCGGCGATGCACCGCCGGCCAGCGGCCCAGGCGACGCGCCGATCGCGGTGGCGGCCAGGACGACGATCGCCGTGACGGCCACCACGACCGCCCCCAGCCGGAGCAGGTCAGGTCCCTTGAGCCTGGTCTGGAAGGTGGCCCCGTCCGGCTCGGTCATGTCACTCTCCGCCACTCTCTCAGCCGTGCACGTTCACATTGCGCGCCGCACACGCCGGACTGGCCGCCCGGCCCGCCGTCCGCGGAGATAGTGTGCGAGCCGATTCTTACGGTGTCCTGAGAATCGAGACCGCGATGTCCCGCCCGAGATACGGCGCGACGTTCGGGTCGCTCGGCGTCAGGCGGCGTCGCCGGCCGATTGGACCTGGAGCGCCTCGCGGAGCTGGATCTGGCGAACGACGTCCGCGCGCGTGAGGAGACCCACGAGACGGCCATCCTGGACAACGGGCACCTGCTCGTAGTCGCCGCTGCCGAGCGCGTCGATCGCGTCCCGGAGGGGCGTCCCGGGTGTCACCGTGGCCAGCCCGTCGCGCCCGCCCATGATCGATCGGACGAGCGTCGTCGGTCGTTCTTCGGGAGGGACGTTGCGGACGTCGGACAGGGTCACGATGCCGACGACGCGGTCGCCGTCGACGACCGGCACGCTGCGCCGCGCACCCGGCAGCATGTAACGCTCGACGAGCTCGGCCACCGAGATGTTCGGGGGCACGGCGGTCGGATCAGGCCGGACGACGTCGCCCACGCGCAGCCGGCGGAGACGCTGTTCCGCGACCGTCTGCTCGAGGCTGGCCGACGCCGCGTTGTTGAGGAACCAGCCGATCGCGGCGGTCCAGATCCCTCTCAAGACCTCATCGTTCAGGACCAGCCAGAAGCCCCACAGCATGAATCCCCAGGCCACCAGCCGGCCGACCGCGGTGGCCAGCTCGGTGGAGCGGCGTGAGTCGCGCGTGACCTGCCAGATGACGGCACGGAGCACACGGCCGCCGTCGAGCGGGAAGCCCGGAATGAGGTTGAACAGGCCGAGCACCCCGTTGATCGCGGCGAGGTAGCTGGCGATCGCCTCGACAGCTGAGGCCCTCGGGGCCGCGACGGCGACCACGTACGCGAGCCCGCTGAGGACGAAGCTCGTCAGCGGACCCGCGATCGCGACGAGGAATTCCGTCGATGGCCGCTTCGTCTCGCCGGACAGGCTCGAGACGCCGCCGAAGATGAAGAGCGTGATGGATCGAGCCTCGAGCCCGCGCGCCTTGGCGACGAACGAGTGAGCGAGCTCGTGGATCAGCACGCTCGCGAAGAGCAGGATCGCGGCAATCGCGCCGAGCAGCCATCGCTCGAGCGGATCGGAACGAGGGAAGATCGCCGGGAAGTAGTAGCTGGCGAGCGACCAGGTCACGAGCCCGAAGATCACGAGCCAGCTGACGTGAACGCCGACCTCGATCCCTGCGATCGTGAAGAGACGGTACGAGTTGGCGAGCATGCCGACGCGGGTGGGACGCCGTGGAAACGTCCGCGATATGGATCCCTGCTCGGGGCGGTCCGTCATCGCGGTATTGTCGCGCTTTCGTCCATCAGTGCCCATGTTCGGCGCGGCGGCTATTGTGTGATCAGCAGACCGGACCCAGGAGACGCTCATGATCGACTACGAGAACTACCGGATCATCCACCAGCACGGCAACGATTGGGCCGAGTTGCGGCCTCGCGATCATCACGACCCGAGCGACCACGATCCTGAGCGGGAGTGGGACAAGGGCGCCCGGATCTTCCGATGCGAATCATGCGACGAGGAGATCAGGATTGTCCCCCGCGAAGGCGACACGACGGAGCGCTGACGGACCGGCCTCCCGGTCGGAACCGGCGCTTCAACTACACTGAACGCCGTGGAGCTCATCGCTTTCCTCGTCGGCTGCCTGTGCCTGGGGCTCGTGCTCTGGGACGTCTTCCAGACGATAGTCGTCCCCAGGCCGACGCCCGGCCGCTTCCGTATCACGCGGTACGTGATCGCGCCGACCTGGAATGCCTGGCGGGCGCTTGGAGTCCGTTCGCGGAGCGACCTGGCACGCGACCAGTTCTACGGACTGTACGCGCCGGCCGCCGTGATCATGCTCCTGGCGGCCTGGCTGTTGTTGCTGACCGTGGGCTACGGGCTCGTCCTGTTTGCCGTTCGGGCGGACCTGCAGCCGGTCCCTGGCGACCTGATCTCGTCGATCTACCTTGGCGGCAACTCCATCCTCACGCTCGGTTCCGCCGGAGTGGTGGCGGTTGGGCCGTTGGGCCGGCTGTTCACCCTCCTTGCGGCGGCGACCGGGTTGGGCGTGGTCGCCCTGGCCGTCACGTTCCTCTTCTCGCTGTACGGTTCTTTCCAGCGCCGCGAGGCGCTCGTGGTCACGCTCCTGGCACGCGCCAAGGCGCCACCGTCCGCCGTGACGCTGCTCGAGACGTACGGGCGGCTGGGCATGGCCGGCGATCTGCCGGCGCTCTTCTCCGAGTGGGAGCGCTGGTCCGCCGAGGTGCTCGACTCACACGTCGCCTATCCCATCCTGTGCTACTTCCGGTCCAGCCACGACAACGCGTCCTGGATCAGCGCGCTCGGCGCTGTGCTCGACGCGGCGTGCCTGGTCCTCACGACGATCCGAGGGGTGCCGCGCGGGCCGGCCAAGCTCATGACGCGCGTCGGCAGCCATCTGGTGGAGGACGTCAGCAACTACTTCCGGCTGCAGGGCGATGGTGCGAGCGTCGACCGGACGGCCTTCGACTACGCCCATGGCCGGCTGGCTGCGGCCGGCTACGAAGTCGAGGACGCAAACAGCGCCTGGCACGCGTTCGAGCGCGTCCGGGGGACCTATGCCGGGAGGCTGGAGGCCCTCGCCCGCTTCTGGGCCACGCCTGCGCCGATCTGGCTCGGCGAGCGGGCCACCTTCGTCAGCTTCCTCTCTCCGGTGCACCGAACGCCCAGCCAGGTCGCTGCGGAGTCGACGGCGGACACGATCCCCGACCGGACTCCAGAGCGCGCCGTGGACTGACGGCGAGCCGTCGCCGGGTCAGAGCTCGCTGTACAGGTAGAACTCGTCGGGGTGGGGCCGCAGGGCGACCTCCTTGGCGCCGGCTCGCCGGAAGGCGATGTGCGACTCGACGACGGACGCGACCCGCTCGATCGTGATCACTCCAGCCGGTACCTCCAGATGCATTGATCGGACGAGCATCGCTCGGCGGGCGAGGCCTCGGCGAGAGGCCGACGGAGACGGTGCGGTGACGGCTCAGTCACGTTTCGGTCCAGGGCCGGTGTCGCTCCTGAGCGTCCGCAGACAGCGCGCCCGGTGCCGGCGATGCGTCTCGTGCAACGGTTCGCATATAGCCGTGCGTGACCGATCGCCGGTTCGCCATATCCGCGCCGGCGCCGAGCCTGGATCTCTCAGGACTGGTGCATGAGGCGCAAATCGATCACGTGGCGAGAATCGTCACCCGTGGGGCGGCGCCGCCGCCCGTATCGCTTCCAGCGTCAGCGGGTCGTCGAGGGCCGAGAGGTCGCCCGGGTCGATGCCCAGGTACGCGGCACGAGCCACCCGGCGCATGACCTTGCCGCTGCGCGTCTTGGGCAGGCCCGCCACGATCTCGATCGACTCCGGCTTGAGGGCCTTGCCGAGATCGTCGACGACGCGCTCCGCGATCGCCCGACGCAGCTCCGGCGAGTCCGTCTCGCCCGGACGGAGGACGCAGAAGACGACGATCGCCTCGCCCTTCACCTCGTGAGGGACGCCGATCGCCGCCGCCTCCAGGACCGACGGGTGGGCGACGGCGGCCGATTCGACCTCGGCCGGACCCACGCGCTTGCCGGCGACCTTGAGCGTGTCGTCCGAGCGGCCCTGGATGTACCAGAAGCCGTCCTCATCCACAAGCGCCCAGTCGCCGTGCACCCATGTCCCGGGAATCCGCTGCCAGTAGCTCTCGAGATAGCGTGCGCGATCTCGCCAGAAGCCACGGGTCATGCCCGGCAGGGGCCGGCGGATCGCCAGCTCGCCCACGGCGCCGCGCAGGCTCGAGCCGTCCGGAGCGACCACGTCAGCCGCCGTGCCGACGCTCGGCCCGGCGAACGAGCAGGGCTTGATCGGGCTCAGCAGGTTGCCGGCGACGATGCCGCCGCTCACCTCCGTCCCGCCGCTGTAGTTGACGATCGGGCAGCGCTCCCGGCCGACCTCGCGAAAGAACCACCACCAGGGATCCGGGTTCCACGGCTCGCCGGTCGATCCCAGGACCCGGAGGCTCGACAGGTCGTGGGCCCGGACCGGATCCGGACCATGCGCCATCAGCGACCGGATGACGGTGGGTGACAGGCCCAGGTGCGTGACCCGGTGGCGCTCCACGATGTCCCAGAGACGATCCGGACCCGGCGCATCCGGCACGCCCTCGTACATGACCAGCGAGGCGCCCCGCAGCAGCGCGCCGGAGATCGCCCAGGGCCCCATCATCCAGCCGAGGTCGGTGAACCAGAACAGGCTGTCGCCGGCGCCGAGCTCGAAGTCGTGGGCCAGGTCCTGGGCGCCCTTGACCGGGAACCCACCGTGGACGTGCACCGCGCCCTTGGGCCGCCCGGTCGTACCCGAGGTATAGATGATCATGTACGGGCTCTCCGGATCCGTGTCCGGCGCGTCGATCAGCGGTGCGACGCTCGGGTCGCGCATCGCCTCGTCCCACCACACATCACGGCCCGGTCGCCAGGGCAGGGGGTCGATCCGAACGCCGAGGCGGCGGACGACGAGCACCTCGCGCACGGACGGCGTCTCGTCGGCAGCGGCGTCGGCGGTCGCCTTGAGACGGACGGCGCTGCCGCGCCGGAGGAAGCCGTCGGCCGTGATCAGCAGAGAGGCCTCGCAGTCCCGCAGCCGTGAGGCCACCGCGGGCGCGCCGTAGCCCGAGAAGATCGGGGTATAGACCGCGCCCAACCGGCCCAGCGCGAGCACCGCGACCGCAGTCTCGACGAGCATCGGCAGGAAGATCCCGACGCGGTCCCCCGGCCGGACCCCGCGATGCGCCAGCATCCCGGCAGCGAGATCGACGGCTGCCTTGAGCTCGCGGTTGCTGAGGCGGCGAATCGCCCCGTCCTCGCCCTCCCAGGCGATCGCGGCCCCATCCGGATCGCGGACGGCGCGACCGTCGACGGCCGCGGCCGCGTAGTTGAACCGGCCGCCCGTCCACCAGCGCGCCCATTCCACGCCGTCCGAAACGTCCAGGATCAGGCGAGGCCGGTGTTGCCAGTCCAGCTGGAGATCGTCGACCGCCGCCGACCAGAACCAGGCCGGGTCCAGCTCGGCGTGGGCCTGCAGGCCCTCCAGGTCGGCCTCGCCGGTCGATCGCACGAACCGGCCGAGGCGAGACTCGGCCGTCACCTCGGGCGACGGCCGCCAGGCGACTCCGGGCGCGTCCCGCCCGAAGCGTGGCCACGCGCCTATTGCCATCGCCGCCGTCGTATGTGGGGCCCGCCCATCCCGCCCAGCGTACTCGCTCCCGGGCCGCCGCGGCCACGCATCCGGCTGACTGCGACGACTGCGGCCCCACGTTCCCGGCTGTCACGCGGTTGGCAGGCGAGCACGACCATGGTCCTGACCGCTGGAACGGTCGAGGGCGTTCCCTGTGGCAACGACACAGAGAGGTTGCCATGGAAACCACGACTCTCATCCTGTCGCGCTACTCGTCGTGGCGGTCGTCATCGCCGCGATCGTGCTGGCCGCTACCGTAACGGCCGACTCCGTGAGACGTTTGGGTCGGAATACGAACGATCTCCGGGTCGCCCTTCGTCGGTACCGATCGTTCTTCGATCGGCTGCTGTCGGTGTGATGAGACGATGGCAGCTCGGAAGCGAGAGCTGATCGAGCCGGATGCCGGAGACACGCGCTCCGTCCGCCGCGACGGTCACGGCCGATTCGGCGAGGTCGACGTCGTCGGCCGCTCGCTCGGCCAGGACCTGCGAGCGGAAGCCCGGGCGATCTCGCACCGCGGCCAGGGCGACCGGGGCGACCGGACCGAGCCGGGGAGTCGGACGGGTCGAAGGGGGGCGCGAGCCGGACCACGTCCGTTTGGCGAGGCGGTTCGCCTGCGCTATAGCAGCGACACGCAGTCCGGCATCAGTCGCCGCCGCGCCGGCCGGGGGTTCACCTACGTCGCGCCCGACGGGAGCCGGATTCATGACCCCGAGGCGCTCGCCCGGATCCGCGGCCTGGCCGTCCCGCCGGCGTGGACCGACGTCTGGATCTGCGCCGATCCGACCGGCCACCTGCAGGCGACCGGTCGCGACGCGCGCCGCCGGAAGCAGTACCGCTACCACCCGACCTATCGTCGGCGCCGCGAGCGCGCGAAGTTCGACCGGCTGGCCGAGTTCGGACGAGCGCTGCCGCGTATCCGCCGACGCGTGGACGCGGATCTCGGCCAGCAGGGCCTGCCGCGATCCAAGGTCCTGGCGGCGATCACTCGACTCCTGGAGCTGAGCCTCATCAGGGTCGGCAACGAGGAGTACGCCCGCCTGAACCGGTCATTCGGTTTGACGACGCTGCGCGGCCGGCACGTCCGCGTGGATGGCCGCAGCCTCCGCTTCCGGTTCCCCGGCAAGTCGGGCCGCGTCGTCGAGGTCGGCATCGCCGACCGACGACTCGCCCGGATCATCGACCGCTGCCAGGAGCTGCCCGGCCAGGACCTCTTCCGGTACATCGGTGAGGACGACGAGGCACACCCGATCGCCTCGGAGGACGTGAACGATTACCTCCGCGAGATCAGTGGCCTCGACGTCACCGCCAAGACCTTCCGAACCTGGGCAGCCACCGTCCTCGCCTGCCGGGCTTTGCGCAGCGTGGAGAAGCCCGATATGCGGCACCCGGCCAGGCGTCAGGTCGTCGCCGCGATGCGCGACGTCGCCGGGCGGCTGGGCAACACGCCGGCCGTCGTCCGCCAGAGCTACGTCCATCCGGCCGTGCTGGACGCGTTTCTCGATGGCTCCCTGACCGGGGATGGCGGCACGGGCTCCGTGCCGGCCACCGGCGGCACGGCAGGCGCGCCCGCCCTGACCCGCCGGGACGAGCTGGCCGTGCTCCGGATCCTCGATCATCGACCGGGCTCGCGCCGCCATTCATGACACGCCGTGTCATGCTCGCGACGGACGTTGACGCCAACACACGGATCGGAGGACGCCGTGACCACGCTCGCCGCGCTCGGGGACTGGGTCGATCGTTACGAACGCGCCTGGCGGAGCAACGATGCCGGCCAGGCCGCCGACCTCTTCACCGAAGATGCCGCGTATCGCTGGCATCCCTGGGACACGCCCGAGCAGGGGGCTCGCGGTCGTGACGACATCGTCGAGCAGTGGCTCAGGGAGCCGGACGATCCATCGAGCTGGACGATGGAGTTCGAACCTCTCGCCATGAACGGGGACCTGGGCGTCGCCCGCGGGATCACCCGCTACGCTGCCGCCGACGGGCGACCGGCTCGGACCTTCCACAACGTCTGGCTGGTCCGACTGACCGACGATGGCCGGTGCAGCGACTTCGTCGAGTACTTCATGGAGGAGCCAGCCGTCCGCGGCTGACGCGCACAGGGCTTCCATCTGCGCGCCCGAGCGTCGGCGACCGGCGGCAGACCAGTTAGGCCGCAGCCCCTTCGGCTCGCCGGACTATCCTGACGGCCACGGTGGAAACCGCGATCGACGCGGCCACGGCGGCCAGGATTGCGGCATGCACGTGCGATCCGATCGCGCTCGCCGCCAGGGCGACGGAAGCCAGGACGAAGCCGAACTCGCCCATCTGGCCGAGGCCGATGGCGAGCTGCCAATGGTGGACGGGCAGTCGCGCGATGCGCGACAGCGCATACGCCACGACGACCTTGCCGGCCACGAGGGTCGCGAGCAGCAACGCCAGCCACGGCAGGCCGGCGACCAGGGCGGCCGGATCGATCAGGGTCCCGACGGCCACGAAGAACAGGACCGCGAACAGGTCGCGGAACGGCAGCAGTCGCCGGCGCGCTTCGGCCGCGTCGGGGCTCTCGGCGATCGCCAGGCCCGACACGAAGGCAGCAAGCGCCAATGGGACGGCGAAGACGACCGAGCCGATGCCGGCCACGGCCAGGCCCGTGGCGACCGACACGGTCAGGAAAAGGTCGTGCTGCTCACGGAGGATGACGAGGATCCGGGGCAGGAGCCAGGCCGCCGCCACCGCGAGGACACCGAAGGCCACCAGGCCGGCCAGCGCCAGCGCCGCCGGGCGCTCCGAGCCGCCGCCGAGCGCCAGGATGACCCCCGCCAGGGCGACGCCGGTGACGTCCTGGAGGACACTCCACCCGAGCAGGGTTCGGTCGGTCGCGGGATCCGTGGTGCGCCGACGGCTCCGTGTGATATTGACGATGACGACGCCCGATGAGAGGGCCACGGACAGGCCGACGATCGCCGCCCCGAACCAGCTGAGGCCGGCCGCGAACGCCGCTCCGCCGGCGATCGCGGTGGTGACGGCGACCTGCAGCGGCGCCGCCCACAGCAGGCCGACCTGCTCGCGCCGAAGGCGGAGGAGGTCCACTTCGATCCCGACCTCGAAGAGCAGGAGCACGACCCCGAAGTCGGCCAGCAGCTGGATCTGCTCACGATTGGCGACATAGCCCGGCGTGAACGGCGACACCACGAGACCCACTGCCAGGTAGCCGACGACCGCAGGCAGCCCGGCGACGCGGGCCAGCCAGCCGGCGCCCGCCGCGACCAGCAGGACGACACCGATCTCCAGGATCGCCGGGGCCGTATGCTCCATGGAGGCGATGGTAGAGGGTCGCGGCGCCCGCCTTGCCTGGAGGACGCACCGCTCGATGGAGACGCTCGACTTCGGCCGATTCGAGGCGCTGACGTTCGATTGCTATGGGACCCTGATCGA
>Ga0137373_10003977_pt1 | contig 16150 bp, 14 predicted proteins | sample SagtaG_5_FD_104912 | JGI IMG/M metagenome (GOLD analysis project Ga0137373, IMG submission 104912) | Vadose zone soil microbial communities from Sagehorn Ranch, Mendocino, California, USA - Sage1_R_80_16 metaG | ecosystem: Environmental > Terrestrial > Soil > Vadose zone | place: USA...
AGCCGACGTAATGCTCGGACGAGACGAACCGGCTGACGCCATCGACAATCGGAAAGCTGGCGCCGCACGCCGGGCACTTCCACGCGGCGCTCCGACGCTCGAGACCAACCGCGCCGCACTTCACACATTTCAGCACGACGGCGCCTCGCGTTCGAGCTGGCATCCGGCGCACGCAGCGCGCGCGTACGCGGAAGCAACTGATGGATCGAAGAAGGGAAACACTACGCGGTGGCTGGCGCGGGATCAGGCTTCCGTAACCGCTTCAGGTCGGCTTCCACCATCATTTCGATCAGGCTGCGGAAATCCACCTCCGGCTGCCATCCGAGCACGGCCCGCGCCTTCGACGAATCGCCGATGAGGTGCTCGACTTCGGCCGGCCTGAGTAACGCCGGATCGGTGACGACGTGGTCCTGCCACGGCAAGCCGGCGGCAAAGAAGGCGGTCTCGACCAACTCCCGTACGGAATGGCTGACACCGGTCGCCACGACGTAATCGTCAGGCGCGTCCTGCTGAAGCATGAGCCACATGGCACGGACGTAATCGCCGGCGAAGCCCCAGTCCCGGCGCGCATCCAGATTGCCGAGTGACAACTTATCGGCCAGCCCGAGCTTGATGCGGGCGACGCCGTCACTTACCTTGCGCGTGACGAACTCGAGCCCACGGCGCGGCGATTCGTGGTTGAAAAGAATCCCTGAGCACGCGAACAACCCGTAACTTTCCCGATAATTGACCGTGATGTAATGGCCAAATGCTTTCGAGACACCGTACGGGCTTCTCGGATAGAAAGGCGTCAGCTCGGTCTGAGGTACCTCGCGTACTTTGCCGAACATCTCGCTGGAAGAAGCCTGGTACAGCTTGATGGAAGGATCCACCTGCCGCACCGCTTCGAGCATCCGCGTCACGCCCTGGGCGTTGAACTCCCCGGTGAGCATCGGCTGATCCCAGGAAGCCGGGACGAACGACATCGCCGCGAGGTTGTACACCTCTTGCGGCCGTACGTCCGAGAGTGCGCGAATCAGCGACAGCTGATCCAGCAGATCCGCCGGCAGCAGTTTGATTCGGGGCAGGAGGTGCTCGATCCGGAAGAGGTTCGGAGCGCTCGAGCGGCGAGTGACGCCGACAACTTCGTAGCCCTCCGCGAGCAGCAGTTCGGCCAGGTACGACCCGTCCTGGCCGGTGATTCCAGTAATGAGGGCTCGTTTAGACACGGATGGTCCGTCGCAAATAAACCACGGTGAATGAGCATGATAGCGAAGCCGTCAGAACCGCGTCAACCCGAGCACCGCAAGGATGTCTGATCGGACTCCGCTCATCGACGTGCTGGTCGTCGGCGCCGGTGTCACCGGACTCGCCGCCGCAGGGCAGATCGCCGCCGCAGGACTGTCGGTCGCGGTCGCCGACCCTCATCCGCGTCCCGGCATGGAAACGAGCACACACAACAGCGGCGTCATCCACGCCGGCATCTACTATCCCGCCGGTTCGCTGAAGGCCAGGCTCTGCGTCGAGGGGGCCGAACGCCTGTACGCGTTCTGCGCGGCGAACGACGTCCCGCACGATCGCTGCGGCAAGTTCATCGTCGCGACTGATGACAGCGAAGTGCCCGGCCTCGAGACGCTGCGGCTGTGCGGCACCAACAACGGAGTCGCCGGACTCGAGATCGTCGATCTGCAGTTCCTGCGAAAGCGCGAACCACACGTCGTCGCGCGCGCGGCGTTATGGTCGCCGAACACCGGGCGCGTCGAAACCGAGGCGCTGGTCCGCGCGCTGGCGCGCCGCGCGGAATCGCACGGCGCGATTGTGCTCCGCAGCGCCCGCGTCATCGATGGCGAGCCCGCGCCGCACGGGTTCAACCTGCGCCTCGAGCGCGAAACTATTGCCGCGCGCCTCGTCGTCAACGCCGCGGGCTTGTACGCCGACGACGTGTCGCGCGCGCTCGGCGGTGAGGATTTCACGATCTACCCGGTGCGCGGTGAGTACGCGGAGCTTCGTCCGTCACGGCGGCACTGGGTGAACGGCCTCGTCTACCCGCTGCCGATGGCGTCCGGTTACGGCCTCGGCGTACATCTGACGAAGACGACCGGAGGCGCCGTGCTGCTCGGGCCGAATGCGCGGTATCAGTCCGTCAAGGGTGATTACGAAGGGGACCGCGTGCCGCTCGAGGAGTTCGTGGAACCGACGCGCCTCCTGCTGCCGGAGGTCACGTTCGAGGATCTCACCTATGGCGGAAGCGGCATTCGTCCGAAGCTGAGCGCGCCGCACGAGCAGTTTGCCGACTTCATGCTTCGGCCGGATGCCAAGCAGCCGGCGCTGATCCAGGCGGCCGGCATGGATTCACCCGGGCTGACCTCGTGTCTCGCGGTCGGGATCGAGATCGCGAAACTGGTGCGCGAGCAGCTCGGCGGGGTCTGAAGACCCCGCCCTACGGCGTGGGTAGTAGGCCGGGGTTTTTAAACCCCGCCGTTACGACATCGTCCGTAGGGCGGGGTTTTTAAACCCCGCCGCGCTACGCCGCGCCGCCGCGGAGATATCGATCCAGCGCATCTTCCCACCGCGGCATGACGATGCCGGCCGCCGCGAGCTTCGCGGGAGACATCGCGCAGAAGCGCGGACGCGGCGCGGTGAGCGTCACGGACTCGAGCGTCAGCGGCTTCATCTTCCACGACACCCCGAGCAGCCGCGCGGCCTCACCGGCAATCTCCGCCCAGCTCGCAAATCCCTCGTTGACGCAGTGATAGACGCCGGCCGGCAGCCCGCGATCGAGTACGCCGCGCGTCGCGCGGGCGATATCCGCGGTGTAGCTGGGTGAGACCGTACGGTCGACGAACACGGGCACGTCCGCGCCGGCGCGAATACGATCGACGATCGTCCCGAGACTGCCGCGGCGAACGGCCCCGGGCCCGGGATCGCCGAACAGGCTCTCGACGCGCAGCACGTAGGCGCGCGGCGCGTCGGCGGCGAACCAGTCGCCGAGCAGCTTCGATGCCGCGTAGATGCCGCGCGGGTTCGGGCGATCGTCTTCGACGTACGGCCGCTCAGATTCGCCGTCGAACACGAAGTCCGTGCTGTAGTGGACGAGGGCCGCGCCGGCATCCCTGGCGGCGCGCGCGAGCGCGAGCACGCCAAACGCGTTCACGCGCAGCGCGGTTTCGGCTTCGCGCTCCGCCTGATCGACGTTGTTGTAGGCGGCGCAGTTGATGATGACCTGCGGCTTGATCGAGGCGACCGCGTCGGCGACGGCGGGCTCGTTGGCAACGTCGAGCTGCTGGTGGGCAAACGCGCGGACGTCCTCGTCCTGGAACTCGCGGACGATCGCGGCCCCGAGCAGCCCGCCTCCACCGGTGACGAGGACGCGCATCAGCGCAGCGCGTCGACGAGCGCCGCGACAACCGCGCCCTGCTGCTCGATCGTCAGCTCGCCGTAGACAGGCAGCGCGAGCGTCGAGGCCGCCGCCGCTTCGGCCTGCGGGAAGTCCCCGCGGCCGTGGCCGAGCGACGCAAAGCATTCCTGCAGGTGGAACGGCACGTGATAGTAGATCTCGGTGCCGATCCCCCGATCGGCGAGGAACGCGCGGACGCGATCGCGCTCGGGCACGCGGACGACGTACTGATTGAAGATGTGGCGGCGATCGGCGGGCGCGGCCGGCAGCGTGATCCGATCCGTCAGGCCCGCATCGGCAAACAGCGCGTCGTAGCGCACCGCGTTCTCACGGCGCCGCGACGTCCACCTGGCCAGGTGCGGCAGCTTGACGCGAAGCACCGCCGCCTGGATCGCGTCGAGCCGGAAGTTCGCGCCGACGCGCTTGTGAAAATACTTCGGCTCCGCGCCGTGATTGCGAACCAGCCGCAGCTCGTGCGCGAGCGACGCGTCGTTGGTCGTGACGAGCCCGCCGTCGCCGAAGGCACCGAGATTCTTGCTCGGGAAGAACGAGAAGCACCCGATCGCGCCGATCGAACCCGCCTGCCGGTTGCGGTACGTCGCGCCGATCGCCTGCGCCGCATCCTCGATGACGGGGACACCCGCCTCCTGCGCGATCGCCATGATGCGATCTATGTCCGCGCACAGCCCGTACAAGTGCACGGGGATGATCGCGCGCGTTTTCGGCGTCAGCGCCTCGCGAATGCCGTCGGGATCGATGTTGTACGTGACGGGATCGATGTCGACGAGGACCGGCGTCGCGCCGGCGCGCACCACGCATCCGGCCGTCGCAAAGAACGAATAGGTGGTGGTGATGACTTCGTCGCCAGGCCCGATGCCGAGCGCCATCAGGGCCGCCAGGATCGCATCGGTCCCCGAGCTGACGCCGATCGCCTCGCGCACGTCGAGGTACGAGGCGAGCTCGCGCTCGAGCCCCTCCACCTCGGGGCCCATGATGAACCGCTGGCTGTCGCAGACCCGCGCGATAGCGGCGAGGATTTCTTCGCGAAGCGGCCGGTACTGCGCCTCGAGATCGAGCAGCGGGACCGGCGTCCGGATCGCGGAGGTCATCGAATCACGATCTCCGGCGCCCCCCAGAGCGCCAGATCGTTCCGCGGATCCTCGGGTGTGCGCTCCGCGCTGGTCCGTGCATTGAACACGAGGTCGACGTCCTCACCCGCGTAGGCGGACAGATCGACGAACACCGGCACCCACCGGCGGTCGCTCTTGTTATTGAAAGGATCCAGATGCTGGGAGAAGAGCTCCTCGTACGTGTGGCTGTCGGACACGCCCACGTAGAACCAGACGCCGTTGCCTTCCTTCTCCCACGATTCGGGCTTCATCCCGAGATCCACCTTCAGCCAGCCGTCTTCCGGCACGTGCGTTTTCCACGTGATCCGCGACGGAGGCACCGTGTAGATCGCGCGTTTCTTATCGCCATTGAGGTCCGCATCCGTGACCTCGACAATCCCTGACGGCGCCTTCTTCGTCGCAGTCTCGAACGTCGTCAGAAGGTTGACGGCGGGACCACGGTTGCTGCGCTTGAACAGCCACCAGCCGGCAATCACGAGCACGAATACGACGACTGCGGTCAACACCGCGCGATTACCTTTCATACGTCTCTACCCTTTCGAAAGAAAACAAATCTATCACCGTTCAGCGGCGCCGTTCCTTGACTGCCGCCCTGGTCTCGCGATCCGCCTCGCGCCGCTTGATCGTTTCGCGCTTGTCGTGTGCCTGTTTCCCCTTCGCCAGGCCGAGCGCAATCTTCACCCGCCCGTTCTTGAAATACATCCGCGTGGGCACGAGCGTCATGCCGCGCTCGACGGTTCGTCCGATCAGTTTGCGGATCTCCTGCCGATGCAGCAGCAGCTTGCGCTTGCGCGTCGGCTCGTGATCGGAATAGCCGCGGTGGCTGTACGGCTTGATGTGAATGTTGTAGACCCAGACTTCGCCGTCGCTCACCTGGGCATAGCTGTCGCGCAGGTTGACGTTGCCCTCGCGGATCGCCTTCACTTCGGTCCCGAGCAGCGCCACGCCCGCCTCGAACGTCTCGAGGATGTGGTAATCGTGAAACGCCTTCCGATTCTCGGCGACGTTCTTCTGCGCCTCTTCGCGTTCCGTCTTCATCGCCGGTAATACTGCAGCAGCATGCGACCTCGGAGCTCCGCATGATCGATATGAAGGCCTTCGAGCGCGGCCGGCTGCGACTGTCGCGACACGACGACCACCTCGGGAATGCGCTGGTCCACCATCGCGGCCCCGAGCGCTGTCATCAAGGGCGGAGTGTCCGCGAGGAATATCACCTTTCGGCGATACAGCGGCATCAACAACTGCGCCGTGGCATCGTCGTCGGCCACGACGACGCGCACGCGTGAGGCGGCGAGCGCCACGAGCGCTCCCGCGTCGGCCTGGTTCCGGCGATGATACGCCGGGAGCGTGCCGAATACGTGCATCACGAGCGAGAGGCACAGCAGCGTCACACCGATCAGCCCCACGGACCGTTCCGCGAGCCATGTGGATCGCCAATACGATCCGATCCGGATGACGGCGGCGACCACGAGCAGCGGCAGCAGCGGAAGGAGCAGCCTGGGGCCCAGAGATTTGCCGCCGTGGGTGTCAGTCCCGACGTACGCAATCGCCAGGTAAATTGCCGTCGTGACGATGACGATGAACGGGAACCGGCCATCGTCTTCGGCGTTGCCGCGAGGGCGTGGCAGCAGGGCGCAAACGGCATACGGCACGACCCGCTGCATCCCCGCAAGCCACTTCGGCGCGTTCGCCAGCTCCCGGAAATCCAGCCACGCCGGGATGAGGACGGCCGCCAGCCAGACGGCAAGTGGGATCGACGATCCGGTGAGCGCCCTCAAGCCGAAGGCGATCGCACCAGCCGCGACAAATGTCCAGATCCAGCGATTGCTGCCGTATCCGAAGATCCAGTACTGCACGACGAAGTCATACCGCTCCTGCGGCGTGATTGGCTGCAGCACGGGCACGTCAGGATTTGGCGCCGAGGTGACGTTCAACGCCGCCTGCAGGACATGAACCGCGTGCCGGACGTGAGCGGCAGGTGGACGGCCGAACCACCAGACCTCGAGCGCCATCGCGAGCGCGAGCGGGACGAGGACGCCCGCGAAGGCCAGCGCAACCGGCTGCCAGCGGCGCGATCGGATCCACACGGCCAGTGCGACACCCGGCACGAGCAGCACAACTTCGTCCCGCACGGTCGCGCCGGCGCCGACGGATGCACCCGCGAGAAAGGCAGCTGCGCGCGAGGGGGAGTGCAGAGCGAGCGCGAATCCGAGCACACCGAGGCCGACGGCAGGCGCGTGTTCCCATCCGCTCACCGCGTAAAACCAGAGCGGGCTGGCGAGGCCGAGCGCGAGCACCGCGACGAATGCGTCGCGCGGCGGTGACAGGCGCCGTGCCGCGTAAAGCGTCACGGCCGCGCCGATCAACGTGACCAGGATCATGCCGCGGAACCCGGCGACGGCGACGCCGATTGCCTCGATCAGCGTCGAGGCGGGGGGGAAGATCGCCTGTGGCGCGCCGCCGCCGACGTTCATGACGAACGGGGGCCGCAGGGGGAAAAACTGGCGCTGTGGATCGAGAAACTGCCCGGGATATCCGATGTCGAGGCTTCGGAAACGCCGTTCGACGAGCGCCTGTGCCTGGACGGACTTGACGCCGATATCGCCCGAATACACCGCCTCTGGCCGCAGCACGATCAGACCGATGACGGTGTAATAAAGGATGATGCCCGCAAGAAGCAGCGTGTCCGGACGCCAGCGCGTCACCTCGGGCCTCCGGACGCGAGCCTCGCCGCCAGCGTGATCGCCTCGATGAGGCTCGACGGATCGGCGATACCCTGGCCCGCGATGTCGAACGCTGTGCCATGGTCGACCGACGTGCGGACGATCGGCAGCCCCAGCGTGACGTTGACTGCCTGCCCAAACGCCACGAGCTTCACCGGGATCAGCCCCTGATCGTGGTAACACGCGATCACGGCATCGAACTCTCCGCGCATGGCGCGCACGAACACGGTGTCAGCCGGAAACGGTCCGCTGACATCAATTCCGCGAATGCGGCACGACGCCACCGCGGGCGCGAGCACCTCGTCGTCCTCGCGGCCGATGACGCCGTGTTCCCCCGCGTGCGGGTTCAGTCCGGCAAGCGCCAGGCGTGGCGTCATGAAGCCGAAGCGCGGCAGCTCGCGCGCGGCGAGCGCGATGGTGCCCTCGAGGACCTCGCGCGTAAGCGCCCGCGGCACCTCCGCGAGCGCGATATGGACCGTCGCCAGAATGACGCGGAGCGACTGCGCGTGGAACATCATCGCGACGCGCGTGGCGCCCGTGAGGTGTGCCAGGAGATCCGTGTGCCCTCGCCACGGCAGGCCGGCCGCGGCAAACGCTTCCTTATTTATAGGCGCCGTGGCGATCGCATCGATCCGCCCCGCCTGCGCGTCGCGCGTGGCCGCGACGATCGCGTCGTACGCCGCACGCCCGGCGGCGGCTGACACGCGGCCGCGGTCGTACCGCCCGATTTCATCGTCGGTTGACGGGCCGTATAAAACGATCTCGCAGAGCGCGGAGAGTGCCGGGCTGGCTGCCGCTTTGCCCGCGATCTCCGGGCCGATTCCCGCCGGATCGCCGACCGTCACACCGACGCGCGGCCGATCGTTCACCCGCACGTCCCGCAGCCGCCCGGTCCGCAGGTGCCGCACCCGCCCGGGCCGGTCGGGTTACTGCACGATCCGCAGCCCCCCTCGTCGGCACACCCGCCGTGCTTCACGCCCTTGCCGTTCGGCAGCTCGTAGCGCAGGCAGCACTTCAGACGCCCGCACATGCCCGACAGCTTCGACGGGTTGAGGCTCAGGTTCTGCTGCTTCGCCATCTTGATCGAGATCGGCTCGAACGTCTGGAGGAACGTCGTGCAGCATAACGGCCGGCCGCAGGATCCGTAGCCGCCCAGCAGGCGCGCTTCGTCGCGGACGCCGATCTGCCGCATCTCGATGCGCACGCGGAAGTGCGCCGCGAGGTCGCGCACCAGCTCACGGAAGTCCACGCGCGCTTCCGCGGTGTAATAGAAGATCAGCCGCGACCCGTCGAAGAGCTGCTCGACCTTCGCGAGCTTCATCGCCAGGCCACGCTCGCGAATCTTCATGAGGCAGATGCGCTGGGCCTCCTGCTCGCGCTGCTGCTGCTTCAGCCGCGTGAGCACGTCCTCTCGTGTCGCGCGGCGCACGACCTCGAGATCGGAATCGGGCGGGGGGCACTTGCGCGCGGCGAGCTCCGGCACCGCCCGCGTCACGGTGCCAATCGCGCGCCCCTCTGCCGTCTGCACGACGACGGCATCCCCCGGCTTCAGCGCGGGGGCCGCCGGCGGCGGCGCGATGGTCGCCGGCGTTTCCGTGCCGTCGAGCGCCAACTCGGGAAGAAGAAAGGAGTAGGTGCGGCCGACCGGCGAGAACTTGACGCTGACGTACGGGCGTGAGGGCCCGGTGCTCATTGTCGGCCTCTATCCATTAAATGGTGCCCGCCTCCGCTAAAGCTTCGGCGAGGCAGGCACCACGATCGGCCGGCCTAAAGGCCGGCACCACCGACGGCCGGCCTGAAGGCCGGCACCACCGACGGCCGGCCTGAAGGCCGGCACCACCGACGGCCGGCCTGACGGCCGGCACCACCGAAAAGCTATATCTGGAACGCGAGCCAGTCCGCCACGATCTTCGGGCTCGCGTTGCGATCGAGCGCCGACAGTGCGCGATCGACCGCCGCAAACGCACGGAGCGCCCGATCGCTGTCGAACGACCGCTGGAGCCGCTGCAGGAGCGGCCGCAGGTCGGCGTTCGCCAGCGCGCGTTCGTCCGCGCGGGAAAGCAGAACTCCGAGATCCCTCAAGATCGACGAGAGCGCGCGCAGCCGGCGCGCCAGCTCGTCGCGATCGCTGCCTCCGCGCGCCGCGCCGCTCAAGCCCTTCGCACCATCGAGCCTGCGGCGCGGATCGTCGCTGACCGCCACGATTTCCAGGAGCCCCGCCGCGGCTTCCCGCGCCTCGACGAACTCCTCGGATCCTCCCTCGAGCGCAAGCCCGATGCTGCCATCCGACAGCGCGGCCGCCGCATGCGCGTCGGTCTCCGCGTACTCGTGCTCGCGCACCAGCACCGCCGCGACCTCCGCCGGCGACAGCCGTCCGAAGCGCAGGCGCTGACACCGCGAGCGCACCGTCGGCAGCAGCACGTCCGGCTTCGACGTCACGAGCACGAAGGTGGAGGCCGCCGGCGGCTCCTCCAGCGTCTTCAGCAGCGCGTTCTGCGCCTCCGCGTTCACCGCATCGGCGTCGTCGACGATGACGACGCGACGGCGTCCTTCGAACGGCCGATACGCGGTACGCTCGATCGCGTCGCGGATCTGATCGATCTTGATCGTGCCCGTATCGCCCGGCTCGATCAGCAGCACGTCGGCGTGCACGCGCCGCGCGATGCGCGTGCAGGACGCGCAGGTGCCGCAGCTGTCGTCGGCGCTGCGGTTCGGGCAGTTCAGAAACTGCGCGAGCGCGATCGCCGCCATTCGCTTCCCTACCCCTTCGGGGCCCGCGAAGATCAGGCTGGGAGGAAGCGTCCTGCGCACCGCCGCGCGCGCAATCAGTTCGAGCAGCTGGCGATGCCCGGTGATATCACGAAATGACATGAATACGGTATCTTACCCGCCTTTTTTCTTGTTGCCGTCGCGCCCCAAGAGGCGTCCCCAGAATCCGCGCTTCTTCGGAGCGGGTTCAGCCTTCGGTACCTCGCCGCCGTGGACCGAGTCCGCACCTCCCTGCGGCGCAGCCGGGGGCACCACACCGCTCGTCGGCGCCTTCGGCGGCGGCATGCGCGCTTCGTCGACGGCCGCGCGCGGCCCCTGTTGATCGGATCCGGAGAGATCCGCCACGGGTTCGGTGAAGTAGCCCGGGTGCACCGGGCACAGCGTTGTCGGCTGCGTGCCCTGGACGAAGTACTCGGTGTACACCATCGAGCGCGTGACCGGGAACCCGTCGCGATCGACCGTCTCGACGCTGCTGCAGCCCGCGTTCGGCAGTTTCCCGGAGACGCGGCACACGTTCACCGCGACGACGTTGTCGGGCTTCGTGAACCAGTCCGGTTCGTCGGCGCCTGTCGCGATCTTCATGAAGCTCGCCCACAGGGGAACCGCGAGCTCTCCGGCATAGCCGCCAGATACGATCGTCGACGGACGATCGAATCCGATCCACACGCCCGTGACCAGGTGCGGCGTGAACCCGACAAACCATGCATCGTTGTAGCTGTTGGTCGTGCCGGTCTTGCCGGCCGCTGGAAGCACGAAACCGCTCTGCCGCGCGCGATACGCGGTTCCCGAGTTGATCACGTCGGCGAGCATGCTCGACATCAGGAACGCGGTCGCCTCACTGACGCCGCGCCGCGGCTTGTCTTTCGCCTGGAACAGCACCTTCCCGTCGCGGTCCTCCACGCGCCGAATCAGGATCGGCTGCCGTACCATCCCGCCACTCGCGAATGCGCCGTAGGCGGACGTCATCGACATCAGCGTCACGTCCCCCGCGCCAAGCGCGAGCGACGGCACGCTTGGAGGCGTGCCGACATTCAGCTTCTGCGCGTAATCCACTGCGGTCTGGATCCCGACCGAATTGAGCAGCTGCACGGCCGCGCGGTTGCTGGACGTGCGGAGCCCCGTGCGGAGCGTCATGGAGCCGGCGCTCGAGTGTTCGTCCTCGGGCACCCAGCCCCCCTGCGGCGTGGCGATCGGATCGTTCAGCCTCGTAATCACCGTCGCGGGTGAATACCCGGCCTCGAGCGCCGCCGCGTACACGAACGGCTTGAACGCGGATCCCGCCTGACGCTTCGCCTGCGTCGCGCGGTTGAACCGGCTCTCCGCGAAGTCGCGGCCGCCGACCATCGCGCGCACGTAACCGGTCGCCGGGTCCATGGCGACGAGCGCCCCCTGCACGTACGCGGGCAGCTGTCCTTCCTTGAGCGCCCCCGCCTTCCCGCGAGCGGGATGTTTGAATCCGGGTCGATGCTCGATCTCGGCGAGCCGCTTCTCGACGAGCGTCTCGGCGGCCTGCTGCAGCGCCGGATCGAGCGTCGTATAAACGCGCAGGCCACCTTGGTATACGCGCTCGAAGCCGAACCGCTCCACGAGATCGCGGCGGACCTGCTCCTTGAAGTACAGGCCCGACGTCTCGGCGATCTCGAGCCGGTTAACGAGCCGCACCGGCGCGTTCTTCGCGCGATCCGCGGTCGGCTGGTCGATGGCACGCGCCTCCACCATGCTTTGCAGGACGACGTTGCGCCGCGCAATCGCGCGATCGAGGTTCACCGTAGGCGCGTAACTGGAGGGAGACTGAATCAGCCCCGCGAGCAGTGCGGCTTCATCAACGGAAAGATCGCTCGCCGGTTTTCCGAAATACCCCCGCGCCGCTGCTTCCGCGCCGTACAACCCGCCGCCGAAGTACACCTTGTTCAGGTACAGCTCGAGGATGTCGTTCTTGTGGTACATCTTTTCGATGTAGGCGGCGAGGATCACTTCCTGGAGCTTGCGCCGATAGGTCTTGTCCCGCGTCAGGAAGCTCTGTCGCGCGAGCTGCTGCGTAATCGTGCTGCCCCCCTCTGCGCGGCGGCCTTCCTCGAAGTTGCGGATCATCGCGGCGGCGACGCGCACACCGTCGACACCACTGTGCTCGTAGAAGCGCTGATCCTCGACCGATATCACCGCCTTGATCAGGTTCGGCGAGATCTTCTCGATTGGCACCTCAATGCGCTGCTCCTTGAAAATGATGAAGGCGGACTTGTCCGACGCGTCGAGGATCGTCGTGGCCTGCGCCATGTCGCCGAGCGCTTTGAGCGCCTTCTTGCTCGGCACGTGCGCAATCAGGTCATAGCTGAACCAGCCGGCCCACCCCGCGACCAGAAACATGGCGACCGCCAGCACCGCGATCGTGGAAACCAGCAGCCTCGGACGGCGCGAAAAGGTCGAATGCACGAAATCGAATCGGGGGTACCGCAACACCATGATCTTTATGACGCACGCAAAATGAAGGCCCGCGATCTGCACGACGACCACGAATTGATGAGCTACCCTCCTCGAACGTAATTCCGCCGACAAATCCGTTGCGCGATACGGTTGTGCTCGCGCGTTCACCAGCGTTCCCAAGCTTTTCAGGTGTTCGCCGATACAGTCGAGGTGTCCGGAATGGGTGTGTCCCCGGGAAAAACGCGGCGCGCGCGGCAGCGTCTAAAGACGCCGCCCCTACATGCCGTGGCCTACAGGTCCGGAAACACCGCGTCAGCGACTCCGCGCACCCCAACGTTCGCACAACGGTAAACGCCACCAGCGTGTGGCACCTGCGCAAGCTCCTGCTCCGTCATCTCCTGGCGTGACGACGTGATGAACAGATCGGCGAGTGCCTCGCCACCGAAGGCGGGGCACGTCGTGTTCTTCGCGGGCACGGCGATCTCGTGCAGCACGCGCCCGTCGGGCGAGTAACGGCGCACCTTGCCGACGCCCCACGCGGCATTCCACAGGCAATCCTCTTCGTCGATGACGGATCCATCCGGCAGGCCATCGGACGGGCCGAATCGGACGAACTCTCTGACATTCGCCACGCGCGCGCTGTGGGCGTCGTAGTCGCACCGCATGATGCGGCCCACGGGCGAGTCGCAGAAGTACATCGTGCGGCCGTCGCGGCCGAAGCCGATGCTGTTGGCGATCGTGACGCCGCCAAGATCGAGGCGGCGCAGCCCGTGCCGCGCCGAGTATTGATAGAAGCTCCCGGCCGCGCCGTCCTGCGCCTCGTTGAACGTGCCGAACACGAAGTTCCCCGAGCGATCGGTGCGCCCGTCGTTCGTGCGGGTGCCTGGCACCTTGTGCTCGACCGGCGCGAGAGGCTGCACCGGAAGGTCAGGCCCCGCCGCGCTGTCGATGTCGGCGAGGAACAACCCCTTCGCGAGCGCCAGGAGCACGCGGCCCGACGCGCACAGCGCAAAGGACCCGAGACGATCGGGCACACGCCAGCTTCGCGATCCCGCTGCCCCGTGGAGCCAGAGCGTCGACCGCTCAATGTCCGTCCACAGGAGCGCGCGGCGTCGCGGGTCCCACACGATCCCTTCGCCGAGCGTGCACCGCGCGTCGATGTAGAGGTCGGCTACAGACGTCAGCATCTCGCTTCAATAACTTTCACTGGTCACGCTGCGATCAGATCAAAAGAGCAAACAGGAGAACGGGGGTCTCCCGTTCTCTCCTTCTCCTGTTTGATCTTGGGGGTGGCTGTCGTTGATTTGGCGGGTCATGTTGGTTTGACCCAGGGCGCCTGCGAGAAGAGGCCGCCGTCGACCCACAAGGTCTGGCCCGTGATGAAGGACGCTTCGGGGCCGGCGAGAAACGCGACGGCGCGCCCGACGTCGGCTGGATACCCGACGCGGCGGAGCGGCGTGACCGCGCCCCACGTGCCGGCATAGTCCGGCAGCTCGAGCTTCGTGCGTTCCACTTCCACGGCGCCGGGCGCCACGCAGTTGACGCGAATATGCAGCGGCCCGAGCTCCACCGCCGCCACCTTCGTCAGCATTTCAATGCCGCCGCGGCTTGCGGTGTAGGCGACGAGACCGGGGAACGGCGCCTTATTCGATCCCGACCCGATGTTGACGATCGCGCCGCCGCCGTGGTCCTTCATGAATCTCGCCGCAGCCTGCGTGCAGAGGAACGTGCCCTTGAGGTTCGTGTCGATCACGAAATCCCACTCGGCCTCGGTCACGTCGAGGAGCGGCTTCCACGTCTGGACGCCGGCATTGTTCACGAGGATGTCGAGCGCGCCGAGCTCGCGCGTCACGCGATCGACCATCGCCGTTACCGCGCTTGCGTCGCTCACGTCCGCCTCCACCGCGATCGCGTCGACGCCAAGCCCGCGCAGCTCCTCCACCGTCGCGTGCGCGCGTTCGGGCTCGGTGATGTAGTTCACCGCGACTCCACATCCCGCGCGCGCGAGCTCCATCGCAATGCCCTGCCCGATGCCACGGCCGGCTCCCGTGACGATCGCGACTTTTCCGCGGAGCGTGTCTCCCATGGATGCTAAGAAGCCCCGGTGTGGGGCCGCGCTTCACGGACGGCCATTCTGTCGATGTGAGTGGCGATGGCCGCCGTGACCTTGTCGGCGTGCTGCGTGCCGTCGATCGCGGCAAATGAGGCGCGCGACCTGTAATGATCGACGATCGGCGCCGCGAACGCCGCATAGGTCGCAAGCCGATGCCTCACCGTCTTCGGTTCATCGTCGGGCCGCCGCACCAGATTACCGCCGCAATACGGGCACGGCTCGCTGTCGGGATGGAAGGGGTCGGAGACGGACTGCGTGAGGCGGCACGCGTCGCACACCCGGCGCGTGCCCATCCGCCGGACGATCTCCGCAGCGGGCACTTCGATCAGCACGACGATCGTGCTCGCGCCGATGATCTCGTCGAGCACGCGCGCCTGGACGACGGTTCGTGGAAATCCGTCGAGCACGAACCCGCGCGCGACGTCCGGCTGAGCGAGTCGATCGCGGGCCAGATCGGTCATCATCTCGTCGCCGACGAGGGATCCGCTCGCGAGCGTCGCCGCGACCTCGCGCCCGAGCGGCGTTCCCGCGCGCACCGCGGCACGCAGGATTTCGCCGGTCGAGATGTGCGGAATGTCGTAGCGCTCAGCGAGACGGACCGCCTGCGTCCCTTTGCCGCACCCGGGCGGACCGATGAGCACGATGTTGACCGCTGGCACGTCAAAGTCGACATTCTGACATGGACATTCCGGCAGGGACGAATTATCGTCGGATGGAAGGTCCGACTCCGGCGGGGTAGCGGCTCTTGGTCGGACGCGCGAGAGGCGTAGAGCCATGCAGATCCTGCTGCTGTCGATGCCCGATTCGTTCGAGCACACCCCGACGCTCACCATCCGCATGCCCAACGGCGCGCTCGCGTCGCTTGCCGGCAACGTCGACGCGCATCACCGTGTCGCGATCGCGGACCTGATCCTCGCGCAGTCGCACGTGCGGCCAGCGATCGAGCGGCTCATGGCCGAGCTCGAGCCGGACCTCGTTGGACTCTCGGTCATGACTTTCCAGCGTTCGACGGCGCGGCGAATCATCAGCCTGATCCGCGAATTGAAGCCGGACGTGCGCATCGTGGTCGGCGGCTACGACCCGAGCCTCGCGCCGGAGGCGTGGACGGATCCCCGAATCGGTGTGGACGCCATCGTCCGCGGCGAAGGCGACATCACGTTCCGCGAGCTGGTCCGCGCGATCGAGGACGGACGCCCGCTTTCCGCCGTCGAGGGTCTTTGGTATCGCGACGCAACGACGTTCAGGCGCACGCCGGCGCGTCCTCCGGCGAGTCTCGAGAACGGCGACGTCCGAGCGCCACGCCGGGATGCTCGCGTGTTACCCGGCTATACGATGCTGGGGCGTCCGATCGATGTGATCGAAACATCGCGCGGCTGCACGTTCGACTGCAGCTTCTGCTCGATCATCGAGATGCGCGGGCGCAACTTCCACCGGTTTTCGATCGAGCGCGTGATCGACGACATCACCGACGCCGCGCGGCGCGGCGCCCGAAGCCTCTTCATCGTCGACGACAACATCACGCTCGACGTGCCGAGATTCGAAGCGCTCTGCACGGCCATCATTCACGCGGGTCTCAACCGGATTGACTATCTCGTGCAGGCGATGACCGCGTCGATTG
>Ga0137373_10003999_pt1 | contig 16107 bp, 12 predicted proteins | sample SagtaG_5_FD_104912 | JGI IMG/M metagenome (GOLD analysis project Ga0137373, IMG submission 104912) | Vadose zone soil microbial communities from Sagehorn Ranch, Mendocino, California, USA - Sage1_R_80_16 metaG | ecosystem: Environmental > Terrestrial > Soil > Vadose zone | place: USA...
CATCGTCGCGACCGCGGCCCACACCCCCGCCCCGGCCGCGCCGACCACCAGCACGATCGCGACCAGCACCATCACCATCGCCGAGACTCCTTCATGTCGAAACCGTACCGGGGGGCTCTGACACGCCCTGACCAGGGCGGATGCGGTGGGATCCGGCTCGGGCACGGGCGCCCGGACCGTTCAGAGGGCGCCGGCCACCACCTCGCCGCCCTTCAGCACGGCGACCGGCGACAGCAGGAGCGACGGGTCGTCAAGCGGGTCCCCCGGCCAGAGCACGAGGTCGGCCGCCTTCCCCTCCTCGATCGTTCCCACCGACGGCACCCGAAGAAGCTCGGCGGCGTTCGACGTGGCGGCCTGGAGCGCCTTCAGGGGCGCCAGGCCCCATTCGATCATCCGGATCATCTCGCGGGGGGCGGCTCCATGGGGGTTGTAGGGCGTCCCGGCGTCCGTCCCGCACGCGTGGCGGACCCCGGCCCGGATCGCTCGCCGGAACGCGTCCCGGGCGAATCCGAGCACGGCCTTCCCCTTCTCCACCGCGTAGTCGGGGACGGTCTCGGGATTGCCGACGATGCCGTCCAGCGCGCTGATGGTGGGGACGTGGAAGGTCCCCTGGGCCCGCATCCTCCTCGCGGTTTCCGCCCCGATCTGCGCCCCGTGCTCGATCGAGTCGATCCCGGCCCGGACGCAGTTTTCGATCCCCCCGGCCCCGATGGCATGGGCCGCGATCGGCACGCCCCACTTGTGGGCCTCGTCGACCGCCGCCTCCACCTCCTCCGGGGTGAACGCGGTGAAGTCGAAGGAGACCCCCGGCGTGAGCACGCCGCCGGTGGCCACGATCTTGATCGAGCGGGCACCGCGTCGAAGCTGCTCCCGCACGGCGAGCCGCATGCCGTCGGCCCCGTCGGCCTGGCGGGCGAACGAGTTCCAACCATGGCCCCCTGTGATCGTTATGGCCTGCCCCGACGCGATCACCCGCGGAGCCCGGATCCGGCCCTCCTCGATCGCCCTGGCCACCTCGCACACCACCGCGCCGAAGCCGCCCAGGTCCCGCACGGTGGTCACTCCGGCGGCCAGCTGCCGCTGGCCGTTGCCCACGCACTTGATCGCCGCATAGGGCTCGGTGACCCGCGCCTCCTCCACGAAGTTGGCTCCGCCGTCGAAGCACAGATGCACGTGGCAGTCGATCAACCCCGGCGTGAGCAGCCTCCCCATGCCGTCGACCGGGGCGGCTGATCGCGCCGCTCTCGGCGCTCTGGCGTGGGGACCCACCCATCCGACGGCCCCGCCGTCCACCAGCACGCCGGCCTTCCTCCTGACCGAACGGCCGTCGAACAGCGTCACCCCGCCGAGGTAGGTGGCCATCAGGTCCCGGGTCCGGAACGGGGGCCGGTGGCGGGGTCGTCGTTCGGCCCGGCCTCGATCCCGGCGAACTCGCGCAGCGGCGATCGGGCCGGCGAATAGGCGGTCGGGCGTTCGTCGAACAGCTTGGCCACGGCCCCGGCCAGTTCGGCCGGCTCCCACCGGGCGCCCTTGTCCACCTCGGCCACCGGGGTCCACCCCTGGTACAGCTGCACCAGCCCGCCCTGGACCCCGAAGACCTGGCCCGTGATGTGCGCGGCCCCGTCGCTGGCCAGGTAGGCGACCAGCGGCGCGATGTTTTCGGGAGCCAGGGCGTCGAACTCGCCCTCGGCCATGCGCAAGTCGCCGAAGGTCTTCTCGGTCAGGCGGGTCCGGGCTCCTGGGGCGATGGCGTTCGCCGTGACGCCGTAGCGCTGCATCTCCATGGCCACGATGTAGGTGAACGCCGCGATGCCGGCCTTGGCCGCGCCGTAGTTCGACTGCCCCGCGTTGCCCAGGATCCCCGACGTCGAGCTGGTGTTCACGATGGCCCCCCGGACCGGCCGTCCCGCCTTCGCCAGATCCCGCCAGTGGCCGCACGCCGCGCGGGTCACCAGGAAGTGGCCCCGGAGGTGGACCTTCATCACGGCGTCCCATTCCTCGACCGACATGTTGAACACCATCCGGTCGCGCAGGATGCCGGCGTTGTTCACCACGACGTCGAGGCTGCCCCACGTGTCCAGCGCGAGGCCGATCAGCCCCGCCGCCCCGGCCTCCTCTGATACGTCGTCGAAGTGCGCCACGGCCTCACCGCCCGAGCCCCGGATCTCACCCGCCACCTGGGAGGCCGGACGGGAGTCCGCCCCGGTCCCGTCCCAGTCACCGCCGAGGTCGTTGACCACGACCCTGGCACCCTCGGCGGCGAGCAGGACCGCCTCGCCCCGTCCGATCCCACGGCCGGCGCCCGTGATCACCGCCACCTTCCCGTCGAGGATCCCCACCGTTCCTCCTTGTCAGGACGCCGCTTCGGCCAGGGCCCTGAGCGCTTCCACCTGAAACGTCCCGACGATCAGGGTGTCGACGCCGGCATCCTTCCAGAGCTCGAGCTGTCCGGCGATGCGGTCCTTGGGGCCGGCCAGCGTCACCTCGTCCACCAGCGCGTCGGGTACGGCGCCGGCCGCCTCGCCCTTTCGTCCCTCGAGGTACAGGTCCTGGATCTTCGCCGCCTCGCCCTCGTAGCCGTACCGAGACACCAGGTCGTTGTAGAAGTTCCGGCCCCTGGCCCCCATGCCGCCCACGTACAGCGCGATCATCGGCCGGGCCATGTCCCGGCAGGCCTCCACGTCGTCGCCCAGCAGGACCATGGCGAACGGCGCCACGTCGAGATCGCCTCGCGACCGCCCCGACCTGGCCAGCCCCTCCGCCAGCGCAGGCTCGAACACCCCGGCGTGCGCGGGCGCATAGAAGGTCGGCAGCCAGCCGTCGGCGATCTCCGCGGCCAGGGCCACGTTCTTCGGGCCGATGGCCGCCAGGTAGATCGGGAGGGCCGCGCGAAGCGGATGGACGATCGTCTTGAGTGGCTTGCCCAGCCCGGTCCCGCCCCGCACCGGGATGTCGTAATACCGGCCATGGTGCTCGAGGGGCTGGTCCCGGCGAAGGATGCTCCGGACGATCTCCACGTACTCCCGCGTTCGGACCAGCGGCTTGCCGAACTCGACCCCGTGCCAGCCCTCGCTCACCTGGGGTCCGGTGGTGCCGAGGCCCAGCCGGAACCGCCCCTTCGTCAGGTGGTCGAGCGTGATGGCGGTCATGGCCGTGGCCGCCGGGGTCCGGGCCGGCATCTGCATGACCGCCGTCCCCACCCCGATGCGCTCGGTCTGCGCCGCGTACCACGTGAGGAGCGAGACGGCGTCGGAACCGTACGCCTCGGCGCTCCAGATCGAATCGAACCCCAGCCGTTCGGCCTCCTGGACCATGGGAAGTATGTCGGTGGGGGCCGACCCCCAGTACCCGAGGTGCAGTCCGAGCCTGATCCCGATCACCTCCCGAGCGCAGAGCCTACCCGCAGACGCCCCCCGCCCGCCTGCGGTACCCTCTCCCCTTCGATCCGGGGCCGGGGCGTTCGGCCCTTTCTCATTCGCTCGGAGGCCGTTCGGTGCTCGAACTCGCACAGCAGGCCGTCGAGGCCGCAACGAAGGCGGGGGCGTCCTACGCCGACGCCCGGTTCGTCACCGAGGAGACCGAGTCCCTCAGCGTCAAGAACCAGGAGACCGAGGGCATCGATCGCTCCCTCTCCCAGGGGGTCGGGATCAGGGTCCTGGTGGACGGCTACTGGGGATTCGCCGGGACCGCCCGGGCCACGGAGGAGGACGTCGACCGGACGGCGAAGCTCGCGGTGGAGATCGCCCGGGCCGCCTCGCGCCTCCCCCGGGAGCCGGTCCGGCTGGCCGAGATCGAACCGGTCACGGCCGAGTGGTCCACCGCCCACCGGGAGGACCCCTTCGCCGTCCCCCTCGACGAGAAGGTGGCGCTGCTCGTCGAGGCCAGTCGGCGGATGCAGGGCGTGAAGGGCCTGGCCTTCGCCGAGGCCTCGCTCGACTTCTTCCGCCGGCGGATCTTCTTCGCCTCGAGCGAGGGCGCGGCCATCGAGCAGACCATCCTCAACTCCGGAGGGGGGATCGAGGCCACGGCCATCGCCGACGGTGAGATGCAGCGCCGATCCTTTCCCAACTCGTTCCGGGGCGACCTCCGGGCCGCGGGCTACGAGCACATCCGCTCCATCCGGCTCACCGAGGACGCCGAACGCATCGCCACGGAGGCGGTGGAGCTCCTCTCCGCCAAGGAGTGCCCCAGCGAGGTGACCACGCTGGTGCTGGACTCCTCCCAGGTTGTGCTGCAGGTGCACGAGTCCGTGGGCCACCCGATCGAGCTCGACCGGGTGCTCGGCATGGAGGAGGCGTACGCCGGGACCTCGTTCCTCCGGCCCGAGGACCGGGGGAAGCTGCGGTACGGCAGCGACCGGGTGACCATCACCGCCGACGCCACTCTCTCCGGGGGGCTGGGCTCCTTCGGGTACGACGACGAGGGCGTGCCCGCCCAGCGGGTGGTGGTGGTGGAGGACGGCCTGTTCCAGAACTTCATCTCCAGCCGGGAGACGGCCCCGGTCGTCGGGGACCGGTCCTCGACGGGGGCCATGCGGGCGGATGGGTGGCAGAACCTGCCCCTGATCCGGATGACGAACATCAGCCTCGAGCCGGGCGAGGGAACGCTGGCGGAGATCATCGGCGACACCGAGGACGGGATCTTCATGACCACGAACCAGTCGTGGTCCATCGACGACAAGCGGGTGAACTTCCAGTTCGGGTGCGAGATCGCCTGGCGGATCAAGGACGGGCACCTGACCGAGATGTACCGGAACCCGAACTACACCGGGATCACCACCGAGTTCTGGGGCTCGTGCGACGCGGTGGGGGGCCCGGAGGACTGGCACGTGTGGGGCACCCCGAACTGCGGGAAGGGGCAACCCGGACAGATCGCCAGGGTCGGCCACGGGACCCCGCCGGCCCGGTTCCGGAACGTCCGGGTGGGGGTTCGATGACCGTTCGCCGAGCCGGGAGTCCGTCGTGCCCGGTCTGATTGGGCCCGACGAGGTTCGGGCCGTGGCCGAGGCCGCCCTCGGCCTGCCGGGCCCCGACGGCGTCGAGGTGCTGTTCCTCCACGAGTGGGGCGGGCTGACTCGGTTCGCCGATTCGGCCATCCACCAGAGCACGTGGCGCGAGGACACCGGCCTTCGCGTCCGCGTGGTGTCGGAGGGCCGGGTGGGGGTGGCCGGGTCCAACGACTTCTCTCCCGAGGGCGCCGAACGGGCCGCCCGGAGCGCGCTGGAGATGGCGAAGGTGGCCGCCCCCGATCCGCTGTTCCCCGGGCTGGCCCCGAAGACGGCCGTCTCGGAGGTGGACCGGTTCGATCAGTCGACCGCGGACACATCACCCGACCGTCGCGCGGAGGCGGTGGCGGCGCTGATCAGCGGGCTCGGGGACGGGTTCCACGCGGCCGGGGCCCTGGACACCACGGCGGGCGAGGTGGCCCTGCTGAACACGGAGGGCCAGTTCTGCTACGCGCCCTCGACGCAGGCGTCGGTGGCGGCCGTGGTTTCGGGGGGGAAGGGTGGAGCCGGGACGGCCGAGGAGACCGGGTCCCGGCTGGCCGAGGTGGACCCCGAGCGGGTGGGGACCCGGGCGTTCGAGAAGGCCCGGGACAGCCAAGAGCCGCAGGACCTGGAGCCGGGGCCGTTCGACGTGGTGCTCGAACCCCTCGCCGTCTCCACCCTGGTGGGGTTCCTCGCCTACATGGGGTTCGGTGGCCGGGCCATCGCCGAGGGACGCTCGCCCCTGTCCGGGAAAGCCGGGCAGAGAGTGGCGGCCGAGAAGATCTCGATCTTCGACGACGCCCTCTCCCCGCTCACCATCGGGCTCCCGTTCGACTTCGAAGGCACGCCGAAGCGGCGGGTGGACCTGATCCGCGAAGGCGTGTTCGTCGGGGGGGTCCACGACCGCCGGAGCGCGAGGATGGCCGGCGCCGAACCGACCGGCCACGGGCTCCCCCCGCCCAACCCGGAGGGGCCCTTCCCGTTGAACCTGTTCCTGGACGCCGGGGACGCCACACTCGACGACATGATCGGCTCCACCGAGCGCGGGCTGCTGGTCACCCGATTCCACTACTCGAACGTGGTCAACCCCATGGACACCACGATCACCGGCATGACCAGGGACGGGACCTGGTTGATCGAGGGCGGCCGGGTGAAGCACCCAGTCAAGAACCTCCGGTTCACCCAGTCGATCCTGGAGGCCCTGTCGAACGTCGAGATCGTCGGCCGCGACTCCCAGATCGCAGGCGAGTTCTTCTTCGCCGCGTCCCGGGTCCCCGCCCTGAAGGTCCGTAGCTTCAACTTCAGCGGCAAGAGCGACCACTGACGAGTATGGGGGCCGGTTTCCCGGCCCCCATACTCGCTCGACGAATCCCTTGCGGGGTCAGGGGATAGCGATCGAAGCCGTGTAGATGTCCTCGTCGTATCCGGCGAACGTCAGGACCCGTGGGTCCGCGCCGGCCGTGGAGTCGAACGTGAACACCCCGTTGCGGGTGTCGACCCACGCCGGGTAGGCGTCGCCCTCGGAGTTCACGGCCAGCCCCGTGTAGTCGCCCATGAAGTCCGAGTACCCGTTCGCGTCGGGGAACTCGTTCGAGGGCGGCAGGCTGAAGTCGGTCACGCGGACCGCGTTCGCACCGCGGATCAGCGTGATGTCGTTGAACCCCGTGGCCTGGTCGTCGCCGTAGGACCGGTCGTAGTAGCTCGACACGGCCCGGCCCCCAGCGTCCGGGACGGTCCACTGCCACCATTGATCGGTCAGGGTTTTCCCAAGCTCACGGCTGCAGGTCGGGAGATGCGTCACTCCTTTACCGGTGCCGGTGAACTTCTTCCCACCGTCGTTCGACACGCTGCGAACGATGTCGTTGTTGCACCCGTTGACGTCCCCGACCCCGTCGTAGAGGTTCAGGAACGTGTCGGGGCTGATACCGGCCGGCGTGCAGTTGCCCTTGTTCTGGTTCGAGTCCTTGTTGATGTAGCTCCCGAAGCTCACCTCGATGTCGTCCGCGCTGGTGGCGAACCCGACCGGGTAGTTGGTGGCCCGGAAGATGCTGGTGCCCGACAGCGGAGCCGTGGGCACACAGGCTCGCCCGAAGTCGTACCCGGTGTAGGTGAAGCAGTCGGGCATCTCGTAGTAGTTGGCGACCTTGACGGGTGTGCTCCACGAGATCCCGCCGTCGGGCGAATGCACGATCAGGACCTGGTTGTGGTTGTCGCCGTCGTCCCCGCCGGGGCAGTCGAACCCGATGGACCGCAGGGCGCCGGCGCAGTTGTTGAAGTTGTCGAACACGTCCCAGACGGTTCCGTCGGGGCCCACGAACGGCTGGTTGAACTGGCTCTCGTCGCAGGAGAAGTCCGTCCGCGTGCTGAAGGTGATCGGGCAGAGATCCTTGGATCTCCCGCTGATCTCGATCGGCGTGCTCCACGAGTTCCCGTGGTCGTCGGAGTAGCTGAAGTCCGTGGGGCTGTCCGAGCCGTCGTCCGGATACTGGGCCCACACCACGTAGATCCGGTCCCGGAAGGGGCTGGCGGGGTTGTTGTCGATCGTCATGTACATCTTGTCGATCAGGCCGCCGCCGGTCTCACCCTCGCCCAGGCCGGACGTGGCGACGTAGCTGCCGGTAAAGCTCCACGAGGCACCGCCGTCGGCCGAGCGGAACACCATCATCGCGGAGGCATCCACGCCGAAGATCGTGCTGGTGCCGCGCTCGTCCGTGGGGAAGGCCCGGTCGAACACCTGGGTCAGCAGGTAGGCCTCTCCGGTGGAGTCGAACGCCACCGAGGTGTCCCCGCCGGTGGTCCAATAGTGGCGGGCGCCGCCGAGGTCCAGGATGGCCTTCCCGAAATTCTTCGGGGCCAGCTGGCTCCCGTAATGGGCTCCGTCGTCCAGGCTCCAGTCGACCCCCGGGCCGGCGTCGCCGAGTCGGTAGTCGTTCTGGCTGATCAAGATGTTGTCCGGATTCAGCGGGTTGACAGCCACGGAGGTCTCGTTCTGGGCCTCGCCCCGGCCGATGTAGCCGGCCTCGGACTGGTTGGTGCAATCCTGGTTCGCCCTGACGTCGGTGGCCGACGCGTCGGGACAGCCGCCCGAGCCGGTCGAGGAGGGCGGGATCTGGCGCGTCGGGGGCTTCACGCCCGGCGGCAACACGCCCCGGTTCTGCAGCTCAACCGTGGGGAGGCCGACCGGGGCGACCCGGTTGGTGATGGTGAAGGACTTGCCGCTGGCCTGCTGGATCTGTCCTGCGAACGCGAACGGCAACACCGTCGCAAAGGCCGCGGCAACTAGGAGAATTCGTCGCATGATGCCTCCCGCTCCCTGAGTACGTCGAGGACGGAGCTACGGAATGAAGCCGAACGCCTGCTCTCACCCCCCTTCCAACGGGTGGGAAATCCCGGCGAATTCGACCGCGCCATCAAGCCAATGTCAAGCCGGCGGGGGCGCTCCATCACAGAGGGGGTAGAGTCGCCCCCCGTGGCCTACGCCGTCCTGCTCCTGCTCGGCGGCGCTGCGGTGCTCACCGCGGGCGCCGAGGCGGCCATCCGCGGAGCGGGCCGGCTAGCCCTCGACCGGGGCCTGTCGCCGTTCCTCCTCGGGGCGCTGCTGTTCGGGGTGGACGTCGAATCGCTCGGTGCGGCCCTCATCGCCGCGGGTCGAGGCCAGACGTCGATCGCCGCCGGCGAGGCCTTCGGCACCATCGTGTTCCTGTTCTCGGCGGCGTTCGGCGCGGCCCTCTTGCTGTCCCGCAGCCCCATCGAATCCCCGGCGCCCAACATGGTCCTGCTTCCGGCCGCCGCGCTGGCCATCGGCGCGGTGGCCCTCAGTGACTCGGTCGTCACCCGCCCGGAAGGATTCGCCCTGGTGGCGGTGTACGTCCTGTACGTGAACCTGGTGGTCCGGGAGAGCCGTGCCGCGAGGGTCGCGGCTGAGCGCATCGAGCGCGAGGCCCGGGAGGGGCCCGGGCTTCCGATCCCGGTCCTGCTGGTCGCCGGGCTGGCCCTCGTCTACCTGGGGGCGACCGTCCTGGTGAGCGGTGGGGTCCGGATCCTCCACCGCACGTCGTTGTCCGCGGGCTTCGTCGGGGCGGCCGTCATCGGGGCCCTCGCCAGCGCGGACGAGGTGCTGCTCGAGGTCCTGCCGGTTCGCCGGGGGATGCCCGACCTGGCAACGGGCAACCTGTTCGGGACGGTGGCCGCGTTCAGCACCGGAGTGCTGGGCCTGGCCGCCCTGGTCCGCCCGCTCGAGGTGGACTCGGCCGCGGCCTCCGCCTTCGTGGCCGCCGCGGCGCTCTACGCCGTCGTGGCCACGGTCTTCCTCGCCCGGGGCCGGGCGGGGAAGCTCACCGGCCTGGTGATCCTGGCCGGGTACGCGGGCTGGATCGTCTGGGCGTCCGGGGTGTGAGCGCCTCCGGCTCTCCCTCCGGGAGGACCGCCGCGCTGAAGGGCTGGCGCGGGTGCTGGAGCGATCCCAGCTGCACCACGTCCCTTCGGAAGAACAGGGCCACGGTCCAGTCCAGCATGACCCGGACCTTACGGTTCAGCGTGGGGACGCGCGTCAGGTGGTAGGTCCGGTGCAGGAACCAGGCCGGGAATCCCTTGAGCCTGATCCCGACGACCCTCGCCACGCCCTTGTAGCGCCCCAGCGAGACCAGCGCGCCGAGGTTCCGGTACCGGAAGGGCCGCAGAGGCTCCCCGCGGATCGTCGCGGCCAGGTTCTCCCCCAGGCGCCACGCCTGCCGCATCGCGTGCTGGGCCGTGGGAGGGGAGATCCCGCCGGTGGTGAGGTCGGGCACCGCCGCCCCGTCCCCCGCCGTCCACGCTCCCCTCACGCCCCTCACCCGAAGGAACTCGTCCGCCACCAAACGGCCCCGGTCGTCCAGTGGGAGCCCGGTCCTGGCCACCAGGGGGTGCGCCCGCACCCCGGTGGTCCACACCAGCGTGTCGGCTTCGAACGAGACCCCGTTCGAAAGGCGCATCAGCCCCCCTTCGGCCGACTCCAGCCGTGTTCCCAGGAGGACCTCGATCCCCCGGTCGCGGAGGCGGGCCACCGCGTAGGCTCCCAGCCCCTGCCCGATCTCCGGCAGGATCCCGCCGGCCGCCTCCACCAGCACCCAGCGCATGTCCTCCCGCCGCACCGTGCGGTAGTAGCGGGAGGCGTCACGGGCCAGGTCCTCCAGCTCGGCCAGGGCCTCCACGCCGGCGTACCCTCCGCCCACGAAGAGGAAGGCCAGTGCCCGCCGCCGGGCCCCCTCGTCGGTGGTCGACTCCGCCGCGTCCAACCGGGAGAGGACGTGGTTCCGCAGGTAGATGGCCTCCGCCACCGTCTTGAAGCCCACGGCCCGATCGGCCAGCCCGGGCACCGCCAGGACGCGAGACACAGAGCCCGGAGCGATGACGACGTGGTCGTAGCCGAGGTCGAAGGCCGGGCCCGCCGTGGGCTGGACGGTCACCGTCCGTCCGGCGTGGTCCAGGGCCGTCACCTGGCCGGTGATCACCCGCGTCCGCCGGAGCACCGTCCGTAGCGGGATCACCACGTGCCTCGGCTCGATGTTCCCGGAGGCCGCCTCGGGGAGGAACGGCTGGTAGGTCATGAAGCTGTCGGGGTTCACCAGGACCAGCTCGGCCCGGCCGGGCTCAAGCCTCCGCTCGAGCTTGAGCGCCGAATAGAGCCCGACGTAGCCGCCCCCCACGATGAGGATCCGCACGGCCCGATCGCCTCCTCGGTTGCGTGAGCGTCCGGCCGAGCCAGGCTACCAACATGGGCGGTTCGCGTTTTCGGCAAGCCCGAGGCCCGGGCCGGCGACCGGCCGTACACTGCCCGCCGTGAGAGCGGCGCGGTTCGTCGGTCCCGGCGTCCCCATCGAGCTTCGGGACGTCCCCGATCCCGCCCCTGGAGCGAACGACGTCGTGGTCCGGGTGGAGGCCTGTGGGATCTGCGCCTCGGACCTCCACTTCATCCACGGTGAGATGCCCCTCCCGGTCCCCCCTCCGCTGACCATGGGGCACGAGGCCTCGGGGACCATCGCGGCCGTCGGAACCGAAGCGCCGGGATGGAGAGTGGGCGACCGGGTCGCGGTCATGGGAGGGAAGCCGTGCCTTCGGTGCAGGAGCTGCGTGGCCGGACTGATCGAGGACTGTCAGGACGCCCAGATCATGGGCGTCCACTACGATGGCGCGTGGGCGGAACAGGTCGTGGTGCCCTGGTATGCCGTCGCTCCGATCCCTGAGAACGTCATCTTCGAGCACGCCGCGATCGCCTGCGACGCGGTGGCAACGCCCTACGCAGCGCTGACCCGGCGGGGGGCGCTGCGGCCGGGTGAGCGGGTGGGCGTGTGGGGAGTGGGCGGACTCGGCACCCACGCGGTGCAGGTCGCCTTGCTTGCCGGAGCCTCGTTCGTGGCCGCCGTGGACCCGCTCCCGGAGGCGAGGGACCGGGCCGTGGCCCTCGGCGCGGACCTCGCCCTGGACCCCTCGAAGGACGACGTGCCGAACGCCGTCCGCGACGCCACCGGCGGCCGCGGGCTGGACATCGCCGTGGACGCGGTGGGACGGGCCGAGGCGGTCCGGCAGGCCATGTTCTGCATGGCTCGAGGTGGGCGGATCGTCCTGGTGGGCCAGTCCTTCGAGTCCCTCGACGCCGGCCCGATCCTGTTCCTCTCGTTCCTCCGGATCGCCCTTTTGGGACACCTCGGCTACGGCAAGCGCGACCTGGTGGAGGTGCTCGACCTCATCGCCTCCGGGCGCCTGGACCTGTCCGGGTCGATCTCCGGCCGGATGCCCCTGGAGCGGGTGAACGACGGAGTGGAGCGGCTGACGTCGAAGGCCGGAGCGCCGGTCCGGCTGGTGGTCCTGCCGCAGGCCTGAGCACCCTCGGCGGTTGACGCGCGGTCGATCAGCGGGCCGCGCCGGCGCGGAGCTGGGCGGCTCGATCCTTGAGCCGCTCGAACTGGTCCGGCGGGGTGGTTCGGGCTCCCAGTCGCACGGGGTCGTAGCGGGTGCCGTGGCAGTCCGAGGCGCCGGTGAAGAACAGGCCCAGCCGCTCGGCGGTGGCCACGTAGTGAGCCTGCACCTCCGGGGTGTGCTCGGGATGGAGCGCCTCGATGCCGTCGAGCCCCGCGTCCGCCAGCTCGTCGATCAACCCGGACGGTACCGGCCTGGTCTCCCGAAAGGTGCCCGGATGGGCCAAGACGCACGCGCCGGCCGCGCCGTGGATCAGGGCGAGCGCGTCGAGCGGGTCCAGGGCGTGCTTCTCCACGTATGCCCGCCCGCCCGACCCGATGAGCTCGTCGGAGAAGGCATCCTTGATCGTGGGAACGACGCCGGCTTCCACCAGCGCCTGGGCCACGTGCGGGCGGATGATGTTCCCGCCCTTCGCGATCTCCCGGACCCGTTCGAACGACACCGGGTAACCGAGCTCCTGGAGCTTCGCCACCATCCGCTTGCCACGATCGAACCGGTCCCCCCGAAGCCGCTCCAGCTCGGCGGAAAGCTCGGGACGGCCCGGATCCATGTAGTAGCAGAGGATGTGGACTCCGTCTCCCCGGTAGATCGTGGAGAACTCGATCCCGGGGACGATCTCGACCCCAAGCTCGATCCCCGCCTCGAACGCCTCCGCCAGGCCGGCCGTGGTGTCGTGGTCGGTCACCGCCAGGACGTCCAGGCCCCGGTCCGCGGCGAGCGCCACCGCCTCGCGGGGGGTGAAGGTCCCGTCCGAGTAGTTGGTGTGCGCGTGAAGGTCGATCCCGGGCATGGAGCCCGCAATGTTGCCACACGCGGCTCGGTGGGAGCGCTGGATCCCGTCCGATCCGGCTCAACCGGGGAACGTCACCTGACGAAAAGGTATGGAGGTGAGGCGCCGGCGACCGGCCCCATGCTGAGCACGGCGCCGCCTACGAGAAAGGAAGCTTCGATGGACGATGAGACCAACCAGGAAGCGACGCCGGGGCAGCCGGCACCGGCCGAACCGTCGACCATGCGGATCCTCCCGGAGGCGGTCTGGGGGACCCCGAACGGAGGCCGGAAGGCGCTCGTGGCCGAGGCGTCCCTGCAATCCGCGCCGGATGGCGCCCGGAGCAACCTCGACGAGTGGTATCCGGAATCGTGGTGGGCCTGGAAGCGCGGAAGCGGAAGCCGGACGGGCGCCGGGTCAAGCACCACGGCGGAACACGCCCTCAGCGACGCCCCGGATGCGGTCGCCGACGAGCGGCCCGCGGATCCGGCGCCGGTTCAGCCCGTCGAAACCGGGCCGGAGCCCGACGAGTGGCCCCTGTTCGACCAGGAGGAGCACGGTTCCCTCTCTCCGGCGCCCACCCTTGACGACGAATTCGCCTTCCTGGCGCCCCCCATCGCGTTGGCCGACCCCGACCCCGAATCACCATCGATGGACGAAGCCGACGACGCCGATGCGTCTGGCGACGGAACAGGAGAGGACGAGGAGCCCGAGGCCGACGCCGAGCCCGAGGCCGAGCTCGCAGCCGTGGCCGGCGGCGACGCCATCGCCTGGGACGCCGCGTCCGATCAGATGGACGTTCCCGACCAGTGGGTGTTCGGGGGAAGCCGCTTCGGCGGATCTCGAAGGAAGCGATCGGCCCGGACCGCAGCCGAGGGGCCGAAGCCGGAGGGGAAGAGGAGCCGGCTCCGCCGGCGGCATGACGAGCCGGAGCCGTCCCCGATCTTCGGACCCGAGGAGGAAGGCGAGGCCCTCGTCTCCGCCGGCAGGGACGGACGCCGCCAGGCCTAGCCGGACGTCCACGCCCGCCGCCGGTGGGCCGACCGATCGATCCGCTCAACTCGGCCACGGTTCATGACGACGCTCATAACAGACGCCTCCGGCATGGGGCGGCGAGGAGAGAGGCGGTCATGGAATCGGTGGACTCCCAGGAAGGAGAGCCAGCGCGGAACCCGGCCCCTGATCAGGGGCCGGAGGAGCTGTGGGCGCTCCCCAAGCTCTTCCGTGACCCCAGGCCTCCCAAGGAGCGGCCGCCCGAACCCTCGGTCACCTCGCCGGTGGCCTCCGCCGAGGCCGTATCCGCCCTGGCGCCCGAGCCGGGCCCGGTGGTTCCCACGCCGGCTCCTGCTCCAGCCCTCGCCCCCCCGATCTCCGCTCCAACGGCTCCCGAGCCATCTCCACCCGTATCCGAGCCCGTCCCTCCGGCTCCTCCCGAGCCCGTTCCCCCGGCCCCTCCCGAGCCTCCGCCTCCCGCCGCGGCGACCACCGTGCCGCCTCCTCCCCCGACTGTCACCCCGCGGCCCGAGGGACGTGAGGAGTGGGGCGTCGGGGTCAAGGCACGATCCGTTCCGCATGGCTGGCCCAGAGCCGTTGTGGCCACCCTGGTCGCGGTGGCCCTGGTCGGCGCGGGCCTCGCCGTGGCTTCGGCCCACTCCCGCAGCCGTGGCCACCCGCTCGCCCTCACGCTCGCCAGCGGCCGCGAGTACCGGTTCCGCGCCGCCGGCTCGTTCGCCGGGACCCTGTCCGCCGGGACGCGCAAGGTCTCCGCCGAGGAACGGGTCACGGCATTGATCTCCTGGCGAGTGGGGACCGTCGACGGCGACGGTGTGGCCTCCGTGGACGCGATCATCCAGCCCCTCACCGACCGGATCGACGGACGGACCATCCACCAGCTCCCCAAGATCCGGGAGCGCCTGCGCATCGCCCGCGACGGCAGGATCCTGTCCACGGGCAGCGCGGGCCTCGGGTCGAAGAGCGGGGCCGGGTCCGTCTTCTTCGGCCTCGACCAGGTGACCCCGGTCCTTCCCCCTCATCCCGTGGAAGCCGGCGCCACGTGGACCGCCCGGTTCGAACAGGAGCTGTCGGACGCGGACCAGCCGCTCCGGGTGACGGCGAAGAACACGCTCGTGCACTATCAGACCGTCGACCATCACACCACCGCCGTGATCACCAGCGCCGTGTCCATGCCGTTCGGCTTCAGCCTCGACGGCCGAAGGGTTCTGCCCAAGGGCGCGCAGGGCGCACGGACGGCGAGGTTCGCCGTCAGCGGAAACGGAGCTTTCTTCCAGACCTCGTGGATGGATCCGGTCGGCGGCGAGCTACTGGACAGCTCGATCAACGGCCGCTTCAACATGACCATGCGGGTCACGGGGCTGACCTCGGGAGCGGGGAATGCCGCGGCGCTGGCGCCCGTTCGGCTGAGTGGCAACGTGACGCTCCGTGTCGAGCGGGAAGCCATTCCGGCAAAGCGAGGCGATAAAGCGACCCCGGCCAGGGCAAGAGCATCCCGGGCCGAGGCCGCCCAGGACGATCTGCGAAAGGCCGCCGGTGCGGCAAGCGTCTACTTCGCCGCCTATCGTTCCTACGAGGGCCTCACGGCTCCCCGGGCCGCCGACATCGAGCCGCTCCTGCGCTGGACCCAGTCGAGAACGGCCCGACGGGGGAAGGTCAGCATCCGGGCCGCCGATACGACGACCGTGCTGCTGGTGACCAGGAGCTCCTCCGGACAGGCGTACTGCATCGCCCAGTCGGCGGAAGGCACCACGTTCGGCAAGACGGACGCGAAGACGCCGGCCGGATGCCGAGGCGGTTGGGAGTGAAGCGAGCCGCTACTCGAGCGGCGTGACCGGCTGCCGCCGGCGGGCCCTGCCCACTGCGGTAACCGCCACGTAGATCCCGGCCAGGAGCAGGAGCCCTCCCAGCACCGCCGTCCAGGGAGGCGTCTCGCCGAAGAAGGCCAGAGCCAGGAGCGTGGAGCCGATCGGCTCTCCCATGACCGAGATGGCCACCACGGTGGCCGACACGTCCTTCAGCAGATAGTTGAACACGGTGTGGCCGAGCATCTGCGGGACCAGCGCCATGAGCACGAACAGCCCCCACGTCTTGGCGGGGAAACCGGTGAGCCTGGCGCCCGACAGGACCGCCGCCGGCCACAGGAGCAGGGCGCACGTGGCGTACACCGTCGCCACGTAGGTCAGGAGCGAGAGATCCTGTCGAAGTCGCCGTCCGGCCACGAAGTAGCCTGCCGCGGCCACGGCCCCCGCCACCGCCAGGAGGTCCCCGCCGGCGGCCCGACCGGAGACCACGATCAGGTCGCCTCCCGAAACGATGGCCGCACCGGCCAGCCCCACCAGGATCCCCACGATGGCCCGTCGTGCCACACGCTCGCCGAACAGGA